>Ga0079224_100010119_pt1 | contig 12918 bp, 13 predicted proteins | sample Stecom2015_FD_80414 | JGI IMG/M metagenome (GOLD analysis project Ga0079224, IMG submission 80414) | Agricultural soil microbial communities from Utah to study Nitrogen management - Steer compost 2015 | ecosystem: Environmental > Terrestrial > Soil > Agricultural land | place: USA: Utah... | reverse complement strand
GGATGGAAAATGATGGACAATGATGAAGCTGAAATTATTGCTGGAGCTGATGGTCAAATTATTTCCAAAAGTGATGGTCAATGTGACAGGAGTTGCTCTTTTAATAATAATTTGTGGAATGCTGTTTATGGTCAACACTCGGAGGGAAGGGTCGCCTTGTATGGACACATGAAAAACGGTTCTCTAACCACAAAAAATGTAGGCGAAATGGTTTCTGAAGGAGAATATCTAGGTATTGTAGGTAGCTCGGGGAATTCTACCGGCCCACATTTACACTTTGAAGTATATTCAGAAGTTGAGTTGAACGGTGTTGGGCAAGACATTCTTGTAGACCCATACACAGGAAGCTGTAACAGCTTAAATCCCGATAGTTGGTGGAACGACCAAAAAGGGTATATAAATCCTAATATTAATGCGGTTTTAACACATAGTGCTCCGCCAGTTTTCCCAGCTTGTCCAACAACTGAAATCACGAATGAAAGTGATCAATTTGAAATGGATGACACCATCTATTTTGCGCTCTACATGAGAGATCAGGTTTCTGGGACTAACATTAACTTGAAAATAATTAGACCAAACGGCACCTATCTTTACAATTGGACCAACAACTTTACTGCAAACTATACGGCATCTTGGTGGTATTGGTACTATACAGGGGTTTTTGATATGGAAGGTGTTTGGAAATGGGAAGCAACCTATCAAGGAGAAACGGTTACGCATGAGTTTGTAATTGGCACGCTTAGTGTAGACGATAACACATTGGAAACGGTTTCTATTTTTCCAAACCCTGTTCAGGATACTGTTACTATAAAAACCAAGCTAAACCTACAGCAAGCAAGCATTTGTGATGTTAGTGGTAAGCAAATACAAGCTATTTCGTATGGAGAAAACCACAATGGTTCCTATACTTTAAATACGGCTTCACTTTCCAACGGCATGTATTTTTTGACGGTAGTTGCTGAAAATGGTAAAAAAGAAGTGTTTAAACTGATGAAGCGTTAGCGCTACCCAAAATCAATTTCATAATTCAACCTGTTTGCCATCGATTTTAAAGTCTTTTTAGATTTAAAAATGTTGGCAAACAGTTGGTTTTCCCAACCTATTTGTTTTGAAAAATCATTGAAGCTTTGGGTTTTCCAGTCGAACCCTGGTTTCCAGAATTTTTGTGGCGAAATGTAACAGAACGTGTAATCAAAAATCAAACTGGAATCGTTCATAGCTTCTTTTCTTGGTATTTCATCAGAAGCTAAAAGCGTAATACCATTTTGCTTACATTGAGAACGAATGTCTTTCATCAAAACAGGATAATCGGCTCTTAATGTTTCCAAATCAAAATCATTATATTCCGTATTCCCAATTTTTTGAATGGGTCTAATTTGTAGAATATCAAAACTTTGCCCATTAAAATGGTGAAAGAATTCCTTGAGCTCGTAAAAATTATCCTTGTTAAAAGTGTAGTTTATACGAACCTTAAAATCATACTTACTTTTTAATTTTTCAAAAGCTTTGAACGCATTGTGGAATTTTTCATAACTCGCTTTCTTCATGAAATTTTCATAGCTTTCTTTAGTTACTCCATGAAGCGAAATGGTAAACTCGTCAAGGCCTGCTTTTAGTAATGCTTCTATGCTTTCTTCGGTGAGTAAATTAGCATTTGTAGTGATAGAAATATAAGGCACCTTATATTGTTTGCCTAGTTTTACTAACGCTTCTAGGTTTTTATACAAAGTAGGCTCTGTACCGCAACCTATCTGCAATTTTAGCGCGCGATTAAAAATAACCTTGGCTACTTGCTCAAGCTCTTCTTCTTTAAACTGCCCTTTTAAGGTTTTTACATAGTCTGCATCTGTAAAATAGCACATTTTACAGCGCAGGTTACAAGCCATTACAGGATCTAGATTAACCGCCAAGTAACGCTGGTTAAACTTGTGCAATAAAAAAAGCCCCAGAAATTTAATTCTGTGACTTTTAATTTTTCTATTGAGTTGTAGAAGCTTGTAAACGTTCATTTATTTGTTCTTATTGAGCACTTCAAAGATGTTTCGAAGGTCTTTTTGATAAGGTAAATGGTCTGCTCTTCCTTTTTTGAAAATATCGTTGCTGTTGCCCTGACCTTTTCTTAGTTTTTTCTGTTCTTCTTCAGGCATGTTGTGAATGTCTTTGCAAGAACTGGAGCAGCAACCGTCCATTTCGGTTTTACAGGCATCACATTGTATAAATAGTAAGTGGCAAGCATCATTTGCACAGTTTGTATGCACATCAGCTGGTGCACCACACTGGTGGCATTTGGCAATTACATCTTCGGTTATTGCTTCGGCACGACGGTCGTCAAACACAAAATTCTTTCCTATGAATTTGTTTTCCAATTCTTGATCTCTCACTTGTCTGGTATATTCTATAATACCGCCTTCAAGCTGAAAAACTTTTTTAAAGCCCTTATGCTTAAAATAGGCACTGGCTTTTTCACAACGAATTCCGCCCGTGCAGTACATCACTAAGTTTTTATCTTCTTTATGGTCTTTTAAATCTTCTTCAATAATGGGCAAAGAATCTCTAAAAGTGTCCACATCGGGTGTTATGGCGTTTTTAAAATGGCCTATCTCACTTTCATAGTGGTTGCGCATATCAACCAGAATGGTATTTTCATCTTCCAGCAAGCTGTTAAACTGTTTGGCATTGACGTGCACACCTTTATTAGTCACGTCAAAACTTTCGTCGTTCAACCCATCGGCCACAATTTTATCGCGTACCTTTATTTTTAGCTTTAAAAACGACATGTTATCCTGTTCTACGGCCACATTAAGTCGCACACCTTTTAAAAACGAAATCCCATCCAAATGTTTTTTAAACACATTGAAGTTTTCGGCAGGCAGCGAAAGCTGAGCGTTAATGCCTTCGTTTGCCACATAGATTCTACCTAAAACGTCTAAGACGTTCCAAGCAATAAACAATTGGTCTCTAAAAAGTTGTGGGTCTTTGATTTTGGCGTACTTGTAGAAAGAAAGCGTTAACCGATCTTTTCCTGCTTTTTCGATTAATTCGGCTCTTTCTTTAGCGCTTAATTTGTTGTACAGTTGCATGCTATACTTGATTTTAAGGTTAAAGATTTATGCGGCAAAGGTAGTGTTTTTATTGGGATAGAAAAAAAGCACCTCAGGTTTGTTGAAGTGCTTTTTCTAGACTAATTCGTTATTAATAATTTTAATTCAAAAGTTAAAACTATTATAACGACTAGCCTCCATCGGCTTTACAATTACTGTTTACAAAGACAGCAACTGAAACACCTAATGCGGTAACAATTTTTTTAAAGAATTTCATCTGTTCAATTTTAAAGGTTGTAAAATAGCCAGACGAAAATGTGCCGTTTCCGGCGATTTTCATAGCAAAAGTTTCCCACTTTATATACTAGATGCAAAAAGTTTGAAAAGGTTGCGTGAGAAATTGTATTCTGATAAAAGAAGTAGTATTTTAGCGTGAAAATTTACAAAAAATGAGCAACGATAAAGACGCTAAATTAAAAGCCCTAAAACTAACTTTAGATAAACTTGACAAAGCCTACGGAAAAGGCACCGTAATGAAGATGAGCGACGCTGCTGTGGTAGACACAGAGGTGATTTCTACAGGTTCTTTAGGCTTAGATTTGGCACTTGGTGTGGGCGGTTATCCTCGTGGCCGTGTGGTAGAAATTTATGGGCCGGAATCTTCTGGTAAAACAACTTTAACACTGCATGCTATTGCCGAAGCACAAAAAGCTGGCGGTATTGCAGCATTTATAGATGCCGAGCATGCTTTTGATCGTTTTTATGCCGAAAAACTAGGTGTAGATTTAGAGAACCTTATTATTTCCCAACCCGACCATGGAGAACAAGCTTTAGAAATTGCCGATAATTTAGTGCGCTCTGGCGCTATCGACATTATCGTGATTGACTCTGTAGCAGCTTTAACCCCAAAAAGTGAGATTGAAGGAGAAATGGGCGACTCTAAAATGGGATTACATGCAAGATTAATGTCTCAAGCCTTGAGAAAATTAACCGCCAGTATAAGCAAAACTCATTGTACCATGATTTTTATCAACCAGCTGCGTGAGAAAATTGGGGTTATGTTTGGAAATCCAGAAACCACTACCGGTGGTAACGCCCTTAAATTTTATGCCTCTGTGAGGTTAGATATTAGAAAATCGACCCAGATAAAAGATAATAATGGTGAAGTTGCAGGTAATAGAACCCGTGTAAAAGTGGTTAAAAACAAAGTAGCGCCACCATTTAAAATGGCTGAATTCGACATTATGTATGGTGAAGGTGTTTCTAAGGTTGGTGAAATTCTTGATATTGCCGTTGACCATGAAATTGTCAAGAAAAGTGGTTCTTGGTTTAGCTATGAAGACACTAAACTGGGGCAAGGCCGAGATGCTGTTAAGGACTTGATTAAGGACAATCCGGAACTTATGGATGAACTGGAAGCCAAAATTAAAGACGTCATCAAAAACAAATAATTTCTAAAACCTCGAAAATCGGGGTTTTTTTATTTTTTAACGCAACCTTTTGTACCTTTTTGCATCTATAGAACAAATGCGTATTAATTTGTACCCCTAAATTGTACTTAATCATGAAACGGATATTACTTGTTGTCTTGACGTTTGCTGCGCTGGTTTCTTGCAGCTTGAATGATGATTCAGACAACACATACTATGAGTTTGTTCCAGTAGAGCCAATAGATTTTCCAACAGAATTTGAATTGGATAGTCTGTATAACTTAAAATTGAAATATTACCGCCCTACATCTTGTCATGCCTTTAATGATATTTATTATGCGCATGACAGTGTTGATGTAAGAACTATAGCTATTGTAACAACTGTTTTTGCCGATAATAACAACTGTGAGCCACTTGTGGATGTATCGCACGAAGTAAATTTTGATTTTAAGGCATTGGATATAGAAAGTTATACCTTTAAATTTTGGCAAGGTGAGGACGAAACAGGTGAAGACCAATACATAACCTTGGAAGTGCCCGTGGTGGAATAAAATATAGTTTAATCAATACGTGTAAAATGTGAGTTTAAAGCAACTCATACAAAATTGTAAAACTCATGATACCAAAGCGCAAAGCGAATTATATAACCTCTTTTCGAGTAAATTGTTCTCCATTTGCCTTAAGTATTCAAGAAATTATGCCGAAGCAGAAGATAATCTGCAAGACGCTTTTGTGACAATTTTTAAGAAAATTTCACAATTTAATGACAAAGGTTCTTTTGAAGGTTGGCTTAAGCGCATTACCATAAATACGGTATTACAGCGCTATCGCGATAAAAGCGTTATCAATTTGGTTAATGAAAATATACCCGATGAAGAAGACGTGACTATTGAAGACGAAGATATTTCGCTGGATTATTTGCTTAAAATAATTCAAGAACTGCCTGATAGATACAGATTGGTTTTTAACCTTTATGTGCTTGATGGCTATTCGCACAATGATATAGCAGAAATGCTGGAAACATCAGTAGGCACATCAAAATCCAACTTGTCGCGGGCCAAACAACTTTTAAAAGAAAACATAGAAGCTTATAAAATGCGAACACAGTCGCAATCTTTATAAAATGAAACAAAAAAAGAATATAGAAAGACTCTTTCAAGAAACCTTCAAAGACTTTGAAGCGAGCCCTAGCCAAAACGTTTGGGATAACATTCAAGCCGAACTAAATACTGATGAGTCTCCTAGAAAAATTGCCCCTATATGGTGGCGTTATGCCGGTGTAGCAGCCATATTGCTGTTGTTCTTGGCTATAGGCAATGCTCTGTTTAATTCTGAAGACAATAACAATCCAGTAAACTCCGTTGTAGGCACCGAAAATACGGTAGTTCCTGAAAACACCACTTCCGAAGACAACAATAAGAAGATTATAAAAACTCCTGAAAATGGCACTAGTGCTGGTTCCACAAATGAAAACCCAACAGGTATCGCTGCCGAAACCAACGGTGTTAAGGATAATATTATTTCAAACAAGACACCGGATTCCAGCATAAAAGTAGCTGAAAACAGTTCCAGTTCTCAAAAGGAAAACAGCGCTAATTCAGCAACCAACAACAACTCACAGAATCAAAGGAGTCCGTCGAAAGAACGCCTAAATCTATCTCCTTATAATAATTCTCAATTAGCCAGCGGCAATTCAAAAAGTACGGAAGCCAAGAAAAACAGTCAAGAAAACCTTCAGGACAGCGATGGTTTAAAATCCAGCACGTTCAACAACAACAAACAACAAGTTGCTGAAGTTTCCAACCCAAAAACTTCGCCAACTACAAATGAAAAAATATCAAGTTCTGAAAATGTTAGAAAAGAAAATACTTCCGCAATTGCCAATGACATAAAAAATTCCAACAATGCCATTACGGAAAGAAACAGCAATATAAAGTCCCGAAATGAGATGCTTACCGAAATGGTTTCCGATTCAACAGCAACCAATGCAGTTGCTCTTACGGAAACCACTGAACAACAAAAAGATTCTCTTACTATTGAAGAAGCAATAGCCCAAGCCGAAGATATTACTGAAAAAGAAAAATTGGTAAACAGGTGGCAAGTGTATGCTAGCATTGCCCCTGTTTACTACAATACCCTTGGCGAAGGCTCTCATATAGACGAGCAGTTTGTGAACAACCAAAAAAACGGCGAGGTTAACACTAGCTATGGTGTCAACGTAGGGTATGCTTTAAACAACAAAATAACCCTAAGAACCGGTGTAAACTCGCTCAAGGTAAGCTACGATACTGCTGGAGCCATTTTATACGAGAATGTAAACAACTCTGGCCCTATCAACCCGCTTAGAAATATTGATTTTGTTGATAGTCCAACGGGTGATGGCTCCAATATTTCAGTAATTAGCGCACAAAATTTGGGCGTTCAGCAATTAAACAGTGCTTTCAGTGAGATTTATAATGCTGCAATTAGTCAGCGTATTAGTTATTTTGAAGTGCCTCTGGAAGTGGAGTATAATGTCATACAGAATAAATTCAATTTAAGTTTTATTGGCGGTGTTAGTACCTTTATTCTTGATGACAATCAGGTGTATTCTGAATTTGAAGAAAGAAAAACCTATATAGGTGAAGCAAACAATATTAATGATGTAAGCTTTAGTACAAACTTTGGTATTGGTTTGGGTTATAACTTTTCAGAAAAGTTTAAGTTTAATTTTCAGCCCACGTTTAAATATCAGTTAAATGCTTACAACAACACGTCTGGTAACTTCAACCCATATATTATTGGAGTTTATACAGGCTTTAGTTACAAGTTTTAAAATTCAGGTTTTTAGTTGGTTAAATTGGTTGATTTCCCGAAGTTCTTTTGGGGAACAATACAAGACAAAAGGCTACTCGTTTGAGTGGCCTTTTCGTTATCTGCTTTCCAGCTCGGTCAAAATGATTTCTCTGGAAATCTCATTCAACTTTTTGGTGTCTTCAACTTTATAACCTTCGGTATTAATAAAAGCCTTCACTTTTGCTTTCATCCTGCCTGGTCCACCGCTAAAAAAGACATAGGAAAAGCGCTTTTTATTATCAAAAAACACTAAAGGCACAATCGGGATTTGGTGGTTAATTGCTAATCTAAAAGCACCATCTTTGAACTCGTCTAAAATAATATGCTCACTAGGAACGCCTCCTTCCGGGAAAATACAAATACTCAAGCCTTGTTTTAATCGCTTTTGTGCTCTTAAAAACACTGCTTGTCTGCTTTTAGCACTGCTTCTATCAACCAAAATACAAGTGCGTTTATAGAAAAACCCAAACAACGGAATCTTTGCCAATTCCTTTTTCCCCACAAACACAAAAGGATTTTTAACAACTGCTAGCATTAACATAATATCGGTCATGGATGTGTGGTTAGCAATAAACATATAGCTACTTTTCGATTGAGGTTCTTGTTCGCGCTCTATTTTTAAACGGAAACCCATTCCGAATAAAATAAATTTAGCCCAAAACCTAGCGAGCTTAAAAAAGAATGGATACCACTGTTCCCTAGAAATGGAAATGAGCAAAATGGGGAACATCACCACAATAGGGATTGCCACCAATATGTAAAACCAGATGCGGTAAAAAATCCAGAAGCTGTACTTAAAAACTTTCATGCCTGCCAAAACTACTAAATTAATTGAGCTATTGCAGCAAAAAATTTACCTTTGCTTCTGTGTTTAACAATTAAAAAGATTCCTGTCTTCGCAGGAATAGATTATGGCAAGAATACTTACAGGCATACAAAGTACAGGAACTCCGCATTTAGGAAACATTTTAGGTGCTATTTTACCAGCAATTGAAATGGCCAACAACCCTAAAAACGAATCGTTTTTATTTATCGCGAATCTTCATACCCTAACGCAAATAAAAGAAGCCGAAACGCTTCGCGAAAACACCTATTCTGTAGCGGCAACCTGGTTAGCTTTTGGGCTTGACATTGAAAAAACCGTTTTTTACCGTCAAAGCGATGTGCCTCAAGTAACAGAACTTGCTTGGTATTTAAACTGCTTTTTCCCTTTTTCAAGATTGGAATTGGCGCATAGCTTTAAGGACAAAGCCTCAAGGCTGGAAGATGTAAATGCCGGTTTGTTTACCTACCCAATGCTTATGGCTGCCGATATCTTGCTTTATGATGCCGAGTTTGTACCAGTAGGAAAAGACCAACTTCAGCATTTGGAAATGACTCGTGATGTGGCTTCTCGTTTTCACGCAAAAATGGGTGAAACCTTTGTTTTACCTGAAGCCAAAATTGAAGAACAGGTGATGATTGTTCCAGGGACCGATGGTGAAAAAATGAGTAAAAGCCGAAACAATTTCATCAATATCTTTTTAGACGACAAGGCTCTTCGCAAGCAAATTATGTCCATCCAAACGGACAGTACGCCGCTAGAAGACCCAAAAGATTGGAAAACCTGTAACTGCTTTGCTATTTATAGCTTATTGGCTAGTGAAAATGAAGTCACCACTATGAAAGCCAATTACGAAAAAGGCGGCTACGGATATGGACATGCCAAACAAGCTTTGTTTGAGTTGATTGTAGAAAAATTTTCCAAACAACGCGACGCCTATCACTATTACATGAACAATCTGGAAGCAGTAGATCAAGCATTGGCCAAAGGTGCGGAAAAAGCGAAACTGGTAGCCAATGATGTATTGAACAGAGTAAGAACTCGCTTAGGCTATTAAAATGAGAAAGCAATTTTTAAGTCCGGTTTTAATTATTCTTTCCATGTTATTTATAGTGGTTCCTAAATTAATACGTGGAGAACAATTGGATTGGTTGGGCTATTCCGCTTTAGGCTTAATCTTTCTAGTCTGTATCTGGATTTATGTTGAGTATCGAAAAATCAAGTAATCTCAAACAATTTCCCGGGCAAAGGCCTTACAACACCTTTTAATTCCATGTTTAATAAGGTACTTGCCACTTTAAAAATGGGCATGTTACAGTTTAAAGCAATGATGTCCAATAACTGTTTTTCGTTTTCTTTTAAGTAATTATAAATGACTTTTTCATCGTCATCAAGGTTTACAAACAGTTTCTTTTGTACTGTTTTAGGCTTTGCTTCTTCTAACTGCCAATTGAGCATATAGGGCACATCTAAAGGATGTGACAGTAAATAGGCTTTTTGCTGTTTAATCAAATTGTTGCAACCTACACTTTGCGAATCAGTTGTTCTTCCAGGAACTGCAAACACGTCGCGGTTATAGGAATTGGCAATATCGGCGGTTACCAAACTACCTCCTTTTTCGGCTGATTCAATCACAATGGTAGCTTCGCTCAAACCGGCTATTATTCTATTCCGTTTTAAAAAATTACTCTTATCAAAGACATCGGTACTCCAGAAATCGGTAAAAAATCCGCCGTTTTCTTCAATTTGAGGCACATACTTGGTGTGGGTTGGCGGATACATCTGGTTCAACCCGTGAGCCAAACAGCCAATGGTTTGTAGATTGTGCTTGACCGCTGCTTTTTGGGCAGTAATATCGGTGCCATAAGCAAACCCAGAAACTATTACAGGATTATAGGGCAACAAACTTTCAACCAACTGTTCGCAAAAGGCAATGCCATGGCTGGAAATCTTGCGCGTGCCAACAATGCTTATCATTCTTTTATTTTCCAAATTGAGCTTGCCGCGATAAAAAAGTAAAATTGGGCTGTCTATGCAATGCTTTAATCTTTCTGGATATGTAGCCTCTTCAAAATAGAGGCATCCAATGCTGTTTTTAGAAATAAAACGCATTTCAGCTTCAGCATTTTCAAGGTGTGTTTTGTTCAGTAATTCCTGTACAATCACTGTGCCTATGCCATCAATTTTGAGAAGGTTTTGCTTCTTTTCATTAAACACAGCTTGTGCCGAACCACAGTGGGCAATGAGCTTTTTAGCGTTAACATCGCCAATATTGGATACATTTTGAAGTGCCAACACATATAAAAGTGTTTCTTGATCCATACTAAAAAACTCATTTAGAGCATGCAAGAAACTAAATTTTATGCTGTTAATAAATAGTCGAACAAAATTTTATTCGAGTTCAAAAATTTTTAACTTTGTTTTTATGCAATTGGAAACCTACATAAGCGATTTACTTTACCGATACGAATGTGTAACCGTACCTGAATTTGGTGCTTTTTTAACCCAACGGGTTTCGGCCAAGGTGCACGAATCCACCAATGCGTTTTATCCGCCTAAAAAAGTCTTGTCTTTTAATGAGCAGATTAAACAAAATGATGGTTTGCTTGCCCGTTACATTGCCGATGTAGAAAAAATTCCTTTTGAAACCGCTACGCAATCTATAGGCAAACGTGTTAAAACCCTCAAGTCTTATTTGGTGCAAGGAGAAACCTTGACTTTTGAAAACATTGGGGATTTAAGTTTAAATTCTGAAGGCAAAATCCTTTTTCAGCCTTCTTATCACTTAAATTACTTGACCGATGCCTTTGGTTTGAGCCAATTTGTATCGCCATCGGTTACCAGAGAAGCCCTTAAGGAAGAAGCCGAAGCTATTGAAAAAGTGATTCCTATTGCCGTTACACCCGAAAAACGCAAAAAGAAAACACCTTATTGGCGTTATGCCGCAGTGGCTGTTTTAGCACTTACTTTAGGTGGTTTTGGAGCGTCTCAGTATTATGTTGATCAAGTGGAAACCCACAATCAAATAGCCGAAGAGCAAGCCCAAGAAGCCTTAGAACATAAAATTCAAGAGGCTACTTTTGTTATTAGCAACCCGCTTCCTGCCATTACGCTTAATGTCAATAAACAAACTGGCAATTACCATGTGATTGCTGGCGCTTTTAGATTTGAAGAAAACGCCGATAAAAAAATTGAAGAATTAAAAACTTTGGGCTATAAAGCTCGCAGTATAGGCGAAAACAAATATGGTTTGCACGAAGTAGTTTATGGTTCTTATGAAGACCGCGCTGAAGCACTTGAAACACTTTACAAAATTAAAAACACCGAAAACAAGGAGGCTTGGTTATTGGTGAAAGAATTAGACTAACACCTCTTAACTTTTTGGTCTACTAAATTTCCTTTACAGTTAACTTGTAATTGGGAAATCACTCCGTTTTTTCTTTTTACCTTTGCAGCGTTTTTTAGATTTAATCTTATGACTCCTAAAACTCCAGAACAATCAAAAACCATTATGACCGATATGGTTTTGCCTAGTGAAACCAATCCGTTGAACAATTTATTTGGTGGCGAACTGTTGGCTCGCATGGACCGCGCAGCCAGTATAGCGGCCAGAAGACATAGTAGACGTATTGTGGTAACGGCTTCTGTTAACCATGTGGCTTTTAACAAATCGGTGCCATTGGGCAGTGTGGTTACGGTAGAAGCAAAGGTTTCTAGGGCTTTTAAAACCTCTATGGAAGTGTATTTGGATGTTTGGATTGAAGACCGTGAAAGCGGCGAACGCACTAAGGCTAACGAAGGTATTTACACCTTTGTAGCGGTTGATGAAACTGGAAGACCTGTGAATGTTCCCGAAATTACTCCCGAAACCGAACTGGAACAACAACGCTTTGATGCGGCCCTAAGACGAAAACAATTGAGTTTGGTGCTTGCGGGCAAATTAAAAGCTAACGAAGCGACTGAGTTGAAGGCTTTGTTTGAGGATTGATTTACAGGTAGATATTAGGTGCTACTTCCCAATCATACATTTCTTTGAAATCTGAAAGAGATCTAGATTCCACTTCTAATTTTATACTTTCAGATTTACTGTTTTGTTCTGAGATATTTCCGTATTCTGATACTAGGATTTTCTTTCTAAAATCAAATTTGTGACTTTCCATGTTTCCTGTTGTAGCATGAACATCATGACTTTCAGCTCTTGTGATAACAAAATCTTTATTCACATATTCAAAGGTGTAAGATTGGTTGCCCCTTGTATATTGGTAGTATATTGTTAAGGCTGAATCTTTAATAGAGATGTCGGGTTCTAAGTAGGGAAGCATACCTCCTTCATTCCCTCGAGCTATAAATTTGTTGTTCTGAATGACACTTCTTTTTTCGCCATTTTGATCAATTAGAACCAATAAAATTCTTGGTTTTGACTTTATGTTTTTGCACGCTTCACAAAACTTCTCGACAATACTGTCTTTAGCTTCCAAAACTAAAACGTAATCGGGTTTTGAATCGTGATTTAAGTCTCCTTGCGTTTCTTTTAATATTAACCACTCTGGGTTTTGAGCTATTTCACTAAAGGTCTGCCCTATAAAATCTGGGTAAGGAGTACTTGAAGTTTGTGCATTCAAACAAAAAGAAATAAAGAAGTAAGCACCTATTAGCTTAAACATCAAAGCACAATTTACATTTTATAAATCCAATCGGCTGGATTTTGGCTACTAGTATCTTTATAAACGTAAAAACCTAGAACCGTTTTTCCATCAGAAGGGTTTGTATAGACTTCTCCTATAACCTG
>Ga0079224_100010118_pt1 | contig 12918 bp, 8 predicted proteins | sample Stecom2015_FD_80414 | JGI IMG/M metagenome (GOLD analysis project Ga0079224, IMG submission 80414) | Agricultural soil microbial communities from Utah to study Nitrogen management - Steer compost 2015 | ecosystem: Environmental > Terrestrial > Soil > Agricultural land | place: USA: Utah... | reverse complement strand
GTAGAGCGTGGTGGGTACATCGGAATAATCCCCAGATCGTGCAGCCAAATCGTTCAGGTCCATTTTGACCTCATCCAATTTATCGCCCAGGAGGTTCCAACGGATAAGAGCCTGCTTGCGGATCATTTCCCCGGCAAACTCCAATTTGTGTTCCTCTACAATGGCTTCGAACATGGCCGTTTGACTGCTTTGGGCAGCTGAAAGGTAGGCATCCACCTCCACAGCATGATCGGCAGCATCGAAGGCACGTCGCCTCAACTCCCTGAGGTAGGGCACTGCGGCCCCGGGACCGTTGAGTTCATTGGCGGCTTCAGCGGCCATCAACAAGACTTCCGCATACCTCATATAGACCCAGTTCAGACCATCGTCATTGGAAGAGGTCACAAAGCGGTCCATCCACTCATAGCGGTATTTTCCAAAGTTCCAGTTGTCCAGGCTCAAAAGCTGTTGTTGCGACCAACCCTGGCCATCCGCAGTTCCGTATTCGTAGGGAACACAGGTCACATCCCTGCGCTGATCCCCTTGGGAATAATCGTAGAACAGACTGGGAACAGGTCCAGCGGTACCCCCTCTGGCCTGGCCCGTGTGTTGGTCCACACTTCGGTGCCTAACCCCAAAGGTAAAGGTCACCCGGCCACGGCCCGCTGCAAAGGGAATTTCCCAAAGGGATTCGCCCCCGGCAGAAATATTCTCCAGGCAGACCTTTCTCCAAAAGCCTTCAAAGCTGTCCTCCAGTTTGGCCGTACCACTGTTGATCACATCCCGGCTCTCGTTCAAGGCGATGGTGTACATGGCCGTTCTGGAAAGTTCCGGATCATTGCTCAGGCGGATGCCGTCGGGATATTGTTGATATCCTCCGGCGATCAAGGCTATACGCGCCCTTAACGCCTTCACAAAGGCTTTGTTGATATTTTCCACGGAGGTGGTCATAGGAGTTTCATTGGGCCAAGCCACCAATTCAGAGGCTTCCTCCAGGTCGGCCAATAGCTGTTTGTATATTACATCCCTGCTCGATTTGGGGATATAGAGGGTCTCGGCATTGATGGGCTCAAAACGGGCAGGCACATCCCCCCAGGCCTTGGTCAAATCGGCATAGACAATGGCCCTTAAGGTCAAGGCCTCGCCCAAGAGCTGGCCCATCTCCGTTCCGGGCATGGGATTTCCGTATTGACGAATTCCCCTGATGACGATATTGGCACGTTCGATGCTGGAATACATTTGGGCCCAGGCGTTGTTCTCCGTGTTCATCTGGGAGTTGCCCGGTTTGGCATCGTAGTTGACCAGGTCGTGTTGATCACTGGTGGCATAGTTATGGCCGTTATTGTGCCATTCCACATCGGTGTTCATCCCATACCAGGGCGTAAAACGGCCCCTGTAGGAGTTGGTCTGGCCAAAAGGTATCTTGATTCCATCCACGGCTCCCTGTGTCAGGCCCGGGGTGGAAAATATAATGGATTCATCAAGGGTGGATTGGGCCGGCGCATCGACTTCGCAAGAAACCAGGATTCCCATCACCGCAACACCCAACAAATAGAATATACTTTTCATTTTTTTGAGTTTTTTGATTAAAAGTTAAGGTTCACGCCAAGAACAAATTGACGGCTTCTAGGGTAAGGGGAGTAATCCACTCCAGGGGTCAGGGGGGTCCTCCTTCTGGTGGAGACCTCCGGATCCAAACCTGAATACTTGGTCCAAAGGGCCACATTGTATCCGGTGGTATAGATCCTCAACCTGGTGAACCCAATCTTTTGGACCACATCGTCCGGGAGGGAATAGCCCAAGGTCAGGGTGTTCAACCTGAGAAAGGAACCATCCTCAACGGCCCAATCACTGAACACATAATTGTTCATAAATGGGGACCACATGGTCGTATTGGCGTTCATGGCCTCCAGCTGGGCAGGGTCGGTGACCAAGGCCCCACTGGCAGGATCGATATTGGCCCATCGGTTCCCCGCTTCCATGATGCTGCTCAGGTTACGGTATTGGCTATTGCGGTTTGCCGTTGTGAACTCGATTTTGTTTGCGTTGTACACATCGTTCCCGTAGCTATAATTGAAGGCCGCGGAAAGGTCAAAGCCATAGGCATGGCCGCTGAGCACAAATCCACCGGTATGTTTGGGAAGGGCCCTTCCGATGATATCCATGTCCGCATCGGTTACCAAGCCGTCCCCATCAAGATCTTTGAACTTCATGCTCCCTGGCCTTGGGACATTGCCCAAAACCGCAGCGGCATCGGCCACCCCGTCCCTAAGGACATAGGCACCATCCACGAAATCAAAATCCGACACTTCGTACCTACCGTCATGACGATAGCCCTGCATCACGCCCAGGGGCTCTCCCACCATGACCTGATATTCGTTGTGAATTTCAGAGGAAGCCCAGTTGGTGCGCTCGGTGAAATTTTCCATCACACCCAGTGAGGTTACCTCATTGTTGTTTTTGCTGAAATTCAGGGAAAGGTCAAGTCCATAATTTTCCCTGTCCAAGATGGCAAGGTTCAAACTGGCCTCGATACCTTGGTTCTGGTTCTCTCCCATGTTTCGATATTGGTACTCATATCCGGTACCGGGTACGGGGAACCTGATCAAAAGGTCTTCCGTATTGTTTTTGTACACTTCAACCGAACCACTGATTCGGTTCCTCAGAAGGCTGAAATCCAAACCGATGTTCCGGGTCACCGTGGTTTCCCATTTTAGATCGGGATTGGCCATAATGGTCGAGGCGGCCCAAAAACTGTTCACCCCATTGATCCAGGCCGAGGTATCCGATACAAAATTCTGGGCGGTCTGCCCTACCGGGATGTTTTCGTTGCCCGCTTGTCCGTAGCTCAACCTGAGTTTGAGGGCATCCAACCAATTTGCACTTCTAAGGAAACTTTCCTCGGAAAGCTTCCAGGCAAAGGCAGCTGATGGAAAATAACCCCAACGATTGTCCCCCAAGAACTTACTGGAGGCATCCGCCCTAAAGGTGGCCGTAAACAGATACCGATCGAAAAGATCGTAATTCACCCTGCTGAAGAAAGACAACAATTTATTGTCGGGACTATAAAAGTTGTCCACGGCAAATGGGGTACCCTGGCTGGTCAGCTTCCGGGCCTGGTCAAAATCAAAGAACCGGGGAAGTCCATGGACCACTTCGGTCACCTCGTTCCTTTTGAATAGAATGTATTCCTGCCCCAGCAATACTTTTAACCTATGGTCGTCATTGAGGTATTTTCCCAAATCGATGTCCAAGGTATTGGCGGTCCGGAACCTTTGGTCCCTCCTGTCCCGCATGATGATCGCGGGCAGGGCCTGGTTCTCCGGGGCCGGGGTATTGTTGACGTAATAGGTCTGTCGACCGTAAAAGCGGTAATCCTGATAGCTGTAATTGTCCAGTCCCAGGTCGGCGCGCAATTTTACATTGTCGAAAATCTTCCAGGAAAAGCTTCCCAGGGTGTTGTAGTTCTGCCTGAGTTGCAGCCTATCATTGTCCGCGGTGGCCACAAAGGGATCGATCAGTTTTGAGGAGGAATATTCATCCGTATCCGTGGTGGAAATACCCGCCAATGGAATTGGGGAGTAACCCACGGAATGTTTGAGCCTTGAATCCGCGGAGGAGGCCTCGTTCTGTTCGTTGGCCCCACCGCCTTGGATTTCCGTGTCGGAATACCGTACGGTAAAGGCAAGGTCGATCTTGTCGTTCACCTTATTGTTCAGCTTCAGGGAAAGGTTGTTCCTTAAAAATTCAGAGCCGATCTGGATGGCCTTTTCATCAAAACGGGCATAATTGAAATTGTAGTTGAATTTTTCACTGCCCCCCCGTACGGAAATGTCCTGACTATGGGTTTCCCCGGTTCGGCCGTAGATTTGCTTTTGCCAATTGTTGCCGATCAGGCCATTGTACTGATCAATGTCCCCATATCCCCCAAAAAAGTTTTCATAGGAGTCCAGGTCCTCTGAATTTCTGAGCATGGCGTACTCATATTGCCAGGCCACAAAATCCGCCGGATCCAAAACATCGATGGTATTGGCGATCTGCTTCATCCCATAATAGGAATTCACCGAAACGGCAATTTTTCCGTCCCTTCCGCTTTTAGTGGTGATGATGACCACCCCATTGGCACCCCGGGAGCCGTAGATGGCCGTGGAGGAGGCATCCTTCAAAACGGTAATGTTCTCTATATCGGAAGGGGAAATATCATTGATGCTGTTAACGGGAAAGCCGTCCACGATCAACAAGGGGGAACTGTCCTGGGTAAGGGAACCCCCGCCACGAACACGGATATTGATCTCAGCGTCCGGGGAACCTTCGGTAGCCACGATCTGCACCCCGGCCAAGCGACCGGTCAAGGCTTCGGCGGCCGAGGCCACGGGAACTTCGGAAAGTTCCTCGCCGGAAAGGGTGACCACAGATCCTGTCAAATCCGATCTTCGTGCGGTACCATAACCAATGACCACCACTTCATCCAATTGGGAAGCGGATTCCTCCATGGTGACATTGATGGTCCCATTTGAACCCACGGTCCTCGAAGCCGAAGTGAATCCCAGATAGGTAAAATCCAGGACACTTGCAGCGCTGCTGACCCTTATTTCATAATTGCCATCGAAATCGGTGGCCACTCCATTGGTGGTGCCGCGTTCCACAACGGATACCCCGGGCAGGGGCGTACCGTTTGCATCGCTCACCGTCCCGGTCACGGTCAATTGCACGGTCTGGGACTGCAAAGGGTCCGCCGAACCATCCGGGGTCAAATCCGATACGGCAGCCATTGCGGGCATAAATGCCCATAGGTGCCCCAACAGCACCAAGAACACTTTCTTCCTTAAAAAAAAGAATGTTTTTTCCATTAAAGTTGTTTTTGAGTTAATTTTTTGCATGATCGCCTAGTCAGGGCATTTTCGAGTTTGTCATTAAAATTGTTTGTAATCGATTGCACCAAATTATATATTTATTCTGAAAATGCAAAAAAACCAATGAATTTTTTAATAAATACCTAAACTTTGTCCCATGAAATTGCAGGTTTGGGCCGCAAAAAGGCTGTATTGCCAACTATTTGGTTGGTGGAATCGATTATTTTGTATTTAAATTGGGGAATTTGTTATATTTTGAAAATATTTTCAATCGATTACATACATTTGTCCTGAAATGACATGCTATGGCAAAAAACGAAAAGGTCACCATTTATGATATTTCCAAAAAGCTGAACATTAGTGCAGCCACGGTCTCCCGCGCTTTGAACAACAATCCGAAAATCAGTCTAAAGACCCGGGAACTCGTGTTGAAAACGGCCCAGGAGCTGAACTACAAGCAAAATAGGCTGGCATTGGCCCTGAAAAGTGGAAAGACCAACAGTATCGGGGTGATCGTTCCCTATATCAATCGAAACTTTTTCTCCGCCGTCATTTATGGAATTGAAAAATTACTTGCCCCCCACGGTTACAATGTGATCATTTGTCAGTCCCATGAGGACGCGAACAACGAGGCAAACCATATTGCGGCCCTTCTGAATACCCAAGTTGACGGCATATTCATGTCGGTGTCCAAGACCACCCAGGACACCTCCCATATTGAAAAAATACTGGAGAACGGGACCCCACTGATTTTCTTTGACCGTAAAAAGGATATCCCGGGGGTGAGTTCAGTCACAATAGATGACTTCCGGGGAGGGTATATGGCCACCGAGCACTTGATCCAACAAGGGGCCCGTAGGGTGGCGCACTTTTGCGGGGATCTGAACCTGGAAATTTATCGCAACAGGCACAACGGCTATTTAAAGGCCCTGGAGGATTATGATATTCCCTTGGACAATGGCCTGATCGTGCACACCAACAGTAGAATCGAGGCCGGTGCCGACGCCCTGGCCAAGCTTTGGTCCAAAAAGGATCGTCCTGATGCCATATTCTCCTCCAGTGATTACGCTGCCCTGGGAGCAATTCAGGAACTGAGGAAGTTGGAGGTCGAAATTCCGGATGAAGTGGGGGTGGTCGGTTTCAGTAACGAACCCTTTACAAAATATATGGAGCTTCCCATGTCCTCAGTGGACCAGACCCCTGCCACCATGGGGGAACTTGCCGCCCAAGTGTTTCTCGAACAGATCAATAACGATCAACACGTTCTTTCCGTGGAAAAACGGGTTGTGTTGGCCCCTGAATTGATCGTACGCCGATCATCGGACAAAAAAGGGACCCTTATAGGGAAACACCCCGTTTCCAAGGGATAAAATCGTGTTGATTGAGCAACATCGCCTTGGTTTTTTCTTCTCCCGAGGCCACTTTTACAATGAACTCCAATAGTTCCTCCCCCATTTCTTCTATGGTTTTTTCCCCTTTGATCACCGGACCCGCATCCACGTCGATGATATCCGACATTCTACTGGCCAACTCGCTGTTGGAAGACAATTTCACCACAGGGGTCACGGGATTCCCGGTAGGCGTGCCCAATCCGGTGGTGAATACCATCATATTGGCTCCCGAACCCGCCAGGGCCGTTGTGCTTTCCACATCGTTGCCCGGAGTGCAGAGCAGGTTGAGTCCGGGCTTGGTCACATATTCCCCGTAATCCAACACATCGGTAACCGGGGAGGTCCCACCTTTTTTTGCGGCCCCTGCGGATTTCATGGCGTCCGTGATCAATCCATCCTTGATGTTCCCGGGCGATGGGTTCATGTCGAATCCGGAACCGGCATCGATCACCGACCGTTCATAGTCCCGCATGAGCTCCAAGAAACGTTGTCCGTCCGCATCATCCACACAACGGTTCACAAGTTCCTGTTCCACCCCACTGAGTTCGGGGAATTCGGCCAGAATCGGGGAACCGCCCAACGCGGCCAGGAGATCTGAGGCATAGCCAAGTGCCGGATTGGCGGAGATTCCCGAAAATCCATCAGAGCCGCCACATTCCAGTCCCAATTTTATTTTGGAAAGCGGAGCGGGTTTCCGCTGGATCTTGTCGGCTTCCTTGATCGCGGCAAAAGAATCACTGATGATGGCGGACAGCATTTCTTCCACGGTTCCCATTTTTTGCTGTTCGTAGATCAGTACGGGCTTTTGAATGTTCGGATTGATGGCCTCCAAAGCTTTTTTGAAAATGTCGATCTGCAGGTTCTGACATCCCAAGCTCAGGACCGTGGCCCCCGCAACATTGGGATTGTTCACATAACCGGCCAAAAGTTTCGCCAACATTTGGGAATCCTGTCGAATCCCCCCACAACCTCCCGGATGCGTGATGAACCTTACTTCGATGGAATTGAAAAAACCCTCCTCCCGTTCAGGTTTTTGGGGCTCGTTCCCAGATCCGGGTTTCAATAGATTCCGGAGCATGAGTTGATGGGCACTGGGCTTTCGGGGAACCAATTCATTTTCAAAGACCTCCCGTAGCACCTCGATATTCCTATTCTCACAGAACACCAAGGGGAAGAACAACCATACGTTGGCGGTCCCCACCTGTCCGTCGGGACGGTGGAACCCCATGAAGGTCCTGTCCTTCCATTTGTCCACATTCGGGGGGGACCATTTGAATTCTTTGGTCCTGCCCGAGGTGGGCTGGGTCTGGTGCTTGACATTTTCAGTGGTCAACAGGCCCCCCTTTGGAATGGCTCGTACCGCCTTCCCGACCAATACCCCGTACATTCTTATGGGATCCTCCGATTCCAAATCTTCCAAGGCTATTTTGTGTTTGGCCCTGGTGTCGTTCACAAAGCTTATGGTCTGCCCTTCAAAGTCCACTGTTGTGCCTGCGGCATAGTCGATCAATGCTATGGCAATATTGTCCCGTTCGTGAATTTTTATCAAGGTTTTCATGATCTCAAAATATTATAGGGCCACGTCTTAGCCCATTACACTATTGCGTTCCGAAAATTTCTTCAAAGCCTTCTCAACGCCCATGGCATCGATCAATTCCAATGCCTTGGCCACAGATCGGGCCAAGGAAGGAATTCGGTTCAGGTCCATCTCCCATAGGTCCAGGTTCGAAAGGGCGCCCTTTGCAATCCTATCGTAATCTTCCTCGGTCCACAACTCGTTGAAAAAATCAACGATTTGTCCATCGTCCTGTACTGCCAAGGCCTCCCTCCGCCACTCCCCTTTATAGAAGCGGATCAAACTGGCCAGGGAAAAGGTCAAATTCGTTGGCAGGCTGCCAAATTTTTCATGGTAGGCCAACAAACTTGGGAGCACCCTTACCTTGAATTTTGAAATTGAATTCAAGGCGATGCTCGACAAAAAATGGTTGATGAACGGGTTTCTGAAGCGGTCAAATACTTCTTCGGCAAAACTGTCCACCTCCTCTTTGGGCAAGGGCAGGGTGGGGTTGATTTCTTCAAAGACCGCTTGTTTCAAGAAAGCCTCCGTAAAGGGACTGTCCATGGTTTCCTTTACCGTCCTGTTTCCAAACATCAGGGACAGGGGCACCACGGCCGTATGCGCACCGTTCAGTATCCTGACCTTACGGGTGCGGTAAGGCTGCATATCCTCGACCACCAACACCTGTTCATCAATTTTGTTGAAGGGGATTTTTTTCAAAAGGCTGTCATTTCCCTCGATGACCCATAAAAAGAAGGTTTCGGCCGTGACCATGAGTTTGTCCCTATAATCCAAGCGGGCCTCGTAGGCCGCCAGGTCTTCCTTGGGATATCCCGGTACGATCCGGTCCACCAGGGTGTTGTGGAAGCTGTTGTGCTCTTCCACCCAATCGATGAATTCCTTCCCCAAGTCCCAATCATTGGCATACTGGAGGACTATACTTTTTAGGGTTTCCGCATTGTGGTTGATCAGTTCACAGGGGATGATGGTAAGACCCTTCTCAGGGGCTCCCTCAAAATGCAGGAACCTTTTGTGGAGCAGGGCGACCATCTTGGCCGGAAAACTGCTTGGGCATTGTACATAATCCTTATCGTCCGGATTGTATGCGATACCGGCCTCCGTGGTGTTTGATATCAAAAATTCCAAGCCTTCCTCTTCGGCCAGGGCAAGGAACTCCCCGTAATCGGAATAAGGGTTTATGCCTTTCTGTACACAGGATATTACTCTTTTTTTGTCGATCAGCTCTCCTTTTGCGACCCCTCTCATAAAAAGGGTATAAAGGCCTTCTTGGGCATTTATCGTAGGGATGAGGCCTCCATTCAAGGGCTGGACCAATACAACCCCCGCATTTAAGCCAGTCTTTTCATTGAGTAAATCAATTACATAGTCCACAAAGGCCCTTAAGAAATTGCCCTCGCCAAACTGTACTACCTTTATGGGCAGTTTATCGGTCATTCCGACCGTGGTTCTATTCAAATCCTTCATTGATTCCATAAATTATAAATCACAGTCCGAACAATCTTGGCAGCCAGAGGCTGAGGGCCGGGATATAGGTGATCAGCAGCACGGCGGCGAGCATGGCCAGGAACAGGGGGAACAGGGGCCTTATGACCTTGGCGATGGTGGTCCCGGCGATCCCTACCCCCACGAAGAGCACCGATCCCACCGGGGGGGTGCAGAGCCCGACGCAGAGGTTCATCACCATGACGATCCCGAACTGCACGGGGTCCATTCCCATGGCCGTGACAATGGGCAGGAAAATGGGGGTGAATATCAACACGGCCGGGGTCATGTCCATGAAGGTCCCCACCAACAGCAGCAGAAGGTTGATGATCAACAGGATCACGATGGGGTTGTCGCTGAGCCCCAACATGGCATCGGCGATGCCCTGGGGGACGTTCTCGAAGGACATCGCCCAGGACATCCCCATGGAGGCCCCGATCAGGAGCATCACCACGGCGGTGGTCACGCAGGACTCCAGCAGGATCCCGGGGAGGTCCCCCGGGGAGATCTCCCTGTAGGCGAATCCCAGCACCAGGGTGTAGAGCACCGCGATGGCCGAGGCCTCGGTGGCGGTGAACATGCCCGCGACGATCCCGCCCATGACCACCACCAGGAGCATCAGGCTGGGGAAGGCCCGCACAAAGGTCCTTGCCACCTCCCCCAGGGAGCTTCTCTTGCCCACGGCCAGGCCCTTCTTGCGGGCCCAGAGGTAGGCCACCACCATCAGGAAGAGCCCGGTGAGGATCCCGGGGATGTACCCGGCCATGAACAGGGCCGCTATGGAGACCCCGCCGCTGGCCAGGGAGTAGACGATCAGCACGTTGCTGGGGGGGATCACCAGGCCGGTGGTGGCCGAGGTGACGTTCACGGCCGCCCCGAACTCCTTGGAGTAGCCCTCCTTCTCCATCTCCGGCCCCAGGATGCTCCCCATGGCCGAGGCCGAGGCCATGGCCGATCCGGCGATGGCCCCCATGAGCATGGCCGCCATGACGTTGATCATGGCCAGCCCCCCGGGCAGGGCCCCCACCAGGGTCTTGGCGAAGGCGATCAGCCTGTGGGCGATCCCCCCCTTGTTCATCAGCTGGCCCGAGAGCACGAACAGCGGGATCGCCAGAAGGGCGAAGCTGTCCAGGCCGGTGGCCATGCGCTGGGAGACCGTGGTCAGGGCCGGAAGGGCCGGGATGCTCACCAGCATGGTCAGCAGGGAGGAGATCGCGATGCTCCAGGCCACCGGGGTCCCGATGGCCATCAGGAAGATGAAACTGGTCAGCAGCACCAGTACGGGAATGTGTTCCATGTCATTTTTTCTTTAGAAGGTCGTCGATTTTATAGTATACGATCAGGATGCCGGCCAGGGGGACCACCGTGTAGACCAGGGCCAGGGGCACCCCCAGGGCGGCCGAGCGCTGGCCCAGCACATAGCTGATGTAGACCAGCCTGCCCCCGCCCACCACCAGGGCCGACAGGGCGAAGAGCACCACCAGGGAGGTGACCAGGTGCCCCATCAGGCGCCGGGCCCTTTCCCCGGCCCGCATGGGCAGCAGGTCGATCGCCACGTGCATGTTGCGCCCCGAGACGTAGGCCGCCCCAAGCACCCCCACCCAGATCATCAGGTAGCGGGAGAGCTCGTCGGTGAAGTGGCTCGGGTCCCCGGTGACGTAGCGGCTGAAGACCTGCCAGAGCACGTTGAGCACCATAAGGGCCATGATCCCCACCAGGGCCCGGCCCAGGACCAGGTCCACCCATCCCCGGAGCCCCATATGGCCCCTGTCCCTTTCGGCTTTGTTGCTTTCCGTTCCCATGTCAGTGTGTGTTTCGTATCCCCTCGATCAGGGCCGCCATCCCGGGGTCCCGTTCGGCGTAGCGTTCGTATATCCCCTGCACGGCCTCCTCGAAGGGGGCCTTCTCGGGGTAGATCAGCTCCACCCCGGCGCGCTGCACCTCCTCCAGGGCCTCCCGCTCGGCCTCGGCCCAGAGCCCGCGCTGGTTGGCCACCGAGCGGCGGGCGGCCCCCTGCAGCCAGCCCCTCTCCTGCTCGGAGAGGCGCTCCCACAGGTGGGTGCTCACCAACAGGACGTCGGGCAGCACGGTGTGCTCGTCCAGGGTGTAGTACTTGCAGATCTCATAGTGCCCCGAGAGGTGAAAGCTCGGGGGGTTGTTCTCGGCCCCGTCCACCACCCCGGACTGCAGGGAGGTGTAGAGCTCCCCCCAGGAGATCGGCGTGGGGGACCCGCCCATGGCGCGGACCATGTCCATGGCCGTGGCGCTCTCCATCACCCGGACCTTCAGGCCCTCCAGGTCCGCGGGGGAGCGCACCGGGCGCTCCTTGGTGTAGAAGCTGCGGCTTCCCGCGTCGTAGTAGGCCAGGCCCTTGAGCCAGTAGCGCCCCGCATCCTCCAGCAGCCCCTGGCCGATCGGCCCGTCCAGCACCGCGAAGGAATGCTCCCGGTCGCGGAAGAGGAAGGGCAGGCCGAAGACCTTCATCCGGGGGGCGAAGTTCTCCATCACCCCGGAGGAGACCTTGGTCATGTCCAGGCTGCCGATCTGCAGCAGCTCCAGGCTCTCCCGCTCGGAGCCCAGCTGTTGGTTGGGGTAGATCTGCAGGCGCAGCCGCCCCCCCGAGACGCTGTCCAGCTCCCGGCCCATCTCCACCATGGCCAGGTGCACCGAGTGCTTCACGTCCAGCCCGTGGGCCAGCTTTATCGTGCGGGTCCCCCCGCCGGGGCCGCAGGCCGAGGCCAGGGCCGAGAGCAACAGGGCCGTTGCCCATATCCGTGCCTTTCCCATGCTATCCTTTCCCCTTTAGTTCCGCGATCGTCCCGATGGCCTCCCGAACCCTTTGCCCCAGGGCCCCGAAGTCCCGTCGTTCCAACAGTTCCCCGGAGATCAGCTGGGAGCCCATCCCCACACAGGCCGCCCCGGCGGAGAACCAGGCCCCCAGGCTCTCCCGGGTCGGGGAGACCCCCCCGGTGGGCATCACCTCGGTCCAGGGGTGCGGCCCCTTGATCGCACGCACGAAGCCCGGGCCGTAGGTGCCCCCGGGGAAGAGCTTGACGATCTCGCAGCCCAGCTCCTCGGCACGGGCGATCTCCCCGAGGCTCCCGCAGCCCGCGCTCCACAGAACCTTGCGGCGGTTGCACGCCAGGGCGATGTCCTCGCGAAGCACCGGGGTCACCACGAAGTTCGCCCCCAGGGCCATGAACTGCGAGGCCGAGGCCGCGTCGGGGACCGAGCCCACCCCAAGGATCATCCCGGGAAGCTCCCCAAGGGCAAATTTGCTCAGCTCCCCGAAGACCTCGTGGGCGAAGTCCCCGCGGGCGGTGAACTCCAGAAGGCGGGCGCCCCCCTCGTAACAGGCCCGAAGGACCCCCTTGCCCAGCTCCACATCCGGGTGGAAGAACAGCGGGACGAGCCCCGTGTCGCGCATCGCCTGGGCGACCTCATGTCTTTTGTATTGTGCCATGTACCGTGTTTTTGGTTAATGTAACATTGGTTCGTTTCCTTTATATCCTTCCCTTATCGGGACACCCTTCCCGAGGCGTCGCCTCCCATGAGCTTTTCGACCTCCTCTACGGTGACCAGGTTGGCGTCCCCCTTGATGGTGTGCTTCAGGGCCGAGGCGGCCACGGCGAAG
>Ga0079224_100010117_pt1 | contig 12918 bp, 11 predicted proteins | sample Stecom2015_FD_80414 | JGI IMG/M metagenome (GOLD analysis project Ga0079224, IMG submission 80414) | Agricultural soil microbial communities from Utah to study Nitrogen management - Steer compost 2015 | ecosystem: Environmental > Terrestrial > Soil > Agricultural land | place: USA: Utah... | reverse complement strand
CGATTCGTTTTTCGACGGGGGCCGACATTACTCCCTGGATGGCGCGATGGCCCACGCTCACAAGTTGGTGCGCGACGGCGCGGATATCATTGACATCGGCGGGTATTCGTCGCGTCCCGGTGCGGCGCACATCAGTGCACAGGAAGAGCTGGATCGCATCGTGCCCGTCGTTGAGGCACTTGTCGCCGCTATGCCCGGCGCCATCCTTTCCATCGATACGTTTCGGGCGGCGGTAGCCCGTGCCACGGTCGAGGCGGGAGCCCATATCATCAACGACATTTCGGGCGGCACGCTAGATGAGGCGATGTTCGAAACGGTAGCACAGCTGAATGTCCCCTACATTCTCATGCACACGCGAGGGACGCCCCAAACCATGCAGCAGCAAACCGACTATCACAATATCGTCGAGGAGATAGCCCTTTATTTCGGCGAGCGCATCAGTCGCCTGCGTTCGCTGGGGCTCGCCGACATCATTCTCGATCCTGGGTTTGGCTTCGCTAAGTCCTTGGCACAGAACTACGAGTTGCTCGCTGGCATGGATACGCTGCACGCCTACGGCCTTCCCATCCTCGGAGCAGTATCCCGTAAGTCCATGATTTACACAAAACTGGGCATTGCCCCGGCGGAGGCATTGAACGGCACAACCGTGATACACACGCTTTTGCTCAACAAGGGCGTACATCTCTTGCGCGTCCACGATGTAAAAGAAGCGCGAGAAGTGGTACGGCTAATGAGTTAGTCTGTCCGAGTCGGCGTGCGGAATGTGCATTTTTACGCGTGTTGCGTTCGTTTCGTGTCGGGTATTTATCCCGATGACGTAACAAATGTATGGATTTTGCCGTCAAAGTATTTACATTTGGCATGTGCTAAGTTACGGCTTTTGCCTAGTTCCGAGATGGGGGAATAGGCGATCGAACACACCCATAAATTGAAAGAAAGAACATGAAACGATTATTTGTCATCCTAGCAGGCCTGCTTGTCACCCTTTCGTTCAGCTCTTGCGGCTACAACACGATGGTTGCCCTCGACGAGAATGTCAAGGCTAAGTGGGCTCAAGTCGAAAACGCTTACCAACGGCGTGCCGACCTTATTCCAAACTTGGTAAACACCGTTAAGGGTGCTGCAGACTTCGAGCAGGAGACCCTGACGCAGGTAATCGAGGCCCGGGCCAAGGCCACTTCCGTGACGGTAGACCCAGAAAACCTGACGCCTGAAGCCCTTCAACAATTCCAGCAGACGCAAGACGGGCTTTCGCAGTCGCTGGGCCGCCTGCTGGTATCGGTAGAGCGCTACCCCGAATTGAAGGCCAACCAGAACTTCTTGGAGCTGCAAGCGCAGCTTGAAGGTACGGAAAACCGTATCAGCACGGAAAGGCGCGCGTTTAACGAAGCCACGCAACAATACAACACCGCCGTGCGGAAGTTCCCGAACAACATCATGGCCGGCATTTTCGGATTTGAACCCAAAGGCCATTTCACGGCCTCGGAAGGCGCGGATACTGCGCCGGAAGTACAATTCTAGCCGCACAATTTGCGTGGCTGACCGCGGCCCGAGCCTATCCGGACAGGCTTGGCGCTTGCCCCGCGCGGAGCGTTACGCCGTCCGCGCTCCTAGTTCACCGATTAGAAAGGGAGACCACATCGATATGCACTTATTGACAGAAGAAGAACAGGATCGCGTGATGTTCGCCATCAGCGTGGCGGAAAACCGTACGACGGGTGAAATCCGCGTGGTGGTGGAACGCAAGTGCAAAGGCGACGCATTGGATCGCGCTGCCGACTATTTTCGCCATTTGGCGATGCATGAAACCTCGCTGCACCACGGCGTATTGATCTATGTCGCCACGGATGACCATAAATTCGCTATCCTGGGCGACAAAGGCATCCATGAGAAGGTAGGCGATGGTTTTTGGGAGGCAACGAAACAAGCGATGGCTTCCCACTTCAAGCAAGATGACTTGGTGGGGGGCTTGTTGGCCGGAATCGAGCAGGCGGGCCAACAGCTTAAAACACATTTCCCGCGCTTGGGAGATAATGTTAACGAGCTCCCGGACGACATCATCTTTGGCGATGGAGAGGCATTAGACTAACGACATGGCGCAGAAAGCGAATACATTCCGATCGGCGGCCGGAAGGTTGCTGACCGTACTTCTAGTTGGCTTTGGGCTATTGGGCGCAGCGTGGGGCCAAACGTTCCCTGAGAAACCCGGGCAGCTGGTCAACGACTATACCAACACCCTTACAGGCCGGCAGGTGACAAGCTTGGAACACAAGCTCGTTGCTTTTGCCGACAGCACGACTACGCAAATTGCCGTTGTCGTCATGCAGTCGGTAGGACGTTATGATATTGCCGACTATGGAACCCGGCTGGCACAACGTTGGGGAATCGGTAGCGAACAGCACGACAACGGCATCCTGTTGCTGGTGGCCTTGGGCGATCGGCGCGTGACCATCCAAACGGGATACGGTGTTGAAGGAGCCGTGCCCGACGCCATTGCCTACCGAATCATCGAGAATGAAATCAAACCGGCCTTTCGCGCGGGGGACTATTACACCGGGATAGACCGCGCCACTGACGCCCTAATCAAATACACGCAGGGAGAGTATACCGCTCCTCCTCGCAGCGTGCGCAAGGAAGGTGGCGGTGGTGCCCTCCTCTTCTTATTCTTCGTTATCTTTATCATCATCTCTATCGTTTCCCGAGGCGGCAGAGGCGGAGGTGGCGGAGGCCGCGTAGTGACGGGCCGGGGCGCTACCGATATCCTCACCGGCATGCTCATCGGCGGAATGGGCCGGGGCAGCAGCGGACGAGGCGGTGGATTTGGCGGCGGTTTCGGGGGAGGCAACGTCGGGGGAGGCGGATTTGGAGGCTTCGGAGGCGGGAGTTTCGGCGGGGGTGGCGCCAGCGGAAGCTGGTAAATATTCGCACTCAACTGCCACACTTCCGACTATTTGCGTATTATCATAACAATCAATAAGGTCTTAGTCGGTGGGGCGCCTTTTCAACACCTATTATTCTCAGCTCTTCCTGGCCCGACGGCTCTTTGGGCCGTGAACGCTAGCTACGTTGCTGTTCATACTCGGCCATGGGCATCGTTGCCTATCTGGCCCAGCTGGCTCTTATAGGGGTTGCTGTCGACGCGTTTCTGTTTGGTTCAATGCCAGTTGCGGGCTTTCAAACGGGGTTTATATCGATTTGGCAGGTTGCTTTTTTTGCCGACATGCTTTCGAAGCTGCGGAAAGCCCCTTCAGCCTTCGCAGCTTGGTGGTGTAGTAGGCGATTAATGCGGGAAATTTGACACATTCTAAAATCATGGCACTCCATTTGGAGAGCATAAGGGTAACGAATATGCGTGATAAAATGAGAAAAACACTATTGCTCGGCCTCATGGCCGTACCTGCCTGCCTCTTGGCACAAACCGACTTCTCGATCATTGGAAAAGTAGAAGGCGCTGGACCGGAGGCGAAAGCTTTTTTATACTACCTAGCGGACGACGAATACACGCTGGATTCAACGACCGTGGCAAACGGCACGTTTAAATTCCACGGGTCCACCAGCGAGCCATCGCGCGCAACTTTGTTGCTGCTGCACAACGGAGAAAATCTACGTGACTCGCCACGCCCCGATTGGCTTGAATTCTATGTGGAGAAAGGTGCGATAACGATTAGCACACCCGACTCATTGGTGCGGGCCAGCGTTGCCGGAGGGCTGCTCAACCAGGAATTTTCGGAATACAAGGCCCAAAGTACGGACATCAGTGCCAGGGAGCGTGCCATTAGAATTCGCTATGAAGAGGCCTCGGACGACCAACACCGGGACCCGGCTTTTATCGGCCGGCTTCAGGCCGATATTGCCGCACTACAGTCCGCCAAACGCACACTGGATTTCGATTACATCGCCAAGCACCCCAATTCGTTGCTTAGCCTCGATCTCTTGGTGGGGCATATCGAAGAGGAGTCCATGGGGGCCACGATCAAACCGGCGTTTGATCAACTCAGCGCATCGGTACGCAATTCTGCAAGAGGCAAGGTAATCGCGGAGCACATTACCTCGATGGCGGCAGTCGACGTGGGATCAGTCGCGCCCGACTTCACCCTCCCCGACACATCGGGTAACGATTTTACGCTCTCGTCCCTGCGGGGGAAGTACGTACTCATCGATTTCTGGGCGAGCTGGTGCGGCCCGTGCCGTCGGGAGAACCCGAACATAGTGGCTGCTCACGAGGCTTTTAAGGATAAGGATTTCACGGTTCTCGGCGTGTCGCTCGATCAACCGGGGCAGCGCGATGCGTGGCTGAAAGCCATTGAAGTGGACAGCTTGCAAGGCTGGCCCCAAGTTTCGGACTTGAAGTTCTGGAATTCGGAAGCCGCCGAGCTATACCACATCACTCGCATACCGCAAAACTTTCTCCTGGACCCGGATGGCGTGATCATAGCGCGAAACCTGCGTGGTCAGGAACTGCATGACGTATTGTCCGACTTGCTGGATGAGTAGCGCCAAAAGAGAGCATAAAAAAAGCGGGCTGCACGTTTTGGGCAGCCCGCTTTTTTTTTGCCGATTTACGCACTAGAGCGACAGGATATTCACGATGCGCATGAGGTTATCGTTCGGCCTGGCGTTGTGCTTAATCGCGTTGGCAAACGGCGTGTATTCGACTTCGCCGTGGATTAGCCCCGCCATGACGCCTTTCCTCCCCTCGAGCAGGCCCTCAACGGCAGCTACGCCCAAGCGGCTCGCCAATACGCGGTCCATACATGACGGGCTGCCGCCACGCTGCATGTGCCCCAAGATGGAAACCCGCACGTCATAGTGTGGGAAATGCTCACGTATCTTATCGGCAACGACCATGCCCCCGTCTTCGTCTCCTTCTGCCACGATAATAATACGCGACGACTTGTTTTTTCGGGTTTGGTCCATCCGGCTCATCACCGCTTTGTAATCGACCTTAACCTCCGGTACCACGACCACCTCTGCACCCGTACTGATGCCAGTACGCATGGCGATAAGCCCGCAGTCGCGCCCCATTACTTCAATCACGAATACTCGATCGTGTGATTCGGCCGTGTCGCGGATTTTATCGACCGCCTCGGTCACCGTGTTTATGGCGGTATCGTAACCAATCGTGAAGTCAGTACCCAGCAAATCGTTATCAATAGTACCCGGCAAGCCAATGACGGGAAAATCAAATTCCTTCGCAAATACGCTCGCCCCGGTAAAGGTACCATCGCCCCCAATCACGATCAACGCATCAATCTCCAGCTTCCGCAAGTTCTCATAGGCCTGCTTGCGGCCCTCTGTAGTTTTGAACTCCTCGCTCCTGGCGGTCTTCAAGATTGTCCCACCACGCTGGATGATATTAGCTACGGACTTGGTTTCCATTACCGAAATATCGCCTTTTACGATCCCGTCATAGCCCCGTGACACACCGAAAACGTTCAATCCATTGTAAATACCGCTACGCACGACGGCGCGAATGGCAGCATTCATCCCCGGGGCATCCCCTCCTGATGTAAGGACAGCAATATTTTTAATAGTGCTCATATGGTATATTCTTTTCTGTTTTTTTGTTCGTTTTCAAAATTATTCAGCGGACGCAAAAGCTTTCAGCCCCTCCTCCAGGAAATTCACGTAATTTTCGATGTCTTCGTCATACGCCTGCGCAGGGATCAGCTGGTTGCCGTCCGTATCGGTTACCACGTAATACGGCTGGGCATTGACGCCAAAGCGCGACTGCTGGAGGTCCGACCACTTGCGCCCTACGGTATTGATGCGCTTGCCGCTGAATGACGATATGTATTGCTCGTCCTCACTCAGTTTCGTACGGTCATCCACATACAACGATACCAAGATGTAGTCTTCATTGAGCCGCTTCAGCACGCGCGGGTCAGGCCATACCGACTCCTCCATCTTACGGCAATTCACGCAGCTCCATCCGGTAAAGTCCAGCAAGACGGGCTTATTGACGGACTTGGCATATTCCAGTGCCTGGTCATAATCGTAAAATGCGTCTAACCCATGCGGTGCTTGGAAAATATTCGCGTATTTCTTGGCCACGCCGCGGCTGCCGTTATCGCCTCCCGGCGCCGTCCCCATCGTGTTGTACCCTACTTGATGCAGGTTAAAATCTTGGGTTGGCGACGGTGGTAGCCACGCGCTCAGCGCCTTGAGGGGCGCGCCCCACATCCCCGGAATCATATACACGGTGAAAGACAATATGGCTATGGCGAAAAACAAACGCGGTACCGAAATAAACTTGACGTCGGAGTCGTGTTCGAACTTCAACTTGCCGAGAAGATAAATGCCGAACAAGCCGAAGATCACGATCCATATCGCCAGGAACACTTCGCGGTCGAGGATTCCCCAATGATAAGCCAAGTCCACGTTGGATAAAAACTTAAACGCCAGGGCCAATTCCAGAAAACCCAGAGACACCTTGACCGTGTTAAGCCAACCGCCCGATTTGGGCATCTCCTTCAGCCACGACGGGAATACCGCAAAAATCATGAAAGGGATGGCCAGTGCGACCGAAAACCCGAGCATGCCCACCGCAGGTCCCATCATTGCACCTTCGGACACCGCTTCAACCAGCAGATATCCGATAATTGGGCCGGTACACGAAAATGAGACCAGTGCTAGGGTGAAAGCCATGAAAAAAAGACCGATCAGTCCACCGCCGGTGGATTTCGCATCGATTTTATTGACAAACCGCGATGGCAGCGTAATCTCGAATGCCCCCAGGAATGAAATCGCAAAGACAACGATTATTACGAAAAAGGCTAGATTGAACCAGGCGCTGCTGGCGGCCTCGTTAAGGGCCGAAGCTCCGAAAATCAAGGTCACTAACATGCCTAATGCCACATAAATGACGATGATAAACAGCCCATAGAGCAGGGCATTAATCATCCCCTTGGTGCGGGTCTCGCTCTGTTTCGTGAAGAAGGAGACAGTCAACGGCACCATCGGATAAATACAAGGCATCAAAAAGGCCGCGAAGCCCCCGATCAAGCCTGCTATGAATATGCCCCACAGCGTCTGGTCGGCCTGCTCGTCCGGCAGGGTTACGGTATCCTCCGTGCCGCCGGCCTCGTCGAGCACCGGCTCTCCATCCGAAAACACGATATCCTCTGGCACCTCCATATAGGGCATGGTATCAGCTCCGTCCGTAAATTCGACGTCGTCGAAAGAGAAAAGTGTATCCGTAGCAAGCTCCGTTTGGCCGTGGACATCGGCTACGCCAAACAGCATCAGGCCTGCCGAAACCAACAACGCAATAAGCCGAGGTAATTGTTGCATGTATCGTGTTTGGTGCACTCAAAAAAAAGGCAGATTTACTGCCTTTCGTTTCAAGTGAAAATTTTATTTGTGCTCGATCCCGTCATGGAAGCCGTCTACTTGATGGCTATCGCAAAATCGACTTCTTCGGGAGGCAAGCAAGACGTGGCATCGCAGGCCATAAACTCGAGCGTACCGCGGACAACCGCCCCGCCCTTGGTCAACTTCACTCGCTGCTGGAAAACGACCTCCTTGTCAAAATAAGAAACGTCCATCCCAAATACGTCTTCATATTTGGTTTTGGGCTTTGGCTCGGCCGTCTTTCCGACCAACGTGTAATCCTTGGACTCGGCAAACGTAAACGACGTCTTGATGGGGCCGCCGTCTTCGACATTTTGGGAGTAAATATGCCAGCCGTCATCCATCTTGGCCCTCAAAAACACTACAGCCTCGTTTTGGCTGATCTTCTTAGCGCCGTAATCCCATTTAACGGGATTCAATATCTGTCCGGAAGCGCCATTCACCATAAACAACGCAACGGCCACTACCAGAAAAAGAGCTTTCTTCATTTCTTCATTTTTTAAAGTTCGTATTCCTTTCATCAGGTAGGACTCCGAATCGCTGCGGGGGTTTAAATATCCCCATGCACTATTCGGCAGGCTTTTACGAAACAAGTTACAAAAATAAGAAATTTCTGATCAAAGAACGAGTGTTTTGCTCGGCACTTCCCACGTCGGGGAGGGGTCATCGCCACCGTCGGGCCGGCCGACGATCCCGTCAAAACGTATAGGCGATCTCCTTGATGCCAAAACTGGACCGATGACCTTTGAACTCGACCAACAACTCACCTAATTCACTCACACCAACTATTTTACCCCTAATCCGCGTCCCGCCTTCCAGCAAGAATTCACGTAGTTCGCCACGGGCGAACAGCCGGGCATCGTACTGCCGCCGTAGCCGTTCGCTCAATCCTGCCCGCAACTCGGCATACGCCTTTCCTATATAATGACACAGCGTTGACAGCGTCTTATGCAAATCGTGGCTTTGGCCCGTAACAATCCTTAGGGACGTCGCGCGCGCCGCGATATTTTCGGAAAAAACCTCCTGGTTGACGTTGAGACCTAGGCCTACGATTGCCGACTTCCACCGCTGGCCCTGCAGCTGGTTCTCGATTAGGATTCCCGCTACCTTTCGGTCGCCTACGAAGATGTCGTTCGGCCATTTTATCCGTACGGGCTCCAGCGTGAGCGCTTCGAGCGCGCGCGCGACTGCAACGCTGATGGCAATCGTCAGGATAAATTGCTGTCGGGGATCTAAAAACGTAGGGTACAAAAGTACGCTGCAGGTCAGATTCTTGCCTGGCTCGCTTTCCCATGAGGCGCCCCGCTGGCCTTTACCGGCGGTTTGCTGGACTGCCATTATTACAGTACCTTCGTGTAGTGGCGTGGATTTTGACAGTTCGTCCTTAAGATACTCGTTTGTAGAGGCTATTTTGGACACTGTAATGATATTGTGTCCAACATTTGCCCCTGAAAATGTGTTACTTTGCAATAGCAGTATGAATATAACGGTAATAGTGCCCAAAACTATAACATTTTTTAATGGTAAAAAATAGTAGCTCAGGTCTTTCCTCGCGTCTATCGGAGATTGTAGTGCATGGGATGCAGGAAAAAAAAGGCAACGAAATTGTCCGGCTCGACTTGCGGAATTTGCACAGTTCAGTCGCCGATTATTTTGTGATCTGCCATGCTGACTCATCTACTCAAGTCCACGCTTTAGCACGAAGCGTTGAGGCGGAAGTATATAAAGCCCTACAACAAGAACCTTGGCACAAGGAAGGCCTGGAACACGGAGAATGGATACTACTGGATTTTGTGGATGTCGTAGTTCATATTTTCAAAACCGACAAGCGTAGGCATTTCGGCATTGAAGAATTATGGGGCGATGCTGAGACACAGTATTACCAAAGCGCGTAAGGCAGCATCCTAACAGCGAGCATCGTTTACTTATCAAAAAGGAGAAAAGAAAAGAAATGCCAAACGGACCGGACGGAATGAAAAAAATTCCCAGCAAGAAAATTGCCCCCAAGCCACCCAAATTTAATATCATGTGGCTGTGGATGGCGATGATTCTTGGCTTTTTTGCGTTGCAGTTTTTATTCACGGGCGACACGCCTAAACGCATCACCTATCACGAATTCGAAACCGACATCCTCAGCACCGGCGATGTCGACAAATTAGTGGCCTATAATCGCAACAACATTGTGTATGCGGAGGTGTACATCAAGAAAGATCGGCTCGCCGATCCCAAGTACGCTGAAGTAAGGCCAACGACAAACAGTTTAGCCCTGCCCCCATCGACCGGGCCACAGTACGAGTTTACGGACGGCTCGTTCGAGACCCTTGAACGTAAACTGGAGCAGGCTCAGGTCGACACCCCCCAAGAGGATCGCGTATATATCCGGCTTGAGGACCGCACGAACGCATGGAGCGGATGGATATTTTCCATTATGTTGCCCCTATTGTTGATTATTTTCTTCTGGATATTCATCATCCGGCGGATGGGCGGCGGTGCTGGCGGCGGCGGCGGGCAGCTATTCAATATCGGGAAGTCAAAAGCGACCTTGTTCGACAAGGAGTCGCAGGTAGCCATCACCTTTAGCGACGTGGCGGGACTGGAAGAAGCCAAACAGGAGGTGATGGAGATCGTCGACTTTCTTAAGAATCCCAAGAAATACACGAACCTAGGCGGTAAGATCCCTAAAGGCGCGCTGCTCGTGGGCTCGCCCGGTACGGGTAAGACCCTGCTGGCCAAAGCGGTAGCCGGGGAGGCCCAGGTACCGTTTTTCTCGTTGTCAGGGTCGGACTTTGTCGAGATGTTTGTAGGGGTGGGCGCATCCCGCGTCCGCGACCTCTTCCGCCAGGCTAAAGACAAAGCCCCTTGTATCATCTTTATTGACGAGATTGACGCTATCGGCCGAGCACGTGGCAAGAACAGCGTGATGGGCGGCAACGACGAGCGGGAAAACACTCTCAACCAGTTGCTGGTAGAGATGGACGGTTTCGGGACCGACTCCGGCATCATCATCATGGCCGCTACAAACCGCCCCGATGTACTTGACTCTGCCCTGCTGAGACCTGGCCGATTTGACCGCCAGATTTCCATTGACAAGCCCGACCTGGTAGGCAGGGAGCAGATTTTCAAAGTACACCTTAAGCCGCTTAAGCTGGCGCCAGAGGTGGATGCCAAGAAACTCTCAGCCCAGACACCCGGTTTTGCGGGCGCTGAGATTGCCAACGTCTGTAATGAAGCGGCCCTCATCGCAGCTAGGCGCAGTAAGCTGGCGGTAGAAATGCAAGATTTCCATGATGCAATTGACCGCGTCATCGGCGGATTGGAGAAAAAGAATAAGATTATCTCGCCCGAAGAAAAGCGCATCGTGGCGTATCACGAAGCGGGACACGCGATTGCCGGCTGGTTTCTGGAGCATGCAGACCCGCTGGTGAAGGTATCCATCGTACCTCGTGGCGTGGCAGCATTGGGCTATGCCCAATATTTGCCCAGAGAGCAGTTTCTATACACCACCGAACAGCTAGTGGACGGCATGTGCATGACCATGGGCGGACGTGTTGCAGAGGACATTATCTTTGGAAAGATATCTACCGGTGCACAGAATGACCTGGAACGAATCACCAAACTAGCTTACGCCATGGTTTCCGTATACGGGATGAACGACCGTGTGGGCAATGTGTCCTTTAATGACAGCCAGGAAACACAGTTCCAGCGCCCGTACTCGGAGCACACAGCCGAACTGATTGATGAGGAGGTACGCAAGCTTATCGACGACGTGTACACCAAAACGAAACAACTGCTGCTCGAAAACCAAGATGGCCTAGTGGCATTGGCCGAGAAACTGCTTGAGAAAGAAATCTTGTTCCAATCTGACCTGGAAGAGATTCTCGGCAAGCGTCCTTTCGATCATCGGACGGCCTACGACGAGTTTGTGAATGGCCCGGCCGATGAGAGCGACCAGCGTAAGGCCGCTGAAGGGCTGGTGCACGAAGGCATCAAAGACAATTCGGACACGCTATCAAACACACCGAATACGGATAGCGACCAGACGGCCCCAAAACAATCGGATTAGATGCGGTCCGTCTGACATATCGTAAAACCCATGCAAAGCCAGTCGTCGCCGGATAGATTGGCTTTGTCTTTTAACCCCCATGCACCGTGGCCAAAAACGTTAGAGCGACAACAGCCAAAGAGCAAATGCTCAAAAAAGTCAGGCATGCGCTGCTCCAAAAGCGGGAGCATCCGTACCCTGCGTTTGAGGAGCTTCCGATGTACGGCGAAGTGGACGAGTCCGCGCTGGACGTTTTGTTCGCAGAGCGACTCACCGCCGTGGCGGGCCACTTCGTCTATTGTGAAGACGAAATCCAATTGGTGGAGAACCTTCTAGCCATGGTCGAAAAAGAGAAGCTGAACAAACTCTACGCCTGGGAGGAAGGAATCCAACGCCTTCTCGATGCCTATGAATTTCCTTACTATCGTTCCGACACGCAATTTGAGGAAGCGGAGATAGGGATTACGGGTTGTGAAGCGCTGATTGCGCGCCACGGCTGCGTCCTGGTCAGCAACGCACAAAGTGCGGGCCGCCGCTTGAGTATCTTTCCGCACGTACATGCCGTTATCGCGCGCACAGACCAGCTCGTGCTGGACATCAAGGATGGCCTTTCGCTGATCAAAACGAAGTACGGAGAAGCACTGCCTACCTCCATCACCGCCATTACCGGTCCGAGCCGTACCGCCGATATCGAAAAGACACTGGTGCTGGGTGCTCATGGTCCTAAGTCGCTATATGTTTTTCTATTGGAGAATCGATAACCCGTAATGTAATACCCGGTCTTCCTTTTTAACCGCGCATTGACAACGGGTTCCAAGACCTTTTTTTCCGCATTAAACCCGTCCGTTATATGGCGCCGTCAATCATAGCATGTAGCATGACACTTCCTCCGCACATGGGAATGTCCCGTTCTGCGGATAGGCGGTCTTGGTCAGGAACATGGGCTAAACCTTGGCGAAAAAACGCATTCGAAAATTTATCGTACTAGGAGGAATGGCCTTTCCCCTGAGGTGTCGACACGCATGCCACGGGTCGCCACGTCCTGCCGTTGCAGTCGTACCCAACGCAGCGCTCATGGGTAGGTCGCTGGTGGTCTCGCCCAGCCCAACAGTGGACCCGGCATAACGGACGTGGTTAGCCGGTTAACCCCAGATTCTCGTGGCCAGCGTAGACCGGATAGGCCTCGAGTCTGAGACCGGCTTAGCCACCTTTTCATAGACTTAGCTTTTAGCTAAAGCATGGGGATACATAGAAATCTGGACGCGTAAAACGCAGCGATAAGAATTTTGGCACCAACGGAGCCCTTGCGCTTGGTGTTTGTGGTTTAGGGCCAGGCTTAAAAACTTAGGCCCAGGCTTAAAAACAACAGAGCCCTTAACTGTTTCCAGCAAGGGCTCTGCGTATAAAATCCGGCACCGACCTACTCTCCCACCTGTTACGGCAATACCATCGGCTCTGGCGGGCTTAACTTCTCTGTTCGGAATGGGAAGAGGTGGACACCGCCGATATAGGCACCTGAATAT
>Ga0079224_100010116_pt1 | contig 12918 bp, 11 predicted proteins | sample Stecom2015_FD_80414 | JGI IMG/M metagenome (GOLD analysis project Ga0079224, IMG submission 80414) | Agricultural soil microbial communities from Utah to study Nitrogen management - Steer compost 2015 | ecosystem: Environmental > Terrestrial > Soil > Agricultural land | place: USA: Utah... | reverse complement strand
TTGCCGGGCTGACGTTGCAGCTCGGGCCGCGCACTCACCATCACCAGCACCAAGCCGAGCGTCATGATGTAAAGTAGGGTCCAGTTTGTGATTCGGCGAGGCATGTGGAGCTCTTCTACAGCCTGCCACCCGGGACGCAAGTTACTTCCGTCGCGTATTGCTGTTTCCGCCGACGCGGTGTACGGTTGAGTGCCTTGATTGCGCGTCGCCACATCCTGGCGCTACTCGTAGCGGTTGTCTGGCTGGTCGGGTGCGCCCCGACGCAGCTGACGGGGATCACGGACGACCGAGTGATCCGAGCGGGAGATGTCGACGCGTTGCCGATCCGTCGCACCGAGGATCCGCAGACCCTGTGCTCCTGGACACCCACGGACACAAAAGCGAATTCGCCGGACGTGCTCGAGATCCCGTCGGCACGGGTCCAACCGATTGATCGAGGTTTCGGCCCCAGCCGTAACTGGCATACGGCGCGGTGCATCTGTTCGGGTTCGGCTCGCGGTCCTCCTGTGTCGAGCTGAGACAACGGCGTCATTCGTCCGAGCGATCGTGTCCGCCGGAGGCGGTGCGCCGGGTTCGGCGTGTACGATTGTCAGCGGCGCCGCCATCGTCAGCTGCGTTTTCAATAGGGACACCGCCGTGACGCTCACGGAGGATCGGCGAGCAATTCATGAGCAAGACGCCACGCAATTCCACCTCGCGGATGGAAGGTGAGGTCATCATTGGGGTCAGCTCCGGCCTGGGCACCGGGGCGGTCCGCGCCATTCATTCGCTCACGAGCCGCTTGAACTCTGTCATCGAGATCGAGAACTCGCGCGGCGAGTCCGCAAATGCGCTCGACCGGTACGACATGTTGTTGCTCGGCGTGGCGAAGGGGGACGCGGTGAAGGTTCGCTGTGTGGGGTCGGACGCCCGCGCGGCGTTCGACGCGGTCGCTGCGATCCTCGACGGGCAGGGAGTCGACGGATGATGGTCAGCGCTGCCCTGCTCGTCGGCACTCGCTGAGCGTCCGGCTGAGCCCGCTGGCTGGCGTTCCCTTCTTCGGCGTGGGCGTGTATGATCTCTCGATGGCTGCAAGGCGATGGTTCGGTTGGTTTGCAGTGCTGGCAGCGCTGACATGCGTGCCCACGCAGACGGCGAGCGCAGGCCACTGCGAGTACTGCAACGAGGGATTGCCCACCTCCGTCGCCATCAAGTCGCCCGAGATCGGGACCGACGGCGTGATCGTGATCGTGCTCGAGGACCAGCGAGCCCGCGTCCTCGATCAGACGTCGTGGGACATCACGACGGTGACCGTCGCCGATTCCGAAGGTGCTCCGGTCGCCGGCACAATGGAGACCCACCCGGGCTTCACCCCCGCGGCCTGGCGCCCGACCAGTCCCTGGGTGCCTGGGACCTACGAAGTCACCGTCGAGGTCGACCTGCCGTCGTTCCCCACCGTTGGATGCCCGGCGTTCAGCCAACAAGCCGAGGTCGTGGTCGTCGACGAGCCGCGCCACGTCGTGGGCAGGCACGCGCTGTCGGTGACGGAGACCCTCGGCATGACTCCCGTGCGCAGCCTCGATTCGCTGGTGTGCTGTGATCGCGCGCTGCCGTATCTCGCATCGGTACCCGGGATCCTGTGTCCGGGTTATCCATCGTCGAACCTCGAGATAGGCCCAGGTCACTGTAGCGAGCTCGTGGGCACGGGCTGGCTCGCGCTCGATGTCGAGTTGCTCATCGATGGCGAACCTGCCCCGCCCGACTACTCGCTGCGGGAAATCACGCACGGGCGCACGTCGGCCATCGGCGGCGCGGCCATGTCCATGAAGCTCACCCAGCCGGAGTGCCTGCAGTTCGAGCTGCTCGATCTGGTGACGGGCGAGCTCACCGTCCACGACTCGTGCCACGGCGATGCGGTGGCCGAGCAGCTCGGAGCGCTCGAGCTCGATCCCAGCGACGAGCTCGCGGCCGAATGCAGCGGCGCGGCCTATGTGTGCGAGTCGACAGGCTACTCGTGGGATTCAACCGCATGCACGACATGGCCGGACGGCGCCCCATACACGCATCCCGACAGCCCCGAGAGCGACCCCCCGGCCTCCGATCCGAACGACCAGACAGACCGCGGCTGTCGGATCAGCACGTCCTCCAGTCCAGCCGCGGTGGCGATGCTGCTCTGGGCGCTGCTCGGCCTTCGACGCCTGCGCCGTCGACCTCGATAGCAGTCGACGGCCGTCAGACCTGCAGCTATCTGCGATCACCCGTGGCGATCGACGACCGTCCAGGCCACGCCCTCGCTCGCATCGTCGCGCGGCACGGTCAGCTCGCCGACCAGCGATTGCTGCATCAGCCGCTTGACCCGCTCGGGCGAGAAGCCCTTTTCGAACAGATAAAACAGCTTGGCCAGCGCCGCTTCGGCGGTCATGTCGAATCCGCTGACGACCCCGGCGTCGAGCAGCGCCCGGCCGGTCGCGTACAGCGACAAATTGGCCGATCCGCGGGTTGGCTGGGTGACCGCGACGATCACCACCCCGCGGGCGGTCGCAGCCTGGATCACCCGCATGAATTCCGGATCGCTGGTCGGCGCGTTGCCGGCCCCGTAGCACTCGAGCACCACGCCCTGGACCGGATCGGCGAGCACGGCCTCGAGCAGCGCCGGCTTGAGACCCGGGAACAGCCGAAAGGCGCCGACCGTCGCGCTGCCGAGCTCGACGACCTCGAGCACGTCGATGTCGGGGGTCCGCGCCCGGGCCGGCAGCAGCAGCCGCGAATCGATGCTGATCTCGATGCCGACCCGACCGAGCGGCGGGAAATTGGGCGAGGCGAACGCGTCGAACGAATCGACCGAGACCTTGCTGGCCCGGTTGCCGCGCAGCAGCAACGAATCGAAGTAGATCATCACCTCGGCGAGCTCGCGGTGGTGGCGGCCGAGGATCAGCATCGCGGTCAACAGGTTGTGCTGGGCGTCGTTGCGGGTCTCCTCGAGCGGAATTTGCGAGCCGGTCAGGATCACCGGCTTGGCCAGATCCTCGAGCATGAAGCTCAGCGCCGAGGCGGTGAACGCCATCGTGTCGGTCCCGTGGATGACCAGGAAGCCGTCGTACTCGGCGTAGTTGCGCCGGATCATGTCGGCGATCTGCAGCCAGTGCGCGGGGGTCATGTTGGAGCTGTCGAGCAGCGGATCGAATTCGTCGATCACGAACTCCGGCAGGGTCTCGTCGCCGAAGCGCGGGATCTCGTCGAGCAGGCGCTGGAGGTAGCCGGGCTCCGGCCGATAGCCGCGCGGAGTCTTGAGCATGCCGACCGTGCCACCGGTATAGACGATGAAGATCTTGGGGCGTTGCGACACCGAAAGCACGCTAGACCGAAAGCTCGCCAAAGTCATCGGGGCGGGCTGTTATCGTGATCGAGTGACCAGGCCCAGGACTTCGCCCAGCGCGGCGTCGCTCGACGAGACCCTCGCGTCGGGCGGTGGCAGCCGCGGCGATCCGCTCGGCGAGGTCTCGCTCGAGCGCGGCGATCTGGTCGGCCGCTATCTGGTGCTCGAGGCGATCGGCCGCGGCGCGATGGGTCTGGTGGTCGCCGCCTACGATCCCGAGCTCGACCGCAAGATCGCGCTCAAGCTGGTCCGGGTCGGACCGGGGACGACCGGGTCGACGTCGGGCTCGCGCGTACGGCTGATCCGCGAGGCCCAGGCGATGGCCAGGCTCGCGCACCCCCACGTGATCGCGATCCACGACGTCGGCGCGACCGGAGACGACGTGTTCATCGCGATGGAGTTCGTCGACGGCGGCTCGCTGCGCGAGTGGCTGGCCCGCGAGCAGCCCGGCTGGCAGACGATCGTCGAGGCCTTCATTCAGGCCGGCGAGGGCCTGGCGGCCGCGCACGCGCAGGGCATCGTCCACCGCGACTTCAAGCCCGACAACGTGCTGATCCGCTCCGATGGCCGGGTCGGGGTCGCAGACTTCGGGCTCGCCCGGCGCGACGACTCGCACGTCGAGCCGCCGCCCGACGAGCAGCTCGATCGGGTCAGCTCGACGATTCGCGACTCGAGCTTCGACCTGACGCTAACCGGCGCGACCCTGGGCACGCCCGCGTACATGGCTCCCGAGCAGCACCTGCGGATCAGCCTCGATCATCGCTGCGATCAGTTCGCGTTTTGCGTGGCGCTGTGGGAGGCGCTGGTCGGTCGGCGACCGTATGACGGCGCGACGCTCGGGGCCATCGCGCTGGCGGTCACGACCGGCAAGCTCGAGCAGTTCCCGCGCGACTCCCCGGTCCCGCCGCGGATCCGCGCGGCGCTCGAGCGCGGGCTGCAACGCGATCCCGACCAGCGGTTCCCCGCGATGGCGCCGCTGCTCGACGAGCTGCGGGCGGCGTTGCAGGCCGACCGTCGCGGCGACTCCGGTCGGCCGTGGTTGTGGGCGATCGGGCTGGCGGCGGTGCTCGGGACCGCGGCGATCGTGGTGGCCGCGATCGAACAGCCGAGCCCGGCGCCGCGGCTGTGCGCAGGCGCGAGCGAACACATGATCGGGATCTGGGACCCACAGGTCGAGGCCGACGCTCGCGCGGCGTTCGAGCGATCCGAGCGGCCGTTCGCGCGCCGCAGCTTCGCGCGGGCCGACGCGACCCTCGATCGCCTGCGCGAGCAGTGGCTGGCCTCGCACACCGCCGCGTGCGAGGCCACCCGGGTGTCGGGCGAGCAGTCGGAGGACATGCTCGATCGCCGGATGAGCTGCCTGGCCCGGCGGCGGGGCGAGCTCGCGGCCGTGACCGCGGCGCTGCAACAAGGCGACGACGACACCATCGAAGGCGTCGACGCCCTGCTCGCGACCATCGAGCCGATCGCCGACTGCGACGATCTCGAGCAGCTCCGCTCCGAGCTCGCGCCGCCGCCTGCCGATCGCCGGGCGACGGTCGACGAGCTCCGCGATCGGCTCGCCGATCTCGAGGTCCGCCGCCGAACGCTGCCCAACCTCGAGCTCGAGGCCGCGATCGCCGAGCTGCTCGCCGAGGCCGAGGCGGTCGACTACGCGCCGCTGGTCGCCGAGGTGCTGGTGATGCAGTCGACGGTGATCGAGGGCATCGACGGCCCCAACCCGGCGCTGGCGATCGCCCGCCGAGCGATGGCCGTCGCCGCCGAGGCCGGCCATCGCCGCGCGCTGGTCGAGGCGACCATCATGCTCGCGTGGATCGAGGGCGTCGGCCGGGCCAACCACGAGCTCGGCCTGTGGCTGCTCGATCAGGCCGCGGCCGAGGCCCACGCGCTCGGCGATCCGGTCCGGCCCACCTTACAGATCCGATCGAACCGCGGCGCCGTGCTGTTCAGCGGGTCCGACTTCGAGGCGGCGATGCGCGAGTTCGAGGCCGCGCTCGCGTTCGCCGAGGCCAGGCTCGGCGACGATCACATCCGGGTCGCCGATCTGCGCTTCAACATCGCCGCCGTCCACCAGCAGCTCGACCACTTCGAGCTGGCCGAGCAGGGCTTTCGCCGGGCGGTCGCGCACTACACCGCGCTGATGGGCGCCGACCACCCCGAGGTCGCGCAGTGCCACAGCAATTTGGCGGTGACCTTGATGAGCCGCGGCAAGCTCGACGAGGCCGAGCTCCACGCCCGCCGGGCGATCGCCATCTGGACGGCCGACGGCGGCCACAGCCACCTGCCCGGCGCCCACGGGACGCTCGGCGACGTCGCGCTGCAGCGCGGCGATCTGCCGGCGGCGCTGACCAGCTTCGAGCGGGCGCACGCGATGAAGTCGGAGATCTTCGGCGAAGCCAACCCGACCACCCTGGCGGCGCTCGCCGATCTCGCCAGGACCGAGCACTTGCTCGGTCGCACCGCCGAGGGCCGGGCCCGCTATCTTCGCGGGATCGAGCTCGGGGTCGCCGACGATCCCGAGCAGCCCGCGGTCTTCGAGCTGCGCTTTGGGCTGATCGAGCTCGAGCTCGGCTCGGGCGAATTCGCGGCCGCCCAGGCGCAGCTCGACGCGGTCGAGAGTCGGCTCGATCCCGACCAGCCGAGCTGGCACCTGGCGGTTGCCAGGCTCCACCGGGCCGTGCTCGAGCACGGTCGCGGGCGCGATCGCGAGGCCCGGGCGCTGCTCGATCAGGTCGACGCGATGCTCACCGAAGAGGACGAGCCACAGCTGCGCGAGCGCGCGGCGACGCTGCGCAGCGAGTTGGATGATTAGCCGAGCCGAAGCGCGAGCAGTCGCTTCACGACCGCGAGCTGCCGCGCGCTGGTGACCTCGACGCGAGCCGGCGTGCCCTCGGCGTAGGCCCTGGCAGATCGAATCTCGGCGACCAGCGCGGCCGGAAGCCCGGCGTCGTCGAGCGCCGCGACGGCCTGGCGAGGCAGCGCGGTGGCGGCCACGAACTTGCCCGCGTGCGGGATCAGATACATCACCGCCTTGTTGCCGCGGGTCGCCTTGATCTGCCAGCCGTGCTTGCTGCCGTAGAACTTCCAGGCCACGTCGACGCCGTCGATGCCGGTCTGCAGGTGCGCGAGCGCGGCGTCCCAGGCTTTCTTGGCCTTGCCGAGCGCCTTGCTCAGCGCGGCGTCGTCGGGTGGGACGGACTTGTCGTCGAACTGGGCGCCCACGGCGGCATGATACCGCCACGACCGAGCTCAGGGCGGAAGCGGGCAGTCGTACAACAGCTCGTAGCTGATCCCCTCGCGCGCCGGATTGATCCACGCAAAGCAGTGGCTCCCGCACAGCTCGAGCTGCTCGCCGATGACCAGCCAGGTCCAGCCGTCCTCGCTGGCGCAGTCTTCGACGTAGGGCACGTCGGCAACGTGGAAGTAGGGGATCGTCTGCGGAAACACGGGGCCGAGCGCGTCCGCGGCGAGGTCGATCACGCAGTCCGGACAGTCCGAGCCGGAGCACGGCGAGTTGAAGATGTGGTGCGAGAGCAAGCAGGGGCTGCAGACCATGGTCCCCGTGCGGGAGACGACGCACCCGATCGCATGGGGGACCTCGGCGCAGCTGCCATCGGGCAGACACTCGCACTCGATCCGACCCGGCGGGCAGTCGCTGCCGGTCTCGCTCTCGGCGTGATCGTGGCCGTCGTCGATCTCGGTCCCCGAGCCGTCGCCGCTCGCGACCGTCGACGACGAGCTCGCCGAGCCGGACCCACAGGCGCACATCGATAGCAGCAAGCCCGCGAGCGCGGGCGCACGGGCGCACGCGATCACCCGGCCTCCCGAAGCAGCTCGAACAACAGCTCGTCGAGCGCCTCTTCATCGGCCTGCCGCGGCAAGCCGGTGGTCTTCAACGCCTCGCGCATGGCCTGCTCGAGCGCCTCGGCCTCGGCGAGCAGCTGCTCGTACCCGAGCTCGCCTTTGCGGATCGCCAGCAGCTCCTCGGCGTCGTCGCGCCGCACTCGGACCTCGCCGTCGCGGAGGATCTCCAGCCCCATCCGCAGCAGCCGGATCAAGTGCATGCCGTGCTTGGTGTCGTAGCCGTGCTCGGCCTCGAGCGCGGCTCGCTTGGGGTTTCGCTCGCGCTGCCAGCGTTGATATTGCTCCCAGTGCTTGCGGGCGCCTCGGTAGCGTCGCTCGCGACGAAGCGTGTCGAGCACCGCGGGACCCAGGCCCAGGCTCGCGCCCGCGACCCCGGCGAGCTGCTCGTCGAGGGTCTGCTCGCGCCCGACCTCGAGCGGCGCGAGCTCGCCGAGCTCGACACTCGGGCGCGCCAGCAAGGCCGCGCTCCAGAACTCGCGGAGCCGCTCGCGGAGCACGTCCCGCTCGGCGCCGCCGAGCTCGATGGCCTCGTCGACCGACCAGCCGCGGATGATCTTGGCGATGCTCTCCTCGATCCGGTTGCGCTCGTCGGCCGACATCAGCGACTGCTCGGGCAGCCCGAACTCGGCCCGAGTCGGCTCGTGATCGGGCGGGTGCAGCAGCCAGTCGCGGTGCCCCTGGATCCGACGCAGCTGCCCTTGCGCATAGCCGGCGAAGGTGTGGCGGACCTTCTGTGACAAGAACGAGTGTCGTCGCGCCCGCAGCCGCTCCCAGATCGGCGTGGTGTGGAGGATCTCCCGCTCGTCGACGAACAGCAGCTCGAGCATGTTGGGGTTGGCCTGCACGCACAGGCCGACGAGCTTGGCCAGATCGTAGATGACCACGTCGGGCGGAGCGTCGGCGGCCAGCAGCGACGGGCCGGCGCTCGGGTGGCTCCGCGCGCGCAGCAGCGCGTCGGCGAACACCGGGCCGAGCGGCGACGGCTCGGCGGCCGACTCGGGCATCCAGGCGAATTGTTCGAAGCCGGTCCGGAACGACAGCCGCACGCGCAACGGCGCGACGCAACAGCCGCGGACGTCGACGTCCGAGCCGGCCCGGGCGGTCCCGTAGGCGTGCGAGCCCGTCAGCGTCAGGAAGATGGTGCGTGCGTCGACCTCGAACGGCTTGCCCATGCCCGCGGAAGTCTACGAAAATGCGTGCGGACGCGCGGCTGCGCGGCAGCTACGGCGGGTTTTTACCCGGCAGGCCACCCGAGTTTGGATTCCCGAACCAAGGGCGATATATCTCGCGGCGTTCCGATGCCTGACAGCAAGCCGCAGCGTGTCCTCGCCCCCTTTGTCCTCGCCCTCGCCCTGACCGGGCTGAGCGGCTGCGCCGGATCCCTCGATCGCGCCCAAGAGGCCCTGGCGATCGGCGATCAAGAAGAAGCCGAAGCCCAGCTTCGCAAGGCGATGAAGCAGAGCTCGACCCAGGCAGAGGCCGCGCGCCTGCTCTCGGTGCTGCTCACCAAGAAGGCCGAGGCGATCGCCGCCAGCCAGCCGCGCCCGGCCGAGAACATGTTCACCGAGGCGCTCGAGCTCGATGCCAGCAACGAGCAGGCTCGGCTCGGCATCGCCCGCTTGCTGATGAAGCGCGGGTTCATGGCCGACGCCCGCGAGCTGCTCGCCTACCCGGGCTGCCGCAGCTGCGGCCGACTGGTCGGGATCATGCTCCACGAAGACGCGGCCAGGGCCATCGCCGCCGGCGACATCGGCACCGCCCGGCAGATCTACAAGCAGGCGTTCGAGACCGGCAAGGATCCGCTCGACGCCCTCGGGCTCGCGCAGACCTACCTGGCCGAGGACCCGCCCGACCTCGTCCAGACCAAGGCGCTGCTCGAGGCCGCTGCGCCGCTGATCGCCGTCGGCCAGGCCGAGGCCGAGACCCTGTTTCAGCAGCTCCGCATTCAGTTCCTGATGGCGGCCGCGGCGACCAAGCAGCACGCGCTGGTCGAGCACGGCTTTGCGATCCGGACCGCGACGCTGCAGGACGAGCCCGAGTTCGAGCTGCGCTTCAAGGTCGCGCAGGAGCAGTTCCGCAACGGCGACTCGGATCCGGCGATCGAGACCATCCGCAACCTGCTCGAAAAATACGCGCAGTACCTCGAGCCGACCCAGCGCCAGGTGATGGGCGCCGCGCTGGTGGTCATGTACTCGGCGCGCGCGGCCCAGCACCTCGGCGCGGGCGATGCCGCCAGCGCCGCCCGGGACATCGCCGACGCCCGCAAGATCGACGGTGACAGCAACCGGCTCAAGCTCCAGCAGGTGCTGGCGATCGCGGCCAACGGCCGGGTCTCGCTCGCGTTCGATACCCTGCAAAAGGACGCGACGGCGGGCAACGACGCCAACCAGGTCAAGGCGATCCTCTACACGATGCAGGGCTTCGAGGAGCTCGACGCCGGCTCGGTCAGCAAGGCCCAGGCGTCGCTGGCCTCGGCCGAGCAGATCGCCGCCGATCTGCCCGAGGTCCGACTGCTGCGGGCCTACGTGCTCGCCGAGCTGCGCAACGAGGACCTCAAGACCAAGGAGCTGCAGGAGGCCCGCAAGATCGTCGGCTTCGACTACCCCGGCGGCCGCATCAACCAGTATGCAGGCGCGCTTGCCAACCTCGATCGCGCGCGCAAGCGGCTGGCCGAGCAAGGTGTGCTCCACCCGTTCCGCGGCGCCAGCTTCAATCGTCGCGCCAGCGAGCTCGAGCAGAAGATCCGCGGCTTTTATCCCTACGAGGTCCAGTGGTTCGCCGGCAAGGGCGGCGTGATCGAGCTGATCTCCGAGGGCGGACAAAAGGACGTCGAGTACACCGGGCCGCGCTGGCTCAAGGGCACGGCGATCGCCTCGCCCGGTCGGACCGCAGAGATCCCGGTGCCCAACGTCGGCGTCGTCAACCTCGACCTCGACGGCAAGCAGGTCGGCGTGATCGTGGAAAACAACACCCACATAAAAATCAAGCTGTGAACCACGTTCGGGCTGGGGACCTGCAGATCCACTATCGCGAGTGGTCGCCGTCTTCACGCTCGGCTTCGCCTGGGTCGCCGATCGTATTCGTCCACGGCAACTGGTCGACGCATCGCTGGTGGATCCCGACCGCCGCCGCGCTCGGCCTGCAACCGGAAGATCACCGCCTGCTCGCCATCGATCTGCGTGGTCGCGGTGATACGCGTGGGCCGGATCACGGCTACACCATCGCCGAGCTCGCCGACGATCTGCTCGGGTTCCTCGACGCGCTTGCGCTCGCGCGAGCGCACCTGGTCGGCCATTCGCTGGGATCGCCGATCATCACGGAGCTGGCCCTTCGGCACCCGGAGCGGGTCGCGTCGCTGGTCGCGGTCGCGCCGTGTTGGGTCGACGGGATGCCGGAAGAGTGGGCGCGTCGCGAGGATCAGGCCCGAGTGCACGCCGATCGCCAGCGCTTCGCTCGGCTGCTCGCCGGGATGGCCCCGACGGCGCCTCGCGACGGGCTGTGGGACGAGCTGATCGTCACCGGTCACCGCCAGCGCGAGATCGCGACGATGCGCAACCTCGACGCCCTGATCGCCTGGCGCCCCGGCGATGCCCTCCGCGCCCTCGCGATGCCGCGAATGGTCGTCGACGGTGAGCTCGATCCGCTGTGCGGCGGATCGACGGCCGCGCGCGCGGCCGCGGCAATGGCCTGCGAGCGCGTGTCGATGCTCGGGATCGGCCATTCACCCAACCTCGAGGCGCCGGAGCAGCTCGCGTCGCTGATCCGGCGAATGGTCCGCTTCGCCGAGACCAACGAGTAGTGCCGGGGTCGCCGACCCGCCCGGTTTGCGATGATCGACGATGTCGCAACATTTCGCATGACTTGTACAAGCCAATTGATCCGGCAGTGCTAGGCACTCGGGCATGCGAACACGACCTCTACTCCACACAGTGATGGCGATTGCAGCGACCTCCTTGGTCTTCGCCTGCGCCGACGATGAAAAGACCGTGGCCGACGACGAGGTCGGCGACGGTGACGGTGACGGTGACGGCGACGGTGAGACCGTCGGTGATGGCGACGGCGAGCCGGGTGACGGCGACGGCGAGCCGGGTGACGGCGACGGCGAGCCGGGTGACGGCGACGGCGAGCCGGGCGACGGCGACGGCGAGCCGGGCGACGGTGACGGTGACGGCGAGCCAGCGGAGGACTGCCGAATGATCGCCGAGATGCTGGCGACCGAGCTCAGCCAGCCCGACGGCGGCTGCACGACCATCGTCCGCTTCAATTACGAGAACCTCGAGCCGATCAGCTGGAACACTCAATGTGGGTCCTATAGCGAAATGCGGCTCGACGAGGACGCCGCCCGGATGCTCAGCACCTGTTGCAGCGACGGCATGCGGCTCGGCCCCGCCGAAGAAGACATGTTCGTATTCCACTCGCCGGCCGACGAGGACGGCGGCGGCGTCTCGGTGATCAGCAACCACCTCGCCCAGCGCAGCTTCGAGGCCACGCTGGTCGTCGATGGCTCGGGCGAGATCTCGCACCCGCAGGAATGGCAGATGCCCGACCGGCTCGGCAGCGGCTGCGCAGCCACGGCACCGACCGGCACCGGCTTCGACTTGACGATGGACGGCGCCGAGCTCGACATGGCCCGGCTCGACATGGTGCTCTCGGCCTTGGCCGACACCGCCCTGCCGCTGGCGATCGAGCAGAGCGGCGGCATGCTAAAGCGGACCTTGACCCTCGCCTATCCGCACACCGCCGACGATCCGGCGATGACGGAATATGTGGTGATCGTCGAGAGCGGGGTCTAGCAGCCCGCTAGCCAAACACCCGCTTGAACGCCGGTCGGGCCGCGAGTCGGCCGAAGTAGGCCGAAATCCGCTCGCGGCCTTCGAGTAGCTTGCTCTGGGCCATCAGCGCCAGCGGGTAGCCGACCGCCACGTCGGCGGCGGAGAACTCGTTGCCGACCAGATACTCGGCGTCACCGAGCTCGCGCTCGAGGAAGTCGATCGCAGTGACCAGCTGCGGCTTGGCGGCCTCGGCCTTGGCCGGGTCGCGCCGCTCGGGCGGGAAGAAGGCCGTGTGGAAGAAATACTGGACCGCGTGGCTGTCCAGGGTCGCGCTCGCGTAGATCACGAATTGATAGTACCGAGCGCGGTCCATGCCGCCGACCGGCGGCGCGAGCTTGCCGGCCTTGTCGGCGAGGTGCAGGATCATCGCCGCCGATTCGATCAGCGTGGTGCCGTCGTCGGTCAGCGCCGGGACCAGACCGTGCGGGTGACGTTCGAGGTACGGGGCTCGCTTGTGCTCGCCCTGCATGAGCTCGAGCTTGCGATACTCGTAGGGCAGCTCGAGCTCGTCGAGCAGCCACTGAACTCGGTTGGCGCGGGTACCTGGGAAGCCGAACAGCTCGATGGTCATCGGCGCTGATGGTGCCGCAGGTACCCGCTCGCGCGCAATGGCCCCGTTCACCGAGCGCCGTCCCGGATACAACCGGGCGGCGCTCCCCCATGTCCGGTCAGATTCAGACCTCGATGACCGGCACGTCGCCGGACGGCACCCGAACCTCGCACTCGGTCTTCTCGCGAATCTCCGCGACGCTGACCCCCGGGGCGATCTCGACCAGCTCGCAGCCGCGCTCGCCGAGCCGGAAGTAGCCGAGGTCGGTGACCAGCTCGTGAACCACCCGCTTGCCGGTCAAGGGCAGCCGGCACTGG
>Ga0079224_100010115_pt1 | contig 12918 bp, 11 predicted proteins | sample Stecom2015_FD_80414 | JGI IMG/M metagenome (GOLD analysis project Ga0079224, IMG submission 80414) | Agricultural soil microbial communities from Utah to study Nitrogen management - Steer compost 2015 | ecosystem: Environmental > Terrestrial > Soil > Agricultural land | place: USA: Utah... | reverse complement strand
TCGATGTGGTCGACGGTGTGGATCAGCCGCGAGTACATCTCGATCTGGCGGCGGCCGATGACCCGCACCGTGCCCGGCACGCAGATCCGCGACTTGTCGTTGCGGTCGACGTCGGTGCACATCGTCAGCTCCGACTCCTCCTTCACGCTGGACAGGAGGGTCCTGATCGCCTCGGCGTCCTCCACCGGGTTCGCTCCGCGGGCGATGGTGCCGGAGATGGGACAGGTCTCCACGCGGTCGCCGGTCACCCGCACGTACATCTCGGGTGAGGCGCCGACCAGGTGCTCACCGTCCCCCAGGTTGAACAGGAACTCGTACGGCGCGGGGTTGGACTGGCGCAGTCCGCGGTAGAAGGCGACATGGTCGGCGCAGGGCGCGTGGAAGACCTGCCCGGGGACGACCTCGAACAGGTCGCCGCGGATGAACTTCTCCTTGGCCATGGTGACGACCCGCGCGTACTCGCCTCGGGAAGGGTTGGGCGGCAGCTCGGCGGGCGGCTGCGCGAGCGGGATCGTCTCGCCGGTGCGCTCCATGCCGCGGGTGGACACGCCGTCCACGGTGAACTCGTATCGGTGCTCCTTGCTCGTCTCCCGCTTGCGGTCGATGACCAGCACCCGGTCGGGCAGGTGCAGCACCAGGTCGCGCTGGTCGGCGGGGCGGGGGCGCGCCTGACGGATCGGTTCGAACTGGAAGGCCAGGTCGTAACCGAAGGCGCCGTAGAGCCCGAGGTGGCGGTCTTCGCCCTTGAACGCGGCGATCACTTCGCGGATGGCGGTGAAGACCGTGGGGCGACGGCTGCGCATCTCCTCGGGCAGGATGTCCTCCGACTCGGGGATGCGCACCTCGACGAAGTCGGGGTCGCCCTCCGCGTCGGGGTTGACGGGTTTGCCCGCGGCCAGCAGGCAGGTGGCGACCACGGGCAGCACCACGCGGCCCCGCTCGTTGAGCGCCCGGGCGGAGATGCGCCGCCCCCTGGCCACGATCTCCAGGCAGGGGTCCACGTAGGCGAGATGCCAGCGGCTGTAACGGCCGGGATACTCCATCCCGGAGGAGAGCACGCCGCCGCGTCGCTCTCCGAGCGCGGTCACGACCTCGTCCAGCACCGATTCCGGAACATCGGACGTCTCGACCTCGACGCCCACGCCGCCGACGGTGGTATATCCGCTGATCTCCACGGTGTCTCGCCCCTCAGTTCGTCAACCGATGATGCCCCGGGGGCGGACACGGGGGTCGGCCGCCTCTCGGGGCGGCCGTCTCTGCTCAGGTGAATGCGAATCCGCGCCGCCTATGCGCGGCGCCACCACAGGAGAGATGAATGGATTCGCATGCCGACCAGGGTAGGGCACACGTGACCGATCATGCAACGCACTCCGCGCGAGGCCCGTCCCGTGTCCGCCGGCGCCCCGCATCCCCTCCCGGGGTGTCACCCGGCTCCCGGGAGGGCGCCTTCCGCGGCTTCGGGAGCGGACGGGGCGGGCGGCATCGTGCGGATCAGCCGGCCCGTCCCGCGCGGCTTCCGGGACGGGCGGACGCCGCCGTCTGCGGGACTCCCCCTCAGGCGCGGCTCCCGCCGGGCCCGGACCGGGTCCGCGTCGCCCTCCACGCGCGGCTTCGCACGAGGGTCGCGGGACGCCGCCCGGGTTAGGGTCTGGGACATGCGAGCGGCTCGGCTGATCTCGATGGTGCTGCTGTTGCAGGCACGGGGCGCCATGACGGCGGCGGAGCTGGCCCGGGAGCTGGAGGTCTCCCCGCGCACCGTGCACCGCGACATGCTGGCTCTGGCGGAGGCGGGAGTGCCGGTCTACGCCGAGCGCGGCAGAGGGGGCGGCTACCGGATGCTGGAGGGCTACCGCACCCGGCTGACCGGGTTGGACCGGGCCGAGGCCGAGGCGCTGTTCCTGTCCGGGGTGCCGGCCGCGCTGCGCGACATGGGGCTGGCGCAGGTGGCGGCCTCGGCCAGGGTCAAGGCGTCGGCCGCGCTGGCGCCGGGCGTGCGCGACGCGCCGATGACCGCCGCCCAGCGTTTCCATCTCGACGCTCCCGGCTGGTTCCGGCGGGGGGAGACCCCCGAGCCGCTGACCGACCTGTCCCGCGCGGTGTGGGGCGACCGCGTGGTCCGCGCCCGGTATCGGGGCGCCCCGCGCACCCTCCAGCCGCACGGTCTGGTGCTCAAGGCGGGCGTGTGGTATCTCGTGGCCCGCCTGGGGGAGCGTTTCCTCACCTTCCGGGTCGACCGGTTCACCGACGTGGAGGTCGGCGAGGAGCGTTTCGTCCGCGACCCCGGGTTCGACCTGGCGACGTTCTGGTCCGAGCACGCCGAGCGGTTCGCCCGCTCGCTGCTCACCACCCGGATCACGCTGCGGCTCACCCCCGCCGGGATGCGCCTGCTGCCGGTCGTCGCCGAGCCGGCCGCCGTCGGCGACGCCCTGGAGTCGGCCGGGGAGCCCGACGGGCAGGGCCGGGTCACGGTGTCCCTGCCCGTCGAGTCCCTGCGGGTCGCCTACGACCAGGTGCTGCGCTTCGGCGCGGAGGCCGAGGTGCTGGAGCCGGCCGGGTTGCGCGCGACGCTGGCCGAGACCGCCTCGCGGATGGCCGCCCTGTACGGCGAGCCTCAGCGGTAGCCGGTCGTGTCGGCCGGCTTGCCCGCGTCCTGCACCTCCACGATGTACCGCCAGGCGTCCGGGCGGCTGCCGTCCACGTCGGTGAACCCGTAGACGCGGGCGAGCCGCCCGCTGGACAGCGACTGCCCGGACCAGCGGCTCCGGTCGGGGTCGGCGGCCAGCGCGACCACCGCGCGGCCGACGTAGGCGGGCGTCTCGGAGATCGCGAAGTGCGGCTCTCGCTCCAGGGCGTCGCGCCAGTTCTCCTCGGTGACGCCGTAGTGGTCGAGCATCATCTCCGAGCGCAGCCAGCCGGGGGTGAGCGCGACGGCGGTGCCGCCGTGCGGGCGCAGCTCTTCGGCCAGCGCGAACCCCATCCGCAGCACGGCCGCCTTGGCCAGGTCGTAGAACAGGGGCAGGCGGTAGTGCTCGGCGTTGTACTCGGCGGTGCCGTCGGTGACCTCGACGACCAGCCCGCCGGGCCTTCTGATCAGCAGCGGCAGGGCGTGGTGGGCGGTGATGATGTGGGTGTCCACGGCCAGGCGGAGGATGCGCAGGCCGTTGCCGAGGTCGTGCTTCCACACCGGCGCGTGCCACTCGGTCAGCGGGTCGCCGCCCCAGATGTCGTTGACCAGCACGTCGAGACGGCCGTGGTCGCGGTCGATCCGCTCGACGAGGGCGCGCACCTGCTCGGGCACGAGGTGGTCCACGCGCACGGCGACGCCGTGCCCGCCGGCCCGGGTGACCAGTTCGGCGGTCTCCTCGATCGTCTCGTCCCGGTTCATCTCCGAGCGGTGCTCGCGGGTGGTGCGTCCCGTGCAGTAGACGGTCGCCCCGGCCGCGCCCAGCTCCACCGCGATCCCCCTGCCGGCACCGCGGGTCGCGCCCGCCACCAGGGCGACCTTGCCTTCGAGGTCCCTTCTCTTCGTTCGGCTCATGCCGTCCACGGTGAACCGATAACACGACATCTTCTGTCAACTTTTCCGCAGGACGACGACCGGCGCCCCCCTGAGACGGCCCGGCGCCGGCGGCCGCGCCTGCGCCCGGGGCGCGCCGAGGACCCTCTGACTTGATCAGAACTGTCCGGGACCGCTGTTACCCTCGCCCGCGTGAGTGACGCGTGGGCCGCCGAGGCGGATCGCCGGGCTTCGAGCACGGATCCGGCGGGCTGGGGCGGCGCGCGCCGCACGGCGGCGCTCCGCCGCGGCGCACCCACCCGGTTCCGTTACGCTGAGCGATCGCATACGCGAGGAGTGTGATGACTGCACGGCTGGACGAGCTGCGCGGGCCCGTGCCGCCGGTGGCGCACGACGCCCGCGCGATCGCGGCGTTGACCGTCAACCCCGGCTGCGCCCGCCGCGCGGTGCTGGACGCGGCGGGCGTCGACAAGAACCTCACCGCCCGTCATCTGGGTTTCGCCGCGCCGTTCGGGCAGTCGCGCTTCGCCATCACCCGCGGTGCGGCGTTCGAGGCGCTGGTGAAGGACGACGGCTGCGCCGAGCTGCTGCGCCTGCTGCGCGACCTGCTGGAGGCGCCCGTATCGCGGGCCGCCTACCACGACGTCTCCACGGTGGAGGCGCATCTGCGCCACTCGCACACCCGCGCGCTGATCGACCGCGCCGTCCGAGGCTCCGGCGACACCGGCGCCTTCTTCGACCACCCGGTGCTCCGCTTGAGGATCGCCGGTCACCCGTCCCACCTGGAGCCCGACGTGGTGATCTTCCAGTTCGGCGGCCGGTTCCACATCGTGCAGATCAAGTCGTTCGCGGTGATCGACGGTCAGGCCGATCCGGTGAAGGTCGCCGCCGCGGCCCGGCAGGCCGCGGTCTACGTGCTGGCCCTGCGCGAGCTGCTGGAAGAGCTGGGGCACGATCCCGGCCGCGCGTCACACGAGATCGTCCTGGTCTGCCCCAAGGACTTCGCCAACCGTCCGGTGGCCGCGTCGGTGGACGTGCGCAGGGAGCTGGCCGCGCTCAGGCGGCAGCTCGCCCGGATGACCCGGGTGGAGAAGATCGTCGCCGCGCTGCCGCCGGGCGTCACCTTCGACCTGGCCCGAGACGACGACGGCACCCCGACCCGCCCACCGGCCGAGCTGGCCGACGCGATCCGCCGGGTGCCCGCCCGCTACGCGCCCGAGTGCCTGTCCACCTGCGACCTGTGCCTGTTCTGCCGCGCCGAGGCGCGCGAACGGGGGGCGACCGGCCTGCTGGGCAGGCGGGTGCGCGACGAGCTGGGCGGGGTGGCCAGCGTCGAGGAGGCGCTGGAGCTGGCCGAGGGGACGCGGGAGCCGTCCCCGGAGCAGGAGGAGGTCGCCGAGCTGCTCCGGCTCGCCGAGAGCCTGCGCGCCGAATGCCTGGCGGCCGGATGAGAAGGGCCGGGTGAAGGACGGATGAGCATGCTCACCGCGCTGGCGCGGCTGCGGGCGGTCCGGGAGGGCCGCGCCCAGCCGATCGCGACCGTACGGCACTGCCACGTGGCGGAGCGGCCGCTGGTGTTCATCCCGTTGCGGCTCGCGGGAGAGGCCGCGGCTCCGCTCGCCGCCATGGTCGGCTGTGATCCCGCCGCGCCTCGGCTGCTGGTCGTCCCCCAGCCGCGCAACCGCGACCTCCGGTTCGCGTTCGCCGCCGAGCTGGCCGAGGTGCTGCTGCCGTACATCGAACAGTTCGGCAAGCGGACCGAGACGGTGGAGCGCCGCGGGGCCGAGCCGTACCGGCGGTGCGCGGATGCGCCGCAGATCGTCGTGCCGAACCGGCAGGCGGTGGCGTTCACCGCCCTGCTGGGCCGCTCCACCCGCTTCCGCCGCCCCGACGGCCCCTACCCGGTGCATCCTTCGGTGCCGGTGCTGGGCCGGTGGCTGACGTTCTTCGCCGACCGCGCCGGGTATCCCGGCTCCTGCCTGCTGCTGGCCGCGACCGAGGCGCTGGCGCTGCACTGGGCGAGCGGGCAGAGCGACCTGGAGGACGCCAACCTGGCGGCGCTGCTCGGCTGGATCGACCCGCCGCCGGGCGTGTCCGGGGCGCAGGCCGCGCAGGAGGCGGAGGATCCGCTGATCTGGCCGCCCGCGGGGCCCGCGACCGATCCCGGTTTCGACAACGAGGTGCTCGCCCCGGCGATCGACGCTTACGCCGGATCACCGGACGAGCAGAGCATCGCGCGTATCCGGCGGGCGCTGCGCACCCAGCTGGAGCCGACGTGGCGGCTGGTGTGGCGGGCGATCGAGCTGCTGCGCGCGCTTCCGGCGGGGGCGAGCATCGAGCGGCGGTGGGCGCACGACCGGGGCGCGTTCACCGAGTTCATGGAGCGGGTGGCCGAGGGCGCGCCGCCGCAGTCCCGCTGGGACGGCGCGGTGTCCGCCGCCTCCCGGCTGGCCCGCTGGGAGCGCGCGCAGGTGTCCTTCGACGTGCAGCGGGCCTACGACGACCCGCTGGTGATGGCCGAGTACCGGCTGACCGGCGAGGCGTTCGCCGGGCGGGTCGTGGCCACCGACCCCGAACGCACCGAGGGCGAGGGCCGTTCCCGCAAGCTGCGCCCGCTGGTGACGGTCGAGACCGGCGATCCGGTACGGCTCGCGCCCGGCACCGTCCTCGGCACCCCCGATCGGCGCGGCCAGGAGGCGGAGGTGGTGGCGGTGGACGGCGGGCGCGTCACCATCAGGATCACCAAGGGCATGGGGCGGGGGCGCACCCCCGCACCGGGCGCGGTCCCCGAGGTGGGCGAGCGGGTCTGTTACAGCTCGCTGACCGACGACTTCCAGGCCGCGCCCACGCTGCCCGAGCCGGAGGCGACACCGTGGACGCACGGCGGTCCGGCCGCCGAGTACGTGCCGACCGACGAGGACGCCGCGGAGGAGTGGTCGTGACGCGGCCCTCCCCCGTGTCCGCCGCGCCGGATCCCGCCGAGGAGGCGGCCGCCGTGGTCGAGGCGGTCCTGGCCGATCTGCCGCGGCACCGCGGGGTGGTGGTCGACTCCCCTCCGGGTGCGGGCAAATCGACGCTGGTGGTGCGCGCCGCCGGGCACATCGCGGCGACCGGCGAGCCGCTGATGATCGTCGCTCAGACGAACGAGCAGGTCGACGACCAGGTGGATCGGCTGGTCGTCGCGCACCCCGAACTGACGGTCGGACGGCTGTCCGCCTCCGGGTACCGGCCGCCGGCGCGGTTGCTGTCCCATCCGCGGGTGCGGACCGGCACCAGACTCGCCGACCTGGACGACCCCGCCGTGGTGATCGCCACGGCCGACAAGTGGGCGTGGGTCGACGGCCGCGTGTGGCCGTGGGCGATCGTGGACGAGGCCTACCAGATGCGCTCGGACAAGCTGCTGCGCATCGCCGGGCGGTTCGAACGGGCGCTGTTCGTCGGTGACCCCGGCCAGCTCGACCCGTTCTCCATCGTCGACGCCGAGCGGTGGGCGGGCCTGTCGTGGGATCCGGTGCAGAGCGCGGTGTCGGTGCTGCTGCGCCACAACCCCGACCTGCCGGTGCACCGGCTGCCGGTGTCGTGGCGGCTGCCCGCCTCGGCCGCGCCCGTGGTGTCCGAGGCGTTCTACCCCTTCACCGGGTTCCGCGCGGGCACCGGCCCCGGCGACCGGTCGCTGGTGTACACGGCGGGCGGTACGCACACGCCCTGCGACCGCGCCCTGGAGGAGGCCGCCGCGAGCGGGTGGGCGCTGTACGAGCTGCCCGAACGGCACACCGTGCGCACCGACGCCGAAGCGGTGCGGGCGGTGGCTCGGCTGGCGACGCGGCTGCTGCAGCGCGCGCCGGTGTCCGTGTCCGAACGCGGCGAGCATCGGCTGGGCCCGGACCGGGTCGCGGTCGGCGCGGCCCACCGCGACCAGGTGGCGGCGATCCGCGCCGCGGGCGTGCCGGAGGGGGTGACCGTGGACACCGCGAACCGGCTGCAGGGGCGCGAGTACGACGTGACGATCGTGCTGCACCCGCTGTCGGGTCGCAGGGACGCCACCGCCTTCCACCTGGAGTCGGGCCGGCTGTGCGTGCTCGCCTCGCGGCACCGGCACGCCTGCCTGGTGGTGGCCAGGGCGGGCATCGCCGAGCTGCTGGACGCCCACCCGTCGGCGGAACCGGTCCCGCTCGGGGTGCCGGTGAAGTTCCCCGACGGCTGGGAGGCCAACCAGGCCGTCCTCGATCATCTCTCCCGTCACCGGGTCACCGCCTGACCGGCGGCACGGCGCGCGCTACGGTCGGACCGTGGCCTACTTCCTGATCGAGCGGGTGGTGGGGCTGCCGGTCGAGGAGGCGTGGCGACGGCTCACCGACTGGGAGCGCCACGCCGACCACATGCCGTTGACCACGGTCACGCGTACGACCCCTCCCCCGGCCGGACCGGGCGCGGTCTTCGTGGCGCGCACCGGCGTCGGCCCGCTCGCCTTCGACGACCCGATGGAGGTCGTCGCGTGGGAGCCGCCCGGGACGGGCGGCCCGGCGGGCCGGTGCCGGGTGGAGAAACGCGGATCGTTCATCACCGGGTGGGCCGAGATCGACGTGCGTCCGCACGGTCCGCGACCGGCGGAGGCGTCGCGGGTGGTGTGGCGCGAGGAGCTGCGGGTGCGGTGGCTGCCCGGACCGCTGGACGGCCTGGCCGGGCGCGTGTCCCGGCTGCTGTTCGCCCGCACCGTCTCGGGCCTGCTGGCCGCCCGCCCGCCGCGGCGGGGCGCCGCCGCCCCCTGACCTGGACGGAACGACGGCCGCGTTCAGCTTCCGCGGATGCGCGTCTCGGCCGCCTCCCACGCCCGGCCGTCGCCGGCGGGGCGGTAGACGGCGAGGGGCTCGGCCCGCCGTACCAGCTCGCGCAGTTCGGCCAGGCTGCCGACCTCGCCGTGGGCGCGGGCCTGGATCAGCGCGTTGCCCAGCGCCGCGGCCTCCACGGGTCCGGCCAGGACGGGCAGCTCGCAGGCGTCGGCGGTGAGCTGGCACAGCAGCCGGTTGCGCACCCCTCCCCCGACGACGTGGATCACCTCCACCTCGTGGCCGCTGAGCCGCACGGCGTCACGCACGGTGCGCCGGTAGGCCAGCGCCAGGCTCTCCAGCACGCAGCGGACGACGGACGGGCGGTCCTGCGGCGGACGCTGGCCGGTGCGCTCGCAGTAGGCGGCGATCCGGGCGGGCATGTCGCCGGGCGGGAGGAAGGAGGGGTCGTCCGGGTCCACGACCGCCTGGAAGGGCGGCGCCTGTTCGGCGGCGGCGAGCAGCTCGCCCAGGTCCGGGTTCCCCCACACCCGCAGGCACTCCTGCAGGATCCACAGGCCCATGACGTTGCGCAGGTAGCGGACGGTGCCGTCGACGCCGCCCTCGTTGGTGAAGTTGGCCAGCCGTCCGGCTTCGGTGAGCACCGGCGCGGGCAGTTCGACGCCGACCAGCGACCAGGTGCCGGAGGAGATGTAGGCGAAGCGGTCGGTTTCGGCGGGGACCGCCGCCACGGCCGAGGCGGTGTCGTGGGAGGCGACGGCGGTGACCGGCACCGGGCCCAGGCCCAGCTCGCGGGCGATGCCGTCGCGGAGCGTCCCGGCGGGCGTGCCGGGGTCGCGCAGCTCGGGGAAGATCCGGCGGGGGATGCCCAGGCGGTCCATCAGCGGCTCCGCCCAGGTGCGGGCCCGGACGTCGTACAGGCCGGTGGTGGAGGCGTTGGTGGCCTCGGCGCCGATCGAGCCGGTCAGCCAGTAGGTGATGAGGTCGGGGATCATCAGCAGGGTCTCGGCGCCGTCCAGCCGGTCGGCCAGGAGCTGGTAGACCGTGTTGAACGGGAGGAACTGCAGGCCGCTGGTCTGGTACAGGACGTCCGCGCCGACCTCGTCGATCACCCGTTCCATGACGCCGTCGGTCCGCTGGTCGCGGTAGTGCACCGGGTTTCCGATGAGCCGCCCGTCACCGTCCAGCAGGCCGTAGTCGACGGCCCAGGAGTCCACGCCGATCGAGGCGGGTTCCGCGTCCATCTTGGCCAGGCCGTCCAGCACACCCTGGTAGAGGGAGAGGATGTCCCAGTGGAGGGTGTCCGCCAGGCGCACCGGGCGGTTGGGGAAACGGTGGATCTCGCGCAGCCGCAGAGATTGGCCGGTCTCCACCGTGATGACCCGGCCGTTGGAGGCACCGAGGTCGACCGCTGCGTAGATGCTCATGACGCCCGATTAAAACGAATCAACAAGAGGAGCGCCAGAGGGGGACGGATATCCACCCCGATCTCGATGGCGACCGCTTAAAACGTTCTCCGAGTCAGTAGGAAGATCGCGCAACAAGAAATCAGTATATTTCGCCACAAATCAGAGTAGTAGGAGGTTCGTTGTCCCCGCTTCGGGCAGATGACGGACCGTGGAGACCTGGATCGTGCTACGTCTTCCCCGGGACGCGGCGAGCGTCGCGGTCATCAGACAGATCCTCGACTCCACCCTGCTCACCCTCGGCGTCGTGACGTCCATCCGCGACGACATCAAGCTCATCCTCTCCGAGGCCTGCTCCAACGCGATACGGCATGCCGTACGCGGCCACGACTACACGGTGCAGGTCGCGGTGACCGAGGACAGATGCACGATCCGGGTGATCGACGAAGGCGAGGGATTCGAGCTCGACACCGTGCCCGCGCCTCCGAACGGCGTCGCCGTGGACCTCGACAGCGCGGTGATCGCCTCGCCCGTCACCGAGCACGGCCGCGGTCTGCAGATCATGCGCGCGCTGGCCGACGACCTCCACGTCATCAAAGCCGAGCACAGCTCGGCGGTCAGCGTGGAGAAGTTCCTGCGCTTCTACGACGACGCACCGGGCCGTGTGCTGCGCCATCCCCTCGTGCCGCACTGACCCGATCCGCGGCCCTCGCCGGGCCCCTTCCCCTTCGGTCCCTCTCACGCCGCGCGGGCCACCCTGCCGCGCAGCGCCTCCGCGCCCCGCCGCGCCGCGGCGACCGCGTCACCGGGCGCGGCCGGAGCCTGCGGCGTGAGGACGGCGGCCCCCTCGTCACCCTCGCCGGAGGACGCGGTCGGCGCGCCTCCGGAACCGGCTGCCACCGCCTCCCGCGCCGCCGCCTCCGGCGACCTCTCCGGCACGGCCACCGTCGGCGTCGCCTCTCCGGCCGCGGCACGCTCGGGTCCGGCGTCCTGAGACCGGTCGGCGCGCGTCACCTCGTCGCCGGTCCGGTGCGCCGGAACCAGCGGGGGCGGCGTGGATTCGATCGGCAGGCGTTCACGCCGACCGGTGCTCCCCGCGATCCCCGCCATCACGCCGAGCACGACCAGGGAGATCACCGCCAGGGAGACGACGACGAGCGCGACCACCACCGCCAGCGTTGCGGCGATATCGAACAGTTCCATCCACATCGCCGGACCTCCCCCTCGCCATCCGGGCGATCACACCCGCCGGTATCCGCTCCACGCAGCGCCGAGCTTCGTCAAGCAACGTCAAGCTCGTATTAAACGCATATCACACCGGCGGGAACGCCGCGGCGGACGGTAAGGATGCTCCTACCTCGGCGCTGGACGGTCCGGCGGACGCGGACGCGGGCGCCCTCAGACGTGGTCGCGCGTGAGCTTGACCACGGCGGCCACGGCCAGCGCGATGAGGCCCAGGATGAGCACCCACTTCAGCAGTGAGGTGATCAGGCCGATGATCGGGCCGAGCAGGAAGAGGGCCACGAGTACGGCCCCGGCGATCAGCAGAAAACGTCCCATGAGCCCACGGTACGCGCGCCATGCCCACGGGCGGGAGACCGCACCGGACATGTCAGGGACAACTCAGGGTATCCCTGAACACCCGGTACCGGATGACCCGGATGACGAGCGGATGGCGTCGAAGCGGCGCAGCACGACGCCCTCACGCAACGCCCACGGGCAGATCTCGACCTCCTCCAGCTCGAACAGGTCCACGACCACGTCGGCGACGATCGCGCCCGCGGCGAGCTGGGGCGCGCGGCGCGCGGACACGCCGGGAAGCCTGGCCCGTTCTGCGGAGGAGCAGCGGACCAGGCGGTCGGCCACCGCGGCGAGGCCGGCGCGTGAGAGCGTGCGGCGGACGTAGCGGCCCGCGCCGGGCGGCGCGGCGCCCGCGATCCTGGCGAGCAGCTTGAACGTCTTGGACGTCGCCACCGCCCTGTCCGGCCTGCCGTACCGGGCGACGGAGCCAGCCACGGGCGCGATCTCCGCCCTGACGTGCTCACGCAGCTTCCCGACCTCCTCCGCCAGGGGCGGATCGGCGCTGAACCACTCGCGGGTCAGCCGGCCGGCGCCGAGCGGGAGGGACACCGCCACGTCGGGCTCCTCGTCGACGCCCGTGCTGATCTCCAGCGAGCCGCCGCCGATGTCCAGTGACAGCAGCCGGCCCGCGGACCAGCCGAACCAGCGCCGCGTGGCGAGGAAGGTCAGCCGCGCCTCCTCCTCGCCCGACAGCACCCGCACCTCGACACCGGTGCCGGCCCTCAGCTCCTCGATCACCCGCCGGCCGTTCGCCGCCTCCCGGACGGCGGAGGTGGCGAAGGCGACCAGGTCCTCCACGCCCTCGTCTTCGGCCTCCCGGAGCATCCGCCCCACCGATTCCCTGAGCCGGGCGACAACCGGCTCGGACAGGCGTCCGCCGTCTTCCAGATGCTCGGCGAGACACAGCTCATCCTTGCGGGATGAGACGGGCAGGGGCCTGGCGCCCTCGCGCACGTCCACCACCAGCAGATGCACGGTGGTGGAACCGATGTCGAGCGCTCCGAGTCTCATGGCCGCCGCCGCGTCCTCGGCAGCGGACATCGGGGGCGGGCGGGCACCGGCGGCCTCACCCCTCGGCCCGGCCGAGGGTCTCGGCCACCAGGGCGCGGGCCTCCCGCTGGACCTCGGCGAGGTGGTCGGGGCCGCGGAAGGACTCGGCGTAGATCTTGTAGACGTCCTCGGTGCCGGACGGCCGGGCCGCGAACCAGGCGTTCTCGGTGCACACCTTGACCCCGCCCAGCGACGCGCCGTTGCCGGGCGCCGAAGTGAGCACGGCCGTCACCCGCTCGCCCGCCAGCACGTCCGTCGTCACGTCGTCGGCGGAGAGCCGGGCCAGCGCCGCCTTCTGCTCCCGGGTCGCCGGGGCGTCCACCCGCGCGTAGGCGGGGTCGCCGAAGCGGGCGACCAGCTCGGCGTACAGCTCGCTGGGCGACCGGCCGGTCACGGCGATGATCTCGGCGGCGAGCAGGGCCATGATGATGCCGTCCTTGTCGGTGGTCCACACCGACCCGTCCTTGCGCAGGAACGACGCGCCCGCGCTCTCCTCACCCCCGAAGCCGAGAGAGCCGTCGCGCAGGCCGTCGACGAACCACTTGAACCCGACGGGCACCTCCACGAGCCTGCGCCC
>Ga0079224_100010114_pt1 | contig 12918 bp, 10 predicted proteins | sample Stecom2015_FD_80414 | JGI IMG/M metagenome (GOLD analysis project Ga0079224, IMG submission 80414) | Agricultural soil microbial communities from Utah to study Nitrogen management - Steer compost 2015 | ecosystem: Environmental > Terrestrial > Soil > Agricultural land | place: USA: Utah... | reverse complement strand
GGCGTGGCGGCGAGGTCGTTGAGCAGGTCGTCGACTTCCTTGTGCTCGGCGACCGAATGACGCGTCTCCTCGGTCGTCTCCGGCTTGCGCAGCATCGTCGAATAGAGCGCCTGCTCCTCCGCGGCGGCGTGGGCCTTCAGCTCCTTGGTCAGGCGCTCGAACAGCGGAGCGTCAGTACCGCCCTCTCCGTCCAGACGAGCGAAAAGATCCCGGTGCAGGTCGTGATCCTGCTTGAGCCTGTCGAAGATATCCGAATGTCCGGCCACGCCTGTCCTCCTGAACCTCCGTCAGGAAACAGGCCAGCGGGAACGCGGTTCCGTCGGTCCGGCCGCCAGAGCGGCCTCCGCTCGGTCAATCGATCGTGAAGATGCTGCGCTGGATGTGGCGCACGCCGCCGTTGGCCTGGACCGGATCGTCCTTGCTGTTGAAGTAGTACAGCGTGCCGATCGTCCGCTCGTCGACCAGCCACGAGTTCGGATAGCCGAGGTCCCAGCTTCCGCCATCGTCGCGCACGACGATCTCCGGGCCCCAGGTCTTGCCGCCGTCCTCGCTGACCGCGGCCCGAATACCGGCCGGCATCAGGCGATATCCGTATACCGCCACGATCCGCCCGTCGGGCATCAGCACGAGATTACCCGGCGCGCCGAAGTCGTTGATCCGACTCAGGAAACCCCAGGTCTCGCCGCCGTCGTCGGAATAGAACAACTCGCTCCACATGACCCCGGTTGGATCGCGCTGGCAGCGGGTAATGCACAGGATTCGCCCGCTCGGAAGCAGGTAGCCGCGCGGATAGAACCAGCGGTGACCGACGAAGGCGACGCTCGGATCGTCGTAATCCCCGTCCGCATTTCCGAACGGGTCCTCGCGCGGCGTAACGAAGGACATGAAATGGAATTCGCGGCCGTGGCTGACACTCCCGTAGACGAGCGGGTGGCGGTGGGTGTTGTCCTTGTCGATCGAGAACAGGAACATCAGCAGCCGCCCGTCTGGCCGGACCAGCGTCGAGTGAACGCCGGTGGTGGCGGCAAGGTGATCGAGCGGGAGCAGGATCGGTTCGCTCCAGCTGCGGCCTCCGTCGCGCGAGAGGCGCGCGGTGGCCTGGGTGCCGGAGGTCGCGAAGCCTCCCATGCTTCCGCTCGATACCAGCACGTTGGGGTCGAGATAGTCGACCGGATCGGCAAAGGCGGTCGGCATCGTCTCGCGCGACAGTCCGCGGCCTTCGCCGCCCGGACCCGCCATCATGTTGTACTGCGGGTCGTCTCCATCCCAGGTGACCCCGCGGTCGCGTGAGCGCACCGTGACCGTTCGCGGATTGCTGCTGTTCCGCCCGAGGACGTCGTGGCGGATGGCGTCCCCGCTGGCATATGACACGTTCCGGGTCGCGAAGTTGGCGATCAGCGTCCCGTCGGCGGTTTCCCAGAAGCCGCTGGTGAACGGCCACGAGCAGAACTCGTCCTCGCGCCGGTAGACGACGGCGTGATCGACCTGGCTGGGCGCCCTCGGCGCGGCGTAGCGTATGGCCAAGGCTCAGCTCCCCGTCTGCGGATGCCCGGCCTCAGGCGCGGGCCGGCCCGCGGCCGCCGGGGACGTGGATGCGCTCGGCCGTGTTGTAGAACAGGTCGCGCTGCTGCTGCTCGCTCAGCCCGGACGCCGAATCCAGCGCATGCTGGACCCACATGAACATGCTGCCGGGCGTGTTCCCGACATCGCTTCCCCAGGTCATCTGGTCGGCGCCGAAGGTCTCGACCATGTGCTCGAGGAACGGCTGGAAGGGCACGTGCGCGGCGTGGAGCTGCTCGATCAGCAGCGTGGTGTACTTGTAATAGACGTTCTTGTGCTGGGTCAGCGCGCGGTGCTGCGGCGAGAGGCCGAAGTTCGGGCCAAGCTCCGGCCGCGGGAAGCCGATATGATCGAGGAGGATGTTGACGTTCGGGTAACGCGCCGCGTGCTGCGCCACCTTGGCCATCGCACCCGGCGTGTCGCCGCCGATCGGCATCAGCACGATCAGCAGGCCGAGGCGGTTGGCGGTCTCCCACGCCGGGGCGGCCGCGTCGGAGAGGAACACGAAGTCGCTGCTCCGCGCGCCGGGGCCGGCAGGCTGCCCATCGGGCCGGGTCGGCGAGCCGGTGAAGCGCACGCCGGCGATGCGGTTCTCGCGGGCCATCTTCTCGAGCTGGGCCGGCGTGTCCTCCGCCACCGGATCGAGGATCACCACCGGAATAATCCGGTCGGGGTGCTCCGCGGAGATGTCGAGCAGGTAGCTGTTGTCGAACCGGTAGGTGCTCGAATACTGGACGCCGGCCCCCTTCTCGATGCCGCACTCGTCCCAGAACGCGAACACCTCCTTTGGCGTCTGCGGATAGCGCATGGCCTTGGCGACCATGATCTCGGGGCCGTAGCGCGCGGTGCGCGAGTTGAACGGGTACTTGTCGACATCGTTGGTGTAGAAGTGCCCGTGGGTGTCGTAGAGCTTGTACGACGGCACGATCACGTGAGCCGAAGCGGACCGTGGCAATGCGGCAATGCCCGCAGCCGCCAGGCCCGTACCGAGAAACGTGCGACGATCGACCATACCCGTACCTCCCTAAGTCCCTCTTCGGAATGCGCTTTCAGTCGGATCCGAAGCTCCGGCGTCGACCGATCCTATCCGAGGCTTCGTCGACCGACTTGATTGCAACGGCGCGGCGAACGCACGCGGTGCGCGAACACGGTCATCGCAGCTGCGCGCCGAACAGCGCCAGGGCGCGCTGCCATGCGGCCTCGGCTGCGGTGCCGTCGTAGGCCGCGAGGTCGCTAACCCCGAACCCGTTACCCGCCCCGATGACCTCGACCGTACCGGCGAGGCCGGCGTCCGCGAAAGCCTTGCGCAAGTCTTCCTTGTCGCCCGGTTCGCGCGCGTCGTCGGGGCCGGCAAGCGCAACGTAGTAGGCGGCTCGCGAACGCCCGACGAACAGGTGCGGGCTATTTGGACGTGCGGTGGCGATCCGCATCGGGTGGATAGCCGCCACTGCGCGAATGCGGTCAGGCAGTGCGAAAGCCGCGTGGAAGGCGTAAGGCGAGCCGTACTGGTAGGCGAGCACGCCCGCGGGCCGGGTCGCATCCACCGTCGGAAGCGAATCGAGGAACGCGAGGTAGGCCTTCGCATCGGCCTCGCCGCCCTCGTCGCCGATCGCGTCCATCCACGCCGTCGACCGCTCGCGCGACTGCTCGGGAGTGAGCGCCGCAGGAGCCACGGTGCCGTCGATCCGGGCGGTCCGGTAGAAGATGTTGGGCACGAGCACGACGTAGCCCTCTGCGGCAAGGCGCTGGCCGATCTCGCGGAACGCCGGCCGGAGACCGGCGAGGTCGCTCCAGACGATAACCGCGGGCCACTGGCCGCGCCCTTCGGGCTCGAACAGCAGGGCGTCCGCGACGCCGTCGCGGGTGGCGACGGTTACCCGCGATTCCGAAACGGCCGGTGACGCGGCTGTCGTCGAAGGGAGTGGCATCGGAGCACAGGAGCCGAGCAGCAGGGCGAGCGGCATGGCAGCGGCGAGAAGGGCTCGAATGGCCGGGTGATCGTTCATGCCAGCCTCAATCGACCGAGAAGATGCTGCGCTGGATGTGGCGCACGCCGCCGTTGACCTGGACCGGGTCATCCTTGCTGTTGAAGTAGTAGATCACCCCGACCTTGCCGTCGTCGGTGACCCAGGCGTTCGGATAGCCGAGATCCCAGCTGCCGCCATCGTCGCGCACGATCAGCTCCGGCCCCCAGGTCCTGCCTTCGTCCTCGCTCACCTTGGCGCGGATGCCGGCGGGCATCAGGCGGTAACCGTAGACCATCACCAGCCGGCCATCGGGCAACTGGACCAGGCTGCCGGGCGACCCGAAGTCGTTGACGCGACTCAGGAATTGCCAGGTCCGCCCGGCATCGTCGCTGGAGAAGACCTCGGTCCACATGATTCCGCGCGGATCGCGCTGGCAGCGCAGGACGCACAGCATCCGCCCGCTCGGCAGCAGGTAGCCGCGCGGATAGAACCAGCGATGCCCACCGAAGCGGAAGGTGCTCTGGTAGTCGCCATCGGCGGCCGCGAACGGGTCGCGTTTGGGCGTGATGAAGGTGAGGAAGTGGAAGTCCGTCCCGCGCGGCGGCAGGGCGAAGACACACGGCCGCCGGTTCCAGCCTTCCGCGTCCACCTCGATCAGCCAGATCAGTGCCGTGCCGTCCGGGCGGATCAGCGCCGAGTTCATACCGGAGATCGAGTGCAGCGCGTCTCTCGGCACCGAGATCGGCGGACTCCAGCTGCGCCCGCGGTCGCGCGAAACGCGCACGTCGGTGCGGCCCTCGGGGGTGCCGAAACCGGCCCCGCTGTTCGAGATGATCGTGTCCTTGTCGAGGAAGTCGATCGGCTGCAGGTCGCCCATCGTCTTCGCGCCGGCCATCGCCGGGTCGATCCGCGACATCATGTTGATTGTCGGATCCGTACCGTCCCAGGTGCGGCCCCAGTCCCTGGAGCGCAGCGCGACCGACTTGCTGCCCAGCCCCTCGCGCCCGAGATTGTCGTGGCTGATGTCGTCGGCACTGCCGTAGCGCGTGGTGATCGAGGTCACCTGTTGCAGCAGTTCGCCGTCGCCGAAGTTCCAGTAGCCCATCACGTGGGGCCAGCCGGCCATCTCGTCTTCGCGGCGATAGACCACCGCATGGTCGACGTCGGTGAGCCTGCGCGGCGGGGCATAGGACCGGATCGACCCTCCCGTCTGCGCCTGCGCCATCGAATGCACGACCAGCGAGGCGAACGCCGAGCCACCGGCGAGCGCCCCGCGCCGTGTCATGCGAAGCGTCGGAACAGCCATTCCGGCAACATCACTCGACATCGTACTGTCCCCTCTCCCTGCTGAAGTGGGGTGGCCCGGCCGCAGGAAGGGAGCGTCGCGGCCGGGCCTGGCCTGGCTCAGAAGCGCTTGCCAACGCTGAGGTACCATTCCCGCGGGGCCGACGGCTGGCCGATATTGGCGCCCGCGCCGAGACCGTGGATGAAGACGGTCTTCTGCAGGAAGTACTCCTTGTTCGTCAGGTTGGTCACACCGAGGGCCACTTCGAAGTCGTGCTCCTCGTTGTAGTAGGTGAGCCGCGCGTTGAAGGTGGAACGCGCCGGGTCGTCGAGGTGCGTGTAGTCGGTGCTCCACGCGACCTTGCTGATCCAGAACCAGTCGAGGCGCGGGGTCAGCGTGCCATCGAGGGCGTCGACGTCGAACAGGTACTGGATGCCGCCGCTCGCGGTCCAGTCGGGGAAGCCGATCGGCCGCCCGGTCGTGCTGCCGCGGTCGGTGTAGCCGAGCGAGCCGTTGATCGTCAGGTCGTCGATCGGCTCGATCGTGGCCTCGAGCTCGACGCCCCTGACCGGGTCGCCCCCGGAGACGGGATAGTTCCAGCTGCGCGAAATGCACTGGATGCCGACCGTGGTCCCGTTCTGCGGGCCGTCGGTGGCCGCATCGTAGGGCCGGCAATTGGTGAAGTTGCTCGAGAACTCGGTGTCGTCGGGTCCGTCGGGGATCAGGGTCTGGTCTCCGGGAAGGATCACCAGATCCGTCCGGTTCGGATCGTAGCGCGGCTCCATGCCGCCGAACGATCCGTTGCGCATCGAGTATTCCATCCAGAACGCGGCGGCGTTGAGCCGCAACCGCCGATCGAAGAAGTCGGCCTTGAAGCCCACCTCATAGCTGATCAGCGCGGTCGGGAACTGCTGCTCGACCTGTCCGGCCTGGAACACGCGGGTGTTGAAGCCCGGTAGCCGGTAACCGGTGGCCGCCGAGGCATAGACGAGGATGTCGTCGGTGACCTTGTAATCGGCGCCGAGCTTCCAGTCCCACCGCTTGTTCCTGATCGGCAGCACGAAGTAGGTGCTGGCGCTGGAGGGCACGAACGTCGTCGAGCCCGGCAACGAGGCGTCGAACTGGGCCGAATAGTCGACGATCTTCTCGTCGTCTGAACGCCGGATACCGCCGTTGAAGCTGAGCCCTTCGAGGATTCCGAAAGCCTCGTAGGGCCGGAAGGTGGCGTTGAGGAACGCCGCCTTGGCCTGGGGCCGGTAGATGACGTCGTGGAACTGCTGCGTTCCGTTGCGGACGTTCTGCGGGTGGCCGTTCTCGACCGCCTTGCCGTCGTAGTAGAACAGGCCGGCGACCCAATCCAACCAGCCGTGCTGGCCCGTCACTCGAAGCTCGCCGTTCCAGTAGGACATGGTGTCCTCGTGGTAGATGATCGAGTCGGCCAGCGGCGTGCCGTCCCAGCCGGCGCCGAAGCGGGTGTAGATCTCGCGGTAGCCTGCGATCGCGGTGACCTCGATGTCGTCGGTCACGCCGACGCTGAGGCGCCCGTTGAGCCCCCAGTTTTCCATCGGCACCGTGCGGCCCCAGCAGTTGCCGCCGCGGAACAGCGAGCCGTTGTAGTAGGTGTTGCCGGGGATCAGTGTGCCGGACGGGAAAGGATCGCAGAAGTTGTCGTAGGTCGTGTAGAGGCTGTCGGTCTCGAACCGCTCGTCCCAGCGGAACGGCGTTCCGGGGATCGAGTACTGGTCGAACATGGTGATGAAGTTCTGGCTGACGCCCGGCGCGTTTTCATCGATGACCCCGGTGTAGGGGCCCCAGCGGCCGCCGTTCTCGTCCAGCCCCCTCAGCCGGCCGTAGTTGAGGTGGTAGTCGTATTCGATGACCTTTTCGGCCGCGGACTCGTTGTTCGAGTCGGTGTAGTCGGCGGAGATGTTGAGCTCGACGCTCGGCAGCGGCTCCCACCGCAGGGCCCCGCGGACTGCCCTCGCGTCCTCGCCTCCGTAGTGGCCGATGACGCAGTTGTCGGGCTTCCGTCCGGCCGCCCAGCTGGTCTTCGACGTCTGGAACGGGAAGCTGCCGGCGAGTTCGGGCGTACCGTTGAGGTGCATCTGGCAGCTGAAGTCGAGCAGATCCATGTAGCCGGTGCGCTTCTTCGAAACCATCGAAGCGCTGACCGCGAGCGTGTCGGTTACGGGAATGTTGATCCCCGCGCGCAGGTCCATCCGGTTATAGGAGCCGACCGTGAAGTCGACGTAGGCCGAGAGGTCGTCGAAGCTCGGCTTCTTGGACACCAGGTTCACCGCGCCGGAGATCGCGTTGCGGCCGAACAGCGTGCCCTGCGGCCCGCGGAGCACCTCGACGCGCTCGAGGTCGAGCAGGTCGAAGTTCGAGCCGAACAGGAACGGGTAGTAGACGTCGTCGATGTAATAGGCGACCGCGGGTTCCTGCGAGAACTGGGTGTCGGTCGTGCCGATGCCGCGCATCGTCACCGAGACGCCCGCGCCGTAGATGCCCTGCGACTTGCGGAACGTTGCGTTCGGCACGATCGCGCCGAGGTTGGCAAAATTCGTGATCTGCCGTTCCTCGAGCGTTTCCGCGGTAACCGCGGTGATCGCGATCGGCACGTCCTGTACGTTGGTTGCGATCCTCGTGCCGGTGACGATGATCTCGTTGGAAGCGCGACCCTCGGATTCCGCCGCCTGTGCGGGAGCGGCGTCCTGTCCGGCCGGCGTGTCCTGTGCGACTGCCGGCTGGGCCAGCGCGATTGCGATCAGCGAACTCGAAAGCAGTACCTTCCGATTGACCATCGGTATCCTCCCGCAACTTCTATGGGAGGCTGACTAGGGGGCGTGCCGGGGGCCAACTTTACCGGAAGGGCGTCGCATCTTGTTCCTGCCGAGAGGCCTCGCGACGGGTCTCGCCCGCCGCCAGAGGCAGCGTTCCAAGCGGCCGCCTTAGTCGCGCTATTTCAAATGCTTACCGCTACCTTGCGGCCTGCCGCGGAGCTGCCCGCGGGGCGGCTCGGGGACGTCGCAACCTGCCCTTAGATGCGCCCGGTCAACTTTTCCTGCCGGTTCCGGCAGGTCACGTCCGGGTCAGGCAGCGGCTTCGACCGGCTTGCGGGGATAGTCGTCCGCGTTGAGCACCCAGCCGGGCATGTCGGAGAAGTCTTCCCGCGGCGGCGAGAAGATGTCGACCAGCACGTTGCTGCCTGAGTTCGACGGCGCAGAGGTGTGGATCACGCGCGGAGGAATGACGCAGACCGAAGGCGAGTCGCAACGCTCGTGCTCGTCCTCGCGCCACTCGCGCTGGTTCGCGGTCCACGGCCAGCGCAGGTGGTGCATGTACCATCCCTCGAGCGCGAGCGAGCACTGCTCGAAGTCGTCGTGCGAATGCGGCGAGAGCTTGGTCACGTCGCGCGGGCCTTGCGGCGGGAACACGTTGACCATGAACGTGGTGCAGCGGAAGATCTTGCCGAACCGCCCCGGCTCGTCCGGAACGTCGAGGCTGTAGCTGCGGATCCTCCAGCCACCCACGGGCTCGGGCCAGGGCTCGAACGGAGGAATCTGCGGATGGGGGCCGGCATAGGCCTCGGGGTTCGCCGCCTTGGCGGTGACGTCGGGGTTCTGCGTCGTGATCAGCCGCACGATCCGCCCGCCGGCGTGGCAGGTCACCCGGCTTTCCCCGGGCGGGATCATGGTGATCGTGTAGCCGCCGATCTCGGCGGTCTCGCCGTTGGCCTCGACGGTGGCCGCCATGTCCGGGTCGTGCAGCAGCAGCACGTATTCGTCGACCTGCCCCTTGCGCTCGAACACCGCGCCGGGCTCCACCTCGGAATAGCAGACGACGAAGTTCTGGCCACGCGTGTACCAGGTGCGATGGCCGGCGGCCGATTCCTGAGGCGCGCTGTCGTAGAACCGGCCGTAGCTCGAGACGCCGAAAGCCGAAGCCGAGCCGGCTCCGTTGCCGGCCGTGGACAGGCGGGAGCGGGGGTCATCGGCTTCGTACATCTCGGTCCTCCTTGGCCAAGGCCCTGAAAACATGGAGGGGAGGCAGCAGGAACTCCCATTCGGGATGCCCCGGCATACCCCCCCTCATGGCCCTGTCGCTATGTTGGTCGCGCACATGCGACAACGGCTTTCGGACGTCGGGGCCGCGTTGGGAAACAACGCGCTCCGAACGGGACAATTCGCCGGGGCAGCGATCACGACGTAGCTTTCCGAACCTCCCGCGCGGCTTCGGCGACGGCTTTGCCGAATAGCGTCGTGTCGTTGCTGAGCATGACCAACGAGAATCCCATGTCGAGGTGGAGACGCGCCTCTTCGGGCGTGCCGACGGCGACGCCGGACAGCACGCCCGCCTCACGGGTCGCGGCCAGGACGCGCGCGGTCAGTTCGCGCACTTCGGGATCGCTCGCCGGCTTGCCGCTCGACAGGAACAGGTCGCCATGCCCGATGAACACGCCACCGACGTGCTCGAGCGCGGCGAACTCGGCGGCCCGCTCGAGCGAGGCCCAGTCCTCGAGCTGGATCATCCGCAGCGCCTGGTCGCCCTGGCTCAAGTAGTCCTGCAGCGGGGCGAGACCCCAGCGTCCCGCGCGCGAGGTCGCCCCGAGGCCGCGCTCGCCCTTCGGCGCGAAGACCATCCGGCGGGTGATCTCGTCGGCCACCGATGGGTCAGCGACGCGGGGAACGAGCAGGCCGTCGGCGCCGCCGTCGAGCAGCGGCTGGATCGTGCTGCCGAGCTGGTCCGGCAACCGCACCAACGCCGCCATGCCCATCGCCTGCGCGCAGAATACGAGCTCGACCGCCCGATCGAGCGAATGCGGCGCGTGCTCCATGTCGATCACCACGAACTCGAAGCCGGCATGGGCGATCAGCTGGACCGTCTCGAACGAGGGTATCTTGACCCACGTGCCGAGCAGGCCCTGCCCCTTGCTGCGCACCTTCTCCGCGACACTCGCCATGCCCGCCTCCTCAGAGCCCGTTGCGGCCGAGCCAGTCGAACAGCAGCTTCGCGACTTCCTCGTTGTTCAGGTCGGCGAACGGGATGTGCGTGTTACCCTTGAGTCCGGCGTCGGTGAGCTTGAGGATCTCGACCTTTCCACCGCGCTCGTTGACCGCCTTGGCGAACTGCTCGCTCAATGCGAAGAAATCGGCCCAACTCTGGGACTCTTCGAGATGGTCGCCCCAGACGATCTGGATCGGGATCGTCGTCAGCCGGGCGAATTCCTCTTCGGAGACATAAACCGGGCCGAACGGGCCCTCGCGCAGCTTCGGCTCCATCGTGTCGGGGAAGACGTATCCCGGGTTCTCGTAGGCGACGATGCCCTTGACGTTGTCGCTCTTGAGGCGGGTCAGCAGCGCGCGAAAACCGCCCGCCGAATTGGTCAGCAGCACCGCCGGGCCGATCCGGTCGATCGCCGCGGCCGCGGCGTCGGTCTGGAGCTGCGCGTTGGCGACCGTGTCGAACTCGTCGTAGCGGGCGCGGTTGGCCTGCTCGAGCGCAGTCGGGTCATCCTTCGGGAACTGCAGGTCGGGGAAGAACTGCCCAAACGCCGGGCCGAAACGCCAGGCGCCGAAGTTACCCTGGTCGCGCCCGACCTGTGCGCGGTAGGTATAGTCCTCGCATCCCCAGTTGGCCCGGCCGACGCGCGGACCGTCCCACAGGTAGGTCGGATAACCGGCGCGCAGCAGCTTCATCTGGAACCCCTCACCGCCGTCCCAGCTGCGCTGCCAGACCGCCGCGCTCGAGCTGTGCCAGAGGAACAGCGCTGTCGGTTTGGCCGACACGGGAATCTGGTACTCGACGTGACCGTGGTCGCAGACGAGCGAGGATCGGCCGGGCTCGCCGATGATCGTCCCGCCCGCTTCGAAGGAGCCCTGCCGCGCGATGGCGACGGCACCGTCGGGCAGGGCCGGCTGGCCGGCAGCTGACCCCGGCACCAACAAGATGGCGCTCGCCGCCAGGATTCCTGTTGCGATCGCTTTCATGCTCTCTCCCTTTTCCGGTTCAGATCGCCAGCCTGGCGGAGATCGCGCTTGCCGCGTTGCGCAAGGCGTCGACCAGCTTGGCGGGTGCCTCGGGCGGGATGAACTGGATCGAGTCCATCGCCGAGACCATCGCCACGAGTTCGCCCTTGTGATCGTGGACCGGGGCACTGACCGCGTTGATGCCGAGCACGACCTGGTCAGGAGCGTCCGCCCAACCCTGCTCGGCCACGCGCACAAGTTCCTCGCGCAGGGCGGCCGGCTCGGTGATCGTGTGCGGCGTAAACCGGGTCAGCCTGCCCGTCGGAAGGGTTCCCTGCCGGGCCAGCCTGTCGGCCAGCAGGAGCTTGCCCGCGGCGGTCGAATGCAGCGGCAGCGGCTCACCCAGCTTGACGGTGATCCCCACCAGGCCCTTGCCGGGCAGGCTTTCGACGATCGACGCGCTGTCGCCATAGACGAGCGACAGGTTGAACCCGTGATCGAAGCGCTCGTGCAGCTCCTGCAGTACCGGGCGCGCCAGTTCGACGACGCCGTCGTCCGCCGACTGACCGATCGCCCGCGCCAGCGCCAGCAGCTTCGGTCCGCGAGCGTAGCGATCGCTGCCTTCGCGCTGGACCGCATAGCCCATCGCCAGCAGCGTTCGCAGGTGGCGGTAGACGCGCGGCTTGGTCATCTCGGTCTGGCGCGCGATCTCGGTCACCCCGACATCCTCGTGGCTCGCCAGCAGTTCGAGGATCCGCACCGCGGCCCGCGCCGCCTGGACGCCCTCGTCGCCCCCGTTCTCTGTGTCCCTGTTCTTCATCGGGCGTGCTTAGACGGGCGAAGGGGATCGCGCCAGTCTGCGTAACGCTGTTTCGAAAATTGCAGATCAGAAGGCAACCTGATCACCGCCCTTGAGCCCCAGCATCTCCCGCGCCTCCGCCGGCGTTGCCACCTCGCGGCCGAGCGCCTCGACGATCTGCCGGATGCGGGCGACCTGCTGGGCGTTGCTGGCCGCGAGTTCCCCCTTGCCGATGTAGAGGCTGTCCTCGAGCCCGACGCGGGCGTGGCCGCCGAGCAGTACCGATTGCGTGCACAAGTCCATCTGGTGGCGGCCGGCGGCGAAGGCCGAGAGCATGTAGTCGTCGCCGAACAGGCTGTCGGCCACGGTGACCATGTGCGCGAGGTTGCGCACGTCAGGCCCGATTCCGCCGAGGATGCCGATCACGCCCTGGATGAGGAACGGCGGCTCGACCAGCTTGCGGTCGGCGAAGTGGGCCAGCGTGTAGAGGTGGCCGACGTCGTAGCATTCGAACTCGAACCGGGTGCCGTAGGCCCGACCGATATCGATCATGATCCGTTCGATGAACGCGTTGTCATTGTACATGATGCGGCCGCGGCTGCTTTCGACGTACTCGCGTTCCCAGCCGTGCTGCCACTCCGCCACGCGCTTCCCGGCCGCCGAGAAGTCGAAGATCAGCGGCCCCATGTTGAGGCTGCAGAGCTCGGGCTGCGCCGCCCGGGCCCCCTCGAGCCGGGCATCCAGCGTCATCGTCGCGCTGCCGCCGGTCGATATGTTGATCACCGCATCGGTGGCCTGCTTGATGCGCGGCAGGAAGGCCATGAAGTCCTCGGCCTTCGGCGAAGGGCTGCCGTCCGCCGGGTTGCGCGCGTGGAGATGCAACACCGCGGCGCCGGCCTCGGCGGCGCCGATGGCGGCTTCGGCGATCTGGTCGGGCGTCACCGGCAGGTGCGGCGACATCGACGGCGTATGGATCGAGCCCGTCGGGGCGCAGGTGATGATGACCTTGTTCGACTTGCGCATGTCCTAGAGCCCCGCGTGGCAGAGGTACTTGATGTTGAGGTACTCCTCGAGCCCATGGTGCGAGCCTTCGCGCCCGAGACCCGACATCTTGACCCCGCCGAACGGCGCATGCGCGGTCGAGATCAGTCCGGTGTTGATGCCGACCATGCCGCTCTCGAGCGCCCGCGAGGCGCGGGCGATCGTCGCCGGGTCCTCGCTGCACAGGTAGGCCGCGAGACCGAACGGCGTGGCGTTGGCCAGCGCGATGCCTTCCTCCAGCCCCGCAAAGCCGATGATCCCGGCGAGCGGTCCGAAGGTCTCCTCGTGCGCCAGCCG
>Ga0079224_100010113_pt1 | contig 12919 bp, 10 predicted proteins | sample Stecom2015_FD_80414 | JGI IMG/M metagenome (GOLD analysis project Ga0079224, IMG submission 80414) | Agricultural soil microbial communities from Utah to study Nitrogen management - Steer compost 2015 | ecosystem: Environmental > Terrestrial > Soil > Agricultural land | place: USA: Utah... | reverse complement strand
TTGCAGGCTAATGTCTCCTCGATGCTCTCGAGCTTGGCGGCGGGCCGGACGGTGCGTGGGGCCCTGCGGGTGGGGATCGCGCTCTCCGGCGTGGCCTGGGGCCTGGGCTGCGGTGAGGAGGGCCTGCTGCCGACGACGGTGGATCCCGGAGCGAACTTCGCCGTCGCCGACGTGCTGTTCGACGAGGCCTATTTCTATTGTGAGGTCGAGCCCGTGCTCTTCGCCCACTCCTGCGGCGCGGGAGATCCGAGTCGAGGAGATGCGACCGGAGGCTGCCACGCCAACGTGACGAGCTATCGGCTGACGGACTACGCGCCCCTCGTGGCGGAGGGGTGTGAAGGCGTCGTGCCGGCTCCCGGGAGCATCACGGAGCCCGCACGCCAGAACTATCGGGCGAGCCAGGCGCGCATGCGGCTCGACACGACCGTCGCGCCCCTGCTCACGCGGCCGACCGGTCGGGCGGCGCACCCACGGACCATCTTCGAGGAGGACAGCGAGGCCGCGGCGGTGATCCGCCAGTGGGCGTCGCAGGTCGCGGACCAATGAGGACGGACGGACGAGCGCCGACGCTGAGAGTCTTCCTGCGACGCTTGTCGTGGGGAGGGCTGCTCGCGGTGCTGTGCGCGACCTCGTGGAGCGGAGCGGCGCCGCCGCTGGAGGTGTCCGCGGCGAGCTCGGCGGAGACCTACGCGCGGGTGATCGTGGACGAGGTCGAGCTCCGCTCCGGGCCGGGCCTCGCCCATCGGCTGGTGGCGCGGGCCGCGCGCGGTGACACCTTCCTCGTCATCGGCCGGGAGACGAGCGGCTACTGGCTCGAGGTGGCGCTCCCCGATGGACGCCACGCGTTCGTGCTGGGAGACGCGGTGGAGCGGATCGCCCTGGATCGGGACGCGCCGGAGGCGGCGGGACGACCGGGCGTCTTCGCGCCGCCCGCCCTCGAGGGCTCCTGGGGAGGCTTCACCCTCCAGGGGGGGATCTTGGGGGGGGATGCCCTCGCCGAGGTGCGCCCCGCGTGGTTCCTCGCGCCGGAGATCGCGATCGAGCCCTACGTCGGCGTCGCCCTGCAGCGGGACGGTCGGCGGGTGCTCTATGGCGGGGCGCTGGCGGTGAACTTCGCGCCGGACTGGTCCGTGGCGCCGTACTTCTCGTTGGGGGCCGGGGGCATCCTGGAGCAGCCGAGGGACGACGTCGTGCGCGACCAGCTGAAGTCGTTCCACGTGCGCGCGGGGGGCGGCCTGTTGGTGTCCCTGCGCTGGCGCATGCTGGTGCGCCTGGAGGCCACGAACCTCGTCCGTTTCGCCGAGGACTCTTACGACAACGAGCAGAGCTACACGGCGGGGCTCGGCACGTACTTTTGACGGCCATGACGAAGCATTCGGGATCATCCATCGACACGACGCGCGCCACCGTGCCTCGCGACGCCGGCTCCCCGGGGCGTTGGGCCCTGGCGATGTTCCTGCTCGCGACGTTCTCGGGAGGCTGCGCGAGCGTGCGCCCCGAGCAGCGGGCGATCCTGGCGGATCCGACGATGCAGCACGACGACGAGAGCCTCGAGGCGGAGGCACGGCGACACGTCCTCGAGAACCGTGAGGGGGCCTTCGGTGGTGGCTCCGTGCGCGGAGGCGGGTGCGGGTGCAACTGAGGCGCGCCGTCTCGGGGCTCGGGCTCGCCTGTGCCTGCGCGCTCACCGGCGCGGCGTCCGCGCAGGTGGTGGACTCCGAGGCGCGGATGACGGTGTTCGTGGAGCCCTCCAGCTCGAGCCAGCTGCTCGTGCTGCACCCCGGCGTGCGCACCGCGGCGCGGGTGGGGGAGAGCGTGACCGTCTCCGCCGGCTACGACGCGGACATCGTGACGGGGGCGACGGAGGCCATCAAGGGAGGCCCGCTCGGTGGGGTCGACGTGGTGTCGTCGGCCACGTCCTTCGACGACGTGCGGCACGTCGCGCAAGGGGGCTTCTCCATCGAGCGCCGGCGCACGCGGCTCAGCGGCGGCTACCAGTTCGGGACGGAGAGCGACTACCGATCGCACTCCTTCAGCGTGGGCGCGGGCGCGGACTTCAACCAGAAGAACACGAGCCTCGATCTCGCCTACGTGCGCAGCTTCGACGACGTCTGCACGAGCGCCTTCTCCGCCACCCTCCCGACGAGCTCCCGGCAGCCCCTCGACGCCTCGAGCGGCTGCTTCACCGCGGGGGCCCGCGAGGAGGGGCGTCGGGCGACCCGGGACATCGCTCTCGACAACCTGCAGCTGGCGTGGACGCAGAGCTGGTCCCCGGTTTTGTCGACCCAGCTGGTGTTCACGGGACAGCTTCAGAACGGCTTCTTGGAGAACCCCTACCGGGCGGTGGTCATCGCGCCGTCGGGCGCCTCGGCCCTCGAGAACCATCCGGAGAATCGGGCTCGCGTGGCGTTGGCGCTACGCACGAAATACTTCGTGCGCTCCTGGCAGGCGGCCTGGGGCGCCGACGCGCGCCTGTACCGCGACACCTGGGACATGTGGGCGGGCACCTTCGAGCTCTCCTTGGAGAAGCACTGGACCCCTTGGTTCCGCCTCCTCGGGCGCGCCCGCGTGCACCAGCAGACGGGCGTGCTCTTCTGGAGCGACGACTACACGGGGGGCGAGCCGCTCACGGGTCCGCGGGGGCAGTACTGGACGGGAGATCGGGAGCTGAGCCCGCTGCGCAGCTACTCCTTGGGCGCGCGCGCGCTCCTGACGACGCAGCGACGCGCTGGCGACCGCCTGCTGGGGATCTTCCTGCAGGGCGCCGCGGGGGCCTCCCTCGATCTCATCAAGACGGACCTGCGCGAGTTCACCTGGGCGGGGAGGAGCCCGGACGATACCCTCGCGGGGGTGATGTCCCTGACCCTCTCGGGGAGCCTGTGAGTCCGATCGGAGCGCGCCAGATCCGCCCCGCGACGCCCGACGACGCCGCGGTCATCTTCGATTTCATCCGAGCGCTGGCCGAGTACGAGCGGGAGCCGGACGCGGTGGTGACCCGCCCCGAGGTGCTCCGGGAGCAGCTGGGGCAGGCTCGGCCCCCCTTCGAGTGCCTGCTCTGTGAGGTCGAGGGCCGCCCCGTGGGCTTCGCGCTCTTCTTCCCGACCTACTCCACCTGGCTCGGCAAGCCCGGCATCCACCTGGAGGATCTGTTCGTGCTCCCCGAGGAGCGCGGCCACGGTCACGGGAAGGCCCTCCTGCAGGCGGTGGCGCGGCTCGCCGTCCAGCGGGGCTGCGGACGGCTCGAGTGGGCGGTGCTCGACTGGAACACGCCCGCGATTCGTTTCTACGAGTCGCTCGGAGCCAGCGCGCTCGGGGAGTGGACCACCTTCCGGGTGGCGGGTGCCGCCCTCGCCGCCCTCGGCGAAGGGGCTCCGCGCCCCGTCGAATCGTCGGGGTGAGTCTGCGCGGTAGGCAGAGCGGGATGATCAGGACAGGGCGATCCCGAGCTGCTTGCGGAGGCGCAGGAAGCGAGAGCTCGTCGAGTAGGCGATCAGATCCTGGACGAGGGGTCCGAGGGGGCCCTCCTCCGCCTCGAGCACCCCGCAGGCCGCCAGCAAGTCCTGGCTCAGGGCGAGCCCGACACGGCACTGGGATTTCTCCACGGCGGCCGACCAGCGCTGCAGGTTCGTCCGCCCGCCCTCGTCGACGAAGCGCAGGAAGTGCCCCCGCAAGGCGTCGAGGTGGACGGGCTCGAGCAAGGGAGAGATGGCGCGCGCGATCGGCTCCACGCGCTGGCGCACGCTGCTCGCGATCGGCAGGGTAGGCTGACCGATCACCAGCGCCGACAGGAACAGATCCTCGAGATCGGGCACCGAGGAGAAGAGGGTCTTCACGAAGTGCTCTCCGCGGTAGCCGCACAGGTGCCGCCCCACCAGGAAGGCGAGCTCCGCTTCGGTTCTGCCGCGCAGGGCGCCACCGCCCACGACGGTCACGGGAGGGACCGCGGGGATGTGCTCGTAGGCCGCCGAGCGCTCCTTCTCCACGTAGACCGGGGGCAGAGGCAGACCGAGCAGGGCAGCGCCCCAGGCCATCGCGCGGACGGCCATGACGGTGCTCGTCTCGGGGCTCTGTCGTGTCGCCGGATCGACGCGATGGAGCGAGCCTTCCCGTCGCAGGGTCGTGACGCGACCGATCAGGACGGCCGGCGCGATGAGCGAGAAGATCTGCCCGGTGAGCGCTTCTTCCTCGGGATGGAACAGGCAGTCGTGCCAGGCGCTCGCCCCGATCCCTGCCTTCGGCGCGATGAGGCCGCGGGTGCGGTGCTCGTCGAACAGAGCCTTCTCCTCGGCGTTGGCGCGGCCGAGCAGGGTGAGCGCCTGGGCGACGCACCAGCGGCCATCCAGGTTCTCGCGGGCGGTGTGGATGCGGTAGAGCTGACGGAGGGCCTCGACGTCCGTCGGGTCCCGCCGCACGCGCCTCCATTGCTCGTCGGGCTCCTCGGCGATCGCCTCGGCCTCCGCTTCGAGGCCGCTCAGATCGACCTCGACGTTGATTGCCGCCCGGGCGCGGCGAAGCTCCTCCTCGAGCTCGGCCACGCGGGCCCGTAGGCGCTCCACCTCCGCCACGAGGTCCGCGGGCTGCGGGGGCGAGTCGGCGGTGAGGGTCCAGGGGAGCAAGCTGTCGCGGTGCTCCTCGAAGCGCTCCACGACCCGCACCCGATGTCGCGCCTGGTAGGCGGCGAGGAGGGCCTCCTCGAGGCGTCGCAGGCGGCGCCCGTCGAGGCCCAGCTCCTCCGCGGCGCGATCGAGGCGTTCGCGCTCGTCCGCGTCGATGACGCCGTCGGCGAGCGCCTCCGTGAAGAGCCGCTCGTATTCGCTCTCGAGGGGGCCGAGCCCGATCGCGCCCCCGGCGTCGCCAGGGATGAAGTCACGGGCGTGTCGAAAGGCGACGGGGGCGTCGCCGTTGCTGGTGCGGAGCGAGTCGTTCATGAGGCGTTCTTCTCCCGGAGACCGTGCTTCTTCACGAGATCCGAGAGGTACTTGCGGTCCATGCGCGCCTGCCGCGCGGCGGCGCTGATGTTGCCCTCGTGTCTGCCCAAGAGCCAGCGGACATAACGGAGCTCGAATTCGGCCTCGAAGGCCGAGCGCGCCTCGCGGTAGCTCTGGCTCGGATCGAACTCGACGGGGAGGCGCCCCTCCGCGACCGGGGAGACGGGCAAATCCACGAGCCTCAGGTCCGAGTCGCCCGTCGCCGTGGCCAGGTACACCGCCCTGTCGAGCACGTTGCGGAGCTCACGTACGTTGCCCGGCCAGTCGTGGGCGCTCAGGGCGGCGAGGGTCTCGCGCGATACCGTCACCGGGCGTCCACCGCCACCGCCCTTCTGGCGCGCGACCTCGAGAAAATGCTCGACGAGCGCGGGGATGTCCTCGCGGCGCTGACGGAGGGGCGGAACGGTGATCGGAACGACGGAGAGCCGGAAGTACAGGTCTTCGCGGACCTTGCCCCGCGCCACCTCCTCCCGGAGGTTGCGCTTGGTGGCGGCGATGATGCGCGCGGCGTTTTGTTGAGGTCGGTTGCTGCCGACCCGCCGGTAGTCCCCGGACTCGAGCACCCGCAGCAGCTTGGGTTGCACGTCGAGGGGGAGTTCGCCGATCTCGTCGAGGAACAGCGTGCCGCGCCCGGCGAGCTCGAAGGCCCCCTGGCGGGCGGCGAAGGCTCCCGTGAAGGCGCCGCGCTCGTGACCGAACAGCTCACTCTCGATCAAATTGTAACTGACGGCCCCACAATCCACGACGACGAACGGCTCCTCACGCCGCGAGCTCCGGTCGTGCACGGAGCGGGCCAGCACGTCCTTGCCCGTGCCGGTCTCACCCTCGAGGAGCACGCTGGCGTCGGTGGGGGCGATCCGCTCGAGCACCCCGAAGATGGTCCGCATCGCCAAGCTGGGGCCGAGCGCGTGTCCGAAGCGCGGCGAGCTGCTGGGGGGCACCGCGACGCCGTTCGGCTCCGCGCGCAGGACGACGTCCACCCCGCCGATGCTCAGGGTGGTCCCCACCTCCACGAGCACCTCGCGCACCACGGCCTGTCCGATCCGCGTGTGGTTCGTAGAGCCGAGATCCCGCACCAGCACGCCGTCCGTCTGGCGCACCAGCTCGCAGTGGTGGCGGCTCACGGTGTCGTCGGGGAGGACGAGATCGTTGTCCGGGGCGGTGCCGATGCGCAGCCCGGCGCCGAGCCTCTTGCGGGTGCCACGCGCCTGTCCCGTGAGCACCGCCAGCACGAGGTCTTCGGCCATCGTTCCTTCCTGGTGCAGGGCGCGCGTCTCATCCAGGGCTGGAAGACTCATCCTGACCACTCGACACCGAGACGCCCAAGCCGTCAAGGTGGGAACGACCCGTCCCGGGCGGCCCGAGCGGGGCGGGGGCGCGCCGCCTGGACGCCATTTCGCCCCATGGGTGTGGGGGGCGATGTGTGTGCCGATAGTCAGCGGTCGGTGAGTGTGAGTCGTGTGGTGTCCCCGTCGAGGGAGACCGTGCGCTCGAGCAAGAGGAGCTCTGGGGGACGACTGGTCGCGGCCGCTTCCGGCGCGGGCAGAGTCGGCGCTGCATCGGGACGCACGACGTGGGCGCTGACGGCGAGCGTGTAGTCGCCGTTCGGGACCTTGAGGAGGTGGGAGACTCGGCGGGTCTCGCCATGGGGTTTGAGCTCGACCCCGCCGACGACGCGGTCGTCCTCCTGGCTCCGCCAGCTCAGGTTGAGGGCGGTGATGTTCGTCCCCGGAGGCGCCTCGACGATCACGTGTTGCTCCCGCGGGAGCGCCGGGGCGAGGCGCAGCACCGCCACGGCGAGCCCACCGACGACGAGGGCGCGCGCCAAGCGCAGGCGCCAGAAAGCCCAGCCGCTGGGGGGAGAAAGCTCCGCCACGGCGGGCTCTTCAGAGGCGCGGGAGGGCGCTGGTTCGGGGCGCTCGGCGTCGGACTCGGGCGGGTTCACGGCTGCTCGGGGGCTGCCGGAGCAGCGGTTGCCGGGGCAGCGGGCGTCGAGGCGGGGGAGGCCGGGTTGGGCGCGGCCGCTGGAGGGGGCGTCGCGGGGGACGTCGCGGCGGGTGGCGTCGCCGTGGTCGGCGGTGCGGCGGCGGGCGCTGCCGCGGCGGGCGGTGCGGCGGCGGGCGGTGCGGCGGCGGGCGCAGGGCGATCGCGGTTCAGCAAGCGAATCAAGCGGATCAACCCGTCGACGGTCTCCTCCGGGAGATGAGCGAAGCCCGGCATCGCTCCACGCCCCTTCGTGATGGTGCGACGCATGTGGTCGTCCATGGCGTTCTTCTGCCACACGGGGTTGGTGAAGTCCGGCGGGCGAACCATGGGGCCCTGAGGACCATCGCCGCGCCCCACCGGGCCGTGGCAGGTGACGCAGTTTTGCTTCCAGCTGGCGAGGATCACGTCCGAAATTCCGTGTTCTTCGAGGGCGGGGCGCTGTTGGCTCGCGTCCACCTGGCCGGCGCTGGGGGTCGTCTGGTGGTCGTGATCCTGGGGGCTCCACTCCCGCAGCCCCTCCTCGCTGCGGTCGCAGGCGGCGGCGATGGTCGCCAGGGCGGCGAGCGCCACGAGCGGGCGCCAGCTTGCTCTCCTCGAGGTGCGCGTCATGGGCGTGCCCATACCACACCAGGCGCGCGGTCGGTGGTTTCCGTTGCCAACCTGGCCGCTGGGGGGTACTCGAATCGTCCCGTGGCGGTCGAGTTCGTCCATTTGCACGTCCACACCCAGTACTCGTTCCTGTCGAGTTCGGTGAAGGTGGGGCAGCTCGCGGCCCGAGCCAAGGCGCTCGGGATGTCTGCGGTGGCCATGACGGACCACCACAACATGTTCGGCGCGATCCGGCACTACAAGGAGTGCCGCAGCGCCGGGCTCCAGGCGATTTTGGGCGCGGAGCTCAACGTGGCTCGGGACGGCGGCGGCCACCTCGACCACCTGGTGCTGCTCGCCGCCACGGAGCGGGGATACAAGAACCTGGTCAAGCTGGTGTCGCGAGGCCAGTGTCGGCCGGTCAGCGACGCCGGGCCCAGCATCGGCCTCGCGGACCTCGAGGGGGCGACGGAGGGGCTGATCTGCCTCACCGGGTGTCTCGGCGGGGTGGCGGCCCAGCGGGTGATGGAGCTGGGGGAGGAACAGGGCGAGGCGGTGCTCGCGGAGCTGCGCGATCGCTTCGCTCCCGGGCATCTGTTCGTCGAGCTCCAGAACCACGGCTTCGCCGAGCAGCCCGTGGTCAACGGCATCCTCGCGGCGGCGGCGCGACGGCTCGATCTGCCGATCGTCGCCACCAACGACGTGCACTTCATGGCCAAGGAGGACGCCGCGGCGCAGCTCTATCTGGAGTGCGTGCGCCTGGGGCGGACCTATCAGGAGGCGCTGCCGACCCACCACGGCTCCTCCGAGATGTACCTGAAGAGCCCCGCGGAGATGGCGGCGAGCTTCGGAGAGTACCCGGAGGCCCTGAAGAACACCCTGCGCGTGGCGGAGATGTGCTCGGGGCTGGAGCTCAGCCTCGGCACGCCGATGTTGCCGCGGTTCCCCGTCCCGGAGGATCACACTCCGGAGAGCTATTTTCGCCACGTGGCGGAGCAGGGCCTCGAGCTGCGCTTCGAGCAGATGCGCGCCTTGGGGCAGGCCTTCGACGAGCAGGAGTACCGTGATCGCCTGAGCCGGGAGATCGACGTCATCCTGCGCATGCAGTACGCCGGCTACTTCCTCATCGTCTGGGACTTCATCCGTGAGGCGAAGTCGATGGGGATCCCCGTCGGCCCGGGGCGAGGCTCCGGTGCCGGGTCGCTGGTCGCCTACAGCATGGAGATCACGGAGATCGACCCGATCCCCTACAACCTGCTGTTCGAGCGCTTCCTCAACCCGGAGCGCGTGAGCATGCCCGACTTCGACATCGACTTCTGCATGTCGCGGCGGGACCGGGTGATCGACTACGTCGCGGAAAAGTACGGCAAAGAGAGCGTCGGGCAGATCGCGACTTTTCAGAACCTGAAAGCGCGCAGCGTGATCAAGGACGTCGCGCGGGCCATGGGCATCGCGGCTCCGGAGGCGCAGCGCATCGCGAGCCTCGTGCCGGATCTGGGCCAGGGCAAGACGGCGACCATCGCCCAGGCCCTGGAGATGGAGCCGAAGCTCAAGAACCTGGTCGACACGGATCCGCGGATCGCGGAGCTGGTGGAGCAGAGCCAGCGCCTCGAGGGGCTCACGCGGCACGCCGGGATGCACGCGGCGGGCGTCGTGATCAGCGAAGGGCCGCTCGACGATCATGTGCCGACGTTCCTGAGCGACTCGGCGATCGTCACGCAGTACGACAAGAACGACGTCGAGGAGGCGGGCCTCGTCAAATTCGACTTCTTGGGCCTCAAGACGCTCACGGTCATCGACGTGGCGCAGCGGCTCGTGAACGCCCGCCCCGATCGCAAGGGGCGCCCCCTGGACGTGCGCACCTTACCCCTCGACGATCGAGCCACCTATCAGCTCATCTCGAGTGGTGACACCACCGGCGTGTTCCAGCTCGAGTCGAGCGGGATGCAGCAGCTGCTCCGGAGCCTCAAGCCGGACTGCTTCGAGGACATCGTCGCCGCCGTGGCGCTCTATCGCCCGGGCCCCCTCGGCACGGGCATGATCGACGACTTCATCGGCGTCAAGCACGGCCGCAAACCCATCCGCAAGCTCCACGACCTCGTCGACGAGGTGCTCGCGCCGACCTATGGCGTCCCCGTCTACCAGGAGCAGGTCATGCAGATCGCGCAGCGCCTCGCGGGGTACTCCCTCGGCGGCGCCGATCTGCTGCGCCGCGCGATGGGCAAGAAGAAGGCCGAGGAGATGGCCAAGCAGAAGCAGCTCTTCGTGGACGGAGCCGCGAAGAAGGGCGTCGATCCTGCTCAGGCCGAGGCGATCTTCAACGAGATCGAGGGCTTCGCGTCCTACGGCTTCAACAAGAGCCACTCGGCGGCCTACGCCCTGGTCACCTACCAGACCGCCTACCTGAAGGCGCACTACCCGACGGAGTTCTTCGCCGCCGCGCTCACGACGGACAAGGACAAGATCGACAAGGTGGTGCGGACCATCGCCGAAGCGCGCGCTTGGGGCGTCAGCGTGCTGCCGCCGGACATCAACGCCAGCGAGACCGACTTCACGGTGGTGTATCGTTACCCCGACGGCTCCGGCAGCGCCCGAGGCCCGGGAAGGCTGCGGGACAAGTACGGCCCTCAGATCCGGTTCGGGCTCGGCGCCGTGCGCGGGGTGGGCGAGGCGGCCCTCGCCAGCATGTTCGAGATCCGCGCGTCGGGAGGCCCATTCCGAGATCTGTTCGACTTCGCGTCGCGGGTCGACGCCCGGCGCCTGAATAAGGGGGTGCTGGAATCCCTGGTCCAGTGCGGCGCCTTCGACTCGGTGCTCGACCCCATGGGGATCCCTCGCTCCCGGGCCTTCGAGGCAGTGGATCGGGCCCTCGAACGCAGCCGCAGCGCCACCCGCGATCGGGAGCGAGGCCAGGCGACCCTGTTCGGATTGTTCGAGCAGGCGGCGGGGAGCTCGAACGGCGGCGACGCCGGCGGGAGCATCAACGACGACTACCCCCAGGTCGAGGCCTGGGATCGCTTGGAGATGCTGCGGCGGGAGAAGGCGGCCCTCGGCTGTTACGTCTCCGGGCACCCGCTCTTCCGGTATGGGACCAAGATGACCCGCCTCGGAGCGGTCAGCTCGATCAAGCTGCGGGAGGCGGAGGCCTGGAGCGTGCAGAGCGTCACCGGGATGGTCGAGAACTACCAGGAGCGCCTCTTCAAGGGAGGCGCGGGGGGCAAGGCCGCCTTCTTCGAGGTGGAGGACGCCTTCGGCCGCGTGAAGGCCAAGCTGCGCGGTGATCGCATCGACACGTACTCACACCTCCTCACGAGCGGAGAGCCCGTGCTCGTCTCCGGCAAGGTGAGCTTCCCCATCAGCGACGAGCCCGACGAGGAGAAGGAGCCGACGCTGCTCGTGGACTCGGTGGAGCCGCTGGCGGACGCCGTCATGGCGGCGACCCGCTCGATGGCCATCCGGCTGCACTCCGATCGCCTGGGACGGAGCCAGCTCGAGGCCCTGCGGTCGCTGCTCGCGCGGTGCCCCGGGGAGTGCCCCGTGGACCTGATCGTCTCCCTCCCCGACGGGGCCGAAGCCACCCTGGAGCTCACCCAGTTGCGGGTGACCCCCAGCGACGTCGTGCTGGCGGGCCTCGAGCGGATGTTTGGCGACACCGTCGCTGAGCTGCGCTGAAGGGCGCTGGAGGGGCGCGCAGGGCGCCGACTGTCCGCCACCGAGGAGGACTCGTGGGTGCTCGCGGTCGTCGCGGCGGAGCCTCCTGGAGGGCTCACGTTGGGGGACGGTGCTCGCGTCCGGTTCTCCGCGGTGGACTTTCGTGGGTCGGGGCCCGCGTCGGGCATGTCCCGTGCCGCACGTTTCGGGCGGATGGGGCGGACGCCGGGAGGCTCCGGGGGACGTCGAGGGAAAGCTCGAGGGAGGCGCTGGAGGTTTTCCCTGGAGCGGCGGTGTGCATTAGAGTCATGGTGGTCATGAGAGACGCACGCGACGAGCTCATCCGCATCGACGCCCAGGGGGTGGCGCATCCGATCGGGACGGTGGCGAGCCAGCGCATGCGTCCTCACCGCGGTACGTACCGCCTCCTGCCGGCGCCCGACCACGTCGTGTTCATGCGCTACACGGGGGAGGACGGGCGGGTCGACGAGGGGGATGGAGCCATCGTGCGGCTCGCCGGCGAGCTGACGGCGCCGGGCACGGTGTGCGACGTGCTCGCGCTCGTGGGTCAGACCGGCTGGCGCGGGGTCCTGAGCGTGCACGAGGGCGATCACTGCAGGCGGATCTTCCTGGACCAGGCGCAAGTGATCGGCGTGCAGACGAACGTCCCCTCCGAACGCCTCGGTCAGGTGATGTTCCACTACGGCCTGCTCTCGGAGGAGCAGCTGCGCGAGGTGGAGCAGAGCACGGCTCAAGGGAAGCGCTTCGGAGAGACCGCCGTCGAGCGAGGGTTCCTGCAGAAAGAACAAGTTTACCACGCCATCCGGCGCCAGATCGAGGAGGTCGTCTTCGGCGCGATGACCGTGTCCGACGGCACGTTCTTCTTCCTCGACGGCCTGGACGACACCCGCATGCCGACGCGGCAGATGGTGAGCGTGAACGCGCTCCTCATGGATGGTGTCACGCGCATGGACGAGGTGCGTTACTTCCAGGAGAAGATCCCGTCGCGGGACCACGTGCCCCAACGCGTGGAGGGCATCGAGGAGGTGGCCGCCGAGTACCAGGACGTCTGGGCGCACATCGACGGGCGGAACAGCGTCGAGGTGATCGGTCGGGCGACGGGGCTCGGTGAGTTCGAGACCACCAAGAAAATCTATGGTCTCGCCCAGGCCAAGCAGGTGGTGATCCTCCCGCCGCGCCTCACGGGGGGCATCACCGCCGTGGTGGAGGCGGCGAACGAGGTCCTCGTGGCGGTCTTCCGGGCCGCGCGGCAGGCCGGGCAAGCGGAGGAGCTGCGCGCCAGCCTGAGCTCCTTCGCCGTAGGCGCGGGCGTCGTCTACGATCTCCTGTTCCGCGGCGCAGGGCCGGACGAACAGGGGCGCCTGAACCCCAGCCGCGTCGCCGCGAACGTGCCCCTGGTGGCCCCGGGGGAAGATCCGGAGGTGACCGTCCGCCAGCTCCTCTTCGACTACGCGAGCTTCGCGCTCTTCAGCATCGGGGCTTTCCTTGGCAAGGAAGGGGAGGCGACCCTCCAGCGGGAGGTCGGTCCGGCCCTGTCGCGACTTCGGCCTCGCGGGGCACCGTGAGGAGTGGCGCGCGCGGCGGCTTTCCGCTACACAGCGCCCCCAAGGGCTGATAGCTCAGTCGGTAGAGCAGTGGATTTTTAATCCATAGGTCCAGGGTTCGAGTCCCTGTCGGCCCACCAG
>Ga0079224_100010109_pt1 | contig 12920 bp, 10 predicted proteins | sample Stecom2015_FD_80414 | JGI IMG/M metagenome (GOLD analysis project Ga0079224, IMG submission 80414) | Agricultural soil microbial communities from Utah to study Nitrogen management - Steer compost 2015 | ecosystem: Environmental > Terrestrial > Soil > Agricultural land | place: USA: Utah... | reverse complement strand
TCCTCCAACTCGCGGCGAACCCGCTCCACGAAGTAGGAACCCTCCGGTCCTTCGGTCTCGGTTTCTCCCTCCGCGAGGGTGATCGGCTCGTCCTTCGCCGCCGCCGCTTCGTCAACGCCGATATAGCCCGCCTCGACCATCTGGTCGAGCACCAGATCCCTTCGCCGGGTGGATCGCTCCAGGTTCTCCCGTGGGTTGATCTGGGAAGGCGCCTGGGGCAGCCCTCCCAGCGTCGCCGCCTCCATCAGCGTCAACTCGGCTGCCGGTTTGCCGAAATATGTGCGCGCGGCGGCCTCGATCCCGTACGCGCCACTGCCCAGATAGATGTGGTTCAGATAGAGTTCGAGGATCTTGTCCTTCTCGAAGGTGCGCTCGATCTGCCGCGCGACCCGCGCCTCCATGATCTTCCGACGGAGGCTCCTCTCCTGGTACGGTAGCCACTCCGGAAAGAGATTGCGGGCAAGCTGCTGCGTGATCGTGCTCCCCCCCTCGGCAACCTGCCGGGAACGCACGTTCGCCAGCAGAGCTCCCATCAATCGACGGAAGTCCAGGCCAGAATGGTCGTAGAATCGCTTATCCTCGATCGCGAGGAAGGCTTGCGGGACGTGCGGAGGAAGGGAATCGAGCGAGACGATCTTGCGGTGCACCGTCGCGAGCGTGGCGAACGGCTGCCCCTCCATGTCGAGGAGCTCCGACCCTTCAGCCTGATAAGCGGCGAGGTCGTCCAGCGGCGCACAGCCGCCGAGCGCGCACGGGGCGAACCAGATCCATGAGAAGAGGAGGACTCCGATACCGACCAACGCGACTGCGGCGACCCCGATGACGCGTCTGATATTCAAGAGATTGGATGGGTTCTGGCGATTGAGTCGATCTCACCGCAGTCCCCTCCTTCGCTGCCGGTCGGGTCGATCCGATCGGTCCTCGTCGCGCGGCCCGTCCACGTAATCCTCCGCTTGTGGAACCCGCGGCTGACCAGGAAACACCGGGCGTCCGGGCAGGTAGGGCTGCGGGTCGCCGCGAAGTTGCGGCGGATCACAGCGTGGCTCGGGAGCCGCTTCCCCCACGAAGTAGTCGGTCACCGCACCGACCCCGTAAGGGCAGTCCTCCGTGACCGCCTGACCCGTCCAGCGGCTGATCCGCCGAACCTCGACGTCGGCGGGCCGTTCCCACGGCTGCGGAGGCTCCCGATCCTCGTAGAACTTTCGCACAACCCGTGCCCAAACCGGTACCGCAAAACCACCTCCGGTGGCTCCTCCAGAAATCGCTTGAGGCTGGTCGAAGCCGATCCACACACCCGTCAGAACCTCCGGGGTGTAGCCGACGAACCAGACGTCGGTCGCATCGTTCGTGGTGCCCGTCTTCCCCGCCGCGGGGATCTCGTACGACAGGTTGCCGACCGCGGGGTTCCGGACGCCATATCCGGTACCCCCGTCGACCACCTCCCGCAGCATGTCCGTGACGATCCAGGAGACGGAGGGGGCGAAGGCGATCTGCGGAGTCTGTCGCGGCTCCCAGATGACCCGGCCGCGGCCGTCCTCGATTCGCTCGATGTACCGCGGCTCGACGCGGAGCCCGCCGTTTGCGAACGCGGCGTAGCTGGCGATGAGATCGATCGGGTAAACGGCCGCCGAGCCGATGAAGACAGACGGGTAGGGCGGGACTTCCGTCTCGATCCCTGCTCTGCGCGCGATGTTCTGAACCGGCTCCACGCCGATCTCCTGACCCAGCCGGATCGCCACCATGTTCTTCGAGCGCTTCAGCGCTTCCCGCAACGACATCTCGCCCTCGTAGTCGTTGGCGTAGTTGCGGGGGACCCAGGTGTCGCCGTCCGGCATCCGGACGAAGAGAGGGGAGTCCGGGAGGGTGTAGAGGGGCGAGCGGCCCTGCTCGAGCGCCGCGGCGAAGACGAACGGCTTGAACGCGGAGCCAGGCTGCCGGAGCGCCTGCGTCGCGCGGTTGAACTGCGACTGGCTGAAGTCGCGCCCGCCCACGAGTGCGAGGACGGCTCCGGTGTGTGGATCGAGGCTTACGACCGTCCCCTGGAGATAGGGAGTCGGTACGGAGCCCTCTCCCTGGCTCGCCTGGAGCTGCTCGCTGAACTCCTCGTACGTGGGATAGCGGAAATAGCCGTAGGTACCGTTTTCGATCTGCTGGAGCTGCGCTTCCAGCGCCGCTTCGGCCTCGGCCTGAAGCTCGGGGTCGAGCGTGGTGTAGATCCGGAGCCCGCCGGTGTAGAGCAGTTCGCCGAAGCGCGGCTCCAGGTCACGCCGGATCTGCTCGACGAAGTAGGGAGCGCGGACGACGCCGGCGGGGGGCGCCAGGTTCAGGGGCGAAGCCTGTGCCTCGCGAAGCTCCTCGCGCGAGATCACACCCGCCGAGGCCATCGCCTCGAGCACCACGTTCCGGCGGCCGAGCGCCGCTTCCGGGTTCTGACGGGGGTTGTAGGCGCTCGGCGCCTGCGGCAGCCCCGCCAGCGTAGCCGCCTCGACCGGCGTGAGCTCCGCGGCGGACTTGTCGAAGTAGGTGCGGGCCGCAGCCTCGATCCCGTATGCGCCCGAACCCAGGAAGATGTGGTTCAGGTACAGCTCGAGGATCTCCTCCTTCGACAGCTGCCGCTCCATGGCGAGCGCGAGCCTCGCTTCAGCAATCTTGCGCCGGAATGTCTTCTCCCCGCGCGGGAGCTGCTCGGGGAAGAGGTTCCGGGCCAGCTGCATGGAGATGGTGCTGGCGCCGGAAGCGGCAAAGCCGTCGAGCAGGTTGTCCCGAACGGCGCCGACGATCCGGCGAACGTCCACCCCTTCGTGCTCGAAGAAGCGGCGATCCTCGATGGCGACGAAGGCGAGGGGTACATACGGCGGAAGGTCCGACAGCGAAACGAGCTGCCGGCGCTCGCGGTAGAAGAGACCCAGCAGCCCGCCCCGGGAATCGTAGAGCTCCGTCGCCTGCTGCGGGGAGAAGTGCTCGATCTGCGCGGCAGTCGGACAGCCGCCGGCGCACGCGTTCCGCCATGCCCCCAGCGCCGCACCGGCTCCGCCGAAGAGGAGCGCGACGGCAATCACGGACACCAGCAGTAAGATCCGACCTCCGCGCCCCACCTCCGAGGTCAGGTACTGCAGCACGGATCGGCCGCTCCGCGACCCGCTTCCGCTGGTTCTGGGATCGTTCACTGCGCTCTCCTCTAGCGATGTCCCCACTGCCGGCAATGCCGCCAAGGATGCCGGTTTGTAAACGCGCGTGCGGCTTCAGTTCCGCCGGCTGGTACGCCTGTCGGCTCAGGTTCCGGCCACCCGGAAGGTACGTCCAGATCGGTGCACATGGGGTGACGCGGCCGGCTCTGAATCGGCTTTGACCTGTCGCCCGCCGCCTCCCGCGCGATGCCACAAGCGTGCCCCACGCGCCGCCGCGGTACCGGGAGCTTCAATCGGGCGCGTACAGCGCCTCGATCACCTCCCGGTGGTTCTGCTCGACCACCTTCCGCTTCACCTTCAGAGTCGGGGTGAGCTCTCCCGATTCGACGGTGAACTCGGTAGGAATGACCGCGATCTTCTTGGGAACTTCGTAACGGGCGAAGTCGGTGAGCCTGCCCAGCGTTTCCTGCTCGAGGAGATGGTGAACGCGGGGGTTCTTCGCCAGTGCATCCGGGGTCACGTCGGCGATCCCCTGTTCCCGGGCCCACGCCGCAAGGTTCTCGAAGTCGGGGACCACGAGAAGCGAAGGGAACGGGCGCTGATCGCCGATCATCACCACCTGCGCCACGTATCGCGACATGGCCGCCACGTTCTCGATCGGCGCGGGCGCAATGTTCTTCCCACCCGCCGTTACGATGAGGTTCTTGAGGCGATCGGTGATACGGAGGAATCCATCCTCGTCCAGCTCGCCCACATCGCCGGTGTGCAGCCAACCGTCAGTATCGATGACTTCGCGTGTCTCCTCCGGGTTCTGGAAGTATCCGCGCATCACCTGAGGGCCCCGGGCGAGAATCTCGTTGTCGGGGCCGATGCGGATCTCCGTGCCCGGGAGGGGCAGACCGACGGTGCCCAGCTTCACGTGCCCTGGCTTGTTGACGCTGAGGACGGGCGAGGTTTCGGTGAGACCGTACCCCTCGTACACCGGTAGGCCAGCCGCCCAGAAGAATCGGGCTATGTCCGGGGCCAGCGGAGCGCTGCCCGAGACGAAGCCCTGCAACCTTCCGCCCGTACGTTCACGCAGCTTCGAGAAGACCAGGCGATCCGCGAGCCGTTCGCGGAAGTTTCGCGGCCCGGTGGCCCGCCCCGCCAGCCGGTCCTCCACCGAGGCTTCCCCCACCTCCTTCGCCCACAACACCAGCTGCCGCCGGAGCCCGGTCGCTCCCATGACCCGGGTGTAGATCTTCTCGAAGATCCGGGGCGCCGCCGCCGCGATGTGCGGGCGAACGGCGACCAGGCCCTGAGCGACCTTGTCCACCGAGTCCACGTAGGCGATGGTCACCCCGCAATACCAGTAGTAGTAGTCGACCATCCGCTCGAAGGAGTGCGAGAGCGGGAGGAAGGAGAGCGCAACCATCCCGGGCCGCAGGTCGAAGACCTCGTGCTGCTCCGTGGCGGCAACGTTCGAGGCGATGTTGAAGTGGGTGAGCATCACCCCCTTCGGGTTGCCGGTCGTGCCTGAGGTATAGATCAGGGTTGCGAGGTCGTCCCGCTCGACCCGTTGCGCGAGCTCCCGGACACCGGGGAACTCGCCGCTCGCGATGAGCCCGTCTCCGGCCGCCATCACCTCCTCGAGTCGCGTCACGCCCTGCGCGTCGCCCGGATCATCGAAGACGATCACCGCCTCGAGGTCCGGTAGCTCCGCGCGGACCTGGAGGATCTTGGCGAGCTGCTCCTGGTTCGAAACGAAGATTGCGCGCGCTCCCGCGTCCCTGAGGATGTACGCGATCTGGTTGGGAGGCAGGGTTGCGTAGATGGGAACGTCGGCGGCCCCGACGACGAGCACGGCGAAGTCGACGATGGTCCACTCGGGACGGTTCTCGGAGAGGATGGCGACTCGGTCGCCCCTGCTGACTCCGAGCGAAGTCAGCCCGGCCGCGAGCCGCTCCACGCGTTGCTCCACCTCCCGGTGCGAGAGTCGATGCCATTTCCCCCCCTGCTCGTAGAGCATGGCGTCGCCGCGGCGATAGCGGTCGATCGGAGCGAGATAGAGCTTGGTCAGGGTATCCAGCTCCACCTCACGGAGGGGGACGACGGGAGCTTCCTGTAGGCTCGTGGCCATTCTGGCTCGACCTGGTTTCGGGGAGCGCGCCGACAACGTTGAAGAGACCCGCCCCTTCCGGCGGGTCTCCGCAGATTCAGACCGGACTGGCGCAGTAGCGCTCGAAGGCTGCGACCAGATCCTCGGCGATCTGGTCCGCATCCCGCCCCTCGATCTGGTGTCGCTCCAGCATGAAAACGAGCTCTCCGTCCTTGATCAGGGCGATGGAGGGCGACGAAGGCGGGTAGCCGTGGAAGTGGCGGCGCGCCTGCTCCGTTGCTTCCAGGTCCTGGCCGGCGAACACGGTGGTTGCCCGATCGGGACGGATCTCATGGCGAAGCGCGAGCGCCACCGCCGGTCGGGCGTTACGCGCGGCGCACCCGCACACCGAGTTGACGACCACGAGGTTCGTTCCCGGCCGGGCGAAGGCTTCCTCCACCTCACGCGCGTCCTTCAGCTCCTCGACGCCGATGCTCGTCAGCTCTTCGCGCATCGGTCGGATCAGGATCTCCGGATATGGCATCTGCGTTCTCCTGCAATCTGTCGGGTGTAGGAACTCTCGACGGTCAGCGGCGGCCCACCCACGGTACGTCCGTCCTCCCGGCCTGCACGTTGGCGAGGCGAGCGAACGTGAAGAGAAGATCGGACAGCCGGTTGAGATAAGCCAGGATCTCCGGCGCCACGGGCGTTTCGGCGTGGAGGGTCAGCACCCGGCGTTCGGCCCTCCGGCACACCGTTCGGCTGAGATGCAGCCGGGCCGCTACTTCGGTACCCCCGGGAAGGACGAAGGTCCTCAGGGGAGGGAGGTGCTCGTCCGCCTGGTCGATCCAGCTTTCCATCTGGTCGATCCGGTCCACCGGCAGGGGAGGGAGGTGCGCGGCTGCTCTGTTTCCTCCCGCCCCGTCCGGAGTCGCCAGGTGAGCGCCGATCGCGAAGAGGTCTTCCTGAAGGGTGCGCAACCGCTCCAGCATCTGTACCTCTCCCGCCTCCTCGAGGGGAGCCGTGGCCCAGCCGAGCGACGCGTTCAGCTCGTCGACGGCTCCATACGCCTCCACCCGGAGGTGATCCTTTCGGACCCTGCCCCCACCGAACAGCCCGGTTTCGCCCTCGTCTCCCGTGCGGGTATAGATCTTCATCGCGAGCTTCCGGTCGACCCCGTGAGGCCAAGGAGCCGCAGGGCGGCCCCGCCGAGCGACCATTCCAACCATAGCAGGCGGCGCAAGACCTTGCGAGCCGTCCACTCTTCTCCGTCGAGCAGCAGTACCCGCCCGCGCGCGTCCTCGGACAGGTGCACGATCTCCTGCACCACGAGCGCCATCGCGGTGTCCAGCCGTCCCACGACCGACGGCGGCACCTCGGCCATGGGCGAAGCGCCGAGGCGGGTAAGGGTCCACCACTGTGCGCGGGCGAGCTCGTCCAGTATGGTTCGAAGGGTCACCGGGGGGGAGCCGATCGACTCCAGCCGCGCGTCCCGTTCCCGGCGAATGTGAGGCAGCAGGCGCCCGCGCAGGTCTCCCAGGAGTTGTACCCCGACAACGGCCTCCGTTTCATCGAGATAGACCCGGTCGGCGGCGAAGCAGACGAGGCTCTCACCCGCCGCTACGTCCGCATCCGTCGCTACCCACTCGTCGACGGCGACCTCCAGCTCCGACTCGGGAGGCGGGACGCGAGCGCCCTTCCGGCTCAGGAAGCTCAGCCAGCGAGAAAGCTCGCCGGTGAACCTGTCGAGCGCGATCTCCTTCGTGGGACCGCTTGCGACGCAGCCCGGAAGGGAGAGCGCATGTACATGGATGAACCCGTTGCTCGCCTCCTCCAGACCGACACGAACGGTCGAGTCGACGGTGATCATCGCGACACCGCGGGCTCCAGCAGCTCGAGCGTTCCCGCGCCGGTATCCAGCCGTGCCTGGATGCCGAGCGGAAGCGTCCAGCTGTCGGGAACGTGACCGAAAGGGTATCCGATGCCGATCGGAACCCCCAACCGCTGGAGGCGATCGTACACGACCTCGGCGACGGAGGGGAGATCCGGTGAGCCCTCATCGGGGGAAGCGCTGAACGCCCCGACCATGATCCCCACCGTGCCCTCCAGCGCTCCCGCCAGCAGCAGCTGGGTGAGCAGCCGGTCGACGCGGTACACGGGCTCACCCACCTCCTCCAGGAAGACGATCGCGCCTCGCGCATCCAGCTGGTACCGGGTCCCCACCGTGGCGGCCAGCAGGGAGAGATTCCCGCCCACCAGCGCGCCGGTGGCCGTTCCCTCCACCAGCGGTTCCGGATTCACGAACCGCGGCGGAAGGGGAAGAATTCCGGCCGGACGATCGTTGCGAAGCAGGGACGCGAGCAGGTCGATCGAATAGGCGGAGAGGCTCGGTGAGGCGGGGTGAGGCCCATGGAAGCCGACGAGTCCCTGGCGGTGGAGTGCCAGGTGCAGCGCGGTGTTGTCGCTGAAGCCGATGAACGGGCGTGGACGCCGGATCAGGGGGGTCAGCTCGACCTCCGGCAGGATCCGCATCGTCCCGTAGCCACCGCGCAGGCACCAGATCGCCGCGTTCACCGGCGAATCGATGGCGGCCTGAAGGTCGGCGAGCCGCTCCGGATCGGATCCGGAGAGATATCCGCGACGCCCCCGGGCATGGGGTCCGATGTCGGGCTCCCATCCCAGCTGGCGGACGCGCTCCGCGGCCAGCTCCACAGCACCTTCCGCGAGCGGGCCGGCCGGTGCCACGAGCGACACCACGGCGCCCCTGCGGAGGCGAGCGGGTCGGATCAACCTGCCTCCGCGAAGCCAGCCGAGCCGTCCGGCCGCAGAAACGCAGCGAGCAGAGCGGCGGCGCTCGCGGCGATCAACGCCCCGGTAAAGTACGGGGCGCCGATCCCGAGACGGGAGAATGCGATTCCGCCCCAGATCGGTCCGCCCACGCGTCCGAGCGCCGAGAGCGACTGGGAGACTCCGAGCAGCCGACCCTGTTCCCCCGAAGGGGCTCGCTGCGAAATCAGGGCGGTTACTGCCGGTCCCGCGGTGCCCTGACCGATCGCCATCAAACCGAGCGCAGCCGCGAGGGTGGCGGGCGAGGGCGCCAGCGGCAATGTCCCCAGGCCAATCGCGAAGCCTCCGGCCCCCAACAGCGCCAACCGACGTTCGCCGAGCCGCCGGGCCAGCGGGCCGACGAGCCCCCCCTGCACCACCGTCACCACGACGCCGAGATAGGCGAAGACGAACGCGACTTCCGCCGGCGTCAGCTGCCATCGGCGGTCCGCCCAGAGCGACAGGGTCGCTTCCAGCGCCGCGAAGGCGAAGGTGATCAGGAAGAAGACGAGGAAGAGCGCACGCATCTCGCGGTCCCGCGTAAGCTGCCGGAAGTGCGCGAGCCGCGCGCGGATGCCCGCCTGAGAACGGGAAGAGCTCGCACCCGGGCTGTGCGACTCCGGGAGCCAGGCAAGCGCCAGGATTCCGTTCCCGAACGCCAGGCCCGCCGCGGCGAAGAAGGGGACGCTCATCCCGAACGGCGACAGCATTCCTCCGATCACGGGGCCCAGGATGAAACCCAGGCCGAAAGCCGCCCCGATCAGCCCCATCCCCTTCGCCCGGTCCCGCGCGTCCGTTACGTCCGCCACGTATGCCTGGGCGACCCCGATGTTCGCCCCCATTACCCCCGCGAGGATCCGAGCCACGAAGAGCGTCGAAATCGTACCCGCAAACCCGAACAGGAGATACGACAGGCCCGAGCCGAACAGACCGATCAGGAGGATCGGCCTTCGACCCCGACGATCCGACAGCCGACCCCACCAGGGCGCGAACGCGAACTGCATTACCGAGTACACCGCGACCAGCCAGGTGATGGTCACGGGACCCGCCCCGAACTGCTCCGCGTACAGCGGCAGCAGCGGGATCACGATGCCGAAGCCTACCAGGTCCAGGAAGACCGTCAGGAAGAGGATCGCCAGGCGACCTCGACGGTTGTCGAGGGCTTCGGCCGCCCTCGGCGCTCGCTGCTCGAGCGGCCCGGAATCGGGGCGGCCGGGTGCGGAATGGTTGGTGGTTCTCAAACGACTTGTATCTTTCGAAGCGCAGCTTCTATTGGTGCCCTGCTCCCGGGCACCCGCGCCGGAGACGCTAAGCTAAGGCAGGCACCGAAGCGGGACAACGAGCGGTTTTATGGCTCCAGCAACCGTGCTAAACTGGCACAACTAGTGCAACTACAACGAGTTACATTAGGTAAACCTCACCCGGAGGCATCCCGGATGACCCAGAACCAGACGCTCAACGGAGCTTTGGATACCCGGCTCAACCACCTGTACTGGAGTACCGACCGCACCGTCGAGCAGATCCTGAACGAGCTCTCCCTGGCGCGCAGCGCTCTGTACGCGTCCATCGAGCCCGTGCCGGCGGGCATGGCCTGTTCTTCCTGCGGCGAAGTGGTGGTGTTCACGAACCGGACGAACCGGGCTTCCGGCTCCGGAGTGTGCAGAGGGTGCGGTGCTGAAGCGAGGGTCCCCCGGGAAGCCGCGCAGACGAGCTCGGGAGCCGATCGGGAGAGCCACCGGTCGTGGAGTCGCTGGCGGGAAGAGCTTCAGGAGGTGGAGCCGGAGAGGGCGATGCTGATCGGGGCGGCTGCGATCTGCGGTGTCGTGCTGGGTACGGCCGCCGCGCGCACGTTGCGCGGCTGACCGGCCGAACAGCGAAGATGAGCGACAGGATCGCCGCGCTCCAGAAGATGCTGGAGACGCGGCCCGGAGATCCGAGGGCGCGCTTCGGGCTCGCCCTCGAGTACGAGCGGCTCCAGCAATGGGAGGAGGTGGTACATCACCTCCGGGAGTACCTCGCATCGAGCGATGACGAGGGGAATGCGTATGGGCGTCTGGCGCGCGCGCTCCTGCACCTGGACCGTCGGGACGAGGCTCGCGATGCGTACCGGGCCGGCATCGCCGCGGCCAACCGCCATGGCCATCCGACCCTCGCGATGGAGCTGGAGGAGGAGCTGGAAGAGCTCTGAAGACCGAGCCGGGAGGGCCAGGCGCCCCGGTCCGGTCGCCTGAATCACTCGCGGCTCGACGCTCCCCACCGGGCCCGAATCACGCTTTCGAGCTCGAAGGCGATCGCCTCCGCGGATCGATCCTCGGCCGGGATCGTGAGATCGGCGAGACGGTAGAGGTGCTCTCGCTCCTCCAGCATCGCGGCGATCGCGCGGATCGGGTCAGGGTGGTTCTTGAGAGGGCGGGCAATCGGGTCGTCGGCCAGCCTCCGCAGCGTTTCGGCCGGCGACACCCGCAGCCATGCCGACAGCGTTCCCGGCCGGATGGCTTCGAGCAGCTCCGGGTTCGTGATCCACCCTCCCCCCGGCGCGACCACCAGCCGCCGCTCCCGCGCCACTTCCTCCGTGAGCTCCGCCTCCAGGTGGCGGAAGTACTCCTCCCCCTTGGCTTCGATGATCTCCCAGACCGCACGTTGCTGCCGCCTCTCGATCTCCACGTCGAAGTCCAGGAAATTCCACTCCAGCCGGCGTGCCAGCGCCTCGCCCACGGAGCTCTTCCCCGAGCACATGTAGCCCAGCAGAACCACCCGCTGTACCGATTCCGACGCGTGTTCGTTCAACTTCGAGCCTTTCCAAATTCCGGCCACTGGAGGGGTTGCGCTCGCCACCCGGCGATCGCAGAATGCGGGCCGAGCAAGCACCCCGAAGAACTCCCGAACCGTTCCCTTTCTCTTGCCGAACCAGCGAGATCGGATCGTAATGCGCCTCATCGAGGACGAGATGAAGCAGTCCTTCCTCGACTACTCGATGAGCGTGATCGTGCAGCGCGCCCTTCCCGACGTTCGTGATGGCTTGAAGCCGGTGCATCGGCGGATCCTGTACGCGATGCACGAGTCGGGTCTCTCCCCGACACGGCCGTTCAAGAAGAGCGCAACGGTAGTTGGGGACGTACTGGGCAAGTACCACCCGCATGGGGACACCGCGGTCTATGACGCGATGGTGCGGATGGTCCAGGACTTCTCCCTGCGGTACCCATTGATCGAAGGGCAGGGAAACTTCGGATCGATCGACGGGGACTCCGCGGCCGCGTACCGCTACACCGAAGTGCGTCTGGCCGCGATCGCGACGGAGATGCTCTCCGACATCGATCGCGACACGGTCGACTTCGCGCCGAACTTCGATGATCGGCTGCGGGAGCCGGTGGTGCTCCCCGCGAAGGTGCCGAACCTGCTGATCAACGGAAGCAGCGGGATCGCCGTGGGGATGAGCACGAACATCCCGCCGCACAATCTGCGGGAGATCGGGGAGGCGGCGATTCACCTGCTGGACAACCCGGAGTGTACGCTCGACGATCTGATGGAGCGGGTCCCGGGTCCAGATTTCCCGACGGGTGGGCTGATCGTCGGCCGGGAGGGGATCCGCAAGGCGTACGAGACGGGACGTGGACGGATCGTGATGCAGGGGCGGATCGGCCGTGAGGTGCGCCGAGGAGGGCGGGAGCAGCTGGTGATCACAGAGTTGCCGTACGCGACCAGCAAGACGCGCATCATCGAGCAGATCGCGGAGCTGGCGAAGAAGGGCAAAGCTCCGGACATCTCGGACCTGCGGGATGAATCGGATCGGGATGGGATCCGCCTGGTGGTGGAGTTGAAGCGCGGCGCCGACGCGAAAAAGGTGGTGCGTGCGCTGCTCAAGTACACCGCGTTGCAGTCCACCTTCGGAGTGATCGGACTCGCACTGCACGGAGGAGTGCCGCACGAGTTCACGCTCAAGCAGATGCTCGAGCACTACCGCGATCACCGGGTGGAGGTGATCGTCCGGCGGTCGCGGTGGGAGCGGGAGCGGGCACTCGAGGAGGCACACGTACTCGAGGGCCTGCTGGTGGCGCTCGCCAACATCACCCGGGTGGTGGAGATCATCCGGGGCTCGAGAAGGCGCGACACGGCCGCGGAGAAGCTTCGCGCGGAGTTCAAGCTGAGTGAGCGTCAGGCCGAGGCGATCCTGCAGATGCGGCTCTATCGGCTCACGCAGCTGGAGACGAAGGAGCTGCGGGATCGTCTTGCGGCGCTCCAGAAGCGTATCAGCGAGCTGGACCGAATTCTGGCCGATCCAGCCCAGCAGCTCGCGGAGGTTCGCCGGGAGCTCGTGGAGCTGGTAGAGAAGTACGGCGACCGGCGTCGAACGCGGATCGTGGACGGCAAGCCGGAGTCGATGATCGAGTCGATGGTGGCGCAGGAGGAGGTCGTCGTCACCGTCAGCCACGCCGGCTACGCGAAGCAGATCCCGATGTACCTCTACCGACGACGGGTGACGACCGGGAAGCCGATCGCGGAGATGGAGCGGTACGAGGAGGACTACCTCGAGCACGTGTTCCCGGCCAGCACCGCCGATGCGCTTCTCTTCTTTACGGAAGCGGGGCAGGCGCACACGCTTTCGGTGTCGGAAATCCCCGAGGCGGAGCGAAGCTCACGGGGCCGACCGCTCCAGCAGCTCCTGGGCCTCCCGAAGGGCGACCGCGTATGCACGCTCCTCTCGCTCTCGAAGCTCGCGCCGGAGGGGTACCTGGTCTTCGTCACCGAATCGGGGCTGGTGAAGCGCACGCGGGTGGACCAGTTCGGCAGCCACCGCGCCGGCGGAGTCAACGCCATCAACCTGCGGTCGGGCGACCGACTCCTCCACGTCTTCCCCTCGGATGGCGCCGGCGACCTGCTGCTGGTGAGCC
>Ga0079224_100010108_pt1 | contig 12921 bp, 10 predicted proteins | sample Stecom2015_FD_80414 | JGI IMG/M metagenome (GOLD analysis project Ga0079224, IMG submission 80414) | Agricultural soil microbial communities from Utah to study Nitrogen management - Steer compost 2015 | ecosystem: Environmental > Terrestrial > Soil > Agricultural land | place: USA: Utah... | reverse complement strand
GGGTTACCGTAGCGCGGGCCTTCCACACCGCCCCATGCCCACACGCCGGATCCACCCGCACCACCGCGAAGCGCGCAGCTTCCTCCGCAGGCTCGGCATCATCCTGACGCTCGCCGGAGCCGCCTTCCTGCTGGTCGGCCTCGTCAACGTCTTCTCGATGTTCGGCCAGCCCATCCACGGCTTGCCCGACAAGGTCTGGTGCGTGTTCGTCGGCGCCCTCTGCCTCGGGATCGGCGTGAAGCTGCTGTTCGCCGGCTACCTCGGCGCCATCCAGCGCTACGTGGCAGGCGAGGCCGCACCGGTGGTCGGCGACACCTTCGATGCGCTCGCGCACCGCGCCGCACCCGGCGTGCGCGCGCTCGCCCGCGCCGTGCGCGACGAACCGGACGGCTCCTGCCCCTCGTGCGCCGCAGCGCTGCCGCCGGACGCGCGCTTCTGCCCCATGTGCGGCCGCGCGACCCGCCCCGCGATCGCGAGCTGTGCGGCGTGCGGAACGCAGGCGAAGGCGGGTGAGCGCTTCTGCGCGCACTGCGGCGCTGCGCTCGGCGCCTGAGCGCGCGCGTCACTTGCGCAGGATCTTCTCCATCGCCTTGCCCTTCGCGAGTTCGTCCACCAGCTTGTCGAGGTAGCGGATCTTCTGCATCAGCGAGTCCTGGATCTCCTCGACGCGATGGCCGCAGATCACGCCGGTGATCTTGCCGGCGTTCGGGTTCAGGCGTGCACCGGCGAAGAACGTCGCGAAGTCGGTCTTGTCGTCGAGGTGCCTCTGCAGCGCGCGAGCGTCATGGCCGGTGAGCCAGAAGATGATCTCGTCGACCTCGGCCTTCGTCCGCCCCTTGCGCTCGGCCTTCGCCACGTCGTGCGGATAGACGCTCGCGAACGGCATCCGGAAGATTCTGGCGTGGTCCATGCGTGTGCTCGCCCGACGCCGCGGCGATGCTCGGGCGCCCCGGGGCACGGGTCAAGTGCGCGCGCGGGAAGCACCGAAGCAGGGGGCGCGGCCCCACGCAGGGTCCACGGCGTGGCGCGCTCGCAGGCCGCGCCGGGTTTCCGCGCGGAGCCCGCGTGATCGACCACCTGTCCCTTGCAAACCGGACCCTGCCGGACGATCCTGCGCGCCCTTCGCAGCCGCGGCCCGCCGCGCGCCTGCGCCTTCGTTTCGAGAACCCCTGCCGGCTCCGGGTGGCGCGCGGATCACGCGCACCTGCGAGCGACGCTGCGGAGATCGAAGCAACCTCCGCACGCGACCATCCGATGTCTTTCTCGAACGACGCCCAGGGCGTCGACCTGCCGGCGTCCGCCGCGCTCGAACCCGCCGCTCCCCCGCCCGCGCCCTCTCCCGCCTCCGACCTGCCCGGTTCCGGTTCCGACCTCGAAGCGGTGCCGCAGCCCCTGCGCGACGCGCTCGCGCGGCGCGGCTTCGCCCGGCTCACCGAGGTGCAGCACGCGGTCCTGCGCGCGCTCGCCGACGAGGGCGCCGCACGCGACCTCCGCCTGTCGTCGCAGACCGGCTCGGGGAAGACCGTCGCGATCGGTCTCGCGCTCGCGCCCGGCCTCGCCGCTCCGGTCGAGCCGGCGCGGCCGAGGCTCGCCGCGCTCCTCGTCGTGCCCACCCGCGAGCTGGCCGAGCAGGTCGCGCGCGAACTCCGCTGGCTGTTCGCCGGCCTCCCGGAGGCCGCGATCGAATGCGTCACCGGCGGCACCAGCGTGGGCGACGAGCAGCGCCGCCTGGGGCGCGGTCCCCGCGTGCTCGTCGCCACGCCCGGCCGTCTGCTCGACCACGTGCGCTCCGGCGCGCTCGACCCGTCGGGCGTGTCCCAGCTCGTGCTCGACGAGGCCGACCAGATGCTCGACCTCGGCTTCCGCGACGACCTCGACGCGATCCTCGCCGCGCTGCCGGCGCAGCGGCGCACGATCCTGGTGTCGGCGACCTTCCCACGCGAGGTCGAACGGCTCGTCGAGCGCTTCCAGCGCGAGCCGCTGCTGGTGACGGGCACGGCGCCGGGCGCGGCGAACGCCGACATCGAGCACCGCGTGTACCGGGTCGCGCCGCGCGACCGCTACGCCGCGCTCGTCAACCTGCTGCTCTGCGCCGACGGCGAGCGCGCCCTCGTGTTCGTGCGCACGCGGCGCGACGCGGCCGACCTCGCCGAACGCCTGGCGAAGGACGGCTTCGCCGCGGCCGCGATCAGCGGCGAGCTGGCGCAGGCACAGCGCACGCGCACGCTGCACGCGTTCCGCGGCGGGGTGGTGCGCGTGCTGGTCGCGACCGACGTCGCCGCGCGCGGGATCGACGTCGCCGGGATCGGCGCGGTGGTCCACTTCGACCTGCCGGCCGATGCCGGCGTCTACACGCACCGCAGCGGGCGCACGGGGCGCGCCGGGCGCAAGGGCACGAGCATCGTGCTCGCGCCGCCGTCCGCGGCGCACCGTGCACAGCGCATCCTGCGCGCCGCGTCGGTGCACGCGACCTTCGCCGACGCGCCCGGCCCGGCCGAGGTGGAAGCGGCGCGCCGGCAGCGCCTGCAAGAGCGGCTCGCGGCGCTGCTCGCCGCGGACGCCCCGGCCGCGCGCGAAGACCGCGCGATCGCGGCGGCCGTGCTCGCCGAGCGCGATCCGGTCGAGGTCGTCGCGCGCCTGCTCGCTGCGGCGCGCGGATCCGAGCGCGCGCCGATGCCGCTGTCGGCGTCCGCGCCCGCGCGCACGCCGCCGACCGCGCCCGCCCCGCGTGCCGACGGCTGGGTGCGCTTCGAGATCGCCTGGGGCGCGCGCACCGGGGCGACGCCGCAGCGCCTGCTCGCGCACGTCTGCCGGCGCGGCGGCATCAGCGGGCGGCACGTCGGCGCCATCTCCGTGCAACCGTTCACCGCGACGTTCGAGGTCGACGCCGCGGTCGCCGCGCCGTTCGCGGCGCGCACGCGGGTCCCGGGTCCCGACGAGCCGGGCCTGCGTCTCGCGCGCGCGGGCAGCGCACGCGCGACGCACCGCCGGCGCCGGCCCTGACCAGCGCCGGGCGCGCGCCCGGGACTCGACGCGCGGCCGGCCCGGACGAAGATGCGCGGGTCCCGAACCCGAGGAGCCCCCCATGCACGCATTCCGGCTCGCCGTCGCGCTCGCCCTTCCCTGCTTCCTGCCCGCGCAGGACCCGGTCGGACTCGAGTCCGACGCCTGCACGAGCATCATGGTCAGCCGCGGCGCGAGCGCCGACGGCTCGACGATGATCACCTACTCCGCCGACGCGCCGTTCCTGCCGAAGCTGCTCCTCGTGCCGGGCGGGACGCACGAGCCCGGTGCGATGGTCGACGTCGCGGGCTGGGAGGACGACGACGTGCGCGGTCGGATTCCGCAGGCGGAGAGGACCTACAAGGTCGTCGGCCTGATGAACGAACACCAGCTCGCGCTCGGCGAGACGACGACCGGCGGGCGGCGCGAGCTGCGCAACCCCGACGGGCTGCTCGACTACGACGCGCTGATGCTGCTGACTCTGCAGCGCGCCAGGACCGCACGCGAGGCGATCGAAACCATCGATGCGCTGTGCCGCGAGTACGGCTACGGCAGCAGCGGCGAGACCTTCGCGATCGCGGACAAGGACGAGGTGTGGGTCATGGAGCTGATCGGGCGGGGTCCCGGACGGAAGGGGATCCTGTTCGTCGCCGCGCGCGTGCCCGACGGCTGCATCACGGCGAGCGCGAACATGGCGCGGATCACGACCTTTCCGAAGGACGATCCGGAGAACTGGCGGTACTCGGCAGACGTGGTCCAGTTCGCGCGGGAGCGCGGCTGGTACGACCCCGCGCGCGACGGCGAGTTCAGCTGGCGTCACGCCTACCATCCCGACCCGACCCCGGTGTCGCGCCGCGCGTGCGGCACGCGCGTGTGGAGCATCTACCGCCGCGCGGCGCCGAGCCGCGAGTGGCCGGCCGACTGGCACCGCGGCATCGAGGGCGCCGAAGACTACCCGCTGTTCATCAAGCCGGACCGCAAGCTCGGCGTCCGCGACGTGATGGCGCTGATGCGCGACCACTACGAGGGCACGCCGTACGACATGACGAAGGGGATCGACGCCGGGCCGTTCGGCAGCCCGGTGCGCTTCCGCGACCTCACCTTCCGGGTCGGCGACGCGACCTACTGCTGGGAGCGGCCGATCGCGACGCAGCAGGCCGGGTTCGTGATGGTGGCGCAGTGCCGCAACTGGCTGCCCGACGCGGTCGGCGGCATCTACTGGTTCACGCCGGACGATCCCTACACGTCGTGCTTCCTGCCGCTCTACAGCGGGATCGACGCGCTGCCCGCGGCGTACACGCGCGGCACCTACGACGAGTACACCGACGACTCCGCGTGGTGGGCGTTCAACTTCGTCAGCAACCTGACCTACGACCGCTGGTCGCGCGTGCTGCCCGACGTGCTCGCCGCGCAGCGCGAGCACGAGGAGTGGTTCGTGCAGCGGCAGGCGGCGATCGACCAGGCGGCGACCGCGCTCGCCGGCGACCCCGCGGCGCTGGCGCGCTACCTGACCGAGGTCGCGGTCGCGACCGGCGACAAGCTGTTCGCGGACTGGTCCGCGCTCGGCCGCCGCATCGTGGCCAAGCACGTCGACGGCTATGTCAAACAGGACAACGGCCGCGCGCGCGGTGTCGGCTACGGCGAGGAGTGGCTGCGCCGGGTCGTCGCCGAGCGCGGCGACGCGCTCGTGGTGCCGCCGGAGCGGCCGGACCGGTAACGGTCACGACCGGGGGCGTGCGGCCGGTGCGCGTCGCGATGGTGCCCCATGGCGTTCCGTTCGCACGAACGTCATGGCTGTGCGTTGCACGTGCGGTGGCAGCTGCCGGTGGGTCGGACAGGCCGCCTGTGCTCGGGGTGTGGCAGCGGGCGCGCGGCGTGATCGGGAGCGCCGCGCGCGGCGTGCTGCGTGCAACGCGCCGTCCGGCGCACGATGCCGCGACGCGGCGCCCCGGGCGATGGCCAGCATCCACCCGCGCCTGGTGTCCCCGCCCGGCCCACCAGCTCAGACAGGATGAGCCGGTACACGTCGGCGCCGCATCGCGTCGAGGTCGGCTGCGACGCCGGGTCGCGAGCGTCACGCGCCGGTGACGCTCGATTCCCGCCGCGAAACGGCGTCGCGGATCCTTCGCCGCGGTCCGGCAAGCGCTCCCGCGGCAGGTCCGACCGGCAACACGGTCCGCACCGCGCCGCGCGCGGAACGCACGCGATCGGTCCGATCCACCGGCGGAACGCCCGCGCCCCGACAACCCGCGAGCCGCCGCAGGCACGAGCCTTGCTTCGGGCGCGCCGCGCGCACCGCCCCCACGCGCATCACCTCTTTCTCACTCTCACAGGCTCCGCCGTTGCCGGATCCGGAAGCCGTGGCGTGTTCTCGCCCGGTCGACTGCGGTGCGCTCCTGCGCGCCGCAGCCCCCCATGCTGCGGTCCGCGCCACACGGCCTCGTGCCGTGGTGAGCGCGGTACCTCGCACGCGTAGACGCGCCACGGCCCCGACCTTTCCGGGAGACCGCGCCCCCCGCACGTGCCGATACCAAGGGACGGGCGCATGCTGCCTCGTCGCCGGCATCCGCACCGGATCTTCCCCTGAGCGGGCATGAACCTCCGCACCCTCGCCGTCCTGGGTCTCCTGACCGCGGTTCCGTCCGCCCAGCCACCCACCGAGGGCGAGGTCGTCCTCCCCGCGCGCGGCGGCTGGAACGCGTTCTCCGTGCTGGAGGCTGGCTGCGGCGTGTGGTACGCGCAGGTCGCCGACCTCGTGCCGGCGCTCGCGCCACCCGAAGTGATCGTCGCCGACGACCAGGGCCGCGTGCACGTGCTCACGGTCTACAGCGGCGCGTGGACCGCACGCTCGGTCCAGCCCGACGGCCAGTGGCTCGCGCTCGCGCCGCCCGCGGACGTCGACCCACGCGTCCCCGGCGCCGAGGTCTACGTCGCGGGCAAGGCCGGCAACGTGCACCGCATCTGGGTCGCGCCGCTGCCGTACGGCAAGTTCGAGCTGCGCAGCGTGGAGATCGGGCACGCCGCGGGCGAGGAGTTCCACGCGATCCTCGCCGGTGACCTCGTGCCGCACCGGCCCGGCGACGAGGTGTGGGCCTTCGCCATCTCGGGCCGCGTGTTCGAGCTGGTGCCTCACGGAGACGACGCCGGCTTCACGATGACCGAGATCGCGCGTCTGCCGGGGCGGGTGCGCGACGCCCTGCTCCTGGGCGACCGCGTGCTGGCCGTGAGCCGTTCCGGGCACTTGCACGAGCTGCGCGCCACCGAGGCGGGGCTCACCGACACCGTCATCCTGCACGAAGCGTCGGGCCTCGGACGCATCACGCGCCGTCCGCGGACCGCGCCGCAGCAGCCGGAGGTCGTGTACGTGACGCGCGACGACGGCGTGCTCCTCCGCCTCGAGGAAGTCGGGGCCGGGGAGTGGCGGCGTGAAGTCGTGTTCGTCGGCAGCCAGGGTCCGCGCGGCGTCGCCGCGGGGCGCTTCCATGCCGATCCGGCGGTCGAGTCGGTCGCGGTGTACGGCTACGGCAAGCGCGTCCAGCTCGTGTCCCGCGCGGGCAGCGCGCCGTGGAAGGTCGAGACGATCTACGCCGGCCCCGACCAGGGCCACTGGCTCGTGGCCGGCGAGCTGGACGGGCGCAACGCGACCGACGAACTGATCGCCGCCGGGTTCGACGGGCGCGTCGTGCTGCTCGCGCGTCCCGCCGGCTACGGGCTGCACGGCGTCGCGGTCGACGACGGCGCGGAGCCGGCACCCGGCACGCGGCGACCGCGCGTGCGGTGAACCTGCCGCCGGCCGCGAACGCCGGCGCTCGTCGCCCGCCATGTCGTGGCGCGTGCTCGCCTTCGCGTGCGGCGCCGGTCGACGTGCCGCGGCGGGGCGCTGCTCGCGTTGCGACCTGCCGAGGACCGGGCCGGAGCGCCACGCGTGGCTCGACGAGCAGGACGCGCAATGCGAGCGCGGCGAGCACGACGGACTCGACAGGACGAGGGTAGCGCGACGCATGCGCGGTTCCGTCCGGCGACCCGGACCTCCGCGGAAGCGGTCCCGCCTATCCGGGCGGAGACGAGGCGTCCGCGGCGAGGACGAGGAGGTCCTCATCCATCGTTCGAGCGGCCGCGCGGTTCACCGTTCGGACGGCGGGGCAGCGCGCGACGTCGGCATGGCCCTTGCCGCGCGTCGTGCATGGACCTCGCCGAATCCGCGCCCGCCGGCCCGGCGACGGCAGCGCACGCACGCGGAGGGATCGCGCTGTTCCGGGTCGGCGGGATCCTCGTCCGCCTCGACTACTCCTGGTTCTTCATCTTCCTGCTCCTGCTCTGGAGCCTCGCGGCGGGCTACCTGCCGGCCGCGCATCCGAATCAGCCCCCAGGCTTCTACTGGCTCGCGGGGCTCGTCGCCGCGCTGCTCTTCTTCGGTTCGATCCTCCTGCACGAGCTGGCGCACGCGTTCGCCGCGCGGCGCTACGGGATCGAGACTCCCGAGATCACGCTGTTCCTGTTCGGCGGCGTTTCGCAGATGCGCGCGGAACCTGCTCGTCCCGCTGCCGAGCTGGTGATCGCGATCGCAGGTCCCCTCACCAGCGTCCTGCTCGCCTTGCTGTTCTGGGCGATCGGCACCGGGCTGCCGGACGACTCCGCGCCGATGCTCGCCGTCGTGTGCCGCTACCTGACGTGGGTGAACGCCGCGCTCGCGGTGTTCAACCTCCTGCCGGGCTACCCGCTCGACGGCGGCCGCGTGCTGCGCGCCCTGCTCTGGTACAGGACGGGCTCGCTGCGCCGCGCGACGCGTACCGCGGCGAACGTCGGCAAGGGTCTCGCGGGCGCGATCATGGTCCTCGGCGGCGTGCAGATCTTCATGGGCAACCTGATCGGCGGCCTGTGGCTGCTGTTCATCGGCATGTTCCTGCGCGGCATGGCGGCACGCGGCTACGAGAACGTCGTCATGCGCCAGGCGCTCGACGACGCGGTCGTCGAGCAGGTCATGCGGCGCGAGCCGGTGAGCGTCAGCCCGTCGCTCTCGCTGCGCCAGCTCGCCGACGACTACTTCCTCGTCTACGGCTTCCGCAGCTTCCCGGTGGTCGAGGACGACACGGTCCTCGGCCTGATCGCCATCGAAGACATGCGCCACGTGCCGCGCACCGAGTGGTCCGCGGTGCGCGTCGCGGACCGCATGCGGCGGGTCGGCCCCGACACGACCGTCGCGCCCGACACGCCGCTCACCGACGCACTGCGCAAGCTGTCTGCCAGTGGTCCGGGCCGACTGCTCGTCATGCGCGACGGGAGGCTCGTCGGCCTGTTGAGCAAGGAGGGCCTGGCGCGCTTCGTCGAGATCCGCCACGTGCTGGAGAGCGCGTGACGAGGTGACAGCCCGCGGAACCGTTCGTGGCAGGCCCGTGAGCCAGGCGTGCGGCGGGTTGCCCCGAACTCCGAGGCGTGCACCTGGCGCGCGCGCGGCAGCTCGGGACCCCAGACGGACCGCCGGGCGGAGGCAGAGGCGCGTGCGGTCCATGGGCTTCGCCGGAACCGTGATCCACGAAGTCCAGGCACGAAGGCGCGCGGGGCAGGAGGCCGCAAGCGATCCCGCCGCGAGCAACCGCACGCGGGTCCATGCTCGACACGCCAGAGCCGCCTTCCACCCGCCGTTCGTGCTCTCCACCTGACCGAGCGGTACGGTTGGGCGCGGAGGTCTCCACACCATGCACGCGAAGTTCCGTTGCCTGCCCGTGTTCCTCGCCGCGGCCGCGCTGTCGACCGCCTGCGAAACCACCGCAACCGGCAGCTCGGGGGCACAGCAGCTCGTCGAGCAGGTCGCTGCCAACCACCCCGATGTCGCCCGCCTCACCCTGCACGCCAGGCCGGCGGGCAGCACCCAGCTCATGGCCGTCGCGTCCACGTCGTCCGCCAAGCGCAACCGCCCCTCGGACCCCGAAGACGTGCAGGCGCTCGAACGCGGCGAGGAGGTGGTCCTGCAAGAGGGCGACCACGTCGATGTCACCCTGCCGATGACCGACGTCGACGGCAGCCGCTCGTGGGTCGCGGGTGTGACGCTGCGCCCGGAAGGACGCTCGCGCGAGGAGGTCGTGGCGAGAGCCCGCGCGATCGCGGCCGAGCTGGACGAGGCCGTGCGCGCCGCGACCAGGCCGCTCTGGTAGGCGAACGTCAGGGGCGAGGGGTGCCCGATGCACCCTGCCCGCCACACCCCGAGCGCAGGCAGGGCGGGTGCGTTCCGCCAGCGCCGTTTCCGCCGCCGGCCCCACCGCGTAGCCTCGCGGCGTGCCGGAAACCGCGCTCCACGACCTCGATGCCTACGAGGCGGCGCTCGCCGCCCACCCGCTCGTGCTCCTGTTCAAGCACTCGCCGGTGTGCCCGATCAGCGCCGCGGCCCACCGCGCATACGCCGCCTGGCGCGCGCGCACGCCGGACGCGCCGACGCTGTCCGTCGACGTTCTGGCCGACCGACCGGTGGCGCGCGGCATCGCCGACCGCTGCGGGATCAAGCACGAGTCCCCCCAGGCGATCCTGTTCGCGCGCGGCGAGCCGTGCTGGCACGCCTCGCACGGCGCGATCACCGAGGAGGCGCTCGACGCCGCCTGGCGCGCCGCGGCGGCCCGGAGGTCGGCGCCGCGCTGACTCTCGACCTCCGGCCGGAACGCGCCGCTGGGTGGTCGGCGCCACCACGGCCGGAACGCCCCGCGGCGAGGGAGCGCCGCGCGCGCCATCCGCCCTCCGGGCGCGGGTCCGCACCACCCTTCGCTGCCGGCGCGCGTTGTCGGGCCTGACGCCACGGAGAGGAAACGACTGTCGTACGGACGGCACACCCGCCGCCCGCGCGCAAACCACGAGGCGACCGCGAAAACACCCCGCTGCACCGCGCGTTCGCGCGGATTCGGGGCGTCCGACCCCGCGCCGCGTCGCCGGGCACGCTTCGTGCCTGAGCGCCCGCCATGCAGCAGCCGTTCCGCGCACTGGCCTACGTCTCGTTGCTGTCGCTCGGCGCCCTGGTGGCGTGTGCGACCTCGGGGAAGAACGGCACCCAGGGACCGCCGCCTCCTCCGCCGCTGAAGATCGAAGGCAGCGCGTACGAGGCGGCCGCCGTCGTGCGGCTGCCCGACGCCAAGGCAGCCGAAGGCCCCGGGCTGCACAACGTCTACCACCTCAGCCCGAACGTGATCTCGGGCAGCGAGCCGCACGGCGAAGAGGCGCTCGCCGAGCTGGCCCGGATGGGAGTCAAGACCGTGCTGTCGGTCGACGGCCAGGCACCCGACCACCAGACCGCGGCGAAGTACGGGCTGCGCTACGTCCACATCCCCATCCAGTACAAGGGCATCACGCAGGAGGAGATGCTCAAGATCGCAAAGACCTTCCGCGAGGCCGAGGGCCCCTTCTACGTGCACTGCTTCCACGGCAAGCATCGCGGCCCGGCGGCGGCGGCGATCGGGCGCATCCTCCTCGACGGCGCGCCGCGCGAGGTCGCGGCGGCCGAGATGCGGCAGTGGTGCGGGACCGGGGCGGAGTACGACGGGCTCTACCGCGCGGTGCTCACGCAGGAGCTGCCGGACGCGGACGCGACCGCGCGACTCGACTACGACATGCCGCCGCAGGTGCCGTTCGGCGGCCTCCGCGAGGCGATGGTGCAGGTCTCGCGCGCGCACGACCACGTGCAGGACCTCTTGAAGCTGCCGGAGATGGTCGACCCCGAACACCCCGACCTCGACGTGGTCAACGAGGCGACCAAGATGCTGCAGGCGCTCGAGGGCTCGCTGCAGTCCGAGGAGTGCGCGCAAGGACCCGCGGACCTGCGGCAGTGGATGACGGACTCGGTCGAACGGAGCAGGCAGCTGGTCGCGACGCTGCGCTCGGTGAAGGCCGGCGAGGTGAGCGCGCGAGCCGCCGCGGAGGCGGAGTTCAAGTCCGTCCGCAACCTGTGCTCGCAGTGCCACAGGAAGTACCGCAACTGAGCTGAGGCTCGCCGCCGCGCGCTCGGTCGTGGCGGAGCCGCGCGGGAAGGCGCGGCTTCGCATGCCGAACCCGCGAACCCGAGCGCGCACCCTGCCCCCCGCGCCGATCGCCGGAGCGGCCGGGACGCGAGCGGCGCGCCCCGTCCGCGCGCGCCCTGCTCCTTCCCGATCGCCTGTGAAGGTGCCGGGGTCGGTTCTCGCCCCCGCGTCGGCAGGTCCGACGCCGCGCACGACCTCGCTCGGTCGGCGGCGGGCGGGACGCGCCGCGGCGAGGACCGTCAGGACACGATCTGGGTCTGCAGTTGAGCACGTGGTTGTCGCGGAGCGAGCCGACGTCCGGATCGATGCTCTGGAAGGTGTAGTCGAGCTGCGTCTTCAGCGAGTGCCCCGCAAAGTACGCCGACACGGCTGCCTGCACTTCGAACAGTGCGCGCGCTTTCCGCGGCCCGCACGCGGTGCTGCCGCGGGAGCGAAGCCCGCGCGCGGGCGCTGTCGAGGACGAAGCGGCACCGGCGGCTGCTGCTACGCGCAGGCAACGGTGTCGTACCACCGGTACGACAGGTCGTCGACGAGCAGACTCCGCCGGCACGCACACGACCTGTCCGCATCGTGCGCCAGGCGTTCCCCGGACGCCACGTCTCGACGCGAGTCCGCGACGCCAGCCCCCGGCGGCTGTCGGCCACATCGAACGCTCCGACCCCGCGCCGTCCGGCACCGGCGCCCTGGGACGCGCGGTCCGGAGCCGCGCACGCGTTGCGCGGCAATCGCTCGCCGGCTCCACCGCGTGGGCACGCCGCTTGTGGCTCCGCCGGCATGCAATCGCCACACGATCCGTGCCCGCTCGCCCCGGGCGCCGGAACGGAGCATCCGCTCCCGGCCGCGCCGCCCGCGACCGGCAGAGCGGGCGGCTCGCGCGCGCAGGACCGCCTGCTCGTCGCAGCGGTCGTCCTGTTCCTCGCCGCCTTCGTGCTCGCGTCGATGGTGCTCGGCGCGCCGCACGGCGCCGGCTGATCCTTCGCCCCTCAGCGGGCCTCTGCCGCGAGGGCGGCGAGCAGCGCGACGAGCGACAGCACGTCGAGCCGGTTGTGCTCGAACACGCGGTCGATCGGGCCGCACCCGTCGTCGATCCAACGCAGCCACGCGGCCGGCGCCTCCGCGCCGGGCAGGTCGTCCGGGCGATCGACGCCGAGGATCGCCGCTTCCACCGTGCGCAGGCGCGTGTCAGCCAGGCGGTGGCGCCAGACGCGACGTGCGAGGTGGTACAGGTCGAGGTGCGGCGTGCGCAGGATGTTGCTCTCGATCCGGTGCAGGGCCATGCGCGCGCCGAGCCGGTGACGGTCGAAGCTCTTGCCGACGAACGTGACCAGCGTCGGCCGCGCGGCGACGTGCGCGGCGACGTGCGCGAGCGCCGCCGGCTCCTCGGCGAACGCGCGCAGGAACACCTGTTCGAGCACCAGCGCGTCGTCCTCGAACCAGGCGACGCCGCACAGGAACACCACCGTCCCGGCGCCGCCGGAGAGCCCGGTCGTCTCGGTGTCGAGGAACAGGGCGCGGCGCACGTCGAACGACTCGAACGCGGCGTCGCGCGCGAGCGCTGCGAGCGTCGCGCGCGCCCGGTCGTCGAGCGCATGCGCGGCGCGCAGCGCGTGCGCCCCGTGCCGCGTGTCGAGCGCGTAGCGCAGCCGGCGCACGAAGCACCCGCCGTGCTCGTTATGCAGCTCGCCGCCGTCCGGCAGCGCGACTCTCTCCGGCGGTGCCATCCGCCGCAGCAGGCGGCGACGGAGGAACTCGGCGGCTTCCGAGGGCGGCATGCGCCCGCCCAGCGGCGGCGGCTCCTCGGCGACCTTGAACCTGCGCCGCAGCTTCTCGGCGAAGTCGGTCATCGCGGAGCGTCGGCGGCGACGCCGTGCAGCATGCCCTGCAGGAGGTCCTCGACCTTGCCCTTGCCGAGCCGGCCCTG
>Ga0079224_100010107_pt1 | contig 12921 bp, 10 predicted proteins | sample Stecom2015_FD_80414 | JGI IMG/M metagenome (GOLD analysis project Ga0079224, IMG submission 80414) | Agricultural soil microbial communities from Utah to study Nitrogen management - Steer compost 2015 | ecosystem: Environmental > Terrestrial > Soil > Agricultural land | place: USA: Utah... | reverse complement strand
TTGCCGCCGGTGGTCGACGCGGACGCGACGCGAGCGTCTTCGACGATGGTCTCGCCCTGCCCGGTGACGATGGAGACCAAGTCGACGATGTCGCCGGCACGCAGACCCTCGGCCGGCGCGAACCCGGTGGCCAACGAGGCACCCACCGCGACGCCGTCGCTTTCGATCGGGCCGGACTCGTTGAGCATGGTGACGTCGATGAGCTGGCCCTCGGTGATCTGGGACGACGCGTAGGTGCCGATGAGGCGGTCGGCCTGAGACTCCGGCACCAGCAGGTCGCTTTCGGCGGCGACACGAGTGGTGGTGAGGTGCTCCGCGGTGATCTGCTGGCCGGCTTGGATGGTGGCACCGGCCTGGACCACCTCGACCCGTTCGTCCACCCGCAGCGCCAGCAGCGCGGCCACCGCCGCGCCGCCGACGATCAGCAGGACCGCCAGCGCGGCCAGCGCCGGGCGGCGCTGGCGCGGCGGAGCGGGCAGCCGGTTGGCTTCGCTCTTGACTCGTTGAGTGCTGCGGATGCCGCGCTGTTCGCGTGCTCGCTGTCGTTCACTGGTCGCATCGCCGCTTTGCACTGTCCCCGCCATGAGGTCGCTCTACCGCTCCAGAATCGGTCCATGTCGTCGGCGGGCGATCCGCTCGCCGCTCGCGCCGCGCGCCGCGGCCCCGCACCGCGTACTTGTCCGTGGGGCACTGTATCGCGAATCTTGACCATGAGCATGGCCGGCCAGGTCACTGCCGGCGCCTGCCCGGCGGGCAGAACGCGTTAATGTCTGCACAACGTCCGTATCACTTTTCGCACAGGAGAATCCCCGTGTCCGAGCGCACGCTCGTCTTGATCAAGCCCGACGCCGTCCGCCGCGGCCTGGTCGGAACGATTCTGGCCCGTTACGAGAACAAGGGACTGTCCATCGTCGCGATGGATCAGCGCACCATCGATGCTTCGCTGGCCGACGCTCACTACGCCGAGCACGTCGAAAAGCCGTTCTACCCGGCCTTGCGCGAGTTCGTCACCGGCGGGCCGCTGGTCGCGCTCGTCCTCGAAGGAGACCAGGCCATCGACGTCGTACGCGGGCTCAACGGCGCCACCGACGGGCGTAAGGCCGCTCCCGGCACCATCCGCGGCGACTATGCACTGTCGACGTCGGAGAACCTGGTGCACGCCTCGGACTCGGCCGACTCCGCCAAGCGCGAGCTCGAGCTCTGGTTCCCTGGGCTGTGAGTCGACGCAGGATCTGCCGGCGCCGAAGCGCTGGCAGATCCTGCTTCGTCACTCGCCCTCGCGGGCGGCCTTGGCGCGCTCGACCTCGGGGCCGATGCGCATCAGGATGAACCAGATGAGGGCGAACAACCCGCCCAGCACGAACATCACCGGCACCACGAACCCGGCGAGCACGACGGCCACCTGCGCGACGGAGCCGAGGACGTAACCCACTCGGCCGTGACGCAGGCTACCGGCGGCCACGACGCACATCAGTACCAGTGCGCCCGCGGCCAGCCACGCCGTCGACGTTCGCACGTCGGAGACGTTCACCGCGACCGGCACCGCCAGCAGGATGACGATCGACTCGAAGGTCAGGATCGTCGCAGCGATCCGGCTCATCCGCTGTCCCCCAGGAACGCCTGCCGAGCGTCGCCCGCCGTCACCACCGAGCCGGTCACGACGACGCCGTGACCGCCGATGGCGCCTTCGCGCTCAGCCAGGGCCAGGCCGGTGTCGATGGCCTCGGGTAGCGGGGTGGCGACGCTGACGCGCTGTTCGCCGAACACGTCGACGGCCACGGCCTCCAGGTCGGCGACCGGAAGACAACGCGGCGAGGAGTTCTCGGTGACGACGACCGCGGCCACCACCGGCTCCAGCGCAGCGAGGATGCCGGCAGCGTCCTTGTCGCCCAGCACCGCCACGACCGCCACCAACGACGTGGCCGAGAACTCCTCCGACAGCGTCGCGGCCAGGGCGGCAGCGCCGGCCGGGTTGTGTGCCGCGTCGGCCAGCACCACCGGGCCCCGGCGCAGCGCCTCGACCCGGCCTGGCGACGTGACCCGAGAGAACGCCGCGCGCACCCCTTCCGCGTCGAGCTCGTCGCGGCCCCCGCCCACGAACGCCTCGACCGCCGCCACAGCCGCGGCGGCGTTGTGCGCCTGGAACTCACCGTGCAGCGGCAGGAAGACGTCGTCGTACAAGCCGGCGAGACCCTGGATGTCCAGCATCTGTCCGCCCACGGCCATCTCGCGCCGCCGCACCCCGAACTCCACGCCCTGGCGCGCCACCGTGGCGCCGACCTCGACCGAGCGGGCCAGCAGAACCTCGGCGGCGGCCGCATCCTGCGCAGCGAGCACCGCGTACGAGCCGGGCTTGATGATGCCCGCCTTCTCCTCGCTGATCACCTCGACGGTGTCGCCCAGATAGTCGGCGTGGTCGACCGAGATGGGCATGACGACGGCGACCTTGCCGTCCGCGACGTTCGTGGCGTCCCACGACCCGCCCATGCCGACCTCGACGACGGCGGCGTCCACGGGGGCGTCGGCGAAGATCGCGTATGCCAGCGCCGTCAGGACCTCGAAGTAGCCCAGCGCGACGTCGTGTTTGGAGTCGACCAGGTCGAGGAACGGCGCCACTTCGGCGTAGGTCGCCGCGAAGCGCTCGGCGGCGACCGGCTCACCGTCGAGGACGATACGTTCGGTGACCGATTGCAGGTGCGGACTGGTGAACCGGCCCGTGCGCAGGTTGAGCTCACGCAAGAGCTCGTCGATCATCCGGGCCGTCGACGTCTTGCCGTTCGTTCCCGCCACGTGCACGACCGGAAACGCCCGCTGCGGGTTACCCAGCATGTCGACGAGGTCGCGGATGCGCTCGAGAGACGGCTCGACGTGCGACTCCGGCCGCCGAGCGAGCAGTTCGGCTTCGATCCGGCGCACGACGTCACTGCTCACAGCTCACCCATCTCGACGACTCCACCACGGCCTCCGGGGCAATTCTCCCCCACCACCCGGTCGCCTCGCCCACCGGCATCGCCGCAACTGTCACGTCGTCGGCAGTTGTGCGAGCTGGGCTTCCAGTCGGGCGATGTCGGCCTCGGCATCACTGCGGCGGCGGCGGACCTTGGCCACCTCGGCCTCCGGAGCCTTGGCGAGGAACTGCTCGTTGCTGAGTTTGCGGTTCGCCTGCTCCAGCGCCTTGCGCTCGTTGGCGAGGTCCTTGGTCAGGCGGCGGCGTTCGGCCTCGACGTCGACGGCGTCGGACAGGTCGAGCTCGACGGTGACGGCGCCCACCACCACGCGGGCCGTCGGCGAGAACGCCTCGCCCGGCCGGTCGAGGCGGGTCAGCGAGCGGAACGCGTCCTCGTGGTCGGCGACGACGCTGCCGGTCTCTTCGATGATGCGCGCGGGGACCCGCTGGCCGGGCTTGACCCCTTGGTCGCCACGGAAACGGCGGACCTCGGTGACGATGCGCTGCAGCTCGGCCACCGTCGCCTCGGCGGCGGCGTCGGCCCGGGCGTTCTCGGCCTGCGGCCATTCGGCGATGACGACCGACTCGTGCCCGGTCAGCGTCGTCCACAGCGCCTCGGTGACGAACGGCGTCACCGGATGCAGCAGCCGCAGCAGCGTGTCCAGGACGTGCCCGAGCACCAGCCGGGTCCGCTCGGCCCGTTCCCCGCCGGCGCTCAACTGTGTCTTGGCCAGCTCGACGTACCAGTCGCAGAACTCGTCCCAGGCGAAGTGGTAGAGCGCGTCAGTGAGCTTGGCGAACTGGAAGTCCTCATAGAAGGCATCGATCTGGGCGACGGTGGCGGCCAACCGCGACAGGATCCACCGGTCCGGCGCGGTGAGCTCGTCGGCCGGCGGAACGTCGCCGAGGCGCGCACCGCTGATCAGCGCGAAGCGCGTGGCGTTCCACAGCTTGTTGCAGAAGTTGCGCGACGCCTGGACCCAGTCCTCGCCGATCGGCACGTCGGTACCGGGGTTGGCGCCCCGCGCGAGCGTGAAGCGCAACGCGTCCGAGCCGTAGGCGTCCATCCAGTCCATCGGGTCGACGGCGTTGCCGAACGACTTCGACATCTTCTTGCCCCGCTCGTCGCGGACCATGCCGTGCAAGGCGATGGTCCGGAACGGCACGGCGTCGTCGGGACCGTTCTCGGCGTTGGCGTAAATGCCGAACATCATCATCCGGGCGACCCAGAAGAACAGGATGTCGTAGCCGGTCACCAGGACCTGGTTCGGATAGAACTTGGCCAGCGCCGGGGTGCGCTCGGGCCAGCCCAGCGTGGAGAACGGCCACAGCGCCGACGAGAACCACGTGTCCAGCACGTCCTCGTCCTGGTGCCAGCCCTCGCCCGACGGCGGCTGCTCGTCCGGCCCGACGCAGACGACCTCGCCATCGGGGCCGTACCAGACCGGGATGCGGTGGCCCCACCACAGCTGGCGAGAGATGCACCAGTCGTGCATGTCGTCCACCCAGCCGAACCAGCGTGCTTCCATCGACGACGGGTGGATGCGCACCCGGCCGTCGCGCACGGCGTCCCCGGCGGCCTGGGCCAGCGGGGCGACCTTGACCCACCATTGCAGCGACAGCCGCGGCTCCACCACCGTCTTGCACCGCGAGCAGTGCCCCACGGCGTGCACGTAGGGACGCTTCTCGGCCACGATGCGACCCTGCTCGCGCAGCGCGGCGACGATGGCCGGACGGGCCTCGAACCGGTCCAGCCCCTCGAACGGTCCGTGCGCGGTGATGACGCCGTGCTCGTCCATGATCGTCAGCTGCGGCAGATCGTGGCGCCGGCCGATCTCGAAGTCGTTCGGGTCGTGAGCCGGGGTGACCTTGACCATGCCGGTGCCGAACTCGGGGTCGACGTGCGCGTCGGCGATGACGGGGATGCGCCGCCCGGTCAGCGGCAGCTCGACCTCGGTGCCGATCAGGTGCTGGTAGCGCGGGTCGTCGGGGTGCACGGCGACCGCGGTGTCGCCGAGCATCGTCTCGGCCCGCGTGGTCGCGACGACGATGCCGCTGTCCTCGTCGCCGTAGCGGATGGAGATCAGTTCGCCGTCGTCGTCGCTGTGCTCGACCTCGATGTCCGACAGCGCCGTGTGGCAGCGCACACACCAGTTGATGATCCGCTCGGCGCGGTAGATGAGTTCGTCGTCGTAGAGCCGCTTGAAGATCGTCTGCACGGCGCGGGACAACCCGTCGTCCATGGTGAATCGTTCGCGGCTCCACGCCACGCCGTCGCCGAGTCGGCGCATCTGCGCCAGGATCTTGCCGCCGGATTCGGCCTTCCACTCCCAGACCTTCTGCACGAAGGCTTCGCGCCCGAGGTCATGGCGGGACTGGCCGGCCTTGGCCAGCTCACGCTCCACGACGTTCTGGGTCGCGATGCCGGCGTGGTCCATGCCCGGCATCCACAGCGCCTCGTAGCCCTGCATCCGCCGGCGCCGGACCAGAGCGTCGATCAGCGTGTGCTCGAAGGCGTGCCCCAGATGCAGCGAGCCGGTGACGTTCGGCGGCGGGATGACGATGCAGAACGGCGGCTTGTCGCTGTGGTCGTCAGCCTCGAAGTAACCACGCTCGACCCACCGCTCGTAGGTCGGCTGTTCGACCTCCACCGGGTCGAAGGTGGTCGGCAGTGTGGAGTCGGGTCGCATGGTCTCGGTCACGCGGGCGAAGTCTACCGACGTCGAGACGGCAACGTGTGACCGTGGCCGATGTGATGTACGGAGCAGGCGTCATCGGCGACGTGCCGGCCTACGCCACGACGATGACGATCTTGCCGAACAGGTGACCCTCTTCGCTGATGCGGTGTGCCTCGGCGACCTGCTCCAGCGGGTAGGTCGCCGTCACCGGAAGGGTCAGATCGCCGCGCTCCATCAACGGCAGCACCTCGGCGAACACCTCGGGGATGGTGGCCTGGCCGCTGGTGGTCAGCCGCACGCCGTGGTCGGCGGCGGAGTTGTCGGCGAGGGTCACCACGCGGTCAGGTGAGCCGGCCAGCTCGACGGACTCCTTGAGCACGCCCCGGCCGGAGGCGTCGAGGACCGCGTCCACACCGTCGGGGGCGACCGCCCGGACCCGGTCGGCCCAGCCGTCGCCGTAGGTCACCGCGGTGACGCCGAAGTCGCGGAGGAGGTCGTGGCGCTCCGCGCTGGCCGTGCCGATCACCGTGGCGCCACGCGCCCGGGCGAGCTGAGCGGCCACCAGCCCGACCCCGCCGGCCACAGCATGGATGAGCAGCCGCTGCCCGGCCTTGATGTCGAGCATGTGCACGGTGCGATGCGCGGCTTCGGTCGGCGCCGGCAACGCGGCGGCCTGCTCGAACGACAGCCAGTCCGGTTTGGCGACGAGCGCGGCCGGATCGGCCAGCACGTGCGTGGCCGCGGCGCCCGGGCGAGTCTGCCCGAACACCGCCTGCCCAGGAGCCCAGCCGGTGACGTCCGAGCCGACGGCGTCGATCGTCCCGGCGAAGTCGAACCCTACCCCGGCCGGCTTGCCCAACGGCTTGCCCCCGGAGTACAGGCCGCTGCGCAACTTCCAGTCGAGGGGGTTCACCCCGGCGGCGTGCACCGCGACCCGGACCTGGCCGGGCGCCGGCTCCGGCGTGGGCAGATCGACGATCCGCAGGACCTCGGGACCGCCGTACCGGTCGTAGCGGACTGCCTGGGTCATCTGACTCCCTCTCCTCGTCACCAGCTCACGTCGACGGGCATGCCCTCGGTGTACCCGGACGCGCTCTGCACTCCCACCACGGCCTTCTGCCGGAACTCGCTGATCGTCGCCGCCCCGACGTAGGTGGAAGCGCTGCGCACACCGGCGACGATGTTGTCGATGAGATCCTCGACGCTGGGCCGGCTCGGATCCAAGTACATCCGCGAGCTCGACACGCCCTCTTCGAAGATCCCCTTGCGGGCCCGCTCGAACGCGGAGTCGCCGGCCGAGCGCAGCTTCACCGCGCGTGCCGACGCCATGCCGAAGCTTTCCTTGTACATCTGTCCGTCACCGTCACGCAGCACGTCGCCCGGCGACTCGTACGTGCCGGCGAACCAGGACCCGATCATGACGTTGTCGGCACCTGCGGCCAGGGCCAGCGCGACGTCGCGGGGATGCCGGACGCCACCGTCGGCCCAGACGTGCACGCCGAGCTCGCGCGCTCGGTCGGCGCATTCGAGCACCGACGAGAACTGCGGGCGCCCGACACCGGTCATCATGCGGGTGGTGCACATCGCGCCCGGGCCGACCCCGACCTTGATGATGTCGGCGCCGGCCTCGGCGAGGTCGGTGACGCCCTGGGCTGTGACGACGTTGCCGGCGACCACGGGCACCTGCGGGTCGAGGCCACGCACCTTGCGCAGCACCTCGATGGTGCGCTCCTGATGGCCGTGCGCGGTGTCGATGACCAGGACGTCCGCGCCTGCGGCGAGCAGCGCCTTGGCCTTGCCTTCGACGTCGCCGTTGATGCCGACGGCCGCGCCCACCCGCAGCCTGCCGTCGGCGTCGACCGCGGGGCGATACAGCGTGGCCCGCAGGGCACGCTCCCGGGTGAGAATGCCGACGATGCGATCGTTCTCGTCGACCACCGGCGCCAGCCGGTGGCGGCCGTCGTGCAGCTGATTGAACGCCGCCTCGGCGTCGACGCCGTCAGGCAGGGTGAGCAACTCGGTGGACATCACGCTGCGCAACTGGGTGAAGCGATCGACATCCTGGCAGTCCGCCTCGGTGACCACCCCGACGGCTCGGCCGTCGTCGACCACGATGACAGCGCCGTGGCCACGCTTGGGCAACAGGTTGAACGCTTCGCCGACGGTGCCGGAGGGATCCATGGTCAGCGGGGTGTCGTAGATGATGTGGCGGCGCTTGACCCAGGCGATGACGTCGGCGACGACATCCACCGGAATGTCTTGCGGAATGATCGCCAGGCCACCGCAGCGGGCGATGGTCTCGGCCATCCGCCGCCCCGACACCGCCGTCATGTTCGCCGCGACGATGGGAATGGTGGTGCCGCTGCCGTCGGACGTGGTGAGGTCCACGTCGAGGCGGGAACCGACAGCGGAACGGTTCGGGACCAGGAAGACGTCGCTGTACGTGAGGTCCTGGTCCGGCGCCTGCCCCCGGATGAATCGCATCGGACGCTCCCCTCGGCTGCGGTGTGCCGGCCGGACGGATTTCCGGCGGCCCTCCATCTTTAGCCTATGGGCGAGGCTCAGGACAGCGTGACAGGCGGCTCGACCCGGCTGGGACGCAGCGGTTCAACCGGCGCGATCCACGACGCCGCGGCTGGTGCGTCGGGATCGGCGTGCCAGCGGCGGCACACCCGCTCGACCGCGATCGGATGCAGTGTCAACGAGCCGTCGGTACCGATGTGCATGCGCACGAAGGACTTGTAGTCGGTGATACCCATACCGGCGTACAGCTCGTTGACGTTGACCCGGACGTAACGCGCCAGCAGCATGTACACGCCGACGATCCAGGTGTCGACGAGCCCGGCCACGGGCAGGTAAACGACGAAGGCCAGCACGGTGTCCCAGGGGCTCGGCGCGTCGGCCAGTGGCAGCGCCGACCACGCGGCCGCCCCGACGAGGCCGAGCGCCAGATGCGGCACCGCGTGCAACGCACCGCAGATCCACTGCCGCCGGCCACGGGTACCGAGCGCGGTGGCGAACAACAGCGTCCCTGCGACCACGCCGGCCCCGGTGACGCCGACGGCGCCGTTGAGCCAGCCGCCGTCCGCGGTGAGCAACGCCAGCATCCACAGCGTCTGCATCACACCGAGCAACGCAACGAAGCCCGGGTTGCGCCGCGGCAGTTTCGTGAGGATGCCCCGACCGAGCCGACGTGACCGCTTCCGGTCGGGGTAAGCGGACTCGAGGCGGTACTGGCGCGGCTTGCTGGCCTCGCGGTCGGTCGTCGTCTCGGGCGGCACCGAGACGGCCTCCGGAAGGTGCGCCGTACCCACCAGGTATGCTCCGCCGCCGCCGCAGGTCACCAAGTGGCGGGGCCGGCCGTCGGTGTCGTCGCCGGCGTAGCGGGTGTAGTGGTGCAGGTCGCCCGCCAGCAGCAGCGGCACTCGCGCGCCGGTCGGCTCGATCACGGTACGAACGAAGTAGTCGAGGTTGTCGTACGCCTGGGGGTCGTCGATGGTCTGAACCCAGCCGGGCTTGGCCGAGCACAGCACGATGCGATCGTCCGGCCCCAGCTGGCTGGCCACCTGCCGGAAGTACTCGAGCTGTGGTTCGTCGATGTAGGAGGCGAGCTGGACGTCGATGGCCAGCAGCCACCACCGGTGCGGCAGGGCGACGGCGAAGTAGCTGCGACGCTGGCTGGTCTGCCAGCCGCCGATCGGGTCGTTCTGAGCGAACAGGCGCAGAAACGCGGTGAGCCCGTCGTACCAGTCGTGGTTACCCGGCACGGCGTACATCGTCGGCGCCGCATGGCTCGGTTGGCCCGGCTGCGGTGGGAAGGCCGCGCGGTACGGGCCCTTGAACCGGTTCTCGTAGTCGGTGACCGACGCCGTGGGGTACACCTGGTCGCCACCGAGGACGACGGCGTCGGCGCGCGGCAGGTCGGTCCCGTCGACGGTCAGGCTTTCCCGGGCGAGCAGGTGGGCGATGCTGTACGTGGCGTCGAAGCCGTCCCCGAGGTCGGCGACGTAGTCGATCCAGAGCTCCTCGGCGCCGGAATGGTCGTCCACGGCGCTCGGCAGCACCGCCTGCAGCTCGCGCTTGTCGAGGTAACCGCCGAACAGGTGCGCCAACGCCACCCGTACCGCGGTGCCCGCGAGCAGACCGGGGTTGAGCCAGGGCACGGGCTTCTGCGGCGTGAAGCCGATCTGTACCGGCGACATGTCGCTCGGGCGCTGATCACGCATGGGCTGACCTTACGGGGCCCCGACGACATGATCGACAGGTAGTCGCCGCGACGCCGGGCGACGGTCGGCAGCGGCGGCGAGCCTACCGGGATTCAGGCGGTCTTCTCGCGCCGTTCGCGCTTGCGGGGGCCTTCCCGGGGGATCAGCGTGGGCAGCACGTTCTGCTCGACCACCTCACGGGTGACGATCACACGCTCCACGTCCTCGCGGCTGGGAACCTCGTACATGACGTGCAGCAGCACCTCTTCGAGGATCGCGCGCAAGCCGCGCGCACCGGTCCCCCGCATCAACGCCAGGTCAGCGACTGCCTCGATGGCGTCGTCGGCGAACTCCAGCTCCACGTGGTCGAGGTCGAACAACCGGACGTACTGTTTCACCAGGGCGTTGCGCGGCTCGGAGAGAATGCGGATCAGGGCCTCGCGGTCCAGTGGCGACACCGTGGTGATGACCGGCAACCGGCCGATGAATTCCGGAATCAGGCCGAACTTCAGCAGGTCCTCCGGCATCACGTCACCGAACGTGTCGGCGGCCTCACGCTCGGCCTTGCTGCGGATGTCCGCGCCGAATCCGAGGCCTCGCTTGCCGACGCGCTGCTCGATGATCTCGTCCAGTCCGGCGAACGCGCCACCGACGATGAACAGCACGTTCGTGGTGTCGATCTGGATGAACTCCTGGTGCGGGTGCTTCCGCCCGCCCTGCGGCGGCACACTGGCCGTCGTTCCCTCGAGGATCTTCAGCAGCGCCTGCTGTACGCCTTCGCCGGAGACGTCGCGGGTGATGGACGGGTTCTCGGACTTCCGCGCGATCTTGTCGACCTCGTCGATGTAGATGATGCCGGTCTCGGCCTTCTTCACGTCGTAGTCCGCGGCCTGGATCAGCTTCAGCAGGATGTTCTCGACGTCCTCGCCGACGTAGCCGGCTTCGGTCAGCGCGGTGGCATCAGCGATGGCGAACGGCACGTTCAACATCTTGGCCAGGGTTTGCGCCAGATAGGTCTTACCGCAGCCGGTAGGCCCGATGAGCAGGATGTTCGACTTCGACAGCTCGACGGTGTCGCCCTGGTTGCGCGAGCTGCCGGCCTGGCGAGCCTGCACCCGCTTGTAGTGGTTGTACACCGCCACCGACAGGGCCTTCTTCGCCACGTCCTGCCCGATGACGTAGGACTCGAGGAACTCGTAGATCTCGCGCGGCTTGGGAAGCTCAGCAAGCTCGCCACCGGGCGTTTCGCTGAGCTCTTCTTCGATGATCTCGTTACACAGATCGATGCACTCGTCGCAGATGTACACCCCAGGCCCTGCGATGAGCTTCTTCACCTGCTTCTGGCTCTTGCCGCAGAACGAGCACTTGAGCAAGTGATCAGCGTCGCCGATGCGTGCCACGCGGTACGTCCTTCCGTCCTGAACTGCATTCCCGGCCGTAACGACCGAGGATCCGCGAGACGGGCCGCTGTTTCAACGACCCACGCGCGAATCGACGTCGTGCGTATCGCGGACCTCTCGAGCCCCGCGTCCTTTGACGGTACAACGTCGGCCCGACAATCGGGCACCCCCTCGCCAGATCGGGCGTGGCGCGTCGCACGGACGGCGACGCGCCACGATCCGGGTCCGGCCGGTCAGCCGACGAGGCTGGCCTTGCGCGAGGACGTGAAGTTGTCGACCAAGCCGTAGTCGATGGCTTCCTGGGTCGTGAGGATCTTGTCCCGCTCGATGTCCTGACGGACCTGCTCGACGTCGCGGCCGGAGTGCTCGGAGAGCATCTTCTCCAGCAGCGAGCGCATCCGGAGGATCTCGTTCGCCTGGATCTCGATGTCGCTGGCCTGGCCGTAGGTGCCCTCGGTGTAGGGCTGGTGGATGAGGATCCGCGCGTTCGGGACGGCCAGCCGCTTGCCCGGCGCGCCGGCCGCCAGCAGCACCGCAGCCGCCGAGGCCGCCTGGCCCATGCACACCGTGCGCACATCGGGCTTGATGAACTGCATGGTGTCGTAGATGGTCGTCATCGCGGTGAACGAACCACCGGGCGAGTTGATGTAGATCTCGATGTCGCGGTCGGGCTCCATGGACTCCAGGCAGATCAGCTGGGCCATGACGGCGTTGGCGACATCGTCGCTGATCGGGGTCCCGAGGAAGATGATGCGTTCCTCGAACAGCTTGCCGTACGGATCGATACGCCGGTAGCCGTAGGAGGTGCGCTCCTCCCATTGCGGGATGTAGTAGTTCATCGAAGTCTCCTAGATGTGCGCTGCGAGGGGGCCGGAGTCGAACGGACGAGCCGTGATCACGAGCTGGCGCCGTTACCGTTGCGCGGCAGCTGCGTGGCGCTCTCGATCACGTGGTCGATGAATCCGTACTCCAGCGCCTCGTGCGGCGTGAAGTAGCGGTCGCGGTCGGAGTCGCGCACGATGGTCTCGACCGGCTGCCCGGTGTGGTGGGCGGTGATCTCGGCCATCTCCTGCTTGGTGCGCAGCATCTGCTCGGCCTGGATCCGGATGTCGCTGGCCGAGCCACCCATCCCGCCGGAGGGCTGGTGCATGAGGATGCGCGAGTGCGGCAGGGCGTAGCGCTTGCCCGGGGTTCCGGCGGTGAGGAGGAACTGGCCCATGGAGGCCGCGAAGCCCATCGCCACCGTCATGACGTCGGGCCGGACGAACTGCATCGTGTCGTAGATCGCCATGCCCGCCGACACCGAGCCGCCGGGCGAGTTGATGTACAGCTCGATGTCACGCTCGGGGTCCTCGGCTGCGAGCAGCAGCAACTGCGCACAGATGGCATTGGCGTTCTCGTCGCGGACCTCCGAGCCCAGGAAGATGATCCGTTCGCGGAGCAGCCGGTTGTAGATGTGGTCGTCCAGGCCCATGGACGAGCCGGGAGTGGGTGTCTGGGCCTGCGGAAATTCGACCGGGCCGGACGTCTCGGGGCGTGTGCTCACCGTGATCTCCTAGGGGCAGTACAGATGGTCGTCACGACCTGGGTTCGGTTGCTTCACTGACACTAACCAAGCACAGGTCCGCGCCCATCCGCTGCGCGCCCCTGTTCGCTCACGGCGTGCTCCTGAATGATCATGTTCACTTGGC
>Ga0079224_100010105_pt1 | contig 12922 bp, 8 predicted proteins | sample Stecom2015_FD_80414 | JGI IMG/M metagenome (GOLD analysis project Ga0079224, IMG submission 80414) | Agricultural soil microbial communities from Utah to study Nitrogen management - Steer compost 2015 | ecosystem: Environmental > Terrestrial > Soil > Agricultural land | place: USA: Utah... | reverse complement strand
GGTATCTTAATAGCGATGTTAATTCCTGCTTCAAATTTCTGATTCATATAGCCGCTGTTTTTAGATAAATGGTGGCCGTAGCCGTGCACGTTTTATACGACAAATATAACGGGTTAATGCCTTAAGGCGACTTATCATAAGGCAAAAATTTAATAAACAAGTACTTTGCAATGCTTACCGATATGTGTCTATCGGCAAATGCATTGACTTGGACCGAAAAGGAAATATAGACTATCTTGATTTGTAAATGAAACAAAATTTTGCCACGAGTTAACTTTTAAGCCGTTTCGCCACCACAGACTCACGCTTACGCCAGTTCTGCAATTGCGGCACTTCGTAAACCGGTCGCCCGTCTTTGTCCTACAAACCCAGAGATTCAGCAATTTGGCGGCACAATTATAATGCGCCCAGCTCCCCTCAGCCAATGTCTCAAAACAATTGATATTCTTTAGGAAAATCTCTATAATTGCCGACGAAGTAAACTTATGAAGCGAGCACTCAATTTCGCGAGGTCCGTTCATCGATATGGAGGATGATCATTTACAAGGTGCTGATACCACTGATTTTCAGGATAATTCTGGAGATACACTAGGTTTTGACACCATCTTCAAACGGGTATACAAGCCGCTTTGTTTTTTCGCATTTAAGCTGATAGCTGATCATGACAAAGCAGAAGACATTGTGCAGGACTGCCTGTTGCGCTTTTGGCAAAGAAGGAAACATGAGGAAACGTTCATTAAAATCCAGTCTTTTTTGTATGTGAGTGTCCGTAATGCCTGTTTAGATGAACTGGAACATCAAAAAGTAAAGTCCAAGCACCAGGATTACGTTCGCGTAACGGAATTGAATACCGAACCACCAGTGCTGGACGCCATCATGCAAGCTGAAGTGCTGCATCATGTTTTTGAAGAGGTAGAAAATTTACCGGAAAAATGCCGCGAGATAATCAAACTGACGTTCATGGAAGGCTACTCCCCCAACGAGATATCAGACAGGCTGGGCGTAACGGTGAGTACGGTAACCAATCAGAAACTCCGCGGCCTTGCCATTCTCCGGAAACGCCTCTCAAACGAGATTATTTTGCTCCTATCAGCGGTGTTTTTAGACTTTTTTTAACCAATTTTTAATTCCGTTTAGAGATTTTCGCTCGCTCCCCGTTTATATAGGAAAAGATCAAAAAGAATTTGAAAGACACACGGGACGGCATCGAACAGCTTATAAAATGCGCTTCTTGGGTAGCTGCGTACGTAAAGGGTACCTTAACCGATGAAGAAAAGACTGCGTTACTGGCCTGGCTGGAAAACGAGGACCATTGGAATATATTTGAGCGCACCGTCAATGAACAATTTCTAACCGATGGCCATGCCCTCCTCAAACGATTTGACGCGGAACGCGCATTGGCAAAAGTAAAGGCCAACCCGGCTTTTCACCGGCCGACGGCCATTGAAAGGTACGGGCGGACAGGCGCCAAAGTTATCCGGTTTGGCTGGGGTCGCTGGATCGCCGTGGCAGCAAGTATACTAGTAATAAGTGCTACCCTACTTTACATAAACCATGGAACGACTCACAATACGACGGTGGGGCACTCTTCAAGCCAACAGACACTGCACGATATTCTGCCGGGGAAACAGGGCGCTACACTCACGTTGGCTAACGGCGAAAAAATCGACCTGAATGATATAAACGCCGGCGACGTCGTAAACGAAGCAGGGATTACGATCAGAAAAACGGCCGATGGTAACTTGATTTATGCAGTTTCCGATGACCCTCCGGAAGAGCGCCACAGCCTATCGGTTAACGCACTTGCCACAGCTAAGGGGGAAACATACCGGGTTGTGCTTCCCGATGGATCTGTAATTGAATTGAATGCCGATTCGCGGTTAACCTATCCGTCTAGCTTTACAAACCAAATGGAGAGAAAAGTAACATTGGTGGGAGAAGGTTATTTCCAAATAGCGAAAGATAACCAACGGCCTTTTGTCGTGGAGACGGCGGGTCAACAGGTGTTGGTACTCGGCACCGAGTTCAACATCAAAGCCTATCCTGATGAAGACAAAACGGTTACCACATTAGTTACCGGGAGCCTAAAGGTGATGGGTGGCGACATGGGCAACCTGGTTTTGGCACCGGGAGAGGAAAGCGTATTGAATGGACAGGGCATAGTGATGGAAAAGGCAGATTTGAAGGCTTCCATCGCTTGGCGAATGGGGCGCTTTCATTTCAATAAAACGCCTTTCGATTCGATGGTTCGGGAAGTGGCCCGTTGGTACAACGTAGACGTTGAATATGCTGGGGATAAGACACCTGACATACGCTTTACCGGTGAGATGAGAAGGGATGTGTCGCTTCAAACCGTACTTGCCTACCTGGAGGAGCTTGGCGTCAACTTTCGCATGGAAGAACGAAAGTTGGTTATTGAGTAAACCGATTATTGTCGCACCTAAAAAAACGATTTATGAGTAGAGTTTAAAAAAACACCCAAAAAAAGCAGGAAAGTGCGACCAACACTTCCCCGCCATTCGGATGCTGCCCAGGGCAGACCAGTGTAAATCGAATTAAACACTATCCAAAACAAAGTTAATGAAAAAAATGAGACTACGGACCATAGGCTGTGCTGTACCTATGGAGGCGAGACAAATATTGCTAACCATGAAAATTACGTTTTTGTGCATCTTCTTATTTTGCCTGCAATCACGGGCTACGACGTCTGCACAGACGATCACCATCACGGCTGTCGACATGTCTTTAACGGATATCTTGGACCAGGTACAAAAACAAACGGGATTTTCGGTGCTGTTAACGTCAGACATCGAAGAGTCGGAGCGGTCGATTACCATGAAGACGAAAAATATGCCTTTAGCGCAGTTTCTTTCCAAGTTACTAAAAAATCAACAAGCCTCTTTTTCCATCAGGGAACAAACCATTTTTATTAAACCCACAAAGAAGGAAAACACGCCGATTTCCGACGCGCATTTCCAACAATTGATTAGGGGGCGGGTTGTCGATAGCGAAGGGGAAGGAATGGCAGGCGTGAATATTCGTATAAAAAATCAACATGAATCTGTTATATCTGATAAAAACGGAAATTTCCAGCTACGTGCCAACAAGGGCAGTGTATTGACTTTCAGCTATGTCGGATATGCGATATCCGAACACACTGTCGAGAACGATCTTCCATTGACGATTGTTATGCGGGCAGACGAAACAAGCCTCGACGAAGTGGTCGTGGTGGGATACGGCACGGTAAGGAAAAGTGACCTGACAGGGTCCGTTTCGTCGATAAAACTGGGCGAGAATAACGAAAACCGAGTAATCTCCGTTCCAGAAGCTTTACAAGGACGGGTTGCCGGAGTGAACATCCTAAACAATACGGGCGAACCTGGATCGGGTATGACATTCAATATCCGCGGTACCACGTCAATTACCGGCAGCAACCAACCGTTAATTGTGTTGGATGGTCAACCCATCGAATCCGATCTCAGCGCGACCAACGCCGGTATGAGCATCGACTGGCAGTCAGAATCGCCGCCATTGGATCCGCTGGCCTCGCTCAATCCCGCGGACATCGAATCTATAGAGATACTGAAAGACGCTTCCGCAACCGCTATCTATGGCTCCAGAGGCGCAAACGGCGTGGTACTTATCACATCCAAAAGCGGAAAATCGAAAGACAACAGAGACCAGATTTCGTACAGCCTTCGGACGGACTTTAGCAAATTGCCTAAAAAAATCCCAATGGCAGACGCCTATACGTATATGATGTACCGCAACGAAGCGGCCATGAATGAGGGGCGCGGACCTGTATATAGCGACCAAGAAATTGAGGAGAACGTGACGATCTACGGCGACCTGAATTGGCAGGATATGGTGTACCGCACGGCACACTCCATGGACCACCAACTTACCGCCTCAGGACTTTTGGGAAAATCCAGATACCGGTTAAGTGGAAACTTCAGCAACAACGAAAGCGTTTTGCGAAACGCAGGTTTTAAAAGAGGAAGTGTACGATTAAATTTTGACAGGGATATTAGCGATAAATTATCGCTTTCCTTCCGTTCAAACGTTTCGTTCACTCATCGAAAATACGGTGCACAATCGAATACGCAAGGTACATTCTCTTCATCGGCAGTCATCGGTGCCATCGCTTCTACCCCATTGCGGATGCCCTATAACGAAGATGGCGAATTGGAGATCGGCTTCGCAAACAACCCCGTGCTGGTCACCGAGCTGCTAAAAGACCACACGAACTCGGAAACCGTTATCTCCAGCCTCGATCTGGAGTACAAAATCACCAAAGGGCTTACCTATAAAATAAAAGGAGCTGTCAATCAAATCAGTTCGTTACGGCAGCTGTACTGGCCGCGGGGCACTTTCCAAGGCGACCAATACGATGGATCGGCTACGCGGGCGACCAACATAAACAGCAATTACTTAATTGACCATTTGTTGACCTATAAGCGTAATTTCGACAAACACCGGATTAATTCCGTAGCGGGTTATTCCTATCAGCAATGGTTCAGAAAAGGATCGAGCGTAACGAGCACAGGTTTTCCAACCGATCTGCTGGGATACGAGAATATGGGCATGGCGGAATTGCCGGGCATTACACACACCACCAACCAAAACAGAGCGCTGCAATCCGTTCTGGGGCGGGTCAATTACTCCTATGACGGCAGGTATCTGCTAACGTTGACGGGGCGGTATGACGGTGCAACGCGACTTGCTCCGGGAAATAAATGGAGTTTTTTCCCCTCCGTGGGTTTGGGCTGGAACGTATCGAACGAGTCGTTTTTTAAAGCGCATTTCACCGCGATCAACAATTTGAAAATCCGCGCAAGTTATGGCGTTGCCGGAAGCGAGAGCGTAGGTATCGGGGCTACCCAAGGGCGTTACACAATTGATCACGTCATCATCGGCGACCGAATTGTTCCAGGATTCAATTACGCAAGCTTCAGCAATGCTTTATTGGGATGGGAAACTACCCGATCGTTCAATCTCGGAGTGGATATCGGGATACTGAATGATAGGGTGACGCTTTCTGCGGACATCTATCAGAAGACCACGAATGATCTGTTACTGAATTTAAGCATTCCGGCGTCTTCCACCTTCAGAAGTTACAGCACGAACACCGGCGAAGTATCCAATAAGGGGCTGGATGTGGAGGCGAACGTCGCCATTTTAGGGAACGAAAAGTGGAACTGGAATGCTTTCGGCAACATCTCCATCAACAGAAATAAAATCGTGGATATGGGGGGCACCGACATTCTGTACGGAGGTATTTACCTGAACGGGGGGAACAGCTTCTTGAACCAGTCGTTGCAGGTGGCGAAAGTGGGCGAAGCCATTTCCTCGTTCTGGGGCTACCGTACCGCCGGTATTTATCAGAATCCACTCGAAATAGCGTCGGATCCGAACATTCAGAACGACCCCAACAAAGCGGCGTTGCGTCCGGGTGATGTGCGGTTCGTAGATATGAACGGCGACGGCCAGATTACCGATGCCGACAAAACCATTATCGGTAAACCCAATCCCGACTTCAGCATAGGTTTTGGAAGCAGTATTTCGTACGATAGGCTGACGTTATCGTTTACATTTTTGGGGAACTTCGGCCAGCAACTCATTAACTTGAATCAGTGGCTGATCGGATCGTTAACCAACAAAGGAACGTATAGCGTATCAATGGATGCTTATAACAATCGCTGGCGCGGAGAAGGAACAAGTAATAAGTACCCCAGGCCAAACCTTGATGACCTTCGATTTGGCGGTAAATTTCCGGATTATATGATTGAAGACGCATCTTTCCTACGGTTACAGAATGTAAATCTGGGTTATGACTTTACCATTCCCGAGTTATTGAAAACCGCGAAGTTCAGAACGTATGTTTCGGGTACTAACCTGTTTACCATCACCAATTACCTGGGATATGACCCCAATGTGAACGCACTGGGAAATCAGGCCCTAATGAGCGGCGTGGATTATGGCACGCTGCCGCAAAGCCGAACATTCTCCATGGGAGTGATATTAACTTACTAATCGAGAAATAAATATGAAAACCATACGTAGTAGTTTTATAAGATATGTGGCTGTGGTGTCCGCAATTTTGGTCACCTTACAGTCGTGCGAATTAGACGAAGTGATTCCTGATGTCATCACCGAAGAAAAAATTAAAGACGAGAAGGACGTCAGCTCGCTGATTAATGGCGCCTATGCGCTGCTAAATAACCCTGATGGTTTTAAATACAACGGCGGCCTTGCTTTCCTCTTCCTGGCGGGAGACGACCTGTATGCGGCGGGGGGCGGCGAGCTGGAAACGTTTTCCAACAAGGCGTTCGGTCCGAACAATACACACACGTTCTGGAACACCTTCTATTCGACAATTGGCAATGCCAATAACCTCATCGACCGGCTGGATAAACTGGAGCTGTCGCCAGAATTCGAAAGGCGCGCCTATGGCGAAGCCTATTTCCTGCGGGCCTTTTCGTATTATTTCCTGGTTCGGTTATATGGTGGGGTTCCCCTGCGGACCAGCGTGACCACCCGGGCGAGCGACTTTTACCTGAAACGAAGTGAAGTGGATGAGGTGTATGCACAGATTTTTGCGGATTTCAAAGAAGCGGCGGAACGGCTTCCCATGCGCTCGGACCTACCGGATTCGGATCTGGGAAGGGCTACGAAAGGCGCCGCTCACGGCTTTCTGGCACAGGCTTATTTGACATTTGGTAACCAACTGGATCTGGCGGGCCAAGTTTCCGACGCCCATGCCAATTATGCCATAGCCCAAAATTACTGCGATTCCGTGATTAACAGTGGTCAGTATGTCCTGCTGAGTGACTACGGCCAATTGTTCAACTTGTCGAATGAAACGGGAGCCTATAACGAAGTGATGTTCGGGATCCGCTTTTCGGCGGACCCTTTGAGGCGAGGGTACGGTGCTGCAGGCTCGGAATTCGCCTACCGGTTTTTGGGGTCCAGCTCGTGGAACGTGACGGGCAACAAGCCTAACGGTAATGGTGCGGCACATGTCCGGCCTCAGCCTTGGTATACCGACTTCTACTATTCAGGTGATTACGGTACGGGCACGCCCCACTACGGTCAACCCGATCACGACTATCGGGCACAGATATCCAACTACCAGCGGGGTTCCAACGGTAACCTTAATCCGGTAACTGGTGAAAATTTCAGGTGGATGTATATGTATCCGGTAGTTCATCCAGAAGACTCCCGGATAACCGGGGCGGGGAGCAGCACGACTTCAGTGATCGGGAAATACATCGACCCCGCCGGCTACGACAGCCGCAATCACGGCAATGATTTTTTTGTGATGCGCTATGCTGAGATATTGCTCATCAAGGCAGAAGTACTCAACGAACTGAACGGCCCTACCCAAGAATCCATCGATCTGATCAATGAGCTACGAATCCGTGCCAGGAACGCCGACGGAACACCGAGGGAATACCCCACCTTGGTGACGCTTTCTGCTGCCCCGACCCAAGCATCGCTCCGGCGGAAGATCTTTGAAGAGCGCGGTGCAGAATTCCTGGCAGAGGGGCTCCGCTGGTTCGATTTAGTGCGGATGAAGAGCCACGAAAATCCGTCAGAAACCATGTACGATTACCAGTTTGGGACGTTCCTGCCTACGTTAAGCCCCAATACCCCCTCGTGGCAGAGCTCCCAGCAACGGTGGAACCCCAACACCCGCGGCGGCTATATACCGGGCAGCGTGGCGTCCATCACCTATCACCCCAAATTCAAGCTGTTCCCGATTCCGACCTCAGAGTTGATCATCAACCCTAATTTCGGCCCCCAGAATCCCGGATGGCAATAATCGCGTGTAATCTTAAAAAGCATTCAAATGAAAAATATACAGGTTAAACTTTTCAGATACTTGGCCTTGATTGGCATCTACAGTCAGCTCTTGGGTTGTGACAAACCAACCGCCGATTTTGTGAGGCCCGACTATACGCCACCTCGTTTTTCCAATCCGGTTGCCGGACCTTCCCTTACTAACCCTTCGGTGCTGCGCACCTGGGACGGTTGGTTTTATGCCTACGGTTCAGAAGTGACGGATGCGGAGGCCGGTAGTGCTTCCTTGATCCCCGTGATGAAGTCGGCAGATCTGGTGAACTGGACGTTCCAGCGTGCCGCCTTTTCATCCCGACCCAGCTGGCATACGGGTTGGCTCTCATCGCCCGAAGTGGTGGAAGTAAACAGACAAGCCTATATGTATTATTCCTTCGGCAATGCCGACGATCCGGAAGTGAGCATAGGGATTGCCACGGCTTTTAATCCGGCTGGTCCGTATGTAAACCGTGAGGACCTGGAAGAAATGGGCGACAAACCCGGAAATTTACTCGATGCGGACTCCATACTTATCGCTGACCCTCGACATCCTTTCTTCTTTCAAGAGGGCGAGAAAGGCCCGAAATATTTGTTCTGGACAAGCAGTAATGCGGCGGATCAATCCGGTGTGTACTGCCTTCCTCTATTGGAAAACGGCCTCCGCGTACCGGATTGGGAAGCCACTGAAAAAATCGCTTCCGGCACCCTGAACGGTGTGGTAATACATCAAAGAGACGCTGAGTACTACCTCTTTGGAACCAAGGAGGAAGAGGGCACGTCCCGCATCGTCGTGGGCCGTTCGAGTCGGTTAGAGGGTCCTTACTTAGACAAGAACGGCACAGACATGAACGATGACGCCGCGGGAAGCACGTTCATTGAAAGTTCTGCCACCTTTGCCAATCCCGGACGTAACACCCGCATCTTCAACGACAAAAATGCCGACGATTGGATCTTGTTCCATGCTACAGACACCCGTGAAACCGTACCGGAAAACGGTCATGTTCCTCGGCCGCTCCTATTAGCCAAGGTTGTCTGGAACAACGGATGGCCAGAAATTGTTACCGATTACTTAGCGGCAGAGGAAGTAAGCGGACCTAATTTCTTTTAATTTGAATACAGCATGATAAACTATAAAAAGTCAAAAAACAATCCTATGAATTTTCTGAAGACCATTGCGTTGCTACTAGTTGCCATCACGACGCAAGCACAACAGCCCGAACCTGCCAAAACCTTAATCGTTATATTTGATGGTTTGCGCCCCGACTATATTACGCCCGAGCAAATGCCCAACCTCTATGCGTTCAAAAAGCAAGGCGTATTGGCTACCCAGCATCACAGTGTTTTTCCTACCGTAACGCGGCTAAATACATCGGCTTACTCCACCGGCTCCTACCCCGCCAAAAGTGGCATTCTCGAAAACAACGTCTATTTCCCGGAGGTTGATAAGTCCAAAAGCCTGAATACCGGGGATGCCCGCGCATTGAAACGTATCGATAGTGCGACCCATGGTCAGCTGCTTACCACCGTCTCCTTCGGCGAGGTGTTACAGGCCGCCGGAAAACGGTTGATGGTGTTCAGTTCCGGTTCAACCGGACAGGCGTTTTTACAGAATCACACCCTGAGTGGTGGTGCCATCGTGAATCCGGATATGATCCTACCCGAATCGTATAAGGAAACCGTTTATGATGCCGTCGGCCAAATTCCGGCCGGTAAAGAACATTCCGCCAAACATATCTGGGCCACCGATGCATTGATTAAGCTGGGCCTGCAACCTGGCGGCGCCGACGTTTGTGCCATCTGGATGTCCGACCCCGACCACACCACGCACGCAGATGGCATCGGCACGCCCTCGGCGGTGGCAGCAATCAAACTGGTGGATGAGCAATTTGGCAGGATATTAACACATTTAAAACAGGCTAACCTAGATGGAGACTATAATATCATGATTACCGCCGACCATGGCTTTATTACCTATGCAGGCAACACAACGATCACTAAGCATTTAATTGAAAATGGATTCAAGAAAAGCAAAGCGTCTGATGACGTCGTCGTGGCAGGCCGAGCCATCCATGTGAAAAACCATGATCCCGAAACGATAAAAAAAATCGTCGCATCGCTCCAGGAATCGGAGTATATTGGAGCGATATTCACGAAGGGCGCGAAACCTGGAGACCTGGAAGGCTGGGTGGACGGCACGATTGCTTTCGAAGCCATCCATTGGGACCACCCCACGCGAACCGCCGATATCCTGGTAGATATGAACTGGGACGACCGTGAGAATGAATACGGTTACCGGGGTACGTCAAGCTATGTTGGCCCCGCCGGGCACGGTGGCCTCACGCCGTATGAAGTTCATATCGCATGGATTGCTTCCGGCCCAGATTTTAAAAAGCGTGCGGAAACCAAGCTGCCAACATCCATCGTGGATATTGTGCCCACGGTGTTGCATCTTCAGCATGTCCCCGTGCCCGATCAAATGGATGGCAGAGTCGCATACGAGATGCTGAATCGAAAAACACCCTCAACGGCTCCGAAAAAAGCAAAGAAAGACAAGGTCGTTACCCATGTGAAAGCCCCTTGGGGAACGTATAAACTGACCCTTCAGCGAACCATCCTCGGAAAGTATACCTATATCGACTTTGCCAAGGCCGAACGCATAACGACTGGCCAGTAACCGTTACCTGCATCGTATAAGTGCTCAATTCAAAGCCCGACCAATAGGTGGCCGGGCTTCACCATCGGTGGTCGTAAAGGTAATGAAGGATAATAAGTTAACACGCACAGCATCAATGGCCGGTGTCTTTTAGTTTAGAAACGTTTTACGATACATGGTATCGGATTCGTAGGACTCTTGCCGGTACGGTTTGCTAATCGCCAGGTGTAATCATAGAACATTAGCACGAGGCTTGTTGTCGTTGAGCATTACGCTCGTCGGTACGTGGTAAAAAAAGGGCATAGGCGGTTCAGATTCCGCCCTATGCCATTAATAGAAAAGGTTGCTATTTGCGTGAAAAGACGCTATTTCCGCTTTCCTCCACCAAAAAAGGCCCCAACTTTAAAAGCGACATAACCACCGTCTTTAATGATGTTATACTCACCTGAGAAGCGGAAGTGTCCGGCTTCGAACCCCAAGCGCGGGAAAAATCCGAACTTCGTTGCGCCGGGCAAGACTGCCGTGTTGCCACCTTGTACCGTTTCTTCATCTAACGTGATGGAAGAAGACCGGAAAAAACCTGCCCCTAACCCTGCAAATGGGCGGAAGCCTGTATCGCGGAAATAGTAATCACCCGTTGCACTGTAAGAACTGAGTATAGATACTTCCGCGTCAGCATTTTCTTCATTCAAGTCTCTCACATATGCTAAAGCGGCACCTTCAAACCGAAAGCCTACCGCCAAAGCATCTGACAACCGATAATGGGGTTCAACCGCAAAAGCTACACCACCCTTCGTTCCGCCACCGCCAGACGTCGGTATGGCATACCCTATTCCAAGATCGACCTTAACTGGCTTGTAATTTTGGGCGTAAGAAAAAAGAGTCATGGCACAGAAACCGAATACCGTTAAAAGAAAAAACTTCATGCTTTTTAAATTGAATTAGAGTAAATAATTATGTTAATTAATGGCACAAAGTTAACGGCACACCCACATGGGAAAGACTCACTTTATAAAGTGAGACAACAAGTAAACTTACTGAATATTAATACGATAAATTAAAGCGCACTGACCTCGGCTTGGAAACGCTTTTTATAAAGGGTTGGCGTGGTACCCGTATGTTTTTTAAATGCCCGTTGAAACGCTGCTTTGGAATTGAACCCACTCATATACGCGAGCTCTTCGATTTTTATGAAGTCGTATTTCTTGTCTATCAAGCGCTCTTTGAGTACTTCTATTCGGTAGCAATTGACAAAGTCGAAGAAGTTTTTTCCAAACTGCTGGTTTAGGACCTGCGAAATGGCATAACTGGGGATACCGGTTTTTTCCGAAAGCACGGTAAGGGTTAATTCGGGATCCAAATACCACCTCTCGGTTTCGAACCCTTTAGCCAATAGCTCGGCATAATATTCTATTTTGCTGGTCGATAAATGCGAGTTGGCATACTTTTGCAATTTATGGTCTGCAATATATTGATTGAGGGGCTCGTACAACTTCCTGAAACGTTGGTAGTCGGTATCCGAGAATACGACTCCATATTGGTAACTTTTATAGACAATATAAAAATACATCAGATTGCCGAATACCGGTACCCATACCAACTCCAAGTACCATAGGGAACTGAAAAGCGACAGGATTCCCAATAGGAGTATCTGGGCAATCATAACGTTGAGAAACTCGGTGATGTATCCGATCTTGAAGTTGTCGAGATGGGTAAATACCGCTTTGAAATTGACGATATGGCGATAAACTGCCCATGCTGAAACGGATACATAACTAAACACCAAAACGATGGGTGCCCAATAAGCCAGTGATCTTTGCCAGCTAACTTCGCTACTTTCCAGGAAAGAATGTGCAAATGCTGTTTGTGCTGCTTCTCCAGAAATCGTATAGCCTAACCACAAGATCAAAAGACAAAATGAGGGCAACAGGTGCAGTAGTTTATTCGGGGTAAACTTAAATGGCTTTCCAAGCATTTCCATGCAATAAAAGAAGTAAATCGGCCCGAAAAAGCTAAATAGCACTTGGCTAACAAACAAGGAATGTGGAAAGTCGGCTATTGGACACGTGTAAAAAACGTAGTTGGATAGGATCGGAAAAACAGGCAACAGGATGATGAAGGCGAGCATCCGATTGGCCCCGGAATTATTCTTGCGGAAGAAATACAACGGAAAGAGCAATACTTTGTTGATGATCGTGAAAATATGCAAAAATAATATCCAATCCATAGATTCAAGTCAATTGATTAGTTCGGCTGCCGAAAATACCATTATTTTCCGGGTACAAAAAATATCGTTTCGTTTGATTTTGATTCCGAACTTGTTTTGCCGGTATCCTTCAGACTCGCCGGTAAACCGCCCACCAGGAAGCGTATTGGTAAACACCAAGGGTTGCCCGGCCCGGTCGTAAACCTGCGCATTGAGGTAAACGT
>Ga0079224_100010104_pt1 | contig 12923 bp, 10 predicted proteins | sample Stecom2015_FD_80414 | JGI IMG/M metagenome (GOLD analysis project Ga0079224, IMG submission 80414) | Agricultural soil microbial communities from Utah to study Nitrogen management - Steer compost 2015 | ecosystem: Environmental > Terrestrial > Soil > Agricultural land | place: USA: Utah... | reverse complement strand
CAAGAGCCAGCTGATTCAGATGGATCTCGGGAATCCTTCCCAGACCAAGGTACTTAATAGCCCTACGTATGATCTTTCCAGTTTTAGCCTTTCTCCTGACGGGAAAAAACTGGCTTTTGTCAAAGGCTGGGAGGGAAAATCACAGATCTGGATCTTGCCCCTCGACGGGGGAGAGGCGCAGGTCATCACTTCGGAGAAAAGCGGTGCATCATCGCCCGTCTGGTCGCCGGATGGCTCCAAGATTCTCTTTTCTTTCTCCGTCCCGCTTTGGGCTATGGAGGGCAACCCCACTTGGGAAAATCCACGCCCCGGCAGAACTTACGGCGACGAGCCAAACTATCAGGCTATCAAGGATGGCAAGGCAAAGGAGACCGTGAAGACCGACATGGATGGAAGCGTGGAGGAATTGAGAGCTTGGCTGGCAAAGAACGCTTCCAAAAACGACCCCAGAGTCATAGATCGGCTTAACTTCCTTGGCGAGCGCGGCCTTTCGACGGATATTTCTTTCAGACACCTCGGTGTGTTCGATCTGAAGACAAAAGAGTCTCAAGTGTTGACGTCAGGGTACCAAAGCTTTGGCAGCGGAGCGTGGTCGCCGGACGGAACCTACATTCTGACAAGCAGTGTGAAGAGCGAGGACCATCCGGATCTCCTGTCAGAGTCCAATTCGGACATCTACAAGATAAACCTGGCTGACAAGTCCATTACTGTGTTTCTGACCCAAGAAAATTACCGTTTTGGCGAAGCTACTTTCTCTCCAGATGGCAAACTGATTCTTGTCTCAGGTCAAAATACCGAAGACCGTGCTTTTAACCAGAGCTTGATCGGCACCGTCAAGGCTGACGGTACTGGCTTGAGATGGCTTACCGAATCGCTGGATCGAAGAGTGAGCGGCGCAAAATGGACAGATGACAGCAAGTCAATCTATTTCTCAGGAGCCAACCAAGGCGGAGTCACCTTATATAAGGCCGACGTAGCTTCCGCCAAGATAACACCAGTGATCAGCGGGCCCGTCGGAGTTGGAGACTTCGACATCAAAGGCAGCCAGTTGGTCTACAGCCTGACCAAAGTAGCCAATCCGAGTGAGCTATATAAGTCTGACCTGCAAGGGAAAGGCGAACAAGTTCTGACTGGATTCAATACAGCCTGGCTGGCTGAGCGATGGGTTTCTCAACCCGAAGCTCATCAGTTTGAGCACGATGGGTTTACAGTTGACTACTGGGTGATGCCTCCTTTTGGGATGAAGTCCGGCACAAAGTATCCCACGCTTCTCGAGATGCATGGCGGACCTACTGCGATGTGGGGACCTGGCGAGGCTAGCATGTGGCATGAATTTCAGGTGTTGGCCGGCCGCGGATATGGGATCGTCTATGCCAACCCAAGAGGAAGTGGCGGATATGGCAAAGACTTCCAGCGAGGCAACTACAGAGACTGGGGAGACGGCCCTGCCAAGGATGTGCTGACTGCGTTGGACAAGGCTGGAGAAAAATATGACTGGATCGATCAGGATCAGTTGGTGCTTACCGGTGGTTCTTACGCGGGATATTTGACAGCCTGGATCGTCGGTCATGATCATCGCTTCAAGGCTGCTTTGACGCAGCGTGGCGTATATGAACTGACCTTCTTCATGGGAGAGGGAAATGCCTGGAGACTGGTGCCAAACTACTTTGGCTACCCATGGGAAGAGGGAGTCAAAGAAATCTTGGCTTACAACAGCCCGCAAACCTATGTGCAGAACATTCAGACTCCATTGATGATATTCCACGGGGACAGCGATCTCCGCACGGGCGTCCGCCAATCGGAGTTGCTTTACAAAAGTTTAAAGATCCTTGGCAAACCAGTGGAATATATCCGCTATCCTGAAGAGGGCCACGAGCTTTCCCGCTCAGGGGCGGTTCACCGACGTCTGGATAGAATTGGAAGGATCGTGGAGTTTTTTGAGCGATACGTGGAGCATCCTCAGTAATCTTCCCATTTGACTTTCTAAATTGTAAGAAGGCTGTCCAAATCAACGGGCAGCCTTTTTTTGGTTTTTGGAAATCGAATAAGGAGCCTTACCGTTCATGACCCTGTACTAAGTAAAGGGGAGAAGTTGAATGTCCCTCTTTCCAGCCCCGAAAGGCTGAAATCTTCAATAATATCCCTTTCGGGATTCCATTTCAATTGTGGTAACGTTACCTCCGGCTACACAGGAGGTGATGAGTTGTGAAGATCGTTTGGGTCTAAGGCTTCCAAGCCTGGATGTCAATAGCTACTTCTTTAGTTAATTTGACTGCTGGTATCTTGCGGACAATCCTAGTTGGAGAATATCATTTCCGGTAGGCACTTTGTCTTTTTACCATCCAGCCTGGATAGAGTGCCGGAAGGGGGCTGACTTCGTCTATCTTGGCAAGGTCGTCGTCCGTGAGATTGACCTTGACGGAATCAATGTTTGCCTGGAGCTGGGGGAGTGTCTTAGCGCCGATGATCGTGCTGGTGACTCCGGGCTGCTGGCGTACCCAGGCCAAGGCGACCTGAGCAACTGAGACTTGGTGTGTCGCGCTGATCGATTGCATCACTTCTACTAGATCGTAGGCTTTCTCCTTATCGATCGGCGGGAAATCAAACGTGGCTCTTCGGGAGCCTTCAGCAGTCTCGCCGGCACGGGTGTATTTCCCGGAGAGAAAACCGCCTGCCAGCGGACTCCATGGGAATATTGACAGGTCGAGATCTGCTGCCATTGGCACGAGCTCGTGCTCGATATCTCGGCTGACCGCAGCGTAGTAGTATTGGAGTCCGATGAATTTATGCCAACCGCTGTACTGAGCGATGGTTTGAGCCTTGGCGACCATCCAGGCAGGCCAATTGCATAGCGCGATATAGCGTACTTTGCCGCTGTCGACAATATCGTTGAGCGAGCGCATGATCTCCTCCAGTGAGGTCTTTGCATCCACGCCGTGTACATAGAGAATGTCAAGATAGTCCAGTTGTAGACGTCTCAGGCTTGCTTCTACCGAATGGAAGATATGATAGCGTGAAAGTCCAGAGCTGTTTGGCTGATCATTCATCCTGCCCAGCACCTTACTGGCGACGACGATTTCATCCCGTCTCACTCCCAAGTCGAGGAGCGCTTGACCGAGGAGCTGCTCTGACTGTCCGAAGGAATATACATTAGCGGTGTCGATGAAATTGATCCCGGAGGCGACCACGGCCTCCATCATCTGATTGACTTCTTTTTGCTGCAATCGGCCTATCTGTGCCCACATGCCGGTGTCCTGTGAGCCAAAGGTCATGGTGCCAAAGCAAAGCTCGGAGACCATCAGCCCGGTGTTTCCAATGTAGTTGTAGTTCATTCTTTAATTGATTTGAAGTGGAGTTTGAAAAAAAGCCTAAAGAGTCATCCGCCAACGTACCACAAGCTAAGTCTCACCACTATCGGGTCGGGATGCTGAGGACCAAAATTATCCAGGGTCCAACCTACAAAAGTTTTTTCTGGAGCTTATCAGGCCGATTGGCCGGCGAGCGGATATACAGAAAATCAACAACATTTTCCAAAGAACAGTTGCTCCTATCACCGAATTTCTTGGAGGAATACTGTCTGCTTTCCATGCTTTCCACAAAATCTTCAGGTTCGATAATCTCAAAGAAGTTCGGGATTGTGATTTGGTCACTGCCTACCGATTGTCATGACCCCTGGCCTTGATCTTGGCATTTGGGGTCGTTTCTTCTTCCTCAGGGGTCACCTGATCCATCAGTGACAGGTCTGGCTGTCCTGCATTGACCCACGCCGTGTACCAGAAGTCCGCAATCATCTTGATAGATCGCTTCATCTGCCGTTCGATTTGACGATCGAGGGTCCTCGCAAACGCCTCGGTAAATTCTCTTGAGTACACTCTGACCGTCAGTCCGTTTCTTTCTTCGTAGCTATATTTTTGATCGCCACGGAAGCTTTCGGTCAGCTGCTTTTCGGCGCCCAGCACGCTGTCCACTTGGGTGTGGGCGTGTGCCACTGCCTCCCAAATCTTCAGTTGAGGCTTATCGACGTACTCCGCTTTGCCCACCCAGAGTGAGTATCCGGTTGCCATCAGCTCGGGCACCCTGCTTTCCCAAAACCCGTGAATTCCTTCCTGCCCGGTCAGCTGTCCGTTGTAATTCTCGGTGGTGTGCAGCGGGACATTGAGGTCTCCGAGGTAGTGGCCGAGGTCTGCCGAAAGTCTGAGTATCGCAGCAGTGTTCTTTTGCTCGAAGGCTCTGGTCAGGCTGAGCATCGTCAGATAAGCGGACCAGGGCCCGATGCCATTTTCGCGGAGCGAATCTTCCGAGAATTTTTCGATGGCTTCCGGCCAGTACTTTGGCAGCACCCAAAGCGCGCTGTCTCCATAGATGTCCAGATCGATGAAGTGCTTTTCCGCTTCGCCCTCTACAGCATATCTTCTCTTGTCGGGATTGACGGCTTTCTCTGTAATGAAGTCAATATGAGGTTTATAAAAAGAGATCATCTCCGGAGGAAGCGAGAAAACCGCCTGTCGATTGATCAATGAGTGAGCGTAAAAGCCCCAATAACGCGGACTTTCGATAGGGAAAAGAAGGCTAAAAGCCCCTATAATAAAAAACCTCATTCTTGAAAATAGTCAAAATAATTCGCTTGGTAACTAAGAAAAAGACTATATTTGGACACTGTTTTAGCATTTAATCCAAATATTCTGATTTGGTGAAGGTGTCGACAGAAAGGAATGTTTTAAATTCCTTTGGCATACTTAATTATTTACCATAACTTTGCACTCCAATTCGGAATAGGGGAACGTAAAGAATTTATTTAAAAACGAGATATGGCAAATCACAAATCAGCTCTTAAGAGAATTCGTGCCAACGAATCGAAGCGTTTGAGAAACAGATATCAAGCTAAAACCACTAGGACTTTCATCAAAAGATTGAAAGCTGCAACTGACAAGGTAGAAGCGATGGAGCTTTACAAGAAAGTTGTTTCTATGCTGGACAAATTGGCGAAGAAGAATGTTATTCACAAAAATAACGCAAGTAACAAGAAGTCTAGATTGGCCAAGTTCGTAAGCGCGATGGCTTAATGTCTACATGACTTTCTCACTAAAACCCTGCCCAAAAGTAGGGTTTTTTTATTGCACTTTTATAAGTAGTTTTAGTTACACTTTTTTAGCAACTACATATGAGTCAGGCTACTTCGATCAAGATCTCCGAACTGGCAGAAGAAGATCGACCCCGGGAAAAACTCTTGCTTAAAGGGAAATCCGCTCTTTCGGACGCGGAGCTGATCGCTATCCTGATTGGATCGGGGACGCCGACGATCAGCGCGGTGGATCTCTCGAGGATGATCCTGCGGGATGTCAGCTACGAACTCGCCGCGCTGGCCAAGATGTCGGTGATGGATCTGATGAAGTTCAAGGGGATCGGGGAGGCCAAGGCTATCTCCATAGTTGCTGCAATGGAGCTAGGTAGAAGACGGAAAGAGCAGGAGCCACAGCCGCGCAGCAAGATCACCTGCTCCAGGGATATTTATGAGATCATGAGGCCTGAGCTCTACGACGAGATTGTGGAGCATTTCTACCTGATATTGTTGAGCAGATCCAATTTCGTAATCAGAAAGCAGCTCCTCAGCCAGGGTGGGACATCCGGAACGGTCGTCGATCCCAAGATAGTCTTCAAGATTGCCCTCGAGAATATGGCGCAGTCGCTGATATTCGTCCATAATCACCCCAGTGGCAACACCGCTCCGTCAGATCAGGACAGGAAATTAACCGCTAGGTTGGTCAAAATCGGGCGGGAGCTGGATTTGCCGGTCTTGGATCATGTGATTTTTGCAGATCGTGGCTATTTTAGCTTCGCCGATGAAGGCATACTTTAATTCATAAGATACCCAAGGGAAAGTTTTTCGACAAGGAGTGAATATTCAGAGCATTCTATCTGACCGCGAAAATCAATTATTAACAAATGAAATCAAGTCAGGTAATTATAATAGCGATAGGCCTCGTAGTACTGGCCGCAGTTGGCTACATGTTTACAGCGGCCGAAAGCCCTGAAGCCTATTTGGAGAAGATCGAAAAGGAACGCGAGCGGCAGTTCAAGTTTATCCGATACAACATCGAATCACCTTTGACGGACGAACAGAAGCGAAGTTGCAAGCCGCTGGATTTCTACGAGATTGATCCTGCCTACAGGGTGAAGGCGCGGTTGATTCCCATCGAAGATAAAAAAATGAGAGAGGTGCCTCTGACCGATGGCTCAGTACAAAGATACTTTGAGCATTCCTACGCGGAATTTGAGTTAGGCGGAAAGACCAACAGATTGCTCCTGCTCCAGTCCAAGGAGGAGACGGATATGCGCAATTTCTTTCTGGCATTTGCAGACGAGACAAGTGCCAAAGAGACTTACGGCGGGGGTCGGTACATCAACGTGCGGCAGGATGGAAAAAACAGCATCACGATAGATTTTAACCTGGCATACAATCCCTACTGCGCATACAATCCCGATTATGCTTGCCCGATTCCTCCCAAGGAAAACCTGCTCGACATCGCTGTCCCTGTGGGTGAGAAAAATTACGCCAAATAGGAAAGCCCTCCTGCAATTCTTATAAATTTGTCCTTGATTTGAAAAGGTGCCATCGCACCTTTTTTGTTGCTATCCGGGAGTGATTCCTGTAAAAAATACCGAAATGAAGATCTCAATCAATAGACTGAAGCATTACATCACCTTATCCGAAAACCCGGAAGAAATAGCGGCTTTGCTGACTCGCTCGGGGCTGGAAGTGGAGGGCGTTGAGGAGTTTGTCTCCGTGCCCGGAGGGCTGCAAGGGGTGGTCATCGGTGAGGTTTTGACCTGCGAAAAACACCCCGATGCAGATAAGCTAAGTCTAACTACCGTGGATACTGGATCGGCGATTGTCCCGATTGTCTGTGGCGCCCCAAATGTGGCCAAGGGCCAAAAAGTAATAGTTGCAACCGTCGGAGCGAAGCTTTACCCTTCCGAGGGTGAGCCTTTTGAGATCAAAAAAGCCAAGATCCGCGGACAGGTCTCCGAAGGAATGATCTGCGCGGAAGATGAGATTGGCTTGGGTTCCTCCCATGCCGGAATCATGGTTTTGGATACGGAGTTGCCGAACGGGACGCCCGCTGCCGAGTATTTTGAGGTCGAGACTGACTCGATTCTAGAGATCGGCCTGACTCCAAACAGAGCTGATGCGGCTTCGCACCTCGGTGTGGCTCGTGACCTAAGAGCGCTTTTGGGACGGGAGATCAGACTGGCGGAAGAGAAGCCCTTGGCTGTCGAACAGTCGGCTCCCCCGATCTCCGTGGAGGTTCAGAATGCAGCAGATTGTCCGAGATATACCGGGGTGGTATTGACTGATATCAAGGTAGGACCATCTCCGCAGTGGCTGCAGAATTTCCTCCGCTCCCTCGATCTCGAACCGATCAACAACGTGGTCGACATCACCAACTTCATCCTGCATGATCTGGGACAGCCACTTCATGCATTTGATGCAGAAAAGATTTCCGACAGGAAAATCATTGTCGGCAAACTTCCCAAAGGAACTCCTTTTGTGACCTTGGACGGGAAAGAAAGAAAACTTTCCGGTGAAGAGCTGATGATCAACGACTCAAAAGGAGGGATGTGCATCGCGGGGATTTTTGGAGGAGACCACTCCGGAGTCAGCAATGAGACCACTTCCATCTTTCTGGAGTCCGCTTACTTCTCTCCCGATGTGATCCGGAAAGGATCTCAGCTGCACGGACTGAAGACCGATGCGTCGTTCCGATTCGAACGTGGAACTGACCCTAATATGCCGGTCTACGCCTTGAAAAAGGCAGTTGCGCTCCTTCAGGAGATTGCAGGCGCAAAGGTTAGTTCGGAGATTATTGACCTCTATCCAGAGCCTGTCCAGGATTTTGAGATTGAAGTTACCTATGGACATATCAACAGACTGATCGGGAAAGCGATCGATCCGACTGAGGTGAAGTCCATTCTGGAAAGCTTGGAGATCCAAGTGATCAATGAAACGGCAGAGAGATTTACTGCCATCGCGAAGCCCTACCGGGTAGATGTGACGCGCGAAGCGGACATCATCGAGGAGGTTTTGCGGATTCATGGCTTCCATCAAGTAGAGCTATCGGAAAACCTCCGAACCGACTACCTCGCTGAGCATCCGGTCAAAGATCCAAACAAGCTGCAATACCGGACGACGGAGATGTTGGCGGCGCAGGGCTATTTTGAACTGATCACGAACAGCCTGACCAAGCCTCAGTACGCGGAGAAATCCGGCTATCTCGATCCTGCGCTCAATGTGGAGATCTATAATAAACTGAGCGAGGATCTGGGAGTGATGCGGCAGACGCTGCTGTTTAGCGGGCTGGAAGTTTTGGCACACAACATCAACCGCCGCCAGACGGACCTCAAGTGTTTCGAGTTTGGGACGGTATATCAGAAGGTCGAGGACGGGTACAAAGAAGGCCGACGTCTGGCAATTTTCCATTCGGGAAACCGTTCTTCTGAAAGCTGGATTGAGGCGGAGAAGCCTTTTGGATTTTCTGATATCTATGCCACTGTGGAGCGAATCCTACAGCGGCTGAGCATCGAGCCAAGCCAGGTGTCCATTCAGGAATCTTCGCCCTTTGCCTATGCGCTGGTGTTGAACTCAGGCGAGAAAGTGCTCGCCACGATTGGTCTGGTGGAGGATAAGATTTTGAAACTTGCCGAGGTACGTCAAGACGTGTGGTTTGCGGAGATTGATTGGGACCTCTTGTTTAAGAAAGCATCTGGCTTGAAGAGATACGCGGAGATCTCGAGATTTCCGGAGGTTCGTCGGGACTTGTCGCTGGTGATTGACAAGGCGGTAACCTACGATCAGGTCAGATCGGTAGCACAGAAGGCAGGCGGAAAGCTGGTGCAGAAGATCGGCGTATTTGATGTGTATCAAGGTGACAAGATCGAAGCCGGCAAGAAGGCGTATGCATTGAGCTTTCATTTACAGGATCAGGAAAATACCCTGACCGATAAGGTAATTGAGAAAACTATGAGTAAATTGATTCAGGCCTTCCAGGATCAGGTAGGCGCCATCATCAGAAGCTAAAAATGATTCACGAGGAACTGCAAAAACTTGAGAAGCTGGCTGTTCAAGCTGGAAAAAAACTGGAGTCCATCAGTGCTGATAATGAGCAGTTAAGGGCCCGTGTGGGCCAGTTGGAGGCGGAAATCCAAGAAAAAGAGCAGGAAATCCATCATTTTAAAAATAAGATTAAAATTAGTAACATTGTGGACAACCGACCGGTGAATCCAGAGGATGCCACCGAAATGAGTGACTTAATCAATAATTATATACAAGAAATCGATCATTTGATCACCTACCTGTCCGAATAGAAATGGAGACGCTGGCCATCAGAGTGAAAATCGGAGAAAGGGAATATCCCATGCGTGTGAGGCCTGAAGATGAGGCCAAGATCCGACATGCCGGGAAATTGATTAATGAAAAATTGAGGAAATACAAAGCCGAATTTGGTCTGGATGACGTCCAGGATCTGCTTGCCATGGTCGCATTTGACTGCATGGTGGAGTCCCTGGAGACCAATGAGGTCAATGCTGAAGACAGCGAACACATCCGCAAGAGCATTTCCCATATTTCAGCCTTGTTGACTAAGGCCGTTTGATTATTGATATCCGCTTATTTCTGGGATTTTCGGAGCCGCGAGGGAGTTTAACTATATAAACACCTATGGCAGACGTACTATTTATCATCCTTGCGGTCCTGGTGGGCTTGGGCGGGGGTGCCGTATTAGCGGGACTATTGATTAAAAATAAAAATGCAAAGCTGGAAGAAGAGACTAAACTGAAGGTCAGCTCCATGCTTAGGGAGGCGGAACTCAACGCTGAGGCAATCAAGAAAGATCGCATGCTTGAGGCCAAAGAGAAGTTTTTGAGGTTGAAGGCGGAGTTTGATGAGGAGACCAACAACAAGAAGAACATCATCATCACCAACGAAAACAAGGTCAAGCAGCTGCAGCAGCAAGTGTCCAAAGAGCAGGAAGCGTTGAAGCGAAAAGAGGCCGAACTTGACAGCAAAAAAGAAAACCTCGCAGCCCAGCTTCAGGCCGTCCAGTCGAAGAAGGAAGAACTCGAGCGGGTGACCAATCAGCGGATAGCCGATCTTGAGAAGGTGGCGGGCTTGACCAGAGAAGAGGCCAGAGACCAGATCGTCACCATGCTTACCGAGGAAGCGCAGACCAAAGCTTCTTCCCAGATCAAAGACATCCTGGATGAAGCAAAACTTACGGCTACCAAGCAGGCAAAAAAGATCGTCTTGGACACCATCCAGCGAACGGCTACGGAGCATGCAGTCGAAAACTGCGTGTCCGTGTTCAACATCGAAAGTGACGACATCAAAGGGAAGATCATTGGCCGTGAAGGTCGGAACATCCGTGCGCTAGAGGCAGCCACCGGTGTGGAGATCGTCGTGGATGATACCCCGGAAGCGATCATCATCTCAGGGTTTGACCCCGTACGAAGAGAGATTGCCAGACTTTCACTTCATAGACTTGTGCAAGACGGGCGAATCCACCCAGCACGTATCGAAGAGGTCGTGGCCAAGACGGAGAAGAACATCGAGGAAGAGATCGTCGAGATCGGCGAAAGAACCTGTATTGACTTGGGCATTCACGGACTTCATCCTGAACTGATCCGCATGGTAGGGCGCATGAGATTCCGTTCGTCTTACGGGCAAAACCTCCTGCAGCACTCTAGAGAAGTGGCCAAGCTCGCCGCTACTATGGCTGCTGAGATGGGCTTAAATGCCAAGCTTGCGAAGCGTGCAGGGTTGCTTCATGATATCGGAAAGGTATGGCCAGAAGAACAGGAACTGCCTCACGCCATCCTTGGTATGGAGCTGGCCAAACGCTATAAGGAACATCCTGAAATCTGCAATGCCATCGGTGCTCACCACGACGAGATCGAGATGACCTCGATGATCTCGCCGATTGTACAGGCTTCGGATGCGATCTCGGGATCCAGACCTGGCGCACGACGCGAGATCATGGACAGCTATGTGAAGCGTCTGAAGGAGCTGGAAGAGTTGGCACTTGGCTTTGACGGAGTCAACAAATGCTTTGCCATGCAGGCAGGCCGCGAGTTGCGTATCTTGGTCGATGCGGACAACGTGGACGACCAAAGAGCGGGCAAGCTTTCCTTCGATATTTCCCAGAAGATCGAAAAAGAGATGCAATATCCTGGACAGATCAAAGTCACGGTAATCCGGGAGATGCGTTCGGTAAACTACGCGAGATAGTCTCCGAGTTTGTCATCAAAGAATTGGCAACTGCTTTAGGGTGGTTGCCATTTTTGTTTACAGCCGCTTGATCTGTTTCATGGTGTATCCGATCTTGATGGAAGAGAGAATCAACGCCGCTGAGCGGACTTTTTAGGACGCTCACTTCCCGCAGCAGCCGATGAGCCCCGTCATTTTGGGTGCAGCGGGAGAGCTTTTTGGAAGACTTTCCCTTCATCTGAGGAGCTGCACCGGATCTCGGTACGATTCAGGATTCGGGATCGTACGATTGAATGTAGATACGCTGGGAGACTGCTGAGGATGAATTGCGGGATGTGTCTGAGAGTTACTTCGAAGAATCCCGGATGATCAGCTCAGGTTTCAGGATGGTCTTTTTGGAGACAGCTACTTGGCCGTTGCTGTTGCCATTCAGCATTTCAAAGAACATCTCTGCCGTAATTTTGCCCATGGAGATACTTTTTTGATCCACGGTGGTGATAGTGGGATCACTGAATGAGGTGAAAGGTTCGTTGCCGAAGCCCACCAGCTTGACCTGTCCTGGGACCGCTATGCCGTTTTCTTTCAGTACCTGCAGAGCGCCCATCACGGCGTAGTCCGCCGAGGAGAAGATCCCGTCAAAACTGACGTTATTTTGAATGATTTCCTCGGTGAGTTTGCGGCCGTCTTCCAGCTGCAGATTGCCATAAAGTATGAGGGCCGGATCTACTTCCAGTCCGTTCGCCTTGAGGGCGTCCTCATAGCCTCGTTTACGTTCCTTGTAGATATTGATCCGTTGCACGTTAGTGAAATGGACAATCCGGCGGCAGCCGCTTTTGATCAGATGATCCACCGCCTGGTAGGCGCCCAGATAATCATCGAGGATCACATGGCTGACGTCCAGCACGTCCGCTGTCCTGTCAAAAAGCACCAGAGGGATGCCTTTCTCGATAACCTTGTGGAAATGGTCGAAATTCTCGGTCTTCTTGCCAAATGAGGCGATGATCCCATCCACACGGGCATTGATCAGAGCTTCTACGTTTTGGACTTCCTTTTCGTACTCATCGTAGGATTGGGAGATGATGACCTTATAGTTGAGGCTGTTGGCGAAGTCTTCCACGCCGCGGATGACCGAGGAGAAAAAATTCCGGTTAGCAGTAGGGACGATGACCCCGATCAACTTGCTTTTTCCGCTTCGCAATGCCGAGGCAATGTGATTGGGTTGGTAATTGATCTGCTTAGCGACCTTCTGAACCCGCTTTTTGGTTTCTTCCGAAATCCTGGGATTGTTGTTTAAAGCCCTCGAGACCGTGCTCGCCGTGATGTTTAGCTTTGCCGCGATGTCATGGATGGTGGCTTTATTGTTTTTCATTTGGGATAGATTGGGGCTATTGTTGATGCAAAGGAATGGCGTAAGGCTATTCCCCTGCCGGCTTTCCAATCGTTGCGAGTATTCCCCCATCCACGTAGAGGATCTGGCCGTTCACGAAGTTACTCGCTTCACTGGCCAGAAAGACCACCGCGCCACCCAGATCTTCCGGGTTGCCCCATCTTGCTGCCGGCGTCCGGTTAATGATGAATTCGTTGAAAGGATGCCCGTCCACCCGGATCGGAGCTGTCTGCTCGGTCGCAAAATAACCGGGGCCGATTCCATTGACCTGAATGT
>Ga0079224_100010103_pt1 | contig 12923 bp, 5 predicted proteins | sample Stecom2015_FD_80414 | JGI IMG/M metagenome (GOLD analysis project Ga0079224, IMG submission 80414) | Agricultural soil microbial communities from Utah to study Nitrogen management - Steer compost 2015 | ecosystem: Environmental > Terrestrial > Soil > Agricultural land | place: USA: Utah... | reverse complement strand
TTTAAAAAACGGGTGAAATCAATCAAGCAGACGGATTTTGACGACCGATATGTAAACAACCATAATATCCAATCGTATCTATCTTATCTCTTCCAGGAGGTTGAGATTTATGATGAAAATATCTTCTTGATCAATAAGTTATTCCTAAGTCCGATCGCGAACAACGCGCCGGTTTTTTATAAGTATTATACTGCGGACACGATTGATACAGAGGACGGTCGTTTGATCGAATTAAATTTCGAGCCGAGAAATAAAACCGATCTATTGCTTAGCGGAAAGTTACGGATTACGACAGATGGCCGGTTTGCTGTGCAGGGCGCAACCTTACGGGCAAACAAGGAGGCGAATCTGAATTGGGTGAATGATATAACAATTGATCTGCAATTCAGTCCGAATGATGAGCAGTATATGTTTTTGGTTCGTAGTGATGTGGACATCATGTTTGGTACGAAACGAAATGACGCGGTGTTTGGACGCAAGACAACGCACAATTACGATTATGACTTTTCCCCGTCTTTCTCCGACGATGTTTTTAAAGGAGCACCCATGGAGGTCTTGACATCGGCAAAGGACAATGAAAAGCTTGTTCACCAACAACGCCCGGTACAGCTGTCGTCAGTGGAAAACAGAGTCTATGCAAATGTGGATTCGCTGAACAACAACCGCACGTTTCGAACGATGCTTGCTGCCGGCTATCTGCTGGCGCAGGGATTCTATCCAGTAGGACCTGTCGAATTTGGACCATTGGAATATTTGTATTCACGGAATAATATTGAGGGCAATCGGATAAGGCTTAGTGGACGGACAACATTAGGGTTTTCGGAGAAAGTATTTATTGAGGGATATTTAGCGTATGGCACACAAGATGGCGAAGTGAAATACTTTGTCCGACCGACATTTTCGCTAAATGGTGAATCGGTCGCTGCTTTCCCGGCACACTACGTACAGGTGGCGGTACAACATGATATTTTTGACCCCGGTCGGATGCTCGGCTTCAAAAAGGGAGATAGTTTTTTTCAATCGATAAGAAGTAACCGCCCTACAAAGTGGATGGACACCTATGCGTACCAATTCAAACATCTTATTGAATTTGGTAACCATGTGAGCTTACAGAGCTCATTTATCCATCACCGTAGAAGAGCCATAGGTGATCTGGAATTCATCTCGTCCGGCGATATCCCTTATAATGTATCCAACATAAATACCAATGAAATGGAATTTGTGCTGAGGTGGGCGCCAAAGGAGAAATTCTACTATCGTAATCTGACACGCAACACCATTGTAGAGAAATATCCGGTGTTTAACCTCCAATATAATCGGGGCTTGAAGGGATTCTGGAGCGGGGACTACGCTTTTGACGCGTTACGTGCTTCTGTGTCGAAACGTTTCTTTTTGAATCAGTTGGGTTTTGCCGATGCGACGTTGAGCGGAGGAAAAATATGGGGAACGCTTCCTTACCCGTTATTGGAAATGCCGAATGTGTTCCGGGATGAAGATACCCGTCATGAAATAGACTTTTCGATGATGCGCAGTATGGAGTTTGTGGCGGATGAGTATGTCCGCTTGGCGTTTGAGCATCAGTTGGAAGGGTTTATCTTGAACAAAATACCGTTAATCAAGAAGCTTAAATTACGGGAGCTTTGGGGAGGAAAAATGTTTTATGGTCGGCTGAGCGATGCTAATAACCCGTATATCAGTAAAGATGTAGTTCATTTTGACAGGGATGCTGATGGACATATCATGACGCACGTGTTTGATAATAAGGTTCCATATTGGGAGGGAAAAGTGGGCATTGATAATATTTTTCGTCTGTTACGCGTTGAGTATATACGTCGGTTAAACTATACAGAATTACCGAACGTCGATAAGGACAGGTATCGGGTAAGTCTTCATTTAAATTTCTAATGCTATGCAAGAAAAACCTACTTATTTTCTGTTGGACATCAAAAATAAAACGGCTTATATTACGGTGAATAGACCGGATAAGTTGAACGCGCTGAACACGCTTGTCTTAAAAGAACTTGCGGAAATATTGGCGACACTAGGAGCAGATGATGATGTCCGAGGTATAATCCTAACCGGGTCGGGAGATAAAGCCTTTGTAGCAGGTGCTGACATTAAAGAATTCCGGGAGTTTTCGTCTGATGAGGCATGGCAACTATCAAAATCGGGTCAGGAAGAGGTGATGGATGAACTGTATACCTTTCCGAAACCAGTAATTGCGGCAATTAACGGATTTGCGCTGGGCGGAGGCCTGGAACTGGCGATGGCATGCCATATCCGTGTAGCGAGTGAACGGGCGAAAATGGGGCTTCCGGAGGTTTCCCTGGGGATTATTCCGGGATACGGTGGTACACAACGGCTGCCACAACTGGTCGGACGGGGAAAAGCGTTGGAAATGATTATGACCGGCGAGATGATCGATGCCGGAGATGCACTGCAATGGGGGTTGGTTAATTACGTGGTGCCGCCAGAGGAACTGATTTCTACCTGTGAAAAGCTCTTGGAAAAAATGTACCAACGTTCGCAAACGGCGATTGCCGCGGCTATCCGGGCGGTGAATATAGGACTTATGGAACCGGAAAAAGGATATGAAGAAGAAATGGATGCCTTTGCAGATGCTTTTGATACACCGGATTTTAAAGAAGGGGTCGCAGCTTTCTTGGAAAAACGAAAACCAAACTTTTAATCTATTTGTTCATCAGTTAATATAGACACTATTAACTGTATGAACAATCCTGTCGTTTAATCCCCTTTTGGACCCACCGTAGAGTTTTATGCCCGCCGCGCTGATACTACTGTATACTGTATGGCCCGTTATTGCTGGCTTATTTCTTAATCGCGGTAAAGATATATAAAGCGAATAAGCGCCTGTCGCTACAGCGATTGCTACAGGAAGAGAAAGAAGAATAAAAAGCAACCCGCGGGTTGCTTTTTATTTTACCTTTTCAACAATCTTTCTGGGAATTGATTCACATTTTCCAATGTGAGTTGTTGCATCACCTGATATAGCTGTGCTTTGAACAAATTGATAGTATGCTCTCCGCCTTCATCGCCTAAGGCACCGACACCGTACATAAATGGGCGGCCCATAAAATTAAATTCAGACCCAACGGCATGTGCCCGGGCGAGATCGACTCCGGAGCGTATACCGCCATCCAACATGATTTTTATTTTTTCCTTGTAGGTAGGGTTGCTGGCAAGGTGTATCAACGAATTGATAGAAGATTCTCCGGCATCTATTTGGCGTCCTCCGTGATTGGATACAATCACACCGTCAGCACCGATGCTGATAACCGCTTCCATATCTTCATCGCTTGTAATACCTTTTACAACGAGCGCGCCTTTCCAAATATCGCGGATGGCTTTTACTTTCTCTATATCTACCTTACCGGTAAAGGTACGGTCCATAAACTTACCTAATTGCGCAAGGTCAAGACCTTTTTCCATATAAGGTTTTAAGGTCGCGAAAGAAGGGATGCCGTGTTGTAGGGTTTTGATACCCCATAACGGGCGAACCATGGCTTGCGTAATGTTGGCTATATTCATCTTGGGGGGCATAGACAAACCAGCTTTGATTTCACGGTAGCGAAGCCCAAAAGATGGAACATCTACCAAGACAACCAATACAGGACATTCTACTGCGGCTAGACGACGCAAAATGTCATCCCGAAGCCTGTTTTCGGTCGGATGATAAAGTTGAAACCACGCTTTACCTTCAGAAAGTTCCGCAATACGCTCGATGCTGCTGGTAGACACTGTACTTAAAGTATAAGGAATATCGTTTTTGGCGGCTGCTTTGGCTAGGATTTCGGGGGCATTGGGCCACATAAGTCCCTGGAGGCCGATGGGCGAAATGCCAAAAGGCGCACTGTAACGTCTTCCAAAAAGCTCTACGGACATGTCGATATCACCAGATACACGAAGGTATTGAGGTTTAAGTACAATGTCGTCGAAGTCACTTTCGTTTTTGGCCAGGTTCCATTCTTCGTTGCAGCCACCTTCGAGGTAATCAAATGCGAATTTGGGAATCCTAGATTTCGCTTTTTTCCTTAAATCAGCGATAGAAGGATATTTTGAATTATATCGATATACGATTTTCTTGCTCATTTGAAACGGTATTTATAATAGCGTAGCGAATATACATACTATTTCAGTATTTACTGTCCTGTTGTGTGTTGGCAGGGGGAAAAAAATTTTGTCAAATCCCTTTTTATTCTTATCTTAGCCCCGCTTATAGAGAAAGGCCGAGGGAGTAGACCCGGTGAAGCCTTAGCAACCTGTCTCTTGACAAGGTGCTACATTCTACTCCTGTAGAAGGAGAAAGATAAGCTGAGCACACTCGTTCTGGTGTTCTTTTCTCCAAAAGCAAACAGTAAGAAAAGTAATTTTAACACAACACATATATGTTATTAACAAACAATTTAGGATACCCGAGAGTGGGTGCGTTCCGCGAATTGAAAAAAGCCAACGAAGCATATTGGGCTAAGAAAATCAGCGCGGAAGAGTTATTGCAAGCTGGACTTAAAATCCGTGAAGGCAACTGGAAGACACAAAAAGAAGCAGGTATCGACTTGATTCCGTCCAATGACTTTTCGTTTTATGACCAAGTATTGGATTTATCTTTAACTGTAGGAGCTATTCCGGCTCGTTACAACTCTTTGTTGAACAAAATTGATCGCCAATATAACTTAGACTTATATTTTGCGATGGCACGCGGTTTCCAAGAGGAAGGTGTAGACGTCACCGCGATGGAAATGACAAAATGGTTCGATACGAACTATCACTATCTTGTTCCAGAATTTACGAAAGATCAAACATTTAAACTGACATCGGAAAAATTCTTGAACGAATATAACGAGGCCAAATCATTGGGTATTGAAACAAAACCTGTATTGATCGGGCCCATCACGTATCTACTGGTAGGGAAAGAAAAAGAAGAAGGCTTCAATCGTATCGATTTGATCGATAGATTATTGCCTGTTTATGAGGAAATCCTAGCGAAGTTGGCTGATGCAGGTGCGCAATACGTGCAGATTGATGAGCCGTTCTTAGCGTTGGATATTGATGATGCTACGCGTGCTTTATATGGTAAAGTGTTTGAAAAATTGGCGGTTGCCGCTAAAGGCATCAAATTAATTGTTGCAACTTATTTCGAAGCACTTCGCGACAACGAGGAAACAGCTGTAAACCTGCCGGTTCACGCGCTTCACCTTGACCTTGTTCGTGGAGAAAATCAACTAGATACTGTTTTATCAAAAGTTCCTGCATCTCTAACACTTTCTTTGGGTGTTGTGGAAGGGCGAAACATTTGGAAGAACGACTACGAGAAATCGTTGGTAAAAATCAAACAGGCAGTGGATGCGTTAGGTGCTGACCGTGTGTGGGTTGCTCCTTCCTCGTCTTTGTTGCATGTTCCTTTTGATTTGGACAACGAAGATAATGAAGAATCTTTACCTGCTGAGGTGAAGAACTGGTTGGCTTTTGCAAAACAAAAGTTAGCAGAAGTGAAAGACTTGGCGGTGTTAGCTGATGGTGAGGTAGATGCAAAAACAGCTGAACGTTATGAAGCGAACAAAGCGGCTGCGGAAAGCCGTCGTACGTCGCCTTTGATCCACAGACCGGAAGTGAAAGAGCGTACGGCAAATATTACAGATGACGATGCGACACGTACCTCTCCGTTTTCTGCCCGTAAAGCGGCACAACAGGCAAAATTTAATTTGCCGGCTTTTGCTACGACGACGATCGGTTCTTTCCCTCAAACGAAAGATGTTCGTAAGTGGAGAGCAGACTTGAAAAAAGGTACAATCACACAAGAGCAATACGACAAAGAGATTGCGGAAGAAACCGAAAGAACGATCCGTTTGCAAGAGGAACTTGATATTGACGTATTGGTACACGGTGAGTTTGAGCGTAATGACATGGTGGAATACTTCGGTGAGCAATTAGCCGGTTATGCGTTCACGAAAAACGGATGGGTACAGTCTTATGGTTCCCGTTGCGTAAAACCTCCGATTATTTATGGTGATGTTTATCGTCCTGAGGATATGACCGTTCGTTGGTCTGCTTACGCACAATCCTTGACAGATCGCCCTGTAAAAGGGATGTTGACTGGACCGGTTACGATTTTACAGTGGTCATTTGTACGTAATGATCAACCCCGCTCAACCACGACTTACCAAATCGCTTTAGCTATCTTGGACGAAGTACAAGCATTAGAAAAAGCGGGCATCAAAATCATTCAAATTGACGAGCCGGCTATTCGTGAAGGACTTCCTTTACGTAAGGCAGATCAAAAAGATTATCTGAATTGGGCTGTTCGCGCGTTCCGTGTTTCTTCATCGAATGTAGAAGATGATACACAAATCCATACGCACATGTGTTACTCGGAATTTAACGATATTATCGAGGATATCGCGGCGATGGATGCGGACGTAATCACCATAGAAACGTCGCGTTCACAAATGGAGCTGCTTGACGCGTTTGCGGGAGATTTCAAATACCCGAACGATATTGGTCCGGGTGTATATGATATCCACTCACCGCGTGTACCAAGCACCGAAGAAATGGTACACTTGCTGCGTAAAGCGAAAGCCGTTGTTCCTGCGGAGCAATTATGGGTAAATCCAGACTGTGGATTGAAAACCCGTGCATGGCCGGAAACAAAAGCCGCTTTGGAGTCTATGGTAGAAGCAGCTAAGATATTACGCGCAGAATAAAATTCACGGTAATTAGTATTATAAAAGTAGATACAGCCCGAAGGATTCTTCGGGCTGTTTTTTTATTTACCTATAATTAACACATTTTTTACAATGGCATGTAGATTGCTTGGCTTAAGCTTAGTAATTTTGCAGAGCATGTGGTTTAAAATCGTTCACACCGTGGTGTTGTTATGTTATCTTAATATTCTGGCTTATCAGCCAGAAACGGGGATAGCTGTACGGCATGACGATTCCCTTCTGAACGGTGAATCCCTCTTAGAAATTGTACTGGATGACGTATTGGCGCTCCCCATTGATAAAGAAGCCGCCGATGTCGAGATTCTCTATGATGAATCCCGGACGTATGAACACCAGGAAGTATCCCTATCATTCTTTACGGTGGTACTGGCCGTCTTGTTTTCCTTTAAACAACTGGCGTCATACGTAAAACACCCGGTTTACGACGGAAAGAAACGGCAGATAATACCGAATTATTACACCCACTTATACAGGTTACAGCCCTTTTAGCTTTTTTATTCCCAATAGTTTCCCAAATCTTCGAATATTTTCGCAGATGTCAGCGATTGGTTTTGATCCAAACGCAGCAATAGGCAATAACTGTGAGCTTTTGGCTGACTTTAGACAGTTTTAATTAAACATGTAGCCTATTGCGAAAAGTCTAAAGTTTAATACAGGTTTTAATCATTTTTTAAGTAAAGTAATAATAATACATGAAGACACTTTCATTGGTATTCCCGGTTGTGGGGTTGGCGTTGTTCGCTGGTAGTTGCACCGTGAAGAGCACGGAAAACAAGGTTGAGGTGGTGAAGCAGGTACCTGTGGTAAGTCTTACCGTAATGGATACCACCATTTACACAGAATATATAGCGGATATCCAAGCCATTAAAAATGTGGAGTTACGTTCGCGTCTAAGTGGTTTCTTAGAAAAGATATATGTGGATGAAGGTGCAATCGTCAAAGCAGGTCAGGTTCTTTTTAAATTGAACGATGAAGAATATAAAGCGGATTATGCCAAATCGGAAGCAGCGCTTAATATTGCCATTTCGGAAGCCAAAAAGGTCGAGCTGGAACAGGAGCGGACAAAGAAATTAGTTGAGAAGAACATTGTATCGAAGACAGAAGCCGATCTTATTTCGGTTCAGTATAAAGCAGCATTATCTAAAATAGAAGAAGCTCGGGCGGTACTGAATCAAGCACGCACCAAACTGGGACAAACATTGATTCGTGCACCCTTTAACGGGCGGATCGACCGGATTCTCTTAAAAGAGGGGTCGCTATTGGAGGAGGGCTCCTTAATTACCAATATCTCCGATTTGAATTCTTTAAATGTCTATTTCGATATTTCGGAGTCGGAGTATCTGGAATTGGCGACGGATTCCAACTTTAGTGCGAATACATTCAAGCGGGAGGTAAAGCTTATTCTAGCGAACGGACAGGAATACCCGCACACCGGTGAGGCACAAATTGTGGAAAGTGAATTTGAACCGAATACAGGATCTATTTCACTACGTGCGAAATTTCCGAACGCTGAGGGTCTGTTAAAACATGGTTCATCGGGCAAGATTGCTGTGCCTATATCGACAGGGGATACGAAGTTCGTACATCAAAAATCGGTCGTGGAGATTCAAGATAAAGCATACGTATATGTGTTGAACGATGACTCGACCGTGAAGATGCAACCTTTTGAGGCGGGATCGCGTGTAGGGCATTATTATATTGTAGAAGGTGGTTTGGAAGACGATCAAAAAATCGTATTTGAAGGTGTGCAAGGACTCCGTAACGGTATGCAGATAAATCCTGTGGAACAGCAATAACGAGATTGGATAGACGATAATTTTTAGCAGATAATTTCATGTTTGAAACCTATATAAAACGGCCAGTTCTCTCATTGGTGATATCGATATTTATCACATTGTTGGGGCTTTTGGCATTATTTACATTACCTATAACACAATTTCCCGATATCGTTCCTCCCTCGGTGGTGGTAACCGCAAACTATATGGGCGCGAACGCGGAAGTAAGTACGGACGCGGTTGCTATTCCACTAGAGCGAGCCATCAATGGCGTTGCGGGGATGACCTCGATGAACACCGTAAGTACGAACAACGGAACAACCCTTATACAGGTTGCTTTTAATGTGGGCGTAGACCCGGATATTGCGGCGGTAAACGTACAGAATAGGGTGACAACCGTACTGGATGAGCTTCCGGAAGAAGTTATCCGTGCCGGCGTAACCACCGAAAAAGAGGTGAACAGTATGCTGATGTATCTCAACATCTATACAACGGATGAAACAGCAGACGAACGGTTTATCTATAACTTCACTGATATCAATATCCTAAAAGAGTTAAAACGCATCGAAGGGGTGGGTTTTGCTGAAATTATGGGATTTAAGGATTACGCCATGCGGGTGTGGTTGAAACCCGATCGCCTGGCAGCCTATCAGATTTCTACGGAAGAGGTTATCGAATCGTTACGCCGCCAGAATATTGAAGCGGCACCGGGACAAACCGGGATAGGTTCAGACAAGACGGTAAACATGCAGCAATATGTGTTGCGCTATCCGGGTAAGTTCTCCGAGCCGGAGGAGTATGCGAATGTACCTATCCGCGCGCGTACTGACGGATCTATTATCCGGATTCGTGATATAGCCGATGTGGAGTTCGGTTCGTTGGAATATGAGATGGCGTCCAAAACAGATGGTAAGCCCTCTGCATCTATTATGATGAAACAGCTTCCGGGATCGAATGCGCAAGATGTTATCAAGCGTGTCAAAGATCGCATGGAGGAGCTCAAAGAAATGACGTTTCCGCCGGGAATGACGTATACGATGGGTTATGATGTTTCACGATTTTTGGATGCTTCTATGTCCAGCGTTGTGAAAACACTCTTGGAAGCCTTTGTACTCGTGTTTTTGGTCGTGTTTATCTTTTTGCAGGATATGCGAGCGACCATTATCCCGATTCTCGCCGTTCCAGTGAGTTTGATCGGGGCATTGTTTTTTATGTTGATGATGGGTTTCTCCATCAATTTATTAACCCTATTTGCACTCGTGCTTGCCATTGGTATCGTGGTGGATAACGGTATTGTTGTTGTCGAGGCGGTATACGCTAAGATGGAAGAGGAACATTTACCGCCGATGGAGGCCACACTTGCTGCGATGAAAGAAGTGGGTTCAGCGGTCATCGCCATTACCTTGGTGATGTCAGCCGTATTTATACCGGTTGCATTTCTATCCGGTCCGGTGGGGATATTCTATCGGCAGTTTTCACTGACGTTAGCGGCGGCAATCGTGATTTCCGGGATTAACGCATTAACATTAACGCCCGCATTGTGTGCACTTATCCTGCGTTCGCCACACGACAAGAAGGAATCCAAAGGCTGGCTAAGTAAATTTTTCAAGAAATTCAATGCAGCATACGATAAAACAGCAGGTGGCTACCGTAGCTTATTGACCCGTATTGCGGGACGTAGAATGATCACTGTAGGCATGCTGATTTTCTTTTTTATTGCTACTTGGGGTGTCAGTAGCGTATTACCATCGGGCTTTATTCCTACCGAAGACCAAGGAATGGTATATGTCAATGTAACCACGCCACCCGGAGCGACGGTTGACCGTACAGAACGGGTATTAAATGAGGTAGATGAAATAGCACGGGGTCTGGAATCCGTCGAGACCGTATCTACGCTTGCCGGATACAGCCTTTTAACCGAAGTATCGGGCGCCTCATATGGTATGGGAATGATTAACCTCAAATCTTGGGATGACCGGAATGTTACGGTGGATGATGTGATGCGGGAATTACAGGAGAAAACCGCTCATATCGCGGATGCCGAGATTGAATTTTTTCCACCGCCTACGGTTCCCGGTTTTGGTAATGCTTCGGGTTTTGAGTTACGTTTGTTGGATCGTAGTGGAAATGAGGATCTAAACCAGACGGCGGAAGTTGTCGAAGAATTTATAACGGCACTCAACAATTCGGAAGCGATTGAAGGGGTTTCATCAAGTTTTGATGTGAACTTTCCACAATATATGTTGGAGGTGGATTATGATATGGCTGCCAAAAGGGGGATTTCGGTCGAAAATGCGATGACGACGCTACAGACTTTGATGGGGAGCTTTTATGCAACCAATTTTATCCGCTATGGCCAGATGTATAAGGTAATGGTGCAAGCCGATCCGCATTATAGGCAGCGCCCGGAGGATGTGTTGGAATTGTTTGTGAAAACAAAAGACGGAGAAATGGTACGTTATTCTTCCTTTATCCAGATGAAACGTATTTATGGCCCGGAGCAAATAACACGGTACAACATGTTTACATCCGCCATGTTAAATGGTCAGCCAGCACCCGGTTACAGTACGGGGCAAGCGATTGAGACCATACAGCAACTTGCGGAACAACTGCCACAAGGGTACGTGATAGAATGGGCAGGTATGACACGGGAACAGGTTATTTCCGGAAATCAGGCGATTTACATTTTTGCGCTCTGTTTGGTATTTGTGTATTTGCTGCTTTCGGCACAATATGAAAGCTTCTTACTGCCACTGCCGGTTATTCTCGGATTGCCAGCGGGTATTTTTGGCTCATTTTTATTCCTGAAATTGTTTGGATTGGAAAACGATATTTATGCGCAGGTGGCAATGGTCATGCTAATCGGTCTACTTGGTAAGAATGCAATCTTGATTGTGGAATATGCTGTGCTGAAACAAAAGCAAGGTATGCCGGTATTACAGGCCGCGATTGAAGGGGCTTATGTACGTTTACGCCCGATATTGATGACATCGTTCGCCATTATCGCAGGTTTAATACCATTGATGTTGGCATCTGGAGCCGGAGCAATCGGAAACCGGACGATAGGTACGGCGTCTGTTGGCGGTATGTTAATTGGAACGATATTCGGCGTTATCATTATTCCGGGATTATATGTGATTTGTTCGCGAAAGAAAAAGGGAAAAAAGAGGAAAAAAATGATACCGGAAGTCGTAACATTACTGGTGGTTACGGGTTTGATCGTATCATGTAGCATGCCAAAGCAATTGGAGAAGGAAGCACATGCAACATTACCGACGCAGTTTAATCAAGATAGTCTGGTATCGGTAGATGCAGATACGTCAAACATCGCTTACCAGCCCTGGAAAGAGGTGTTTGCAGATCCGTACCTGAAAGAATTGATCGATTCGGCGTTGGTCTATAATTACGATTTGCAGCAAGCTGTTCAGCGCATTGAAATTGCACAGGCGAGTTTCAAGCAACGAAAAGCAGCTTTATTGCCTAGCTTGGATTTAGCGGCGGAAGCTGGTTTAAGGAAGTACGGTTTCTATACCGAAGAGGGTATTGGTAACTATGATTCCAATTTTTCAGAAAACTTGAAGGACGATGAAAAAATACCAGAACCGGCTGTTCCAGATTATTTTGTAGGTGTTCGGGCTTCGTGGGAACTGGATTTATGGGGTAAATTGCGGGCGCAGAAGAATGCGGCATTTAATAGCTTGCTTGCCGAAAACGAAGCCAGACGGCTTGTGGAAACGGAACTGGTGACCAATATTGCTTCCGCGTATTACGAATTGCTGAGCTTAGATGCTAAAATTAAAGTTTTTGATAACAACATTGTGCTGAATGAGCAGGCTTTGGAAATTACCGAATTGCAAAAGGACGCGGGACGTGCTACGCAGCTTGGTGTACAGCAGTTTAAAGCATTTTTGGCTAATTCGAGGGCGGAACGTGAGCGGACCAGACAGGAAATCACTTTGTTAGAGCATCATATTAACTATTTGACAGGACGATTTAATACGGAAGTTCAACGGACGGAGACCGGATTTGGTGACAGGCCGTTATTTGACAAACTCGATGTGGGGGCACCTTTTCAAATGCTCGCCCTGCGACCCGATATTCGGGAGGCTTCTTTCCAGCTTATCGGAGCAGAGCAGGATGTGAGATTTGCCAAAGCGGCTTTCCTACCTAGTATTGTACTGTCGCCTTACATAGGTTTGCAAACGTTTAGCTTTAATAAGCTTGTCAATATCGACAAATCGTTGACTTATGGTTTGGCTGGGGGTCTGACAGCACCGATTTTCAATCAGCGTCAACTGAAAAGCCAGTACGAAACCTATAAAGCGATGTATGGACTGAGCTTTTTGGAATACGAAAAGCGTGTGCTAAACGCTTATAACGAGGTGTCAAACGCGGTGAAAACCCAAGA
>Ga0079224_100010102_pt1 | contig 12924 bp, 11 predicted proteins | sample Stecom2015_FD_80414 | JGI IMG/M metagenome (GOLD analysis project Ga0079224, IMG submission 80414) | Agricultural soil microbial communities from Utah to study Nitrogen management - Steer compost 2015 | ecosystem: Environmental > Terrestrial > Soil > Agricultural land | place: USA: Utah... | reverse complement strand
TAATGGTGATCGTATACAGTTTATTATTATTGACCAGGGAATAGGAATTCCGGAGAAAGACCAGAAGCATATTTTTGAACGCTATTTTAGAGCTGAAAATGCTTTATTAAACCAGGGCACTGGAATTGGATTGAATATTGCCAAAGTACATCTGGAAAATTTAGGTGGAAATATTACTTTTACAAGTGTGGAAAATCAAGGCACAACATTTAAAATCGATTTACCGGTAAATATCGAATAATATAATTTATGAAAAAGGTATTATTTATTGAAGATGACACAGTATTAAGAGAAAATACTGCTGAACTTTTGGAATTATCAGATTATGAAGTAATTACAGCAGCAAATGGAAAAACAGGAGTAAAACTGGCAAAGGCGGAAATGCCGGATATTGTTATTTGTGATATTATGATGCCTGAACTTGATGGATACGGAGTTCTACAGGACCTCTCTGAAGATACCAATACCCGTCATATTCCCTTTATATTTCTTTCAGCAAAAACAGAACATAAAGATATACGTCGTGGAATGGACCTGGGAGCCGATGATTATCTTACCAAACCATTTGAGGAAGAAGAATTGCTTAGCGCTATAGAAAGTCGGCTGGCAAAGGTGGCTATTTTAAGGAAAGGTGGTGCCAACCCGGTTTCCTCTGAAAATAATCAGGACCAGTTAAAATCCCTGAATGAACTAACAGAATTGGTTAAAACCTACGAACGTCAGGATTATAAAGCAGGAGAAACTATTTACGAGGAAGGAAAACAAGGATTTCATTTTTATTTTATTGACAGGGGTGTGGTAAAAAGCCACAAAATGGATCAATATGGTAAAGAATTGATCACATCCGTTTATAAGGAGGGAGATTTCTTTGGAAATACTTCCTTTAATAAACTCTCTTCCTATAAAGAATATGCAACTGCTATGGAGGACACCCGGGTTTATGCAGTTTCTAAGGAAGAGCTCAAGGAAATTCTTACTCAAAACAGTAAGATCACTTTTGACCTCATTGATGTAATGGGTGAAAACATTAGTGGGATTAAAGAACAACTGCTGGAAATGGCTTACGGATCGGTACGTAAAAAGACAGCACGCACCATACTATTGTTTTCCCAAAACATTAGAAAGCATCCTACAAAAAGTATAAGGATTTCCCGAAGCGATCTTGCCAGTGTTGCAGGCATGGCATCTGAGACCCTGATAAGGACCCTTTCAGATTTTAAAAAAGAAGGATTGCTTGAAATTGAAGGCAGAAATATAAAAATCCTTGATGTGGAAGCTCTTAAAAAAATTAGCTAAAGAATTTTCTTCTAACCTCTGCTCCTTATTGATCTAATAACTGATCTTTATCATTTTTTCACCTCCCCTTTACAGGTACTTTTGTGAAGTAAAAGAGAAGGGAAAAATGATGAATATCTTATTACCAACAGACTTTTCAGAGAATTCACGAAATGCGGCGGTATATGCTGCGGCATATTTTAAAAATGTTCCCTGCAACTTTCATTTTCTGCATGTGTCTCCAGGTGCTCCGGAAAAACTGAGCAAAGGTAGTCAGACAATGCCCGGAGATATCAAGAAAAAATTTGAAAATTTATCAAATTGGATAAACCAGATTAAAACCAGTGAGGAGCATCACTTTCATTATTGTTATAAGATCAATTATTTAATAGAAGCAGTAAGAGAAAAAGTATTAGAAAAAAACATTGATCTGATACTTATGGGGACTAAAGGAGTCTCCAATAAACAAGCGATCATTTTAGGGAAGAATACTGCCGATGTAATAATGAAAGTGAAATGTCCCGCACTGGCAATTTCAGAAAACGCTGTTTATAAATCTCAACAGGATATTCTCTTTCCCACAGATTATAAGATTCTATACAGCAAGAAAATGCTGAACACATTGAAATTAATCACTAATTTTACCCCAACAAATTTTAAAATACTGGAGTTATATTCTTCGACCAAAGATCCAGACGAGAATCAAAAGACTAATAAAGAATCCCTCCTGGACTCATTATCGGAATTTGATGTTCATCCTTCAATACAAACCTACGGTTCTACAACAACTACTAGTAATACCTCTGAGGTTCAATTCAACAAGAAGGTAGATTTAATTGTTATGGCGGCTAAAAATTTAAACCTGTGCCAAAGATTATTAAAAAATGAATATAATTCCACCCAAATTCCTTTCATAAGAAAACTTCCGCTGCTTATCCTTCATGATTGAGTGGAATCCTGTATTCCAATTTTTAGTTCGTTAAATTCAATCCACTTTCCCCATTATTTTAGGTCAATCCAGGAATTTTTAAGTTTTCTGTAAGAATGTTCTTTATATGAGCCAACTCATAAAATACCCGTTGCTAATTTTTCAAATTTGTTTTTTTAATTAGAAATATTAATTTAAAACCGGGAAATATGAATAACCTGCAAACAAGAACCGTGGCCGAATTGGTTACTGAAAATATTAAAACCGCCCACGTATTTAAAAAATACGGAATTGACTTTTGCTGCGGTGGAGGAATTACAATACAAAAAGCCTGTGAAAAGGCAAACGTAAGTTTATCTGATCTGGAGAACGACCTGCTTCATGTAGAAAAAGCAGTAAACGGGGGCCATAATTACAATGCCTGGCCATTGGATTTCCTCACCGATCATATTATAAACATACATCATGCGTATGTAGCTGAAAATATCCCTTTGTTGCTTCAGTATGGTGACAGAGTAGTAAAAGTTCATGGTCACCACTACACAGAACTGGCAGAAATTCAAGAGCTGCTAATCCAGGTTGCAGGTGAATTAAGCGCACATATGAAAAAGGAAGAATTGATCTTATTTCCATTTATAAAAAATTTGGTGAAAGCTGAAAAGAATGAAGGAGAAATACCAGAAGCTCATTTTGGATCTGTAGATAACCCAATAAAAATGATGGAAACAGAGCACGAAGATGCTGGAGAAATTTTGAGAACAATTGCTAAATTAAGTAATAATTACACTCCACCTGCCGGAGCATGTAATACCTACAGAGCATTTTATGCTAAACTGGATGAGTTTGAACAGGACCTTCACCAACACGTTCATTTGGAAAATAACATTTTATTCCCTAAAACTTTAAACCTCGAAAAAGAGCTGAGAAGTAAATAATATTAATTCTAATTTTTTCATCAAATAATAAGGGGCAAGATTTTTTCTTGCCTTTTATTATATATGGTTCAGGAATAAGTTATTTTTCCTTTTACCCTGGTCCTTATTTTCTTCCTGAAACCTCAGAAAAAGCCAACCCCCTTGCGGAAAAGCAAAAGAAACAAGCTTTTATTTAAAAATGCTCTTATTTATAAATCAGGGTGCGATAAAGATTGGTATTTTCACATTACAAACTTTAAGGAAATTAATTCTATTTTCGCGAATGGTTAATTTAAAAAATCATACCAATGTCGCACTTGGATATTTTTTACTGGTGGGACTGCTTGGCATTTTTCTCCGATTATTTTTTGTCACTTCCATTCCGGCAAATTTTCGATATGTAGTACACGCTCATTCTCATATAGCACTTTTAGGTTGGGTTTATATTGCTTTAACTACTCTTATTTACAAATTATATTTAACCGATGCTGGAAAGGATAATATCTACCGCCGAATCTTTCTTTTTACGCAGGTTACACTTATTGGAATGCTCATTGCCTTTCCAATCCAGGGTTATGCCCTGTTTTCAATCATCTTTTCAACATTATTTCTATTTGCCTCCTACTTCTTCACCTGGTTTGTTTTCAAAAATGTCCCTGACATTTACAGGAACACCTATTCTTTCAGATGCATAAGAGCAGCATTATGGTATATGGTGATCTCCAGTATTGGACCCTGGGCTATTGCTGTAGTTATGGTAACTCTGGGAAATACTTCTATATGGTACAAGCTATCTATCTATTTTTACCTCCATTTTCAATATAATGCCTGGTTTATTCTGGCTCTGTGCGGCATTTTATTCTATATTCTGGAAAAAGCAAAAGTCTTTTTAACTGAAAAAGATTTCAATTTTTTCTTCAGGTATATTAATTATAGTATAATCCTTACTTTTTTCCTGTCCACCCTTTGGGTAGAACCACATATAATCTTTTATATTCTGGCAGGAGCAGGTGCCATTTTGCAATTTCCCGCTTTTTTCAGGCTTTTTAATCTTGTGAGCCGCAACTGGAGATCCTTTGGGAAAAAAATTTCTTCCTTTAATTTATTTCTGTTAAAAATTATTGGATTTTTTCTGTTAGTAAAAATAGTTTTACAGGCCCTTACCACCTTTCCTTATTTTGCAACTCTTTCATTTAATTACATAGATTTTGTGGTGGGATACCTGCACTGGGTTTTTTTAGGAATAATAAGCATCTCATTATTTTTCTTTTTACAACAATTCAATCTCCTGCGGTTACCAAGAAAAGTTTTCTGGATATATTTTGCCGGGCTTGTTCTGAGTGAGTTATTAATTTTTTATAAAGGAATAGCCATTTGGTTGGGCTTGCCTTTTTTTTCCGATTATTTTCTGCTGTTAACCAGCGTGAGTTCCTTGATTCCTGTATCAGTAGCAATTCTGCTTGTAAAAAATTTAAATAATCCAAAATATAGTTAAATAAGCCTTTTTAATAAGGAATTATAATAGCCTTAACGTTCCTTCACGTTCCTATTGGGTAATTTAAGATTATGAAACTCAATGGGATTTTTTATCTAACCATTACCACAATCATATTAGTGGCTCTTGCTGTAATGGTACATTTTGAATTTTCTTTCAGCCTGATCTTTTATTTGACGGTGGCCGGGCAAATTCTACTGGTGTTTACAGTTTATAAAGTACTTACGGATGATTATAATACTAACAAAACCTTCGATGACTGGTATGAAGATCATCCAATAGATAAAAATTAATTTCCTAATCTTTTTTCAAATCCCACCTATTTTTTTTTAAAATCATTAATTCCATGATCCTGATCATATTTTTCCTTTTTATAGTTTACAATCTTTGCTGCCGAGTTTTAGATTAGCTATTTTATGAGTGGAATATCCTGTTATCACTGTGGGGATCCTGTGGTGGATGCAGTAGTTTTTGATGAAAGATATTTTTGTTGCCAGGGCTGCAAAACCGTTTATGAGATATTTTCTCAAAGTGGGCTTACATCTTATTATGAGATGCAATCATCTCCGGGAGCAGCTCCAAAAAAAACTGCTGGCAAATACGATTATCTTACCAATACTTCCATAGCAGAAAAATTACTGGAGTTCAATGACGGAAAAACCAGTATTGTTTCCCTTTATATTCCACATATTCACTGCAGCTCCTGCATCTGGATTCTTGAAAATCTTAATAAGCTGGTAAAAGCAGTTAAAGATTCACAGGTGGATTTTCCGAAAAAAATAATCCGCATTACCTTTAATCAGGAAGAAATGAGTTTAAAGGAACTGGTGGAATTTTTAAACTCTATCGGTTATGAACCTTATATAAGCCTTGAGGATGACGATACCGGTACTAAAAAAATAAACAGAGATATACAATATAAATTAGGTGTTGCGGGATTTGCCTTTGGAAATGTAATGTTCCTGTCTTTTCCGGAGTATTTTGAGGTATCAGAATTCTGGCTGGATCAGTATAAAATTGTGTTTAGGTGGTTGATGTTTACCTTTTCCTTGCCAGTGGTATTTTATGTTGCCCGGGATTATTTTGTTTCAGCCATTAAAGGATTGAGAGCTAATATCCTCAATATTGATGTTCCTCTTGCCCTGGGGATCCTCGTACTTTTTGTTAGGAGTACTTTGGAAATTATTTTTGACTGGGGAACAGGCTTTTTTGACAGCCTAACTGGTCTTGTCTTTTTTCTTACCCTTGGAAAATTCTTTCAGCAAAAGACCTACAGCTTTTTATCTTTTGAAAGAGATTACAAATCTTATTTTCCTATCGGTATCACCCGAATTACACCTTTGGGAAAGGAAGAAAGTGTCCATGTAAATGAAATTAAAATCGGTGACAAACTTCTCATCAGAAACGAAGAACTTCTACCTGTTGATGGAATTCTTTTAAAAGGAAACGCCCGTATAGATTACAGTTTTGTCACAGGGGAATCTATTGCGGTTTCCAAAGAATGCGGAGACAAATTATTTGCCGGAGGAAAACAGGTTTCGGGTAGCATAGAAATGAAAGCTCTTAAAAGCGTCTCCCAAAGTTACCTGACCAAATTATGGGGAAATCCTGTATTTCAGAAAAATAAAGAGCACGGATATACCCGTTTGATTGACAGGATAAGTAAATATTTTACAGTTGTTCTGCTATCAATTGCTTTTACCTCGGCGGGATATTGGATGTTTTATGATATTTCAATTGCGATAAATGTCTTTACGGCAGTATTAATTATTGCCTGTCCCTGTGCACTCGCAATGTCTACTCCTTTTACTTTGGGAAATATGTTACGCATTTTTGGAAATAAGAAATTTTACCTTAAAAATGCCGGTGTTATAGAACAGTTAGCCAGGGCAAATACTGTGATTTTTGATAAAACAGGTACCATTACTACCAGTAAAAAAAGCAGCATAAACTATGAGGGAATAACTCTGAGCCTTGAGGAGGAACAATTGTTAAAAACAACTTTACGATCTTCAAATCACCCTCTTAGCCGAATACTTTATGAAATTTTGGCGGAGTATGATATCTTGCCACTTGAGAATTTTGATGAAATTACGGGTAAAGGCATGGAAGCCCAATATCATCATAATAAGATAAAAGTTGGCTCCTCAGAATTTGTAGGCAGTGCCTCCGAGCCTTCCCTGAATACCTCTGTTCACGTAAGCACAAACAATGAATACAAAGGCAGGTTTACTTTTTACAACGAATACAGGCAGGGGGTAGCAAGTTTATTTTCTGAATTGGAATCAAACTACGATTTAAGAATTTTATCGGGTGATAATGAAGGAGAAAAAGAAAAATTAAAACAATTACTGCCGGCCAGTACCACATTAGTCTTTAATCAAAAACCTGAAAAAAAACTTAATTACGTCAAAGAGTTACAGGAAGAAGGAAAATTAATTATTATGGTTGGGGATGGTCTGAATGATGCTGGCGCTTTAGCCCAAAGTGATGTTGGAATTGCAGTATCTGAAAATGTAAATGTCTTCTCCCCTGCCTGTGATGGTATTCTGGATGCATCCAGTTTTCATTTATTAAACAAATTTATAAAAGCTTCTAAATCTGCAATTAATATTATAAAGATAAGTATCACCCTATCTTTCCTTTACAATGTTATAGGACTATACTTTGCGGTAACGGGCCAGCTTTCCCCTGTAATTGCAGCCATCCTAATGCCTTTAAGTTCAATTAGTATAATTGCCTTTACAACGCTTAGCACAAATTTAATGGGAAGAAGAATCAACTGCTTAACCGGATATAATAAGTGAATCAATTATTAAGACAAAGCCATTGGATTTTCAATTTTTATTTTTACAATTAAAGCTTAAATAACACAATTTTTAAACAACTTTATTTTAAACTTCTTATCTTCATTTAACATTTGGAGTATCATATTTAAAATTCCCAAATTTTAAAATTTTGTGCACTTCAAAATCCGAAAAAAAGTGACTATGAAATTAAAAGTTAAAGCACTGCCAATAGAACAAATAATACAAGACCTATCCAAAGAATTTAAAGTATCTATTGAGAAAGATGCAGGAGAACAGAAAATTAACATCCCGGACCGGCTGGGAAAAGGCACTATTAAAGGAACAAGCTTTGATTTTGGCATAGGAGTAATACAGTATAAGTTTACTTTCCACGAAGACCTGGAACTTTTATTTTCAATGAACAAGACCCATCCTTTAAAATTTATTTTTTGTGCTGAAGGAAGGGTAAATCATACTTTTGAGGAAGATAAAGAAACACATACTATAAATACATTTCAGAATGTGATTGTGTCCAGCAGCGGAAATAATGGTCATATTCTGAATTTTAAAGCAAATGAAACAGTTCATGTTTTCAGCCTCGAAATCATAAGGAAAGAATTTAAGGAACGAAAAAATTATAATTTCGGAGGAATGGAACCTCAGCTTAAAGGGTTATTTGAAGATTCCGTTGCCGAAAAGAAATTTTTCTACCAGGGAAATTATAGTATTAAAGCTGCTGATATTGTTGAGGAAATCAACAATAACGAGTTCAAAGGCTTTTTAAGGTCAATGTTGGTGGAGGGAAAACTTCACGAAATGTTATCATTGCAAATAGCCCAGTACACCGACGACCAACGGCCAGATAAAATACCTCAGATTCTTAGAAAATCAGATGTGCAAAAGGTACACCAGGCGGTAGAGTTGATAAAAAATAATATAGACAAGAATTACTCTGTAGAATTTATTGCTAAGGAAGTAGGCACTAATGTAAATAAGCTACAGGATGGTTTTAAGTATATGTTCAATCTTACTGTGAACAAATACACGCAACATATAAAACTTGAAGAAGCTAAAGATCTGCTTGAGAAATCCGATCATAATATTTCACAGATCGTAAATATGATAGGTTTGAACAACAGAAGTTATTTCTCCAAAATATTCAAGGAAAAATATAAAGTAAGCCCTAAATATTTTTTAAAATCTGCAAATGAATTAAGTTCTTCTGAATAAAAAATCATTCATCCCAAAATATAAGCTACTCATCTGGGCTATCTTCTGATACCGGCAATTCTACAATAAAAGTTGTGCCTTTTCCAGGGCCATCACTTTTAGCATGGATCTTCCCCTGATGAGCCTCTACAAGCTGTTTTACAATGGATAGCCCTAAACCTGTAGAAATTTCCCCTCCTGTAGGTTTTGCGCTTAAAGAGGTAAATTTCCTGAAAAGGTTTTTCTGATCATCTTTAGTTAATCCTGGGCCGTTATCATTAACTTCAAGTACCGCCATTTTTCTTTTAATCTTTAAAGAAACATAAATATCCTTTTCATAATCAGAAAACTTAATAGCATTATTGATCAGATTATCTATTATTTCGGTGATTCTGCGGTGGTCACCATAAATTATACACTCAGCTGGTAGGGAGGTTTTAATTTCCTGATCCTTTCTTCGGGCGAGAGCACGGTTTGAGGATACTACTCCTTTTACTATTTTGGAGAGATTTATCGAATTTAATCTTAGTTGTACTTTACCTGTATTTTCCCTTGCTGCAGTTAGAAGATCATCTATAGTGCGAGTCATACGTTTACCGGCAGTTTTTATTTGTTTTGCAATTTTTTCAATGGCTGCAGGATTATCTTTATTCTGGATGATCATATCGGCCAGTAAAGGCATCAATGATAAAGGATTTTTAAGATCATGAGCTGTTACGTTTAATACTTCATATTGATGTTTTATTGCCGTTCTCACTTCCAGCCTTAATTCCATTTGTTGAATTACTAGTTGGGCAAGGTTGTACAATATTTTTTTTTGGAAATCATTTAGTGCCCGAGGCTTTTTGTCAATTATGCAGAAAGTTCCGAGGTTAAAACCTTCACGGGTTTTAAGAGGTACCGCAGAATAGAACTGCAATCCAAAATCACTTGCTACTAAAGGATTCGCAAGGGTTCGCACATCATTTCTGGCATCTGTAACTTCATAAAAATCATCGGAGAGAATTGCCGAGGCGCATAATCCAGGATCCCGGCCAATCTCATCTACCTCCAGTCCATATTTACTTTTGAACCATATTCGGTCTGTATCCACCAGGGATACTATAGCTATAGGAACCTGTAACAATTCCGCCGCCATTTTAGTAAGATGATCAAATGTGCCATCGGGTGGTGTATCCAGGATTTCGTACCTTTTAAGAACTTTTATTCTTTCAGCTTCCACAACTGAATCTATTACCCCGGTTACATTACTTGTCATACTTTTAGTTGGTTTTCTTAAATTTATGCAAAAATAAGGCCAACCACAAATTTCAATTTTAGCCACTCCTACGAATTATATAAATTAATGTTGAAAAAATTTAAAACGAGATGAAAAAAGAAAAGAGGAAAATTGTAATTATTGGAGGTGGTTTTGGAGGATTAAATACGGCCAAGGAATTAAGAAATACCGATGTTAATATTACAATTATTGACAAATCAAATCACCATTTATTCCAGCCTCTTCTCTATCAGGTGGCTACCGCAGCTTTATCTCCCGGAGATATTGCTGCTCCTATCCGGGCTATTTTAGGAAAGCAGTCCCAGGCACGGGTATTAATGGGTGAGGTCAAGGATATTTACATACGAGATAGTTATTTAACCCTTACCGATGGCAGGAATATAACTTTTGATCAATTGGTCATTGCCCCCGGGGCACAATACAATTATTTTGGGAATGATGAATGGAAAGAATTTTCTTCCGGATTAAAAACCATTGGTGATGCCCTTAGGATCCGGGAACGTATCTTGTTATCTCTGGAAGAGGCCGAACAGCGTGAAGACTCCCAATTGCGCGCCCCGTATCTCACTTATGTGATCATCGGCGGGGGACCTACTGGAGTGGAAATGGCAGGCGCTATTGCCGAAATTGCCAAACGCAGTATGAGGTATAATTACGAAAACCTTAATGAGGAGGAAGTGAAGATATATTTAGTGGAAGCAACAGGCGGAATCCTTAACGGATTTCCTGAAGAACTGGGAGACAAAGCTGTTAAAATGCTCAAAAACCTTGGAGTAGAGCTTTTACTGGAAAGCCCGGTGACGGGAATGGAAAAATATAAAGTTCACCTGAAGGACCGCACCATAAATTCTACCAATATTGTCTGGGCGGCCGGGATAAAAGGTTCTCCTTTACTTCAATCCCTGAAAGTTGAACTGGATAATTTAGGAAGAGTTCCCGTTAATAAGGATCTGAGTATACCCGGTCATCCGGATATTTTCGTGATAGGAGACGCGGCCAATTTCAAGGATAAACAAGGAAATACATTACCTGCGCTTGCCTCGGTAGCAATGCAACAGGGACTTTTCCTGGGTAAACTTTTAAAAGAAAATCCCCTAGATCTTTCAAAGAGACCAGCATTTGAATATGTAGATAAAGGACAAATGGCTACAATTGGCAGAGCTAAGGCAGTGGCCGATATAAAAGGTTTTAAATTTGCAGGTTTCTTTGCCTGGTTTCTGTGGTCCGCAGTGCATATTCTTTTACTTATCGGTTTCCGAAATAAGATCAGGGTTTTTATTGAGTGGATGTGGAATTATTTCACATTTAAAAGGGGAGTCCAGCTAATAACAGGAAGATCTGATTTTGGCAAATCAGATCTTTCTTAAATTTTTTCCGGCTGGAAGAATAATAAATTGACTATTTATTTACTTCTTCTTTTATAGCTTCAACAGTTTCTTCATTATCCACACCCAGGCCTTCCTGCTGGTGTACTAATACTCCTTCTTCATCAAAAACACTTATGATATTGGAATGGGAAAAATCTATAGGCGAAATTTTCTTGTAGCTCACGGCAAGTACCGCAGCAAATTCTCTGGTATCTTCCGGAGTGCCTCTTAAAAACATCCAATGATCATCTTCCATCAAATTATCGATTGAAAATTGTTTAAAGCGTTCAGGGGTATCGGTTTTGGGGTCTATACTTACCATTATAAATTTTAGCTTTTCCAATTCCTTAGGAGAAAATTGTTTTTCAATATTTCTCATATCTGCTACCAGCCTTGGACAGGCTGCTTTACATTCGGTATAGATCATTACCATTACCAGTGTTTTCCCCTGAAGATCTTTAAGTTCAATGTCTTCATTGTCCTGGGTAGTCCAGGTGGATGGTAAATTGTAAATAGAAAGTTCAGGAATTTCTTCGTTCACCACTTCACTATCTGAAGTCTCGCCGGTTAAGGCAAGTTTGTCTACCAGACCATCATCGCCTTTGTTGCATCCTGTAAACAACACCAATGCTATTAATAAATAAATGGAATTTTTCATTTTGATTAATTTTATAAAGTTAATTAAAGGCGACATCTGCAGTTATATCCTTCACACATCTGAATCCAAGGTTTTTTATTGAGAAATTCGCTTTTACACTACCCCGGAAAGCATATCTCATAAATGCTGCGTAGTTCATCAGGTCTGTAGCTCCAATGGCCGCAGCTCCACAGAAAAGCTTATTATCTCCTGTAGGCCCTTTTCTTGATTCTCCTGAAATCATTACCGAATTAAAATCTATTGTCCATTCCCAGACTAATCCGTGCATATCATAGACCCCCCAATAATTTTTAAAGGTATTCCCCACAGGGTTAACTGAAGTGTTAGGTGTCTCATACCAACTTAAAATATATTTGTTGTAGGCAGCCTCCTCCCGGGCATCGGGCCTGGTTTTACTGGACATTGCCACATATTCCCATTCATCTACGGTGGGCAGCCTTTTACCCTGGCATTCGCAGTAATTTTTTGCTGCGTACCAGGAAACATTGGTTACTGGAGAATTAGGAAGAAGATTACCATAACTATCATCGGTTTCCCATTGACTTAAATAGTTCTCATCTGCAAAAAGCCGTTTTACCTGAGATTTTTTCCAGCGTGGGTTAGCATCTACAAATTCGGCGAATTCCTGATTGGTAACAGGATAAACATCCATCAAAAATTCATCTACTTTAAGTTCAGTTTTGGTACCGTAGAGGGGAATAAATTCCCCTCCATCGATCTTTACCATTGATCCGGTTTGGCTGAAGGCCGGGCTCTGGATCATTATTACTAAACATATTAGAAATCTCAACATTTTTTTTATTTTAACTGTTAACCTTTTATCAGGATTGATAATTAAATGTCATTTTCATAAAAATTATTCTACTATAACTACCCCCTGCATTATCACGAAATGTCCCGGGAAGCTGCAAATAAAGGTGTATGTACCTTTGCCAGGAGCTTTAAATTCAATAGTGTCTTCCTCACCTCCACCTATCATTCGTGTGTGAGCTATAACTTCATTAGAATTT
>Ga0079224_100010101_pt1 | contig 12926 bp, 9 predicted proteins | sample Stecom2015_FD_80414 | JGI IMG/M metagenome (GOLD analysis project Ga0079224, IMG submission 80414) | Agricultural soil microbial communities from Utah to study Nitrogen management - Steer compost 2015 | ecosystem: Environmental > Terrestrial > Soil > Agricultural land | place: USA: Utah... | reverse complement strand
TGAGCGAATCCATCCGCGCCCTGTAGCCATCACCGCGACGCATTGTCACGGCCGGCCGGAAGGGAACCTCCATGTCGACCGAGATCACCCGGGCCGCGACCGGGGCGGGAACCATCCGCAACCCGGTACTGCGCGGTTTCTAGCCCGACCCGTCGATTCTGCGGGTTGGTGACGACTACTATCTCGCAACGTCCACGTTCGAGTGGTACCCCGGCGTTACCGTGCACCACTCGCGCGATTTGGTGCATTGGCGGCCACTGGGTGGATTGCTCACTGAACGCCGTTTGCTGGATTTGCGCGGAACGACCGATTCATGCGGGGTCTGGGCGCCCGATTTGTCGTACGCTGACGGGCTCTTCTACCTCGTCTACAGTGATGTGTCCAGCTTCAGCAACGGCTACTGGGACCCACAGAACTACCTCATCACCGCGCCCGATATCAGCGGCCCTTGGTCGGACCCGGTACCGCTGCACGCGCACGGATTCGACGCGTCACTGTTCCACGACGAGGACGGCAGCTCCTGGCTGCTGTCCATGAGCGCTGACTGGCGGCCCGGCCGCAATCGATTCGGCGGCATCGAAATACAACGATTTGATCGGGAGAAGCGGCGTCTCGTCGGCGACCCCGTCATCATCTTCACCGGCACAGAAGCCGGCTATACCGAAGCTCCTCACATTTACCGCCATAACGGCTGGTACTACCTGATGACCGCTGAAGGCGGGACAAGTTGGAACCACCAGATCACGGTGGCGCGATCCCGCTCGCTCTTCGGGCCGTACGAGCCGGACCCGGCCGGGCCGATGCTCACCAGCGTCGGACACCCGGAGTTGACGTTGCAGAAAGCCGGCCACGGCAGCCTCGTCTGCACGCAGACCGGGCAGTGGTACGTCGCCCACCTCGTCGGCCGGCCGTACACGCCGCTCGGCAAGTGCGTGCTTGGGCGGGAAACCGCGATCCAGGCGGTCACGTGGAGTGACGACGGTTGGCCGCGGGTCGCGGGCGGCATCCCCGCCGACGAAGTGCCCGGCCCGGATCTGCCGCCGCACCCGTGGCCCGAGCCGCCCGAGGTCGACGACTTCGATGAGCCGACGCTGCGGCCGGAGTGGTCGACGCTGCGCCGTCCGGCCACACCGGACTGGGTGACGCTCACCGAGCGCCCGTCCCACTTGCGCATCTACGGCGGGCAATCACCGGTCGGCCGGCAGCGGCCCAGCTTGGTGGCCCGGCGGGTCAGCATGTCCCGCTGCCAGCTGGAGACCGTGATGGAGTTCCAGCCCACCAGCCACCGCCACCTCGCCGGCGTCACCGGCTACTACAACGTCAACAACTGGCATTTCCTCTACGTCACCCGCGCCGACGACGGCCGTCGGGTGCTGTCGGTGTTGACCTGCGACGGCGGGCACCGGCGGACGTACCCCGAGGCGGAGGTCGACGTCAGCCACCTGGAGCGCGTCGGCCTGCGGGTCACCTTCGACGGGCCGCAGCTGCGGTTCGCCTACGACCCCGGCGACGGCTGGCGGGAGGTGCCGGTGGAGCTCGACGCCACGATCCTCTCCGACGAGCACGCCGCGCGGATCGTGCCAGGCGAGCCGGAGCTGTGGGGCTTCACCGGGGCGATGGTGGGGCTGTGGGTCCAGGACATCGGCGCCGACGGGGTGTACGCCGACTTCGACTACGTCGCGTACCGCGAGTTGTGACCCGTGGTGGCGGAAGGCTGACGCCAGCGCCGGCCGGCCCGTAGCGTGTCGGTCGTGGTGAGCTACCCGCCGGCGCCGTGGCGGCTTCGCGGGCACGGGTACCTGTCGCTGTGGCGGATCCCCGCCGCCCAGGTGCCCGACCTGCCGGCCGCCGCGGCCGGGCCGGTGCGGCCGATCCTGGTCAGCGGCCACGCCGTGGTCGCCGCCGCCTGCGTGCGGTACGAGCCCGGCGGTGTCGCGGCGTACCGCGAACTGCTCACCGCGGTGGCGGTGCGCCTCGGGCGGCGGCCCGCGGTGACCGTCGCGGATATCTGGGTGGACAGTCCAGTCGCCCGCGTCGCCGGCCGCGAGCTGTGGGGCATCCCGAAAGAGGCGGCGGAGGTGACCGTCGCCGATCCGGAGGCGGGCTCGCCGCGATGTGCCGCGACCGCCGACGGCGCCCTGCTCGCGGAATCCCGGGTCTCCCTGGGCCGGCGTCTGCCGGGGCGGTGGCCGTTCCGCTTCACCGTGGTGCAAGCGTTCCCCGTCGACAGCGGCCCACCGGTCGGGACGCTCTCGCCAACCGGCACGGTGCGCCCCACCCGCGTGCGGGGCAGCGCCCGTCTGCGGCGGTGCGTCACCGACTGGGACATCCCGTCGCCCGGTCCGCTGCGCTACCTCGCCGGCCGTCGCCCGTGGTTGAGCCTCTGCCTCACCGACGTCCAGTTGACCGTCGGAGACTGAACCGCGTACCCCCGGGTGCCGTCAGGTCGGGCTCCTCACCGGTTGCCCCGCCGCGGCGGCGGCGCCGGTGGGACCTCGGTGACCTGCGGGTCCGGCTCCGCGGGCTGCGGTGACGGGCTGGCGCTCGTCGACAAGCCGAGGTTCTTCGCCAGTTCACGCAGCGCGTCCTCGTGCGCCTGGAGCATCGGCAGGCTCTGTTTGGCGACCCGTTTCGCCCGCGAGTCCGAGCGGCGATTGGCGGCCTCGAACTCGGCCGACTGCCGCGCCCGCATGTGCTCCTCCTGCTGGCTCAGCACAAACATCACCGCGAACTCGGTGCCGTCGGCGGCCTGAAGCTGCTCCAGTGTGGCCCGCTGCGTCTCGTTCGGGTCGTCGGGCAGCGACACCCGCAGCTTCTTCGCCGTCCGGCGCACCGCCTCGTCCATCTCGCTGTGGTCGACGACCAGGCGGATGCCGAAGTCGCGCACCGGAACAGTGATCGATTTGTGCTCGGCCAGCTTGCCCGCTGCGATGGCGGTCAGATGGGTCTGGTGGGCGGATTGAAGGAACAACTTGTCTTGCTCAGGGACCTTGGTCGCCGCCCACGCCGCCGAGGGTGACCCGAGTGTGAGCGTCATCACCCCGGCGACGAGGCTGACGCGGAGAGTGCCTCTGGCGCCAGTCACGAGGGGCCGCTTACCCGCGTCTGTCACGCATATGCGCAGGGCGTTTCTGGTGTTTGTCCTCACATCGGCCGTCGTCGTGCCGACGCAAGACAGGGGAGCAGGCAGGAGGAGGTATGCGAATGCTCCGCTGGAAGAACGTTGGCATCTTCGTCAAGCTCGGGGTCTTGGCGGGTGTCGCGATAGTCGGCCTGGTGGCCATGGGGGCTGCCCGACTCGTTGCCGTGGCACCGGCGGAGCTAGAGGCGCGGAAATCCAAGATCCAGGCGCTTGTGGAGAGCGCGACCACCGCGGTGGAGGCCTTCTACGAGGAAGCGCAGGCCGGCCGCATGACGACGGCCGAGGCGCAGGAGAAGGCGCTCGAGGCGCTGAAGTCGATGCGGTACGGCGACAACGACTACTTCTTCGTCAACGACATGCATCCGCGGATGGTCATGCACCCGATGATCCCCGAGCTCGACGGGCAGGACCTCAGCACCTACGCCGACCCCAACGGCAAGTTGCTGTTCGTTGAGTTCGTCAAGACCGTCTCAGCGCAGAAAGCCGGCTTTGTCGACTACCAGTGGCCTAAGCCCGGGCACGACGAGCCGGTGGACAAGCTGACGTACGTGGCCGGATTCGAACCGTGGGGCTGGGTCATCGGCACCGGCATCTACATCGATGACATGCACGCGGCGATCGCCGCGCAGCAGCGCCGGCTGCTGTGGCAGACCGGCCTCATCATCGTGAGCGTCGCGGTGGTGCTGGTGCTCGTCGGCTTGAGCATTACCCGCCCGATTCAGAAGCTCACCGAGGCGACCAAGCAGCTGGCTGACGGCGACATCAACGTGACGTTGCCGTCCGCGGGTCGCGACGCGATCGGCCGGATGTGTGAGGCGCTGGGGGTGTTGCGCAACGGTCTGGCTGAGCGGCAGGCGCTCGCTGCGGAGCGCGACCGGATGCGGGAACAGGCGGAGGCGGAGCGGAGGCGGGCCGCCAACGAGATCGCCGATCAGCTGGAGGTCACCGTCAACGCGGTGGCGAGCCGGCTCGACGAGGCGGTCGACGCGATGCGCCGTGGCGCCGAGGAACTCAGCGCCACCACCGACCAGCTGGTCGACGCGGTGCGCGAAATCTCGGCACGGGCGGAGGAGTCCACGGGGGTCGCCGGGCAGGCCGCGGCGGAGGCGAGCGACGCCAGCGGCACCGTCAACGGGCTGACCGCCGCGGCGGAGACCATCGGCGGTGTCGTCGAGGTGATCCGGAAGGTCGCGGCGCAGACGAACCTGCTCGCGCTGAACGCGACCATCGAGGCGGCCCGCGCCGGAGAAGTCGGTAAGGGTTTCGCGGTTGTCGCGGACGAGGTTAAGCAGCTGGCGCAGCAGAGTTCCCGAGCGACGGACGACATCGCGCGGGAGATTGAGTCGATTCAGACGACCTCGCAGGAAGCGGCCCGAGTCATTGATCGGATGGCGGGCACCGTCAAGCACCTCGGCAACAGCACCCAGGAGGTCGCGATCGCGATCGCCGGTCGGGAAGGGGACGTGAGCAGCGGGAGCGTGCGCAGCTCGGCGGAGGCGACGGGGCAGGTCGCCCACCGCATCCAGCAGCTCTCGCACGACCTGTCCGCCGCGGCTGACCGATTGCGCAATGAGTTCAGCGTGCTCCTGAACCACCTGCGGGGAGGGCAGGAGGAGGCCAGTGCGCATCCCGAGCACGACGCCCAGACAGCAGCCCCCGCCCTCGTCGGATAGGATGGCAGACGCTCAGCCGGTGACGGGGCCATGGCTCGCGTGACCGCGGGCTGGCGAGGACGCGCTGAGGGTGAACCGGTTTAGGCCACGCGCGGTCATGGGAAGGGCCGCCCGGAGAAGGGCGGCCCTGCTGCTGTGCGCGGGTGGTTCTCTCTGATTCCTGCCGAATAGCGATTGTTTGTCAATTTCCTTGCATTGGCAGCGTTGACGGGCGATATGCCAGGGATTGAGTGGGTGATAGGCGGATGCGGCCCGCGCCGGCTCCTCTGGGGCGAATGTCTCAATGTGATCTATACGGAGCGTATCTAGAAGGCGACGCTTAGTGAACATACACTGAGTTTACCGACGTATTAGTACTAATCGACATTTAACGGATAGACGGGGTGTTGTGTCCGCCGGTGCCCCCACTGCAGTCACCCCAGGGGAGAACGACCGAAGGGATGTGGGCGCCATGGACAGGCCCGAGCCGGCTGGTTCAAGCTGGTGGCACAACGGAAACACGACGCTCTACGCGCTCGCTTCGCTCATCGGCGCGATCGCCGCGCTCATCACCGCGCTGAACGGCTGCGTCGCGACCTGAATATGCTGCCTTGATAGCTGGTGGTGAGATGACCATTATGGACCTACGTATAGCAATCTTCTTCGATCAGCTTTCATAGTACGAAGATGATCTGCAACGAGTAGTGCTCAAGAAACCGATTTATCTATGCTCTATGCACTCCAACCTACGAGTGACGTGGAGGAGGCATGCTCACTTCCCCTGCTCGTGACACATTTCCGCTCGGTACACGGTTCGGTAGTTCATCGATCCTGCCATCGCAGGACGGCCCGGCACCGTACGGGTTGAAATTTGCAGTTTTTCCGGAATGAAAACAAGCTCTGGCAACGCCTTACGGGAAAGGTACGTCGCAGTTCTCATTCATGGTGGGTATTTGCGAGATCCCGCCTGGATTCAGGCGTTCCACATCGTGCCTCGACACGTGTTCACGCCTCGCATCTATCGTCCTGTTAGCGAGGGGGATTACGGCCGGTTCGTCGCAGTCCCGCCCTCCGATCCGGGCTGGCTCGACGCGATCTACCGCGACGACGTGCTGATCACGCAGATTGACGGCGATGACCAGCTTTGGCAGCGTGCGCTCACGGAGCCGGTGACCGGGGAGCCGACCTCGTCAAGCAGCCAGCCCTCCCTCATGGCCACGATGCTGGAGGCGTTGGAGATCCGCGATGGGCATCGGGTGGTGGAGATCGGCACCGGTACGGGCTATCAGGCCGCGCTGCTCTGCCATCGGTTAGGCGCGGAGAACGTCACCACGGTTGAGGTCGATCCCGCGCTCGCCGCGGCCGCCCGCCAGCGCTTGGGAGACATCGGGTACGCACCGCGCGTCGTCGTTGGTGATGGTCTCGCGGGCGATCCTGCGGTGCTTCCTACGATCGGCTCATCGCCACGTGTTCGGTGGATCGCGTACCGATGGCGTGGTGTGAGCAGGTTCGCGACGGCGGCATCATCCTGGCCAGCCTCCATCGTCCGCTCGGCGGTGGTCCTCTCGTGCGGCTTACCGTGGAGGCTGGGCAGGCCTCTGGCCGTTTCCTTTCCGGTCCGGGTGGGTTCATGCCCGCCCGCGGTCACGGCACCGCTCCCGCCGTCGGGCCACTGCTCCAGGCAGCGCTGCGTACGGACCCAGATCATCCCCCGCGGACGACCGCCGTGCCCGTCGAGGCGTTCGACGACCAGCACGCGGGCCTGGTCGTGGCGCCGCGGCTGCGGGGCGTGGTGCGGGTGCGCTTCATGCCTTCCGACGGTGGGGCCGAGCAGGATTGGTTGCTGGCCGCCGGTGGCTCCTGGGCGTGCCGCGATGTCGACACGAATGAGGTCACGCAGCGTGGGCGTCCGCTGTGGGATGAGCTCGAACGAGTGTGGACCCAGTGGATGGCAGCGGGTTGTCCGCCGAGGGAGCGGATAGGTCTCACCGTCACCGCGACCGGCGAACACCAATACTGGCTTGGCTCAGCCGACCACGTCGCCTGGCGTGACACCAGGTGAGGGCCGTTAGGAGCGAACGCCCGCTCAGAAGTACGCGCTATCGCCGATCATCATTTGGGCGAAGACGAGGCGGCGATCCAGCCAGTCGACCCAGACCTGCCATGGCTGGCCGACCGCGCACGAGGAACTGGACGACAGCGCCTTCTGAGTCGGTGTGACACCGATCGTCCACCAATGCAGGGTGCGCGCGGCGGGGCTGTCACCACCGGTGTTGCTGTTGGAGAACACGAGATCGGTGAGGTACCCCGCGGCGAGCCCGAACGCGGTGGTGATGGCGCCGTCGCGCAGCCGGCCGAGGGTGACACCCGTCGTTGACAGCTCAGGCTGGCCCGGCTGCCGCATCCGCCAGCTGTGGTTGGCGAACCGGTTGCGCGGCGGAACCCGCTCGATCTCCCCGACGACGTGGCCATCTGGGCCAACGACGGTGTAGCGGCGACGGCCGTCGCTGTCCCGTGGCCCCATGAGAGTGCGGCAGATCAGCTGGGTGCACTCCCGGTCGGCGAAGAAGGCGTCACGCACCTCCGCCTCTGCCGCCACGCCCGCGGGGTGCCCCAGCTTGGTCAGCGACGAGCCGGGGAGCGTGTAGACGAAGGCGTCCGGGGCGGGCTTGTCCCGGAAGGTGGCGCGGTACTCGATGGCGTGGGGGTGTGGCCTGGTCGCGCCGCGGAACAGTTTGTCGCGCATCGGCACCTTGGACAGTCGCAGCACGAAGACCGTCGCGCGTTGCCAGATGGGTTCCGTCATGAGCCAGTCCGGGGTGGTGCGGGCCAGGCGGCACCGCCATACTAGTCGCCGTCGCACGACTCGCCGATCTCACTCCTGCCGATCTCCCCGCGGCGAGGACTGGTTGCCTGAACCGGCGACCTCGCGACACCGGTGCTGGCCCGGGTAGCCGGCGGTTCGTCTCAGATTTTCCACTTGAGACAGATGAGAGGGATAGTCGGCGTCGCGTATTGCCCATCCCGATAAGCTTCCTTGCACTTAGCGCTGTCGGTCGCTTCAAGGATTTTCCGTGACGCACCCCGGACTGGTCGCCACCGGAATCGGGGATGATGCTGAAGGACGCCGGGTCGCAGCGGTGTCCGGGGCGGGAGTCGCCCCGGACACCGGGGAGTGCCGTACCTCTAGATTGCTGGTTAGCGCCCGCTCGGCGAGTGTCGCCGTGATTACTCCAAGGCGACTTCGACGCCGCCGGAGAAGATCGAGTCGTGCAGCTCCAGCTTGGTGAGCTTCACGTCCTTCGGGATGTCAAAGACCAGCACGCCGGTGATCTGATTCCCCGGGTTGATTTCGGTGAATATGGTGTTCTCGCCCTTGTTGGCGTAAAGGGCGGCCGTCGAGTCGGTTGAGTATTCGGTGCCGTCCGCCGCGTACGCCTTCTGCGCGCTGTCGACCAGCGTCTGCGGCTCCTTGCCGATGTTCTTCACGGTCACGGTGATCAGGCAGAACTGACCCTGCGCCTTCGCGCCGACCAGGTCGGTGCCGACCTTGCTCACGCCGCACTTCTGCGACTTGACCGTGAACTCGAACTTGCCGTCGCGGACCGGTTCGCCGATCTTCGCGGCCGGCTTGTCGTCCTTCGCCTCGCTGCCGCCGGAGCTGGCGGCGCTGTCGTCGCTGCCTCCCGCGCCGCAGCCCAGCGCGACCAGCGCGGACAGGAAAAGAGCGGACCACGTCATCTTGCGCATGGGTTTTCCTCCAGAAGCTGATGTGTCGGCGTCAAGGAGAGCATATGTCTGTGAACGCTGTCAACAGATGCAGGGCTTGACAGGGGTGTAAACTGCGGATGTGGCGCGGAACCCAACAGTCACCGCTGCAGAGATCGCCCGTATGGCGGGCGTCGGCCGTGCCGCGGTGAGCAACTGGCGCAGACGGCACCCCGACTTCCCGGCACCGGTGGGGGGCACGCCGACCAGCCCTGAGTTCGACCTGCGTGAGGTCGAAGCCTGGCTACGGGATCAGGGCAAGCTCGCCCGACTCTCCACAGAGGACCGGCTCTGGCAGCAACTCCTCGCCGTCAGTGACGACCCCTGCGAAACCCTCGGCACGGTCGGGGCGTACCTGCTCGGGATTCACCGCGGCGAGACCAAACCCGGCGTCACCCCCGAGCCACGGCTCGCTCCGCTGCTCGACGAGGTCGCCGCACTCGCCGCCGAACGCGGCGTCCAGTCCACCTTCGACGACCTGTGGGCGCGCCTCCAGCAGTGGCCCGGCCTGCGCACCACCCCGACCCCGGACGAGCTCGCCGAGCTCATGGCCGGACTCGCCGACGTCGCCGGCGGCACCGTGCTCGACCCCGCCTGCGGCTTCGGCGGTCTGCTGCGCGCCGCCGCCCGAGCCGGCTGCGTCACCGCGTACGGCCAAGAACTCGATCCGCGTCTCGCCCGCATCGCCGGCCTGTGGCTCGCGCTGCGTGGCGTCGCCGGCGGCGTCCAGATCGGTGACTCCCTGCGCGCCGACGCGTACGCCGGACAGAACGTCGACGCCGTGCTCTGCGCCCCACCACTGGGGATGTCCAACTGGGGCCACGAGACGCTCGCCTACGACCCGCGGTGGGTGTACGGGCTGCCGCCCCGCACCGAGCCGGAGCTCGCCTGGGTGCAGCACGCTCTGGCGCACCTGCGTGTCGGCGGCATCGCGGTGCTGCTCATGCCGCCTGCCGCGGCGCGCCGCCGCGCCGGCCGCCGCATCCGGGGCGAGCTGCTGCGCCGCGGCGCGCTCCGCGCTGTGATCGCGCTGCCCGCCGGCGCGGCGGCCCGGCACCGCGTACCCCTGCACCTGTGGGTGCTCCGGCGGCCGGACCCGGAGGCGCCGCCCCCGACCCAGGCGCTGCTCGTGGAAGCCAGCGGCAGCGATCCCGCCGAGGTGTACGCCCGGATCCTGGCTGTCTACCGGCGGTTCGCCGCGGAACCCGAGCAGCCAATCGACGAGCCCGGTGTCGCGCGCACCGTCCCGCTGATCGAGCTGTTTGACGACGAAGTCGACCTCACCCCTGGCCGCAGGCAGCGGGTGGCGAGCCCAACCGAGACAAAACAACGGTTAGCGCGCCACCGGGACGAACTGGCCGCCCTCGTCACCGCGCTGCCCAAGCTGATGCCCGCGGTGCGGGACGAATCCGCCCCGGCGGAGCCAGCGACCGTCACCGTCGCCGACCTGGTGAAAAGCGGAGCGCTGCGCATCATCGGGCCGCTGCGCCAGTCATCGAAGGAGACAGCCAAGGATGCGACGGCCAAGGATGCGACGGTCACGGAGACGACGGCGAAGGAAGCCGAGCCGGAGCCAGCCGATCTGGCCGACGACCGGCCGGTGCTCACCGCCCGCGATGTGCTGCTCGGCCACCCGCCGTCCGGGCGCGCGGACGAGCAGCTCCAGCCGTTGATCGAGCTGCTCCCCGGCGACGTGGTCGTGCCGATGCTCGCCCGGCAGCTCACCTCCCGCGTGGTGACCGAGCGGGGCGCGCTGCTTGGCCGGCACCTCTACCTGCTGCGACCCGACCCGGCCGCGCTCGACTCGTGGTTCCTCGCCGGGCAGCTGCGCACCTCCGCCAACGAGCGGCAGACCGCCAGCCTCTCCGGCAGCTTCCGGATCGACGTGCGCCGGGCCCAGGTGCCGCGGCTGCCGTTAGCGGAGCAGCGGCGGCTAGGGGAGGCGTTCCGCCAGCTGGACGCCTTTGATCGCGCGCTGCGGCGGGCTGCCGAGCTGGGCGCCGAGTACGTCCGGATAGCCGCCGACGGTCTAGCCGGCGGCAGCGTACGCCCCATCGACAGCGGGTGACCGGGCCGCGGCACGCACGCCGGCGGTAAGCCCTTGCCCGCAACACCGCCCCTCATCGGCCGAGGGCACATGGTGCGGCGTCTCGACAACTTGACCGATCACGGTGGGGCGAGGGGCATTCACAGACGGACCTTTCGGATGACGGCGCCCCGTCTAGTCTATCGACGCATAGGGTGCATGCACGGTGGCGTATGGGTGATGGGCCAACAGGTAAGGGGGAGCTCGGTGCCGAGGACGACGGCAGCTGCGCCGACGATTGGGGAGCTGGTCGAGGTCCGGGGCCAACGCTGGGTGGTCAGCGACGTCGAAGCCAGTGAGCAATGCCACCTGGTGAGCCTGCAGAGCGTGGAAGACGGGCGCTACGGCCACACCTTGGAGGTGATTTGGGAGGTCGAGCCCGGGGCGACGGTGTTGCCGAGCGGCGCGCTGCCAGAAATCAGCGACGCCGGTTTCGACCCGCCGGAGCGGCTCGCCGCTTTCTTGGACGCGGTGCGCTGGTCGGCGGTCACCTCAGCTGACGTGAAAACCCTGCAGGCGCCGTTCCGGTCCGGGGTCGCCATCGAGGACTACCAGTTGGAGCCGGTAGCGCGCGCGGTTGAAGCGCCGCGGGTCAACCTGCTGCTCGCCGATGACGTCGGCCTCGGCAAGACCATCGAAGCCGGCCTGGTCGCCCAGGAGCTGCTGCTGCGGCACCGCGCCCGCCGCATCATGATCGTCTGCCCGGCGGGGTTGACGGTGAAGTGGTGGGACGAGATGGCTGAGAAGTTCGGCCTCGACTTCACCATCATCGACTCGGCCCGCTGCGCTGAGGTGCGCCGCACCCACGGGTCGGCGGCCAACCCGTTCCAGGTCTATCCCCTGTGCATCGTCAGCCTGCCGTGGCTGCGTAGCCAGAAAGCCCAGCGGCTGCTCGACGAGGTGCTGCCGCCGGAGCCCACCTACCCGCGCACCTTTGACCTGCTCATCCTCGACGAGGCCCACCACGTCGCCCCGGCCGCACCGAAGCAGGTGTACGCGGTCGACTCCCAGCAGACGAAGCTCATCCGCCGCCTCGCCCCGCACTTCACCCACCGGCTGTTCTTGTCTGCCACCCCGCACAACGGCTACCTGTCGTCGTTCACCGCGCTGCTGGAGATCCTCGACAACCAGCGGTTCGCCCGCGGGGTGCCGCCGGATCGGGCCGCGGTGCGCGACACCGTGGTCCGCCGCCTCAAGCGCGACATCGTCAACGCCGACGGCACCCCACGCTTTCCGCCGCGCCAGCCGAAGCCAATCTTCGTCGAGTATCCCGAGAGCGAGCGGGAGATCCACGGCCTGCTCAAGCGGTTCGCGGAGCTGCGGCGCAGCAAGCTCACCACGCGGCGTGGCCGCAAGGCGACCGACCTGGTGACCCTGCTGCTCAAGAAGCGGCTGTTCTCCAGCCCGGCCGCGTTCGCCCAGACCATCGACGTCTACCTCGAGACCCTCCGCAGCCGCTCCGCGTCGCCCGCGCTGCTGACCGACGACGACATCCCAGAGTGGCTTGACGAGTTCTGGGATGACGTCGCCACCTACGACGACGAGCAGCTCGCCGAGGCGGAGACCGACGCGCTGGATCGGGTGCGCCCGATGCAGCCGGACGCCACCGACGACGAGATCAGCTTGCTGGAGCGGATGCGCGACTGGGCGCTGTCGCACGAGGCGAGACCGGACGCCAAGGCCCGCGAGCTGATCGCGTACTTGAAAGCGGTGTGCCGGCCGGATGGCACACGCTGGACCAACGAGCGGGTCGTGGTGTTCACCGAATACCGCGACACCCAGGTGTGGTTGGCCAACCTCCTGCGCCAAGAGGGCTTCGACGGCGACCGGCTGGCCTTGCTGCACGGCGGCATGGCCCCCGAGGAGCGCGAGCAGCTGCGGCTGGCGTTCCAGGCTGACCCGGCCGAGAACCCGGTGCGGGTGTTGCTCGCCACCGACGCCGCCAGCGAAGGTATCGACTTGCAGCGGCACTGCCACCGGCTCGTCAACTACGACATCCCGTTCAACCCGAACAAGTTGGAGCAGCGCATCGGGCGGATTGACCGCTACGGGCAGACCACACCGCCCGAGGTCCGCCACTTCGTGGGGCGCGTGAAAGACTCTGCCGACAGCTTCGAAGCCGACCTCGAGTTCCTGGCCCGGGTGGCGATGAAAGTCGCCCAGATGGAAGCCGACCTGGGGTCGGTGAACGCGGTGCTCGCCGACGCGGTGCAGCGCCACATGCTCGGCCAGCGGGTCGACGTCGACGCCGTCACCGCAAAGCGCCCCAAGCAGGATC
>Ga0079224_100010100_pt1 | contig 12927 bp, 10 predicted proteins | sample Stecom2015_FD_80414 | JGI IMG/M metagenome (GOLD analysis project Ga0079224, IMG submission 80414) | Agricultural soil microbial communities from Utah to study Nitrogen management - Steer compost 2015 | ecosystem: Environmental > Terrestrial > Soil > Agricultural land | place: USA: Utah... | reverse complement strand
GCATGGTTCCGCAGTACGCTATCCGAAGCCTTGATCCAGATCGACGTCGTCGCCGAGGCCAGCAGTTTGTCTATTTCAGCCGAAGTGCTCTCTTCTCCGCGCAGAATCCAGACATACTGGTTCTCTACCTTTGGGGCAAGTCGCTCTAGATTGGCCGCCGCACGATTGCAGGTTGTCGCCGTCTGCGTAGCAAGCGATTCGAGCATGCTTCTGGGATTTGCAGCCACATAGCATGTCGGATTTTCAGTCACCGGCAGGACAGCGCCCTTGCGTGCAAGCGCTTCCAATGCGCTATAGGTATTGGAACGAGGAACGCCCGACGCCTTTGATATTTCATAGGCTGTTTTAGGCACCCCCGCCGCCATCAGCGTCTCAAGATAGATCTTTGCCTCATACTCGGTGAAGCCTAGCGACTTAAGATCAGCAATCATATTGTTATCACTAGCCAGTAACGGACTACTGGAGTCTTGCGATCGGTGCAAATTATACCCCTTTGAGCAATACCTTACTTAGTGTCTTGTGGACACGTACATGTAAAGGCTGTTTATTTAATTCAATAATTGTACATTGCCGGAAACGATTTTTCCTGCTGTCGGCAAAAACCTGCTCTGCCGCAAACTACTTGCCGTTCACGCAGATTATCCTGACAAGCGATAGCCAATATCTGCTACAGATAACTGCGCCCCGGGCAGCCACGAACCCCGATACTGGGCGACCCGACCTTCTGCGCTCACGATATCCCATAGCCAATGTCATTGGTCAATTCTTTCTCGATTGCCGATATCTCTTGAACAAGGGCACCAGGAACGAAGAAGCGGCCGCAAGCAAGAGAATAAGGCTGATCGGACTCAGAAAGAATATGGTGTGACTGCCGTCGGCGACAACAAGCGCCCTGCGGTAATTGGCCTCTGCCATGGGAACCAGCACAAGCGCAAGAACAATCGGCGCGGTCGGGATATCCACCTTTCGAAGCACGTAACCGATAATGCCGAAAACCAGCGTAACATACACCGGAAACATCGAGTTGGTGGAAGCGAAAGCGCCAACGACAGAGATACCGATGACAAGCGCCGCCAAAAGCGATAGCGGAACTGCCGTTACCTTCACCCACAGCCTGGCGCCCAGCAAGCCCACGATAACCATCAGGGGAGTGCCGATAAGAATAGAGGCAAAGACGGAGTAAGGAATCTCAGGGTTGTTCACGAACAGCATAGGGCCAGGCTGGATGCCCTGGATCATTAAGGCGCCAATCAAGACCGCCGCGGTCGCCGAGCCCGGAACACCCAAGGCAAGCAAAGGCGCCAGCGCACCCGAAACGGCAGCGTTGTTGGCCGCCTCCGAGGCTGCGACGCCCGCCGGGTTCCCGTCCCCGAAAGCCGGTAGGTTAGTCCCGTTGCGTCGCTTGGCATTGCCATACGCGATCAGGGATGCGATTGAAGCGCCCGCTCCGGGTATGACCCCTATAAAGTACCCGATACCCGAACTTCGCAAAATCGTCCCCAGCAACGGACGATAGCGAGCCAAGTGCATAGACCAGACATTTCCTATAGCGACTTTCAATGTCTTGGCGGTGGAGCCTTCCAGCATGTATAGCGCTTCTGACACCGCATATAAGCCCAGCAGCATTGGCACCAGGGGAATGCCTTCAAAGAAATCTGGCGTAATAGCAAATCGCGGGACCCCTGTGACCGGGTCCATACCGATGACTGCTATTGCAACGCCGAGAAATAACGACAGCAGTCCGCGAAGCACCGAGCTCCCGCCAAGGCTTGTCACCAGGCTCAGGCCAAAGAGCGCCAGTGCAAAATATTCCGGCGGACCGAATCGCAAAGCAAACTCGGAAAGCGGTACGGCTGTGCCTATCAATAGAATCGCGCTAAGCAAGGCGCCAATACCCGAACTGATGATTGATACATGCAAGGCCCACCCTGCCTCGCCTTTTTTTGCCATCGGATAACCGTCCCAGGCTGTGGCTACGGCTGCGGCGGTGCCCGGCGTATTCAGCAAGACCGCCGTGACTGCCCCCGCGTATTCAGCAGCCATATAGAGGCCCACCAGACCCACCATCGCCACCACCGGATCGACACCATACGTGAATGGAACCAAAAGCGCGACGCCCAGGCTTGGCCCCAATCCGGGCATCGCTCCGATAACGTAGCCGACGATCGTTCCGCCGAACAGCGCAAGCAGAACATAAGGGTGAAGGACCAACCCGAACCCTGTAATAAGACTTTCTATCAAAGCAAACTCCTAAGGAAATTCGATATCCAGCAGAAAAGAGAAGCACACGTGCACGAATACGACGAAACCAATGGCTGACAGCACCAGCATCATTGGGCGGCGCTCTCCTCCCGCTAGCATGATGAGCGGCACTACGATGACCGACGCAAGATAAAACCCTATATGAGGCATCCCCCAAACCCATAGGATTGTCAGCGCAAGCGCAGCCAAAACGCCTAACGGCTTTCGTATGGCAATCGCTGGTATGCTGTCGAACTTGCGTCGGACCGCCTGTACGATCAATCCGATGCTGCTCAGAATGCCACCCGTGCAAGCAATAAGCGGCACCCGGGCTGCACCCACTTCCGCGGTATTGAACGCCGCAGGAAAGGCCATACTTTGCCAGGCCATCCAGGTAAAGCCGCATAAACCAAGCAGCGCCACAATAAGTAGCGCAACTCGCCCGCTCAATACCAATACGGCGGGCTCTTTATCTATTGAAGGGGTTCGCTCCTGGCTCATTGGGTAATTCCCAATTTGGTTAACCAATGTTGTGTCTTTTTCGCAGCGTCGTCAATGAAGCTTCGGTACTCGCCCGGACCCAGGTCGCCGGCCTCCAGTGCAGAACGCTTCATATACTCTTTAAAACGCGGCGTCTCCATGGCTTTGAAGAACCCGTCGGCCAATTTTTTCTGAATATCTTCAGGAATATCCTTCGGACCGTATAGGCCACGTATCTGTTTCCAGGAGGTGTCGACGTCATAACCGGCCTCTGCGTAAGTCGGAACATCAGGAAGGCTGCTGACCCGGCTATCGCTCATTACCCCTAGAATTCTTATGCGGCCTGCCGCCACAAAAGCGAGCGTGCCGCCCGGGTTGATGCTGACAGCATCGATATGTTTTCCTAACACGGCAGTCGCGGCATCTCCCGAGCCAGGATAGCTGACCCAGGTAACCGGCATATCAGCTTTGTCGGCAAGGATTTGTACGGCAATATTATGAGAAGCGCCCACGGCGCCATATCCTCCGATCTTCACCCGCTGTCCTCCTTTTGCCGCCTCAACCAGGTCCTTAAGGGTTTTATACGGACTATCTGCATGGACGGCGAGAATATAGGGATCGATCTGATTAAGTGCGATCCAGGAAAAATCCGCCGGCGTATATGTCCCCTTCAGATTCGTCAGCATTGCTGTGACATGTGAACTGGTATTCACCCCTATCGTGTAACCGTCCGGCGCCGCTGAGCTGATAAACGCCATCTGGGTCGCGCCACTTCCGCCTGGTCGATTGACCACCACCACGGGTTTGCCAAAAATCGGTGTCGCTGCCTGGGCGAGCTCCCGGGCAAACAGGTCCGTGGATGAGCCCGCCGCGGTATGAGCCACAATGGTGATAGGCTTGGTCGGAAAATCATCGGCGTGCGCCACCAACGGCAACAACGCCAAGCCGGCGGCAAACACGGCGAATGCGCACGCGCGCTGGAACTCGGTTTTCAAGCTTTTCATAGGGATGGTGTCTCCTTTTTATACGGTCTTCCCACCTTTGCGATGCACGCGTCCGGCTCCAGATGGAGCACAAACAATCACATGGCGTGAAGCCGCTAGAATATTAATTGGGGCTCCTGTCGCTTTAAATAGCACCATGAGAGCCAGCTGCTGCGTCTGACCGGCGTCAAGCAAAGCTCAGAATACACAAGAGTTGCTGCATTTACAACCACTATAAAATAGGTAAAAACCCGCAATAGCGGTTTTTCTTTCATCGTGAAACCGATGGGTTGGGAATGTGGAAAATGACTTCTGGCAGTGATTGAACGACGACAGCGGGGCCCGCGCCAGGGGTGGCGCATACCAATGATTGCCTTGCTGTCCCACGCTTCAAACGGACCATATCCAAACAAGAAGACTTGCCCTGCAACCGCGCGACAACGATCCGGCCGCTACGCAAGGTCGCGATCCTGCGGTGCAGGAATGAGCCCGCCTGACATCGTGCCATTGCAGCCGGGCGACCATCATGGAGCGCCAGAAAAAGCACACAGCCGCAGTTGGCTTCTCAACGGCAACACCCCATTGCCCTGCCATGGCTAATACGGCGCCTCAAGCAGAAGGCCATTATCGACAGGGTTGACAGCAGATGCGTGTGTCTGAGAAACGGACGCGCCTGTGCCAAACCGGCTCTGTCGGCGAGGTGTGAACCGGCGACGCATCATAGGCCGCCGCCCTGCCAACATCGCCATTGCGTGTAAAGTAGATCTGATGTTGGCCGTGTGTTTACGGGAGCCGGTAGGTACCGCGACCCGGCTCATCCAACGACCATGCGTAGCGCTGAGCCCAAAAGTTCAATCCTTGTGCCCCATATATTGGCGCGCCAGCGCCAGAAAAGCCGGCAGCCCCACATCATCCAGCCGCAGTTCCTCTTGTAAAACGGCTGCCACCTGGGGAGCAACGGCAGCGGCCTGCCTGGCGTCCAGGAACAGCAGGCGAGAACGTCGCGCCAGCATATCCTCTACGGTGATAGCGTACTCGTGACGAACAGCAAAACGCACCATGGCCTCGCTCAGCCCGTCGGCGAGCCAGCGTTCGGCGCCGGGTAACGCGTTCACGACAGCGGCTTCGCTGCCGTAGGAATGCAAGCCCTGGGGCATATGCATATGGTGCTGCTGGTCCGCTTTACGAGGTGCGCCGATGAGCGGCAGATTGACAGTGACGCCGCCTGCGCGCGCGGGCAATGCTCCCGCCGCAAAGCATGCTTGCAGCACATCCTCGGCCATGGCGCGGTAAGTCGTCCATTTGCCGCCCGTGACTGTCACCATGCCAGAGGCGCTGGTGAGCACGGTGTGTTCCCGACTGATACCCTTGGTGTTCTCGCCATCGTCGTCCTGGGGCCGGGCCAGCGGGCGCAGACCGACCCACATGCTGCGCACGTCGGCCATGGTGGGCGGCCGGCTCAGGTAGTGCCCTGCTTCGCTCAGGATAAAATCCAGCTCTGCCTGAAACGGCGCCGGTTCGCGGGCCAGATCATGACGTGGCGTGTCTGTCGTGCCAAGAATGACCTTACCCAGCCATGGCACGGCAAACAGTACCCGGCCATCTGCGGTCTTGGGCACCAGCAGCGCGTGGTCGCCCGGCATAAAATCCCGGTCCACTACCACATGCACGCCCTGGCTTGGGGCAACGATGGGCCGGGTGACGCGGTCCGATTCGGCGCCGTCCATCTCGCGCAATGCATCAACCCACGGGCCGGTCGCGTTGACCACGCATCGCGCGCGCACTTCGTAACTGCGGCCCGACTCGCCATCTTCGCAGATCAGGCCTGCCACCCGTCCGTTGTCATGAATCAGTTTCGTGACCGGGCAGTAATTCAATAGCAGTGCGCCATGGCTGGCTGCCGTGCGGGCCAGCGCCAGCGCCAGCCGGGCATCATCGAACTGACCATCCCAGTATTTGACGCCGCCTTTGAGGCCTTGCGGTTGTACCGTAGGCAATAGCGCCAAAGTCTGCCGGCTGTTCAAAAACTGTGTATGCCCCAGCCCCGCCTTGCCCGCCAGCGCGTCGTATATCTTCAGGCCGATGCCGTAGAACGGCGTATCCAGCCATCTGTACGAGGGCATCACGAATGCCAGCGGCTGCGCGATATGCGGCGCATTGTGCAGCAGCGTGGCGCGCTCATGCAGCGCCTCACGCACCAGCGCGATATTGCCCTGCGCCAGATAGCGCACTCCGCCATGCACAAGCTTGGTCGCCCGCGACGACGTGCCCTTGGCAAAATCATGCGACTCCAGCAACACCACCGAAAAACCGCGGGCAGCGGCATCCAGCGCCACGCCCAGGCCGGTTGCGCCACCGCCGATGACCGCCAGGTCAAAGGTTTTGGATTCGGCCAGGCGAGCCAGCAACTGGTCACGCCCGGTCTTCAAAGGCAAAGTATTCGATTCAACAATCATACGACATCAATGGCCAGGTTATTTGGTAACTATGTTTGGTGCATGGCGCGCCACGCACATCAATGCAGGCAGTCTGAAGTTAATGCAACGGCATGAAAAAATCCGCCCGGTTTGTCCAGCCTTCGTCACCTCGCCCACTCTCTTTTTTTTCGTTTCACACGTAGGATAGGCGTCGCGGCACCGATACTTTACATCGGCGCCACGACGTGCGAACAAATTTTTATATATGAATACGCGCAGACGATCAGATACCCATATAGGCCTGCCGCAAACGCTCGTTATTGAGCAGCTCCTGCCCCGTGCCGGCCAGGACAATTTCGCCATGCTCCATCACATAGCCACGGCCGGACATGCTAAGCGAACGATGTACATCCTGCTCCACCAGCAAGATCGTGACGCCGCGCTCCTGGATCACGGGCAGTTTTTCAAAAATATCCTTGACCATAATGGGCGCCAGACCGATGGAGGGCTCGTCCAGTAATAACAGCTTGGGCGATGTCATCAACGCCCGCCCGATGGCCAGCATCTGCTGTTCGCCACCACTGAATGAGCGCGCCAGCTGACGGCGACGCTCTTTCAGGCGCGGGAACATGCTGTAGATCCACTCCAGGTTCGCGCGCTGTTGCGCCTTGTCATTCAGAATGTCCCCGCCCACCAGCAGATTGTCTTCCACTTCCATATGGCCAAACAGACGCCGGCCTTCCATCACCTGGGCAATGCCGGCCCGTGCAATCAGGTGCGGCGCCTGGCCGTCAATGCGTTTGCCGCCAAACTGAATCTGCCCCTGCGTGACCGGCAAGGTTCCCATGATGGCGCGGATCAGCGTAGTCTTGCCGGCGCCATTGGCGCCGACAATGCTGACGATCTCGCCTGCTTTCACGTTGATATTGATGCCATTGAGCACCTGCACATCACCGTAGCCTGAACTCACGTCCTTCACTTCAAGCAGCATGCTCGCCCCCCAGATATGCAGAGATGACTTGCGGATCATTGGCAACCTCTACCGGCGTCCCTTCCGCAATCTTTTTACCGTACTGAATCACGACGATTTTGTTCGACAGGCTCATGACTGCCTTCATATTGTGTTCAATGACCAGAATGCTCACGCCCGAAGCACGCAGGCTTTGAATCAGCTCCAGCATTTCGGCCGTTTCCACGCTGGTCAGGCCAGCCATCACTTCATCGAGCAACAGCAGTTTTGGATGCGTGGCCAGCGCCTTGGCCACTTCAAGCCGCTTGCGGCCCGACAGCGTCAGCGTTTTGGCAACCTGCTCCTGGCGGGCGCCCAGCCCGACCTGCTGCAGCACCCTGGCCGCCACCTCGCGCGCGTCCTGTGGCCGGGCGTGGTGCAAAAATGCGCCGACCATGGCGTTTTCTATCACGGTCATCTCGCCAAACGGTTTGACAATCTGGAACGTGCGCACCAGACCTGCACGGCAGATATGCGGCGGGTCGAACCCGTCCACGCGATTACCCCGGAAACGGATTTGCCCGTCGGTTGGTTTCAGAAACCCCGAGGCCATGGAAAACAGCGTGGTCTTGCCGGCGCCATTGGGACCGATCAAGCCAACAATCTCGCCATCGTTGACTGTAAAACTGACATTATCAATTGCGCGCAGGCCGCCAAAGCTTTTGCCCACGCCGTCAAATTCCAGCAATGTCGTGCTTGTCATTTCGTTACCCCCTGCTTGACCGGCCGCTTGAACCAGCGCTGAAAAATCGCGACCAGACCGCGTGGCTCATACCAGATCACCAGCATCAACAGCAAACCATAGAGCATCATATCCGCACCCAGCAGACCGCCGGAGAACGAGCGGGCCAGCTCTTCGCTTGGCAGCAGCAACAATGCGCCCAGTACCGGGCCCCACAGCGTACCGCGGCCGCCGATAATGCAAACCACGGCGATCACCACGCCAAGGTTCGCACCGAATACCTTGTCCGGACTGACAAACAGCACAAATTGAGCGTAGAACGTACCACCGATCGCAGTCATCGCCGCGCTGATCATCGCGGCATAAAGCTTATAGCGCGTGGTCGGCACGCCAAGCGCCAATGCCGCGTCCTGGTCGTTGCGCACAGCGGCCAGATAGTAACCATAGCGGCTGCGCAGGATACGCCAGTTAATCAACAAAGCCAGCACGACGAACACCAATACGATGACATAGTAAAACTCTTTGCCGGTGGATTGAAATTGCCACGGCGCATCGCGCAACAGCGTGACTTCCATTCCACGCGGGCCGCCGAGCAGGTCATCGGCATTTTCCACCAGCGTTTTAAGCACCATGGCCGAGGCAATGGTGGCCAGCGCGAAGTATGCGCCGCGCAAATGCAAACTTGAAATACCCACGATCACGGCGGCCACAATAGCCAGTGCCGCGCCAATCCACATGCCGATCCAGGGGCTGAGGCCCATATGGACGAAGAACCAGGTAGAGGCATATGCGCCAATACCGAAGTACGCCGAGTGTCCCAGCGAGAGCTGCCCGGCGATGCCGCCCAGCACATTCCAGGACAACGCCAGATAGGCGTACAGCAACGTCATGACGGCGATGGACAGCACATACTGGCTGCCGGTCAATAGCGGCACAATCGCCAGCACGATAAAAAGTGCGCCCCACAGCGATGAATGTTTTGAACCTTGCCCTGTCATCATTCTTTCTCCACGCCAAACAATCCGCTAGGACGAAAATACATCACGCCCAGGAACAACAGGAAAATCAGCGCTTCAGCATAAGTGACGGGAATCACCTGACTACCCACGGATTCAAGAATACCCACGATAATGCCGCCCCAGAAAGCACCGGCAATCGATCCGATGCCGCCCAGCACAACGATCACAAAGGCACGCATGCCAAAAATGTCGCCCACGAACGGGTTGACCGGATACATGGGTAAAAGCAGCGCGCCGGCGATGCCCAGCACACCCAGGCCGATGGCAAAGGACAACTGATAGACACGCTTGCTGTCAATGCCCAGCACGCTCGCAGCCTCACGGTCCTGGCCGGTTGCACGAATGGCGCGACCCAATGCCGTATAGCGCATGAAGGCGACCAGTCCGATAGTGACCAGCGCGGCAATGACAAAGCCGGCAATCTGCGGATACGTGAAAATCAGGTCGCCCATGATGACCACCTCGTTAGACCAGGGGCTGTCTATCATCCGGCTGTCGGGTCCCAGCAGCGCGAGCGCGAAATAATCCAGGAAGATCCACAGGCCGGTCGTGAAAATCAGCACGCCAATCGGTTCACGCGCTGATTCCTTGCGATAGATGCCATCGATGAAAAAACGCTGACACGCCCATCCCACCAAAAACAGCGCCACCGCAGCGATGGGGGCTGCGGCCAGCGGATGCAGGCCCAGATTGGTACAGGTGTAGTAGGTCACGTACATCGCGACCATCAGGAACGAGCCGTGCGCGAAATTGATGATCTTCATCACGCCAAACTGCAGGCTTAGCCCTAGCGCGATCAGACCATATACTGCGCCGGTGGCAACGCCACCGAGCAATGCTTGAAGATAAATGCTCAAAGCGAATCCTCACGTATTTGAAAAAAGCGGACTGCCGGCGATATCAAAACAGACGGCAGTCAGCCAGGCGATGATCAGCGTTCTGATCAATAGGTGGCCGCAGGCCAGACCATTTTGTAGGTTTTGGACGCCAGGTTTTCCGGCCAGATGGTGCGGTACTCGCCTTCAGAGGTGATCTGCTGCACCACGAATTTCTTGAGCGGGTTCTGGCCTTTTTCATCAATCACAATGTCATAGCCCAGCAACTTGTTCAGATCGGTGCCCTTGATGCTGGTTGTGGCCAGCGCATCGCGGATGGCCTGCGGTTCGGCTTTGCCGGCGCGTTCCAGGGCATCCTTGATCACCCAGACCGCACCGTAGGCGCTTACAGACAATTCGTTGGGCTCAGCCTTGTATGTTCCCTTGAACTCGTCCCAGAACTTTTTGGCGAAGGGCGTGGTCACTGCTGTCTCATATCCTGCCCAACCATTGGTGGTAAACACGCCTTTGGCCGTCGCCTTGCCAACTTGAGGCAGGAAGCCGCTGTCGATCTGGCCGCCCGCGCTGCCGATGTATCCCATGGCCGATACCCGCATCTGGGCCAGCAGCTTGTGCAGTTGCACCGCGTCGGCGGCATATGACGTTACCGTAACAACGTCAGGCTTACGCCCCTTGATCTTCAGCACCAGTGGCCGCAGGTCGGGGCTGTTGGGTGGATATCCTTCATCCAGAACGATTTCTACGCCCTGCTCCTTGAACTTCTTGCGCAGCGTATTGGCCATGTCCTGGCCCCAATCCGTGTTTTCATAAACCATTGCCACGGTTTTTGCCGGCTTGCCGCTCGCTTTGCCGGCGTAGGCGACAAAGTCAGCCATACCCTCTGCGTTAGCAGCAGCAGGCACCTGTGTAGCACGGAAAACGTACTTAAAGCCGCGTTCAGTAATCTCGCCCTTGCCTGCCAGGTCTACCACCCAGGGCACACTATATTTTTCGGCAACGGCAGTGGCCGGAAAGGTAGTGCCGCTCTGGAATGCGCCGAGCAACACGGGCACTTTTTCACGCGTGATCAACCTTTCTGTTTCAGTCAGGGCCACTTTCGGATCGCCCCGGGTGTCCGATTCCAGCAGCTTTAACTGGGCGCCGCCCAGTGATTTGATGCCGCCGCTTTCATTGATATGCTTTACCGCCAGATGTGTCGCACGCGACATATCACGGCCGATAGAAGCCGCCGCGCTGCCCGACAGGGGGATCAGATAGCCGATCTTGACCGGGTCTGCCGCGTGCGCAGCGCTGACGCCAAGCATTGCAACCACGCCGGCAAGGCAGGCGCGAACGATAAAATTTTTACGAGTGGTCATGAACCAAGTCTCCTGCTGATTTTTGAAAAAGAATATCTGTCAATTTATGACCGGGCCAATGCGCCATACAAGGCGTGCGTCAGCCGATCGGCGCGCGCGTTGAGCAGCACGCCCGCACCCATATGATTCATTGTGTAACCAAAGCCGATGCGGTATTGCGGACTGGCAAAACCCAGCGAGCCGCCCGCCCCCACGTGGCCGAAAGCGTCACGTCCGAAACTTGCGCTATCGAGCCCGCGTGCGTGGTTATCCATGCTGCGCATAAAGCCTGCAGCAAAACGCGTCGGCACCAGCAGGCACAAGTCTTCGTTGGTCGCAGAGGAAACCTCGGCGGCACGTTCTAGCGCCTCCCGCCCGATCACGCGCACGCCTTTGCGTTCGCCGCCCAGCGAGAGCGCGCTATACATGCGAGCCAGCGAACGGGCGTTGGTAATGCCGCCGGCTGCGCCGATTTCGGCGGCATGGCCCTGGCGCGAATTAAAGCCGCTGGGGCGCCAGCCACCCGTATTGCGAAAATACAGATTACTGATGCTCTCCGGCGTCGTGGCGATGGCATGCTCAAATGCATTGCGCGGCTGCTCTGCAGGCTTGGCCGGCACGATTCTGGCCACTCTTGACTCTTCGCTTTCGGGCAGGCCGATCCAGAAATCCAGACCCAACGGCCTCGCCACACGCTCTTGAAAGAAGCGTCCAAGGGATTGCCCGGCCACACGACGCACCACTTCGCCCACCAGCCAGCCGAACGTCAGGCCGTGGTAGCCCACGCTGGTACCCGGTTTCCAGTACGGCGCCTCCCGGGCCAGACGCGTGCTCATCTCGGTCCAGTCAAACACCGCGCCGTCCGGCAACATCTGCCGCAGCGCAGGTACGCCTGCCGAGTGATCCAGCAGCATGCGCACAGTGATGTCGCCTTTGCCTTGTGCGGAGAATTCGGGCCAGTAGTGGGCAACCCGCTGGTCAATGTCCAGCGCGCCGCCATCGGCCAGGATATGCGCGCATAAAGCGGTTGCCGCCTTGGTGTTGGAGAACACCACGCCAACCGTGTCCTGCTGCCATGGGCGTTGTGCCGGCAAATCTGCAAAACCGCCCCAGACATCAATAACAATGTCTCCGTCCTGTTCGACGGCGAGCGATGCGCCGTGTTCGATATCATCATCAAAGTTCTTGACGAAGGCATCCAGCACAGGCAGAAATTGCGGTGCGCAATAGCCCTGGACTTGTCCGCCGGCAAGGTCGGCGCGTTTCAGATCGATATTGACGTTTTGTTTCTGCATGGGTATGGCATCAACGAACAAGCGGGGCGCGCGCGCCGAAACCCAGCAGGTACTTGGCACGCTCAGAGAGCGTGGGGATGACCTCTGCCGGCAGCGTGGACGTAAAGTCCGAGAAGAAGCGCAGCCATGATACGTTGTAGTTGCACAGGATAGCGCGGCGCTGGGCGTCGGTATGATTCGCGCCTGAACGATGCCAGGTGTTGGACAACCAGATCGCCACGGAACCGGCGGGCGCCGTCAGCGTGACCTCGCCTTCGAGCGAATCGCTGCCCCAGGGCGGCGACTTGCGCAGCTTGTGGCTGCCCGGCATCACGCGCGTCGCGCCATTGTCGGGCGTAAAGTCATCCAGCATCCAGACGTTTTGCAGCGTCAGCGGAAACTCGGGCAGCGGCTCGGCAATCTGACCCAGCGGCGCATCCACGTGCCATGCGCCTCCACCGGTCTGCGGGCCGATGCTGGTGGACTGGAAGTCGTGCGGATTGCAGTCTTCTCCCATCACATGCTGCACCATCGGCAGCACAACCGGGTGCTCGATCAGGGGAATGAGTTCAGGTTCTTTATTGAGCAGGTTCCAAACGCGCTGCGACTTGTCGTTATCGAACAAAGTAGGCAGGTGCAGGAAATTTTT
>Ga0079224_100010098_pt1 | contig 12927 bp, 6 predicted proteins | sample Stecom2015_FD_80414 | JGI IMG/M metagenome (GOLD analysis project Ga0079224, IMG submission 80414) | Agricultural soil microbial communities from Utah to study Nitrogen management - Steer compost 2015 | ecosystem: Environmental > Terrestrial > Soil > Agricultural land | place: USA: Utah... | reverse complement strand
GCGTTGAAGCCCTGATGAAGCAAATCATCTCGCTGCTTCCGGAAGGGCCGGCCTACTATCCTACAGATCAGCTCACTGACCGCCCTGAACGGTTTTTCGTCAGTGAGATCATCCGGGGCGCAATTCTCGAACATTACCATGAGGAAGTACCGTATACAACAGAGGTTCAGATTGAATCCTTCAAGGAAGGCGAAAGCAAATCGGGACCGATTACCCGGATTTCGGCCATGATTTATACCATGGATGACCGAAGGAAGGCCATTCTGTTAGGCAAAAACGGATCAGCCATCAAACAGGTCGGCATTTCGGCCCGCAAGGAGATTGAGCGGTTTCTGGGAACTCGCGTATTTTTGGAGCTTCAGGTCAAGGTGCGCAAAGACTGGAGAGATGATGACCGTGCGCTGACCGCATTTGGATATAAGTACTGATCATGTCGAACATCGTAGCTATTGTTGGTAGGCCCAATGTGGGCAAATCCACCCTCTTTAACCGGATTGTGGGTGGCCGCCAGGCGATCACAGACGATACCAGCGGCGTTACACGTGATCGCCAATATGGTACAGGCGTCTGGAATGGAAAGAATTTCAGCATCATCGATACCGGTGGTTTTGTCGAGCATTCTGATGATATTTTTGAAGCTGCCATACGAGAACAGGTTGATATCGCGATTGAGGAGGCAACGGTAATCATCCTGATGACGGATGTCATGACCGGCATCACGGATCTCGATTATCAGATTGCCGACAAGCTCCGCAAATCAGGCAAAAAGGTCATCCTGGCTGTCAACAAGGTCGACAATCCGGAGCGCATGTTTGCCGCCAATGAGTTTTGGGGACTCGGTTTTGAAAACACCTTTTTTCTGTCCTCTATTTCAGGTAGCGGTACCGGCGATTTGCTGGATGAAGTGGTGAAGGACATTGCAGGCGAGGATGAAGATGTAGACAATACCGTACCGAAAATAGCTGTCATTGGCCGACCCAATGTGGGTAAATCATCACTCATTAATGCCCTTCTCGGTGAACAGCGTTTTATCGTCACCGATATTGCCGGTACAACGCGCGATTCCGTTCATACACGGTACAACAAATTCGGGAAGGATTTCTACATCATTGATACTGCCGGACTCCGCAAAAAAAAGCAGGTCATTGAAAACCTTGAATTTTACAGCGTTATCCGCACCATCAGGGCTATTGAAGAGTCGGATGTATGTATCCTGATGATTGATGCTACGACCGGTTTGGAAAGTCAGGATCTCAGTATCATCAGTGTGGTAATCAGAAGGTATAAAGGCCTGGTCATTGCCGTCAATAAATGGGATCTTCTCGAAAAAGAGACCAACACGGCTCGCGATTACGAAGCAGAGATTCGACAAAAAATTGCGCCTTTTACAGATGTGCCCATCGTTTTTGTATCTGTGCTGGAGAAGCAGCGGATATTCAAAGTCATTGAAACGGCATTGCAGGTTGCTGAAAATCGGGTTAGAAAAATCTCGACATCACAACTCAATGAATTTATTGAAGAGGCTACACAAAAACAGCCGCCTCCGAGTTATCGCGGCCATTTTATCAAGATAAAATACGGCACACAATTGCCAATGGCTTATCCCGCCTTCGCTTTCTTTTGCAATTATCCAGATGAGGTGAAGGAGAATTACAGGCTCTTCTTGGAAAATCAGTTGCGCAATACTTTTAATTTCCACGGCGTGCCCGTCAGGATATTTTTCAGGCAGAAATAACTTCATGCAAATTATTCCTACACCCATAGATGGCCTGGTGATTATTGAGCCCACTGTGATGGAAGATCACCGCGGCTATTTTTTCGAATCCTGGCAGATTGAACGGTATAACTTGCCCTACGTACATGCATTTGTACAGGACAATGAAGCTGGATCTGCCCGCGGCGTTTTGCGTGGACTTCATTTTCAAACCGGACTACATGCCCAGGGCAAACTGGTTAGAGTAATACGTGGTGCAGTGTACGATGTGGCCGTTGATATTCGTCCCGGCTCGCCTACATTCGGACAATATGTTGGTGTGGAATTATCCGGCAAGAACAAAAGACAATTTTGGGTGCCGCGCGGCTTCGCACATGGATATCTGGCACTGGAAGATCAAACCATCTTCGCCTATAAGTGCGACAATTATTACCGCAAGGACGCAGAAGGCAGCATTCGCTATGACGACCCGGATATTGGTATTGCGTGGCCGGAAATTGACATCCCGTACATTGTTTCCGAAAAGGACCTGGCGGCAGGAACCCTAAAATCATTGATGCTGTGATTTCGGTTGTCATCAGCGGAGCCGGAGGACAAGTTGGTCGTGCTTTGGTGCGGCAGTTACCTTTTCAGGAAGGATTTAGTCTTTATACATTTGACCGCACGCAACTCGATATCTCGGACGGCGATAAGGTTAAGGGCATCCTGCAGACACGTCCTCAGATAAAATACTGGATCAATTGTGCGGCATATACCAAAGTCGATCTGGCCGAGAAAGAATCGCATGCATCATCAGTGTACAATGCAGATGAGCCTGGCATCATCGCACGGGCTTGTCGGGAAGCCGGTATTCACATGGTGCATTTTTCATCTGACTATGTTTATCACAATGACCTGCGCCGGCCATTACGGGAAGAAGATCCATTGCAACCACAAAGCGTATATGCCCGAACCAAACTCGCAGGTGAGCAGGCTGTTATAGAATCAGGAACATCATATACCCTCATTCGTACCTCATGGGTATTTGGTCCTGACGGACATAATTTTGTCAACACGATGCTCCGGCTTGGCAAGCAAAACAGTACGCTTAGAATCGTCGCTGATCAGCTTGGTGCGCCGACCTATACACTGGATATCGCCAATGCCGTGAAGCAATTGCTTCAGATGCATGCTGCAGGAGATACAGAACGCATACAGGGTGTTTTCAATTTTGCGAATGCTGGTCAGGTTACCTGGGCCGATTTCGCCAGGAAGATTTTTGCTTTGGCAGGATTGACCTGCGAGGTAATCAATATTTCGACTGAAGAGTTTGGTGCGCCTGCAGCCAGGCCAGCGTATAGCGTCCTTGATTGCAGTAAAATCGCTGAACTGCTACCCTGGAAAATCCCGACGTGGGAGGATGCGCTGACAAGATATTTGAATGACTTTATTAAGGGAGAAAGCGAAGCTTAATTCGTTAGTATCCTACATTTGTACAAATGAGCTTCTGCTCAGTCGCGCCGTCTACGTTGGAATAATCGGGATGGTTTAGTTTCAACCAATGATAAGTTTCCATTTTACCACAAAGGGCACAAGGGCTGGCGCATTCTCAATGACTACAATTGTAAAACATTGATTCTGGTTGAAGCAATGTTTTGTATCTCAACCCAGAGGACGCAAAGTATGGTATTACCGGGCTGCTGCTCAGTAGAAATGAGACTGTATGACAGAACCCGCCAATTTGTAGCATTAACGACTGAATGCAAGTATTCCTGGGTTCACTGGCCAGCATTCAAGCAACGAAATCCCTATCTTTAGCATTCGTATGTGCATCAACCGGGTCGTCACAATCCTGTTCCTGTTTTGGGTCTGCCTGCCTGCAGCATCGGCCACGCACAATCGCGCGGGTGAAATCACCATTAAGCAAACGGGCGACCTGACCATTGAGGTGACTGTTACCACCTATACCAAGACATCCAGTGTACAGGCTGACCGCGATAGCGTATTGGTCCATTGGGGTGATGGCACTTCTGAATTCATTGCACGTGCCAATGGAGACGGGTTTCCCCTGCCGAATAACCGGAAGCTCAATTATTACATCGCCACCCATACCTATCCCGGCCGGGCTGCCTACACGATTTCAATGATGGATCCCAACCGAAACGGTGGCATCCTCAATGTCAATCCGCCAAATTCTGAAGCGGTACCCTTTTATATCGAGGCCACCTATACCTTTCTCAATCCGCAATTTCAGGGATATAACAATACCGCAGTCTTGCTCGAACCGCCGATTGATTATGCCTGTGTGGGCAGAAAATTCATCCACAATCCCAGCGCCTATGATCCGGATGGCGACAGCCTTGCTTTTGAATTGATTGTCCCGATGCAGGACAGCGGGGTCAATGTACCCAATTATATCCACCCTACCCAAATCGGACCAGGTCCGGGCAACCAGATGTATCTCAATCCTTTAACTGGTGACCTCATTTGGACTACGCCCAAAATTGCCGGCGAGTATAATATTGCGTTCCGCGTCAATGAATACAGGCAGGGCGTGCTCATCAGCTCGTTTATTCGCGATATGCAGATTCTGGTGCTGGTATGCGATAACTCACCACCGGAAATCACGACCGCAAACGAAATTTGTGTCGTTGCTGGTGAGGTGCTCGACCTTTCAATACTCATCACCGATCCTGATTTTGGTCAATTGGTGCGAACATCTGCCTCGGGTGGCCCGTTTGAGGTGCCCGGCACCAAGGCAGTATTTGAAGGTGGTGATGGCCAATATCTTGAACCACCAATAAACGCACGATTATTCTGGGCACCAGATTGCGAGCATATTCGCGAGCAACCCTATACCGTTATCATTAAGGCACTCGACAATGCCTTCGATACTGCGGGGCTTGCCGATCTGCACGCTATCAATATTCGTGTTGTGGGACCACCACCCGAAAATCCGCAACTGGAACGCGCAGGTGACGCATTTCACCTGAGTTGGGATCAACCCTATGTCTGCGACATGACCCGTGATAACTACTTTCGGGGATTCAGCATATGGCGGCGTACAGGAAGCAACCAGTTTGTGCCCGACACCTGCGAAACCGGTCTTGCCGGTCGCGGTTATACCCGTATCGCCGTCAACAGCAAGGACGTGAACAACGGCAGGTATTTCTTCATGGATACAGATATCCGCGATGAAGAGAATTATTGCTACCGCATCCTGGCTGAATTTGCCCTGACGACACCCGCGGGCCAACCTTATGCCCGCGTGATCAGCATACCCTCAGCAGAGGTCTGTCTACGAGCTCGTGCCGACCGACCACTCATTACCCACGCTACAATTAATGCCACAGATGATACCAATGGTGAAATCACTGTCCGTTGGATTCACCCTGATGCCGCGGCTGTAGATACAATACAATATCCCGGCCCTTATTCCTATCAGGTCATGCAAGCGACTGGCATCCAGGGTCTGGACTTTGAGCCTGTACCCGGCGGACAATTTTCTGCCGATTTTTTTGCTCAACTACGCGACAGCATGGTGGTGATTTCAAACGTTGATACCCGTCTCACCGGATACAACTTCAGGATTGATTTTTTTACCGGACCACAACAACTTCTACGAGGTTCATCAATTGATGCATCTACGGTTTTCCTGACGGCCATACCATCCGATGAAGCAGTCAACCTGGTCTGGGAGGCGAATGTGCCATGGGATAATTACGCCTATGAAGTATGGCGTCAGGAACCCGGGGGATCATTTGAGCTTTTGGGCTCCGTGTCGGATGAACACTTTGAAGACAGATCCAATGTTGTCAATGGCCAGGAATACTGCTATGTAATCAAAGCATATGGGGATTATGGCCTTACTGATGTTGCAAGCCCTCTGATCAATTTATCACAGGAAGCTTGTGCCATACCGCAAGACAATGTTGCCCCATGCCCGCCATCGCTCAGCGTAACCAATATCTGTGACCAATCCAATCCCCAGACACCAGCTGATGCTTTTGTTAATTATATCTTCTGGACACTTTCCTGCAGCGATGATGATACGGAAACTTTTCAGGTGTTTTACACACCTAAGCCTGGCAGCGAATGGGAACTCATCGGCACAGTGAATGCGCCCACTTCAACACTGGAACATAAACCCGGAGAACATATCGCTGGTTGCTATGCCGTCGTTGCTGTTGATGAGCAGGGAAATCAAAGCGAATTTTCATCTGTGGTTTGCGTTGGCAATTGTCCGGTGTATGAACTGCCAAACGCCTTCACCCCAAATGGTGACGGTCAGAACGACATCTTCAAACCATTTCAGTCGCGGTTTATTGAGCGTGTCGACTTCAAGGTGTATAATCGATGGGGGCAGGTCGTGTTTACCACTACTGACCCTAATCTCAACTGGACTGGTCATAATAATGCAGGCGCTGAATTATCTGATGGCGTGTATTACTACACCTGTGAAGTCTTCGAAAGCCAGGTCGCTTCTCCCTTCCTTTTATCAGGCTATATTGAACTCATCAGGGGTTAATCCCTTTTTCACAAAGCTCATCTTCCACGCACAGGCGTATCTTTGCTGAAACAGCAAACATATATGTTCACCGGTATCATCAAAGCGCTTGGCACCGTCAAATCTGTTCAACACATAGGTTCTACGCGGAGAATGGTTATCTCTTCACCACTTTCATCTGTGCTTCAGATTGATCAAAGTGTTGCGCATGATGGTGTTTGTCTCACCGTTGTACACATCGATAATGATACACATGCTGTTGACGTTGTTGCCGAGACACTGTCGAAAACCACACTCGGCCGGAAAGAAATTGGCCAACACATCAATATGGAATTATCGGTAACTCCGGCTACACTACTTGATGGACATATTGTTCAGGGGCATGTCGATACCGTTCTGACATGCAGTGACATAGCCGATATGAAGGGCAGCATTAAAATGCGGTTTCAACTACCTCAGGAATTTGCCCACCTGGTCATTCCCCGAGGGTCCATTTGTCTCAATGGCATCAGCCTGACGGTGGCGAATCTGTTCAAGGATGCATTTGAAGTGTCCATTATACCTTACACGCTGCAACACACCAACCTCCGCGATGTAAAATCCGGGGATGGTGTAAATGTCGAATTCGATGTGATCGGCAAATATCTCGCACGGCTCGCCGGCAAATAAAAAAGGGATATGCAGTGCATATCCCTTTTACATTCTGTATGGCTCGAGGTATTATACCTCATCATCATAGACTTTCTCAACAAACTCCTCTCCACCAACATGCTTGACGAGGAGGCTTTCATATTGTACAGCACCTGTTCCCGCAGGGATACGTTTACCGACAATCACATTCTCCTTCAGGCCAGCGAGTTCATCGCGACGAGCACCAATTGCTGCTGTGCTGAGCACCTTCGTCGTTTCCTGGAAGGATGCTGCTGAAATCCAGCTCTTCGTACCGAGCGAAGAACGCGTGATACCTTGCAGCATAGGACTCGATGTTGCCGGAACCGCATCACGGTATTCCATAGTCTTCTGGTCATTGCGCTTCAGCACGGAGTTTTCCTCGCGAATCTGACGGAGCGTCACAACACCACCCGCATTGTATTTCTTCGAATCGCCAGGATCCGTAATCACCTTCCGATCGAATACGCGATCGTTTTCTTCGAAGAAGTCGTGGCGGTCAACAGATTCTCCCTGGAGGAAATTGGTATCTCCCGGATCGATGATCATCACACGACGCATCATCTGGCGAACAATCACCTCAATGTGTTTGTCATTAATGGCAATACCCTGAGAGCGATATACTTCCTGGATACCATTCACCAGATAAGACTGTACAGCAAACGGGCCCTTAATGGCCAGAATGTCGGTCGGTGCAATAGATCCATCAGACAATGCCATACCTGCGCGCACAAAGTCACCTTCCTGTACCAGCAAGTGCTTCGACAAGCCGATTAGGTATTTGCGGCTTTGGTCAGTTTTTTCATCAACAACAAACACTTCGCGGTTACCGCGCTTGATGCTGCCAAACTTGATGACACCGTCGATTTCAGAAACCACGGCCGGATTCGATGGGTTACGCGCTTCGAAAAGTTCCGTTACCCGTGGCAGACCACCCGTGATGTCCTGGATCTGGCTGGTCTTTCGCGGAATCTTCACAATGATCTTTCCTGCACGGATCTCATCGCCATCAGCAACGCTTAGGTAAGCGCCCACCGGCAGGTTATAACTGCGCAGTTCATCGCCATCCTTCGACACAATACTAATGGACGGTACCTTCTTCTTGTTCTTCGACTCGATGATTACCTTTTCCTCATAACCGGTCTGATCGTCGCGCTCAGTGCGGAAAGTCACCCCTTCTTCGATCGAGTCAAATTTGACAATACCGGAAAATTCTGAAATAATCACGGCATTGAAAATATCCCAGTGGCAGATCAACTCACCACGGCGGATCTTTTGCTTGTCTTTTACCATGATCTTCGAACCGTAGGGCACGTGATGCGTCACATACACACGGCTGCTCTCCGGATCGGTGATCTTGATTTCACCAGAACGTGAAATCACGATTTCCTGCGTTCCTTCTTCATCTTCAAAGGTTACGGTGCGTACATCCTCCATTTCGAGTACGCCGTCAAACTTGGACACCAACTCCGATTCTTTCTTCGAGAGTGAAGCGATACCACCGACGTGAAAAGTACGCAGGGTAAGCTGTGTACCAGGCTCACCGATACTTTGTGCAGCAATGATACCCACTGCATCGCCCATTTCGGCAATCCGGCCAGTGGCCAGATTCTTGCCATAACACTTGGCGCATGTGCCTTTACGGCTTTCGCACGTCAGTACAGAGCGGATAGTAACCTTCTCAATCCCGATATCTTCAATACGCTCGGCAATTTGTTCGGTGATATATTCTCCTGAAGGCAGAATCAGTTCATCCGTTACAGGATGGATGATATCATACAGCGAATAGCGTCCCTGAATACGCGAAGCCAGTGATTCGATGACCTTCTCGTTATCCTTCAGTGCTGAAGTTTCAATACCGCGAAGTGTTTCACAGTCATTCTCGTTAACCACCACATCCTGGGCAACGTCAACAAGACGACGCGTCAGGTAACCTGCGTCAGCGGTCTTGAGTGCCGTATCCGCAAGACCCTTACGGGCACCGTGGGTTGAGATAAAGTATTCCTGTACGCTCAATCCGTCGAGGAAGTTCGACAAGATCGGGTTCTCGATAACCGCTCTACCCGTATCACCAGACTTCCGTGGCTTGGCCATCAGCCCCCGGAGACCGCAGAGCTGCTTAATCTGATTCTTAGAACCCCGTGCGCCGGAGTCGAGCATCATAAATACCGAATTAAACCCATGATTGTGCTGCGAGAGCTCTTTCATGAGGCTTTCGGTAATCTTGTTATCCGCGTACGTCCATTTATCAATCGTCTGATTATACCTTTCGTTTTCGGTAATCAGACCCATGTTGTAGTTCGAGTTTACCTCATCGACATCTTCCTGGGCAGTTCGCAGGGTTTCTTCCTTGATCGACGGTGTAATAAGGTCACCCAGCTTAAAGGAAAGTCCGGCCTTGAAAGCCCACATAAAACCGAGGTCCTTGATGTCATCAAGGAACTGTGCAGTCTGCGGGAAGTTGGTCCGGTTCAGTATATCACCGATAACCTTACGAAGATTCTTCTTCGTCAGCAGCGTATTGATATACGGCACCGATGGTGGAACAACTTCGTTGAACAGGACGCGTCCTGTTGTCGTCTCTATTACGCGGTATACAAGCTGACCAGATTCATCTTCAGTTCTGGCACGAACACGGATCTGTGCATGTAAGTCAAGCTTGCCCTCATTGTAAGCAATTACAACTTCCTCTGCGCTGTAGAAGGTTTTACCGGCGCCTTTGACTTCAGTACCGTTGCTCGGCATTTCCTTGGTCAGGTAGTAGAGACCAAGAACCATGTCCTGTGAAGGCAGTGTCACGGGAGAACCATCCTGCGGGTTGAGCATGTTGTGCGAAGCCAACATCAACAACTGAGCTTCCAGGATGGCTGCCTGGCCAAGTGGTACGTGTACCGCCATCTGGTCACCGTCAAAGTCGGCGTTGAATGCCGTACATACGAGTGGGTGCAGCTGGATGGCCTTTCCTTCCACAAGTTGTGGCTGGAATGCCTGGATTGAAAGTCGGTGCAGCGTTGGGGCCCGGTTGAGCATTACCGGATGACCCTTGAGAATATTCTCCAGGATATCCCAGATAACCGGCTCCTTGCGATCAACCAATTTCTTTGCTGACTTGACCGTCTTGACAATACCTCTTTCAATCAGCTTGCGGATGATAAACGGCTTGAACAGCTCAGCAGCCATACCTTTGGGAAGACCGCATTCGTGCAATTTAAGTGTAGGACCTACTACAATTACCGAACGGCCGCTATAGTCAACACGCTTACCGAGCAGGTTCTGACGGAAGCGTCCTTGCTTACCCTTAAGGATATCACTGAGTGATTTCAGGGCACGCCCGCCTTCTGCTTTTACAGCGTTTGATTTTCTTGAGTTGTCGAACAGAGAGTCAACAGCCTCCTGCAACATCCGCTTTTCATTCCGGAGAATGACTTCAGGTGCCTTAATTTCAAGCAGACGCTTGAGACGGTTGTTGCGGATAATGACCCTACGATAAAGGTCGTTGAGGTCGGAGCTGGCAAACCGTACACCGTCCAACGGAACGAGGGGGCGCAACTCCGGTGGAATCACGGGCAGATACTGGATAATCATCCATTCCGGACGATTTTCCGTATGCATATTGGCCTCACGAATGGCCTCAACAACACGCAGACGCTTGAGCGCTTCTGATTTCCGCTGTTGTGAAGTTTCGGTTGCAGACTGGTGGCGAAGGTTATCACTAAGCTTCTTCAGGTCGATACCTGCGAGAAGGTCATAAACAGCTTCCGCCCCCATCTTAGCGATAAACTTGTTGGGGTCGGTATCATCGAGCAACTGGTTGCCTTCCGGAAGCGAGTCGAGTACATCGAAATACTCTTCTTCCGTGAGCAGATCCATTTGTGATACGCCTTCAGCTTCCTTAACCCCGGCTTGTATGACCACATATCGCTCATAGTAAATGATCGATTCGAGATTCTTGGAAGAAAGACCGAGGATATAGCCAATCTTGTTGGGAAGCGACTTAAAAAACCAGATATGCACGACAGGCACAACGAGCCGGATATGGCCCATGCGCTCACGTCTTACCTTCTTTTCTGTCACTTCTACGCCACAGCGGTCGCACACAATACCCTTGTACCGAATGCGCTTGTACTTTCCGCAGTAACATTCAAAATCCTTGACGGGACCAAAGATCCGCTCGCAAAAGAGGCCATCGCGTTCCGGCTTGTACGACCGGTAGTTAATGGTCTCTGGTTTGAGCACCTCACCATAGGAACGCTCGAGAATATCATCAGGTGATGACAGGCTCAGCGATATACTGCGGAAAAACTGCTTTTGCTTGACGTGCTTCTTTTTAAGAGACATGGTATATAGCTTGAATTAGGACAAGGGTAATCAATCAAATTTCACATCGAGTGCAAGGCCGCGAAGCTCATGCACCAGTACGTTAAAGCTCTCAGGGATATGCGGCTCCGGCATGTTGTCGCCCTTGACGATCGACTCATAGGCCTTTGCGCGACCGATGATATCGTCTGACTTCACCGTAAGCAATTCCTGGAGGATATTGGATGCACCGTAAGCTTCGAGTGCCCAAACTTCCATTTCCCCGAAACGCTGACCACCAAACTGTGCTTTACCGCCGAGTGGTTGCTGGGTAATGAGTGAGTATGGACCAATCGACCTGGCGTGCATCTTGTCGTCAACCATGTGCGATAGCTTGAGCATGTAAATCACACCCACTGTTGCGCGCTGGTGGAAACGGTCGCCTGTATTGCCATCGAAAAGATAAGTTTGACCCAGTTCCGGCAAGCCGGCCTTTTCGATCTCACCCTGAATCTCTTCGAGTGTAGCACCATCGAAAATCGGTGTAGCGTATTTAACACCGAGCTTTTCGCCGGCCCAACCCAATACGGTTTCGAAGATCTGACCAAGGTTCATCCGCGAAGGCACACCCAGCGGGTTCAGGACAATGTCAACCGGCGTGCCGTCTTCGAGGAATGGCATGTCTTCCGCGCGAACGATCTTGGAAACAATACCCTTGTTACCGTGACGACCTGCGATCTTGTCCCCTACCTTCAGCTTGCGTTTGCGGGCCAGGTATACCTTGGCCAGCTTCAACACACCTGCGGGCAGTTCGTCGCCAATGCTGATATTGAATGTTTCGCGTTTGTAGCGACCAATCTCCTCATTGACCTTGATGCTGTAATTGTGCAGCAAGCGTGAAATCAGGCTGTCAGTGTGCTTGTCACCCGTCCAGCCGGTATAATCAACCTGGTTGAAATCGATTGCCTTGAGCACTTTAGGCGTAAATTTATTACCCTTGTTTACAAGAACTTCACCGTAGATGCTCCTTACACCATTCGACACCTGGCCTTTAATCAGGACAGACAGTTTGTCGATCAACAGCGTTTTCAACTCGTTGATGGCCACAGCATGCTTGTCATTGAGCTGATCGATCAGCTTCTTTTCCTGTGCCTTCTGGAACTTGTCCTTCTTGGCACGTGCAAAGAGCTGCTTATCGATCACCACACCTTCTGTAGACGGAGGTGCCGTCAGTGACGCATCTTTCACATCACCTGCTTTGTCACCAAAGATGGCGCGGAGCAGTTTTTCTTCGGGTGTAGGATCGGTTTCACCCTTCGGCGTAATCTTACCAATCAGGATATCACCTTCGTTTACATTCGCCCCGATACGGATGATACCGTTTTCATCCAGGTTCTTCGTAGCTTCCTCACTAACGTTTGGAATATCGTTGGTCAACTCTTCCTCACCGAGTTTGGTATCGCGCACTTCGAGTTCAAAGCTCTCGATGTGTACGGAGGTAAAGATGTCTTCACGAACAATACGCTCAGAGACTACAATAGCATCTTCAAAGTTGTATCCCTTCCAGGGCATGAATGCCACCTTCAGGTTTTGGCCCAGCGCCAATTCCCCGTTTTCAGTGGCATAACCTTCGCAGAGAATGGTGCCTTCCTTCACCCTGTCACCTTTCTTGACGATCGGCTTCAGGTTGATACAGGTACCCTGGTTTGTGCGCTGGAACTTGGTGAGTTCGTATGTTTTCAGGTCGTCTTCAAAGCTGACG
>Ga0079224_100010097_pt1 | contig 12928 bp, 9 predicted proteins | sample Stecom2015_FD_80414 | JGI IMG/M metagenome (GOLD analysis project Ga0079224, IMG submission 80414) | Agricultural soil microbial communities from Utah to study Nitrogen management - Steer compost 2015 | ecosystem: Environmental > Terrestrial > Soil > Agricultural land | place: USA: Utah... | reverse complement strand
TTAGGAACGCGCCGAGATATGCGGAAAACTGCGTCGGACAGAGTGCCCGCGTGGGGAGGGGCACCGCCGAGTTCACCTCGGCGGGGAGGGGCGGCGCGTGCCGCCCCTACGAAACGAGGCTAGGACGCCGATCGGTCAAACCGATCGGCGTTCTAGGAGCGCGCCGAAATATGCGGAAAACAGTGTCGCGCGGAGTGCCCGCGTAGGGAGGGGCCCCGCCGAACTAGTTCGGCGGGGAGGGGCGGCGCGTGCCGCCCCTCCAAAGCAAGGCTAGGACGCCGATCAGTCAAACTGATCGGCGTTCTAGAGCCGTGCGTCGAGGCTCACGATCGTGAGATCGCCGAGCTGAGACTGCGTCGCGAGGCCGTCGCGCCAGCTTGCGAGCCGTCGATACCGAGGTGGCAGGCCGGAGAGATGCTCGACCACGCGCACCGGGACCGGCCCGGGCTCCTTGACGCGCAGACGAACGCGGACGCCGCTCGCCCCAGGGCTCACCACGCCGAACAGTGACCAGTCAGCGACGTGGAGCGGGTCGACGCGCTCCCCGTCCACGAACGCCTCGAGCACCGAGCCGCGCGGAGCTCCGAGGATCAGCGAGAGCGCGTGCGCCGAGCCTGGCACGAGCTCGAGCTCGATGTCGCGATCCCGAGCGCGAGACTCGCGACGGAGCTCGCGGAGCGACGGCCCCGGCTGATCGAGGCGCTCCGCCGGCGCGCGGAAGAACGCCGGCTGGACGATGCCGAACCACGGGTAGCGATCGCCGGTGTTGTGCGCGAACGAAACGCGACCCTCGAGCCCCGGAGGAACCGAGGGCGCGTCGAGCAGCAAGCGCGCCGTGCCGCTCGTTCGATCGAGGTGGTAGCCGAGGTTCGCGCGCTGCGGGGCCGCGACGGAGCGCGTCGGAAGCACCAAACCGAGGATCGTGAGCACGACACAGAGCGACCCGAACGCGAGCACGACCATTCGCCGCGCACGCTCACCGAGGCTCGCCAGGAAGGGAGCGAGCGGCAGCAGGACGAGCGCCGCCACCCCCGCAGCGAGCGCCGGTAGGGCGAACCCGAAGGCGTGAACGGTGAGCGCGGCGTGCGGTACCCAGAGGAGCGCTGCCGATACGAGCACTCCGAGCGCGACGATCGGCAGCGAGAGGACCGACGCGCGGCTCGCGAGGAGCCCCAGCGCGCCGATGGCGGCGACGAACGCCGGAACGAGCCAGAGAAACACCGCCTCCGGCAGGAGCCACGCCGTCACCAGCGACAACGCGAGGAGCAGCAGCCACTCGGCCACGAAGGCTTCGGCGAGCTCGAACGCGTCGCGGAGGAGCGAGGCCCCGAAGGCGAAGGCGGCGAAGGCTCCGGCATAGAGCGCCGCGAGCAGCACGGGAGTGCTCGCGGGCCACGGCTGGTAGTCGAGGTGGATCCGGTGGAGGGCCGGATCCAAAGCGAAGCCGAACCCGAGCGTCAGAGCGAAGCCCACGACGATCGCGAGCGCGGCTCCCCCGACGCGCCGCCACGAGAGGGACGAGCGCCGGACGAGAGCGACGATCAGCACGAGGGAGAGCGCGACGACCGCGTGAGCGAGCCCCTTCCCCGTCGCGAGCGAGACCCGAACGAGCCGCCGCCCGAGCAGATCGAAGAACACGCTCTGCTGCTCCGAACGCGGGATCCCGTGCGTGACCACGTCGTGAACGAGGGCGAGCGCCTGGTCCCCGTGGTGCTGCACGCTCTCGAGCGAGAGATGCGCGACGTCGTCCTCGGGCGTGTGATAGCGCGTCGCTCGTTCGATGAACGCGAAGTTGACACCGGGCAGGCCGGCACGAGTAAACACGCTCAGATCGGTGTCGTTCGGGAGCTCGCGGTACGCGGCATAGAACACCGAGCTCGTCACCGGGCGCTCGACCGCGCGCCCGTAGGCACGGAGCAGACCGTCGTTCGGCGTGCTCGTCTCGAACAAGAGACTCGCGCCGGCGACCCCGCGGGCTTCGAGGTTCACGACGAGCCCGAGTCGCTCGCGCAGGGCGCGATCCTGCGCGAGGACGCGCGCGCCGAGGAGCCCCATTTCTTCTCCGTCGGTGAAGAGGAGCCAGACGGAGCGAGCGAGCTCACCTCGGGCGCGCAAGGCGCGCGCGGTTTCGAGCATCACGGCGGCACCGACGGTGTCGTCCGCCGCGCCGGGGCCGGCGGGTACCGAGTCGTAGTGCGAGGCGAGCGCGACCGCGAGGGCTCGCGTGCGTCCCGGGATCTCCGCGATCACGTTCTCGACGACGGCGCACACCCCGTACTGGCCGCAGCTCATGCCGCGCCGGAGCTCCGGGACCAGTCCGAGCTTTCGAAGCTCGGACTCGAGCCGCTCGCGCACGGCGCGATTCGCCGGAGTGCCGACGGGGTGAGGCCGCCCATCCCCGAGCAAGCGCTCGAGCGCCGTGCGTGCGCGCTCGGCGGAGAACTCCGAGGCCGCGACGTCGCTCGAGCGCACGGAGGGCGGCCGCGATGCGCCGATGCTCAGAACCGCCGTGATGAGGAAGACCAACGCCGCGAGCGGCAAGAGCGCCCGCCGCCTCACCCGCCTCTGCACCATCGGATTCACGCGACCGATGTACTACGAGCGTCGAAATGCGGCGATGACGGCAACTCGGGCGGCTTGGTCGGCCGCTCGCTCACGCCTGGATTTTCGAGGCAAACTGGGCTCGTGCGAGCCGGGACCGGTCCCCGATCTGCTCGTGCTGGAGGATTTCTCGGAGTCTCTCCTCGAGACTGGAGAAATCCCGAATGCATTTTGGGTCCTCGGTACTAAAACCCCGATCGGTTCCCCCAACGGCCGCAAAGGGCGGCTCGCGCCGCCCTCCCGGCCCCGGCTGAGCTCGGCGGGGCCCCTTCCCACGCGAGCACTCGGCTCCGCGCTGGCCTCACCGGACTCGGCACGTTCCCAACCGCTTGTCGCTCCTCCAGATAGTGGCTCCCCCGCTCCGGCTCGCCCGTTTCGATCGCGCGACACGCACCACGCCTCGTCGCCGGCTCCTGCCGCCTTCGGCCCTGCTGTTCGCGCTGGTCGCAACGGCGGGTTCGGCGCGGGCAGAACCCCAGGCGGAAACCATCGCCGCCTCCCGCGCGCTCGGCATCGAGGGCGTCGAGCTAGCAGAGGCGGGGCGTTGCGCGGAAGCGATCGAGAAGCTCGAGCGCGCCGAAGCGCTGTACCACGCCCCCAGCGTGCTCGCGCGGCTCGGGGAGTGCCAGATCGAGATCGGGCAGATCGTGCGCGGGACGGAGACGCTGAACCGCGTAGTGCGCGAGCGGCTCGCGCCGGATGCGCCCGAGCCGTTTCGGGCCGCCCAGGCGCGCGCGGAGGAGCTGCTCGATCGCCACCTCCCCCGCATCGCGAGGCTCGTGCTCCACATCGAGCCCGCCAATGTGCCCGCAGACGTGACGGTTTCCGGAGTCGCCGTGCCGCGGGCTCTCCTCGGCGCGGAGCGCCCGACCGATCCCGGAACTCACGAAGTGGTGGCGAACGCGCCCGGATACGAAGGGGCGCGGGCGACGATTCACCTCGACGAAGGCGCTCGCCAAGAGCTCACGCTGGAGCTCCTCCCCCTCGAGCGAGAAGCGAAGCGGGCGGCAAAGCAGCCGGCGCCCGCCGCTCCCCCCGCGCCGGTTTCGGATGGCGCGAAGCCGCGTGCCGCGGAGGGTCCCGGCACGCTACCCTTCGTGTTGTTGGGTGTCGGCGCGGCGGGGCTCGCCGTGGGCACGGTCACCGGTGTCCTCGCCATCCAACGCAAGAACGAGCTCGAGTGCCCCTCCTACCAGTGCGAAGGCGCGCAGCACGCGAAGCTCGACGAGGCACAGGCGGTGTCTTGGGTCTCCACGGCGGGTTTCGGGGTGGGCCTCGTCTCCGGAGTCATCGGCGCCATCCTGTTCGTCTCGAGCTCGGGGGGAGAAGCCTCGACCGGCTTTCGCCTGCGCCCCTACGCGAGCGCTGCGTCCGCTGGAATTTCGGGGAGCTTCTGATGAGCCCCCGTGGAGACTCGCCGAGTCGCGCTCGCCCGCTCTGGTGGATCCTCTCGGGGGTCCTGCTCGCCGCCTGTGCCAACCTGATCGGCCTCGACAAGTACGAGAAGGTCGAGGATTCGTCCTCCTCGGGGGGCGCTGACGCCAAAACGGGCGAACGCGGCGGTACGACGCCCGGGGGCCGCGGCGGCTTCTCCGGAGGCGGCGCGCTCCCCATGGGGGGCACCGCCGGTTCGGGGATGTCCGGCACGGCCGGCGAGCACGGCGGCACCGGCGGGGGAGACGGCACCCCCAACTCGTGTTCGCTCCCCACCCTCTCGGAGGGATGCAACGGATGCATCACGGGGCGCTGCACCAACGTGTGCCGGGAGTGCCGCGGGCAGGTGGCCTGCGACGCGCTCGTCGAATGCTGGGGCGCGTGTGCCGCGGAGGATCCCACGTGCTTTTCGGCGTGTGTGACGGAGCACCAGGTGAATGCCGGGAAAGCAGGCGAGCTGCTCCTCGAGTGCGTCCGCAGCGTCGTCGAAGGGACCGATGGCGCCGATCCCTGCTCGCCCTGTGAGGGTCAGTCGCTGTCGTCGCCGATGTAACTGCGGATCGCGGCCTGCAACGACTCGTCCGAGGGCGCGGCCTCGCCGAACAAGGACCCCCCAGGCGCTGCCGTGAGCACGCCCGAGCGCGCCGAGGGTCGAATCGCGAGCATGCGGTCGGAGCGACTCGAGGTCGCGGCGGCGTTGACGCGAGCAGCCGGGCGCTGCGTGGACGGTCGCTGGGATTCGCGCGGAGGCCGCTGCGACTGCCGCTTTCCGGACCGCTGTGTCGGTTGCCGCTCGGACTCGGGCGGCACCGGCAGCTTCGTGCTCGAACGGAGCGCCGCCGGGGCACGCTCGGCGTCGAGCGGGATGATCGTGGCGAGCGACTCGGGGCTCATCGTCACGGGCGGCGCCTCGTCGTCATCCGGCGGTGTGGAGGCCTTCACGCGCGGCATCGAGGCGACGCCCGTTGGGAAGGGGCCACACGCTGCCTCGATCGCGGCGTCGAGCTCCCCCCGGCGGAGCGCGACGTACGCCGCCTTGTGCTGCGCCTTCATGAGCCGGCGCACGATCTCGACGAGGTCCGGCGAACCGACGTGCTCGCGGTAGTCGGTGCGCAGCGTGTGGATGATGCGACCGCCGTCCACGAACAGGTGCGTGACGATACGCGGATTCTTGGTGCCGGAGTCCTCGGTTTGAATGTGGAAAATGCACCCTCGGTGTCGAACGTTGTTGTTATAACCGGTTACCGGCGGCGCGACCTTCGACACGGGGCTCCCTGGCACCAAGGTCGCAGCATAGCACGGTCGCGGGCGGAAACCCGCGGTACCTCGACGGTTTGCCCTCCTTCGGGGTTCACGCTCGGCAGTGACGAGCGCGTCGGGGCCGTTTTCCGGTGAGATCGAAGTCGAGACGCCGCTCCCGGGAGCCGCTCAGCCGAGCATTCCCTCGTCGAGTCTTCGCATTCCTTCGAGCAAAATTGCCTCGGGACTCGCGGTGATCACCTGCCGGGGTGCACGGAAGTTCGGGTCGAGGGTGAAATCTCCCGACCTCAGGGCGAGCATCGCATACACGGCTTCTTCGCCGCGCAGATTGGCGTACACGGCGTTGAAAATCGCGCCCTCCACGAAGTGGATTTCGCCGGATGCCGCCCCGGAACGAATCCGGAGGCATCCCGTTTTCCGCCCGTGCCACAGCAGCTGGACCATGTCCGGCAGCCCCATCTCCGACAGCGAGCCGGAGACTCCCCGTCCCGAGCCTCCGGCGCGCGCCTCCCGTTCGAGCACCTGGTGCAGCTTCGTGACGAGCACTTCCGGGCTCACGGGTTTCGTCATGAAGTCGGCCGCGCCGAGCTCGAACGCTCGCTGCGCATCCGACCCGCCCCCCCGGCCGGTGACGAACACCCACGGCAGCTTCTCCCCCGCGGTGAGCTTTCTGACGTCGGCGAGCAGTGAAAATCCGTCTCCCTCGGGCAAGTCGATTTCACTCACGACGATGTCGATGTCGCCCCGCTCGATGTGGCGCAGCGCTTGCTCGGCGCTGCGCGCGACGAGCACCTCGAACCCCTGCTCGATGAGGCGAAGCTCGAGCACGGTCGTCTCCTCGGGGTCGGGATCGATCACGAGCGCGCGGCGGCGGTTGGCGAGCAGACGCGTCTTGAGATCGTCACCGGCGACCATGTGCTCGAAGAGGTCCACGAGGTTGGGGTCGAACACGGTGCCGCGGTAACGCTGCAACACCTCGCAAGCTTGTGCGGACGACAGCACCTTGCGAAACGGGTTCTTCGGGTTCTGCGTGAGATCCGCGTAGGTGTCGACGATCGCGAGCAAGCGCGCGCCGAGCGGAATCTCCTTGCCGCGGTGACCGGAGGGCAACCCCGCGCCGTCGTAGCGCTCGTACATGAGCTCGATGGCCTGGCGGATCTCCGGCGGGAGCTTCACCGCTTCGAGGAGCGAAGCGGGAGCTCGAAATCGCTTCTGAGCGATGCTGCGGTGGCTCTCGTACTCCGCCACGTTGAGCGCCGTCAGGTGATACACGTCCATCTTGCCGAGGTCGTGCAGGTAGCCTGCGGCTTGCAGCGCGAGCCCCGAAAGGTTCGCGAGCCCGATGCGCTCGGAGATCTTCTGCATCAGGCGGGCGACGTGCGCGGAGTGCCCGCGCAGATCGGGGCGCTGGTTCTCGAGCAACGTCACGAGGACGTTGAGCGTCTCGAGGTACGTCTCGTCCACGTGGCGGGCCTTCGGCTCGGGTGCCGCCGGGGCGGGCACCGGGGGCGCGGGCATCGTGAGCGTCCGCTCGGGGGGCGGCTCCCTCGCGGGCGGCGCGACCGTGCCCAGCGTGCGCTCGTACACGCCGTGCATCGAGGTGAACTCGGCGTGCGCCTCGCGATCGAGCGTGGCGAAGGCGTGGACGTCGCCGTTGTACGCCTTGTTGATGGCCGCGCGGATCGCCCGCGGCCTGCCGACGAACGCGCGCACGCCCCGAGCGCCCGACGCGACCTGCACGTCGTGCAGGAGCTCCGGGTCGTCCGGGTCCGGCGTGACGATGCTGATCTGCCCCGTGTCGGGATCGAACAGCACGGGGAACACACACTTTCGCTCGGCGAGCTTCTTCGGAACCTTGTCCAGCGTTCGTCGATCGATGTCGGCGCGCGCCAGCTTCTCCGTCGACACGAAGCGCGTTCGATGCTGCGTGGCGAGGTACCGAAGCAGCTGTGCTTCCTCGAGCACCTTGAGCTCGAGCAGAGCGTCCTCCGCGCGCTCGCCCGAGCGCGCTATCACATTCAGCACCTGCTCCTGCTGTTCGCGACGGATGATCCCGTCGGCCACGAGGCGATCGAGGAGCCGAGCATTGCCCGCGTTCATGCCTGAACCGCAGCCTATCCCAGTCCGCGCTCCGATCGCGGACCCGCGTCGCGTGCGAAACCCGCGCGCAAGGTAGGCAAGGAGGCGACCTCCGCGTTCGGCGGGGCGGCCGGACTTGCCGACGTCGCGCCGCGCCGAATCCGAATTGAAACAGCGCCGCCTTCGGCCCTAATCTCGCAGCCGCGATCGGTTTGGGTGGGAGTCGCCTGCTTCGGAACCGATCGCGCCGCTCCCCCAAGGCCGCCGAGAACGGCTCTGCCACGACGAGGACGACGCACATGAGGACGCGCTCTGGACTCCTCCTCCTACTCGCGCTTTCGGTCTCGTACGCGAGCTGCTCGGTCGAGGACCCGAGCGACTTCTATTTCGGGGACGCCAGCACGGGAGAGGGCGGCGCCCCCGAACTCGAACCGGGCGGGGCGCCGTCGTCGGCAGGGCACGGTGCGGAGCTGCAAGGTGGCGCGGCGGGCGCGGGTGGCGAGCCCGATGCGGCGACGGGCACCGGAGGGGACTCGGCGACGGGAGACGCCGGGGCCGGCGGCGCTGCCGGTGGCGATTTCGGCGTGGGAGGCGCGGGTGGCGCCGACGCACCCGCCGCGGCAGGAGCGGGCGGCGCGTCCGACGCGGCGGCGGGCGCCGGAGGGGATGCGCCCGAGGGCGCCGCCGGAGCCGGCGGCGCGTGCACGGATTCGACCTGCGCTCCGGGGCGGTGTGGCGACGGAACCCGGGACGACGACGAGGAGTGCGACGACGGGAACGACTCCAACTCCGACGCCTGCACGACGAACTGCAAGAGCGCCGTGTGCGGGGATCGCTACGTGCACCTCGGGGTCGAAGACTGCGACGACGGAAACGACGTCGACGACGACTCCTGCCCCGCCAACTGCCGCATCGAGTGCGGCGACGGATTCCGGAGCGCCGGGGAAGACTGCGACGACGGCAATACGGTGAACAACGACGGGTGCAGCAGGAACTGTGTCGTCGAGCCTTATTGCGAGTCCTTCACGGACGTCACCTGCTCCACGGGGGCAACCCACTGGTGTCAGCTCACGCCCACCTCCTGCGGTGCGGAGGATTCCGAGGAGGCCAAGATCGCGTGCCAGGTCTGCACGGGGCAGCCCTGCGAGATCGTGGGCGGCCCGGGCGGCTGCGACAACGCCAGCATGGCCCCCTCCGGGTCCTGCGCGCTCACGTTCCTCTACGGAGGTGGGCTCTGCAACCTGAACGCCGTCGCGGACTGCAACGGCGTCATCGGCTCGTGGTGCGACTTCGATTGACGCGCAGGGCCCGCCCGGTACGGCCCTGGCCGAGGCGCGACGTTCTCCGAAGGGCCCTGGCGAACGTACGCTTTCGCCCGTCGAGCGCACCCATCCCTTGACTCGTGGCGCCCTGGCGGCTAGGAATGCCGCCCTTCCGTCCCCGGGGCCTGCCCGGGGCACACCTTCCAGGACGATTTCTGATGCGCACGTACGTGGCGAAACCCGCCGAGGCTCACGCGACCCGCAAGTGGTACGTGGTCGACGCCGAGAACCAGCCACTGGGCCGACTGGCTTCCAAGATCGCGACCGTGCTGCGGGGCAAGCACAAGCCCACGTACACGCCGCACGTCGATACCGGTGACTTCGTCATCGTGGTCAACGCCAGCAAGGTCAAGCTGACGGGCAACAAGGCCAACGAGAAGATGTACTACCGGCACAGCGGCTACCCGGGCGCGATCCGGGGCGACCGCTACAGTGAATTGGTGGAGCGTCACCCCGAGGCGCCGATCACGCGCGCCGTGAAGGGGATGCTGCCGAAGAACGTGCTCGGGCGCCAGATGCTGGACAAGTTGAAGGTCTACGGCGGATCGGACCATCCGCACCGGGCGCAGAAGCCCGAGGCGCTCGCGCTCTGAGCCCCAGGAAACGACGATGACCGACACGCAAGCGACCTACTCGACCGGTAAGCGAAAGACGGCGGTTGCCCGCGTTTGGCTGCGCCCTGGAAGCGGCAACGTGGTGGTGAACGGACGCCCGATCGATGAGTATTTCGAGCGGGAGACCTCCCGCATGGTCGTGCGGCAGAGCCTCGAGATCCTCGAGGTGCACGACAAGTACGACGTGCTCGCGACCGTCAAGGGCGGCGGCCACAGCGCGCAGGCCGAGGCCATGCGCCACGGTATCGCCCGTGCGCTCACGGCGGAGGATGGCGAGCGGCGCCGTCCCCTCAAGCGCGCCGGCTATCTGACCCGCGACGATCGCAAGAAGGAACGCAAGAAGTACGGTCGCGCGGGCGCACGCAAGCGCTTCCAGTACTCGAAGCGCTGATCACGCTCCGAAGCCGGGCGCGTTTCCCGCGGCCGGCTTGGCCTCCTCCTTCTTCTACTTTGGGCGCCCTGCTTCACGCGGGAGCGCCCTTTTTCATTCGTGCCCCTTTTCGTTCGTAGGGGCGCCGAAAGCCGGTCGGGGGGTGCTCCGATCGCGTCCGCGGCTCGGGGTCGAGCACGGGCCGCGTCGCGTCGCAGCAGGTCGATCTCCCCGAATAATGGGCCGGGCACCCTTGCGCGCCGCGGAAAGCCTGAGAGGATTGGGATTTCCCATGCCGTTCACGCTCAGAAGCGAGTTCTCGCCGAAGGGGGATCAGCCGGCCGCGATCGAGTCGCTGGTTCGCGGCTTCGCCGAGGGCGCGCCCATGCAGACGCTGCTCGGGATCACCGGCAGCGGCAAAACGTTCACGATCGCGAACCTGATCCAGCGGCTCCAGCTGCCGACGCTGATCATTGCCCCGAACAAGACGTTGTCGGCCCAGCTCTACGCCGAGATGCGCGACCTGTTCCCCGAGAACGCGGTCGCGTTCTTCGTGAGCTACTACGACTACTACCAGCCCGAAGCCTACATCCCGAACACAGACACCTACATCGAGAAAGACGCGATCATCAACGACCAGATCGATCGCATGCGCCACCACGCGACGCGATCACTGCTGTCGCGGTCGGACGTGATCATCGTCGCCAGCGTGAGCTGCATCTACGGCATCGGCTCCGCGGAGACGTACTCGGGGTTGCTGATCGAGATCACGAAGGGCGAAGAGCTCCGGCGCGACGAGCTCCTGCGGCGGCTCGTCGACATCCAATACGAGCGCAACGACACCGACTTTCACCGCGGCACGTTTCGCGTGCGCGGCGACGTGGTCGAGATCTTCCCCGCGTACGAAGAGTCGATCGCGATCCGCGTCGAGTTCTTCGGGGACGAGGTCGAGACGATCAGCGAGGTGGACCCGCTCCGCGGCAAGATCCTGGGCTCGCTCGATCGGTACGCCGTTTATCCTGGGTCGCACTACGTCACGCCCCGTCAGCAGCTGCAGCGCGCGATCGCGGGGATCCGCGACGAGCTCCGGGATCGGCTCGACTACTTCGACAAGAACGGGCGCTTCGTCGAGAAGCAGCGCCTCGGGCAGCGCACGCTCTACGACCTCGAGATGCTCGAGCAGATGGGGTTCGTGCAGGGGATCGAGAACTACTCGCGACACCTGTCGGGGCGTTCTCCGGGTGACCCGCCCCCGACCCTGATCGACTATTTTCCCAACGACTTCTTGCTCATCATCGACGAGTCGCACCAGACGGTGCCCCAGCTCGGCGCGATGTACCGCGGCGACCGCTCCCGCAAGGAGACGCTCGTCGAGTACGGGTTTCGCCTGCCGAGCGCGCTCGACAACCGCCCGCTCAAGTTCGAGGAGTTCGAGAAGTACATGAAGCGGGTGGTGTTCGTCTCGGCGACGCCGGGCGACTACGAGGTCGCGCACAGCGGCGGCCACGTGATCGAGCAGCTCATCCGCCCGACGGGCCTTCTGGATCCCGAGGTCTCGGTGCGCCCCGTGGCGGGCCAAGTGGACGACCTGTTCGCCGAGATCCGGAAGCGCGTGGACGCCAACGAGCGCGTCCTCGTGACCACCCTGACCAAGCGCATGGCGGAGGAGCTCACGGAGTACTACGCCGAGCTCGGCATTCGAGTGCGCTACCTGCACTCCGATATCGACACGCTGGAACGCGTCGAGATCCTCCGCGACCTGCGCGCGGGTGAGTTCGACGTGTTGGTCGGGATCAACCTGCTTCGCGAGGGACTGGACCTCCCCGAGGTGAGCCTCGTCGCGATCCTCGACGCGGACAAGGAAGGCTTCTTGCGCAGCCCGCGCTCGCTCATCCAGACGATCGGGCGCGCCGCCCGCAACGCGAACGGGCACGTCATCATGTACGCCGATCGCATCACCGACGCGATGAAGGTCGCCATCGACGAGACGCGGCGCCGTCGCTCGCTCCAGATCGAGTACAACACGAAGCACGGAATCACGCCGGAGACCGTGAAGCGCGCCATCTTCGACATCAATCCGGCGAGCGGACAGGGCGACTACTACGCCGTGCCGCGCGGCGAAGCCCGCACGAGCGCGACCCCGGCGCGTACGGGCGCCTCCGCCGGCGAGGGCGTCGATCTCGCCGAGCGCATCCAAGCGCTCCGCCAAGAGATGTTCTCGGCTGCGGAGAACCTGCAGTTCGAGACGGCGGCGCGGCTGCGCGACGAGATCCGCCGCCTGCAGGGGCTGTCGGGAACGTCGGAGGCAGAACCTCCGCGATCGGCGACGGGTGCGCGCCCGGCAGCTCGCCCCGCTCGGCGCGGCGCCGCTGCGGGGCGTCGCCGACGGTAGGCGGCTCGCTCCGGTGCGGCGGCGATACCGTCGCACCCAAAGCGCGTGAGAGCCCGGGAAACGGGCTCTCACCGCGAGATTCGGCGGCGGTGCGCGCGAGTGGGCGGCGGTGCGCGGCTGCCCTCGGTTCGACCAGAGTGTCCGGCCGATCCGTTTAACCCGGCTCGGGCGCGGTCGTTCGATGAATGGATCATGCTCGGCAGCGCGGGACCGTATACGCTCGTGACCCGCATTCACGAGTCGACGGCGAGCGAGGTGTATCGCGGATACCGCACCTCGGATCGCATGCCGGTCGTCGTGAAGACGTCGCGGGGCGAGCGCCCGACGTCTCTCGAGCTCGCGCGCCTGGGGCACGAATACACGATCTTGACGTCGATCGATGTCTCGTGCGTCCCACGCCCGCTCGGCCTGGAAAAGCAGGGTCGCGGCCTGGCGCTCGTGCTCGAGGACGGCGGGGATCGGACGCTCGAACAGCGCCTCGCCGCGGAGGAGCTCGGTGTGCGCGAGCGGCTCGAGCTCGCCGTCGCGCTGGCCAGCGTGGTCGAGTGCGTGCACGCCGCGCGCGTGATCCACCGGGACATCAAGCCCGCGCATTTCGTGTACTCCGCGAGCGACCCGCGTCGCCTCAAGCTGCTCGACTTCGGCATCGCGACGCGCCTTTCCCATCACGACCAGGCGGCTCCGGATCCCGGAAAGCTCGAAGGCACGCTCGCCTACGTGTCACCGGAGCAGACCGGGCGCATGAATCGCGTGGTCGATAGCCGCTCGGAACTCTACTCGCCCGGCGTCGTGCTCTACCGCCGCTACACGGGGCGACTGCAGATCGCGAGAGACGACCCGATCGAGCTCGTGCACG
>Ga0079224_100010096_pt1 | contig 12928 bp, 9 predicted proteins | sample Stecom2015_FD_80414 | JGI IMG/M metagenome (GOLD analysis project Ga0079224, IMG submission 80414) | Agricultural soil microbial communities from Utah to study Nitrogen management - Steer compost 2015 | ecosystem: Environmental > Terrestrial > Soil > Agricultural land | place: USA: Utah... | reverse complement strand
ATGTCGTAGGGGAGGTGGCGATGTCCAAAAATGAAATAATCGAAATGTTCTTGTTGCAGGTATTCTTTGGCATACTGAATGAGCCATTCCTGGTCTTCACCTAAAAAATGCTCTTCGTCGTGATTGGCGGCACGGCTGTGACGAGACCAACGTTGTGCAATACCAATTCCCAGGTTGGGGTGCAGACGGGCAAAGAGCCACTGGCATATCCGACTTCGGAAAAAGGCTTTCAAAAACTTGTATTTTGCATCGCCGGGGCCGAGGCCATCTCCATGGTGAATGTAAAAACTCTTGCCATCAAGGTGGAGAATGAGTTCGTTATCGACAATTTGAGCATTTAACTGCTCTTTTAAATAACCAAACATCCACATATCGTGGTTGCCCTTAAAGAGTGTGATCTCTACACCCAGATCAGCAAGCTCTGCTAATTTTCCTAAAAAACGGATAAAGCCCCTGGGGACAACAGTGCGGTATTCAAACCAGAAATCGAAAATGTCGCCTACTAGAAATAGTGCTTTAGCGTCGTGCTTAATGCTGTCTAACCAAGAGACAATATTTGCTTCGCGTTCACGCGTCGTGGCATGGGGTGTAACACCTAAATGAAAATCGGAAGCAAAGTATATTTTATCTCGTGCTGACATGATGCCAAAACTAATCAAAAAATCTTATCTTGCACGCGGTTTAAAAAAAAGGATTATGAATAGAAATATATGTGTCGTTTTACTGGCTATAGGCTTTACGGCCTGTAATCAGGAGAGCGTTATTGAAACAAAACAAGACATTGTGCTAAAACCTTATCCAACAACAGAAAAGATTGATCAAAAGGATGATTATTTCGGGACAATCGTGGAAGACCCCTACCGTTGGTTAGAAGACGACTTGTCTGGACAGACCAAACAATGGGTGACTGCACAAAATGAGGTGACTCAGGATTATCTATCACAGATACCGTTTCGGGATGCGATCCAGCAGCGTCTGGAAAATTTGTGGAACTTTGAGAAAGAAGGAGCGCCATTCAAAGAAGGGGATTATACCTATTATTACAAAAATGATGGTCTTCAGAATCAATCTGTCCTTTATAGAAAGAAAGGTGATGATGGACAGGAGGAAGTTTTCTTAGATCCTAATAAATTCTCTGAGGACGGAACGACATCCTTAGCAGGTATATCGTTTTCTAAAGATGGGTCATTGGTCGCGTATCAAATCTCCGAGGGTGGTTCAGACTGGCGGAAGGTGATCGTTCTGAATACAACGGATAAATCTGTCGTAGGAGATACATTGATCGATGTGAAGTTTTCAGGCCTGGCTTGGAAAGGTAATGAAGGTCTGTATTACAGCAGCTATGACAAGCCAAAGGAAGGGTCGGCCTTATCATCTATGACAGATCAGCATAAGTTATATTTTCATGCATTAAATACGCCGCAGGCGGAAGATGAGCTGGTATTTGGTGGTGCAGCTACTCCACGTCGTTATATCGGGGGAGGGCTGACGGAAGATGAGCGTTATTTAGTGATATCAGCTGCGAATGCAACATCTGGGAACGAATTGTATATTAAAGACCTGTCCAATCCAGAAGCTGGTTTTGTAACGGTTGTCGGGAATATGGAAAGAAACCACAGTATCATCGACAATGATGGCTCTAAGCTGTTTATCTATACGGAACTGGACGCTCCAAATGGTCGTTTAGTGACAGTAGATGCTGCAAAGCCTCAGCCTGAAAACTGGGAAACATTGATTGCAGAAACAGAGGAAGTACTTTCCCCGTCTACTGGTGGCGGGAAGATTTTTGCCAATTATCTAAAAGATGCTACTTCATTGGTCAAGCAATATGATCGCGCAGGTAATCTAGAACGTGAAATTGAACTGCCGGGCGTCGGATCGGCGTCAGGGTTTGGAGCGAAACATGAAGACAAGGAGTTGTACTTCTCATTTGCAAATTACGTAAATCCAGGTACGATTTATAAGTATAATATTGCTTCAGGAGAATCGGAGGTTTATAAGCATTCTGCAATGAAATTTGATCCTTCACAGTATGAATCAAAGCAGGTATTTTATACATCCAAAGATGGTACAAAGGTACCGATGATCATTACCTACAAAAAAGGGATTGAGCTGGACGGCACTAACCCAACGTTATTATATGGATATGGCGGGTTTAACATTAGTCTGACACCTTCTTTTTCACCAAGCAATGTCATCCTGTTAGAACAAGGTGGGGTGTATGCTGTGGCCAACCTTCGTGGCGGGGGAGAATATGGCAAGAATTGGCACGTTTCCGGCACGAAGTTAAACAAGCAAAATGTATTTGATGATTTTATCGCTGCGGCTGAATACTTGATCGGCGAGAAATATACGTCGTCTGAAAGACTGGCTATTGCGGGGGGCTCCAACGGAGGATTATTGGTGGGAGCGTGTATGACGCAGCGCCCGGAGTTATATAAAGTAGCGTTTCCGGCCGTTGGCGTATTGGATATGTTGCGTTATCATAAATTTACTGCCGGTGCAGGTTGGGCATTTGACTATGGGACGTCAGAAGATAATCAGGAAATGTTTGAATACTTGTATAAATATTCACCTTATCATGCGCTGAAGGAAGGAACTGAATATCCAGCGACGATGGTTACAACAGCGGATCATGATGATCGTGTAGTACCTGCGCACTCTTTTAAATTTGCGGCGCGTTTACAGGAATACCACAAAGGGGACAACCCGGTGTTGATCCGTATTGATACGAAAGCAGGGCATGGAGCCGGGAAATCCACAGCAATGGTGATTGCCGAGCAAACAGATAAATGGGCATTCATGTTTCAGAATATGGGAGTAGGGTATAGGGATATAAGATAAAAAAAGCGGCATTTGCCGCTTTTTTTATCTTATATCCCTAATTTGAATTGCATGTTCTTGGTCAGGGCTTTTTTATGTAATAACAGAGAGATCGTTTTGTATCGAACGTATTCTTTGGTGACGTACATATACCCCTTGTAATCGTTGGACTCTCCCCAGGAGTTTTTCACGATATAATATTCCTTACCGTTTTGATCCTTGACCGAGCCCACGATGTGCATGCCGTGGTCGTCCGTGGTGCTGTAATCATCAAATGCTTCTTGGCGTTGGACAGCGGTAATTTGGGGTTCGGGTTTCGGGCCGTTGAACATGCTAGCTTGTTCTTCAGCTGTCATTTGCTCGATAGGCTTTTCTGGAACATAAGCTACACCGTTTTTCCAGCTAAAACTTTTTTCGGATACATCTGTTGCCCAAGCCACGGTATAGCCATTTTGAAGAGCATTGTCAATGATGTCTGTCAAATCGTTAATCTGTACATTGTAAAAGCTCTCAAAAGACCAATTGTCTGGAATCAGTAAGACAAACGGTTTGTAATAAGCGTGTTCTTCAAAAGAAGAAATTCCAACATAATCATCGGGATTGATACCGATAACCTCATCGGCAAAGGTGTGTGGTGTATAGGTTTTTCCTTTATACTCGAAAGTCTCGGGAACTTCTCCTAAATAGGAGTCCATTGCGGCTGTAAATGCTTTGATCCAGTTTTTACTTGGTTTTTTACTTTTGGCAACGGTAGAAGTGATGCTTTGTAATATAGGGCTCATTTCCGAAAAATTATTGCGCGCCTGCCCGTCTTGCAAGCCGCTGTACACTTCCTGTGGAACAGCACCATATTTTCGGAAGATAGTCAGTACGTCATGCAGCTGTCCGCCATCACCCTGTGCTTGACTTCCATGCAGGCGAACAAAGTTCTTGGCTTTTTCGATATAGGTATTACGTGCTGTGTATATCGAAGAAATTTCGATAGGTTGTTTGCCCATTCTGATCATCTCAGACTCCAGGAAAGAGTTGCCGGAATACGACCAGCATGTTCCGGATGAACCTTGGTCTTTGATAGATGTATTTCCCAGATTGATGACTTCCGTAAATGTAAATCCCTCCTTGCTGTTGTCACTGACATTGTTTTTTAATGCGTTGATGAGGTTGTCCTGTGCATGGACGTGGACAGTAGCCGTAAGCAGGGCTGCCGCCAACCATATTGATTTTTTCCAGTTCATTTTGTTGTTTAAAGTTTCACGAATTTAGAATTTTATTTTGAAAAGTTAGAAAGTTAAAGGGTTAAGTCGTTTTAGCTTCTAAGTTACCTGTCTACCGCAGGCACTTCGTTAACCGACTAAAGGGAGTTCTTCGAAGTAAAACTTGAAAGAGTTCGCATGCTCTCGCAAGTTTTCAACTTGTGAGATTACATCTTCAAAAAGAAATCCCCAGAGCCTCCCGCCTATTACGGCTTTACGGAGTACTCTGAGGATGTTCTACTGTATAAATCCTAAACTGGTATTTTCTATTGGAAAGTGAATACTTGTCCTAATGTTTCGTTGCTGGTAAATGTTTTTCCTAAATCCACCAATTCACCGCTACCGATATTGACAACCATGCCGTGTACCGCCAAAGGTTGATCGTTTTTCCAGGCATTTTGTACAATAGATGTCGTACAAAGGTTAAAAACCTGCTCTCTGACATTGAGTTCTATCAAGCGGTCTACTTTCTCGTCATGATCCTCAATGCGGTCAATTTCTTCCGCATGTAAGCGGTAAACATCTTTGATATGGCATAGCCAGTTGTCGATGATTCCGAACTGTTTACGGCTTAAAGATGCAGCGACACCACCACAGCCATAATGGCCCGCTACAATGATGTGCTTTACCTTAAGAACGTTGACCGCATAGTCTAATACGGATAGCATACTCATGTCGGAATGTACGCACATATTGGCTATATTACGATGTACGAACACTTCACCAGGTTTTGATCCAACAATTTCGTTGGCAGGCACACGACTGTCGGCACAACCGATCCAAAGAATTTCTGGACTTTGCCCTTTAGCAAGTTGCTCAAATCTTCCTGACTTGTCGTTTTGGACAAACTCGACCCACGATTTATTACCGTCTAATATTTTCTGAAAACCTAGTTCTAGTTCTTTATTTCCCATGTTTGTTGTGTTTTTGATGATTTGGGGTTAGATAAAACCTAACCAAATTAATACATTATTATTTAGTTGCCAAATATTTATTCTGATTCTATTAAAAGGGGTAACTATATTTTCCCTTTTTTATAGAATAGGATCGATTTGCTATTGATCGCCTTTTTTGTATGTGATAGACTCCAAGTGTATACTGATACCCTTACTAACGGCATTCATTTGAAAGTCTTTTAAGACCTCTATGACATCTTTGTCAATAAACTTGCTATGTCTTCCGTCTATGCGCACTGTCTGTATACCTTTCGGTAAACTATAGAGCTTCTGTTGGATAGGTACTTTATTGAGGAAGGAAACTTCTTCAGCAAGGGTCATGATGACCGTTTTTTCACCATCTTGTTCGCTTATTTCCATTTTGAAGGCATTTTGCATGTTTGCACGGATAATGTAAAAGACGGCTACGACGATACCAATACCTACACCCATCAATAAGTCGGTGAAGACTACAGCAGCGATGGTGACGAAGAACGGGATAAATTGATCCAATCCTTTCCGAAGCATTCTTTTAAATAGACTTGGATTAGCCAGTTTATATCCGGTATGAAGTAGGATAGCAGCCAAACAAGATAACGGAATCAAATTGATCAGGAACGGGATGGCTAACAATGCAGCCAGAAGCCATACGCCATGCAGCATCGCTGATTGGCGGGTACGCCCGCCCGCTTGTGCGTTTGCGGAGGAACGGACAATAACAGATGTCATTGGGAGACCGCCTAAAAAGCCACTACTCATATTACCGATTCCTTGAGCTACCAATTCTCTATTGGTGGGTGTGACACGTTTGAAAGGGTCTATTTTATCGACAGCTTCGATACTGAGTAAGGTTTCTAAGCTCGCAATGATAGCGATGGTAATTGCGACAATCCATACGTCTTTGTTGAGTATCTGTGTGAAATCCGGAAAAATAAACAGCTGTGTAAATTCCTGGAAGGAGCTGACGACGGGAATGATCACAAAGTGATCGGCATGAAGCGCCATCCCAGAGCCTTGGAAAGCCGAAGCCAGACCGACTCCTAATATCACGACGATTAACGGCGCAGGTACTTTGTTAAGACCTTTGATTTTTGGCCAGTATATCAAAACTGCTAGCGAAAGCAGACAGATAAGGGTCGCTCCCCAATTGATACCGGACATGACGGTATCCTTGAAGGCAGCAATGCCTCCGCCGGCATCCAACTCAAAGGCATGCTCCTCGGTCAAACCAAAGGCCAGTGGTATCTGTTTGAGGATAATTGTGATACCAATAGCGGCCAACATCCCTAGAATAACTGCAGAAGGGAAGTAGTTTCCGATCATACCGGCTTTGATGATACCCAAAATGAGCTGTACGACACCTGCGATGACAACCGCAAGTAGAAAAGTTTCGTATGCACCAAGCTGTTCAATAGCACCAAGTACAATGACTGTTAAGCCAGCGGCTGGACCACTGACACTGAGGGGAGACTTACTGATGGACGCAACCACCAAACCTCCAATAATTCCTGTTAATAAACCTGCAAACAAAGGCGCTCCTGAAGCCATTGCAATACCCAAACATAGTGGTAGTGCTACGAGGAACACCACAATACTAGCTGGGAAGTCATATTTTAAGTCTCTTTTCGATAATTTGAGAAAAGCAGACAAACGAGTTCCTGACATAAAATTTGAAATTTTAATCCGTTATCTATTTGTTGTGAGTATCGGGGAGAGACTGCTATTACAGTTTATCAAATCTCTATAAGAAGAGCTTGACACACCATGCTACTGCTCTCTGCCAGATACTGAAAAAGCTAACCTAATAAAGTTAAATCGTGAAAATCTTATTGAAACTATTTAAGTCTCATCAAGATGGAATGTGAGATAAACGATTAAGCGTTAGGGGGAGGTGGGGGAACGGATGGATGGAACACGCTAATCAGTCTTTCGTTCTTGAGGTAACGTTTTTCCTTGCCCATGTTGTCTACAATTGGGCTAAATAACAAATAGTCGGAAGTATTGGCAAAAAGTTTCCCGTTTGCTTCGTGTAAATCTTCCGAAGTATTGTTTCCTGATGTGGTATTTTCAATCTCCAGCTGAAGAACGATCTGTAAGATAGTCCCTTTATCAAGGGCATCTACAAAAATAGGCGTAGCAGAAATCAGCATCTTCATCATGAAGATTGCAAAACATAATTTTGCTGCTATTATCCTTGTTGCCTTCGTTATCACGCTCTTTTATTTTGTTTTTTTCAAAAATACGATTTTTTCTTTTGAAAATATGATTGAAGTGTCTAAAAAAATGTTAATTCTTTATTAAATATCCATATCTTTCGCTAATTAATTGAAATTGTTACAAATATGTGGCATTTTTGTGTGCTTTATTGTTTGCAGAGTGAGTATATAGCGAATAATGAAATACAGTTACGCACTAAATTTGACTAATCGTATGGTATCCAATACGCAAGAATTTATAGAAAAAATATCAGCTTCTTATAATCCGAAAGGAGAGTATATACAGTTGGGTTCGGGAATACTGAGCAATGAGGTCATTACAGACGCCAAGGTGAACCTGGCTTTAAAGATCATGAACAGGCATGGGTTAATTGCGGGGGCAACGGGTACAGGTAAGACACGGACATTACAGTTAATCGCAGAGCAACTATCGGATCAGGCTGTTCCGGTTCTGATGCTGGATGTAAAAGGAGATTTGTCTGGATTAGCGGAACTGGGAACGACAAATGATGCGTTGATTGAGCGTGGGCAATTGGTCGGGATTCCGTTTGAGCCCGCACAGTTTCCCGTGGAGATATTTTCTCTAAGTGGCAAGTTGGGTGCGCCGATGCGTATTCGTGTGCAGGATTTTGGCCCGGTACTGTTGGCTAGAATTCTCGATCTCAACGATACGCAAACGGGGGTATTATCGGTTATGTTTAAATATGCTGAAGATCAACAATGGGACTTGGTCGATTTAACCGATGTGAAAAAGCTGCTGTCTTCTCTCACGCACGGCCCAGGCGCAGCAGAGATCAAAGATGCTTATGGTATAATAAGTACAGCGACTTCGGGTACGATCTTACGTAAAATTGTCGCCGTAGAACAGCAGGGAGTCGCACATATTTTCGGCGAAAGGGAGTTTGATATTCAGGATTTATTTGGGAAGGTCGATGGTAAAGGCGTTATCACGCTTTTGAATATTTCTGATATTCAGGATCAGCCCTTGGTTTTCTCGACGTTTCTATTGAGCCTTTTGGCAAAGTTATTTAAGGAATTGCCGGAAGTTGGGGATTTGGAAAAGCCCAAATTGGTCTTTTTCTTTGACGAAGCACACCTCTTGTTCAACGGAGCGTCTAAGACTTTTCTTTCACAGGTTGAACAGATTATACGGTTGGTTCGTTCAAAAGGCGTTGGTGTGTTTTTCTGTACACAGGCTGCGACAGATATTCCCGCATCTGTTCTGGGGCAGCTTGGTAACAGGGTGCAGCATGCCCTTCGTGCATTTACGCCAAATGATGCAGATAACCTTCGTAAGACGGTGAAGACGTATCCCTATTCTCCATTTTATGAGATAGACAAGGTCTTGACTTCATTGGGGACAGGTCAAGCATTGATCACTGTGCTGAACGATAAAGGTATTCCGACAGAAGTAGCAGCTACACATCTTGTGCCGGCAAGGGCAGTGATGGGGCCTTGCAAACCGGATACCTATCGGCAGATTACACAAGGGTCTGAATATTATAATAAATATCAGGAACGTGTAGAAAGAAGGAGCGCGGCGGAAATCGTAGATGAGAAAATGGCTGTGTTTGCAGCGAGACAAGAGCAGGAAAAGGCGAAGAAAGAAGCGGAAAAATCCAAGACGGGTAATACTCGTAGTACGACTAGAAGAAGTACAAGGCAGACGCCGATGGAAGCCGCTAAAACGACACTGGCAAGGGAATTGGCAAAGACGGCAGGTAAGTTGGCTAGTGGAATCTTGAACGCGATGTTTAAAAAGAAATAGATCGAATAAATTTTTATCTTTGTCAGAGCTGGATTTTGTAATTGTCAACAATATAAAATAGAATGAGTAAACCAACATTGTTAATTTTAGCCGCTGGAATGGCGAGTAGATATGGATCGTTAAAGCAAATTGATGGTTTTGGGCCACATGGTGAAACGATTATTGATTATTCAATATATGATGCAATCCGCGCGGGGTTTGGAAAAGTGGTCTTTATTATACGGGAAGAGTTCTTGGAAAAGATGAGAGAAGTCTTTGATGAGAAACTTAAAGGTAAGATCGAAGTTGATTATGCTTTTCAAAGTTATGACCTGACGAAGTTTGGTATTAATAAGGAGATTGAGAGAGCCAAGCCTTGGGGAACTGCCCATGCTGTTATGAGTGCGAAAGGAAGTATTCATGAACCTTTTTGTGTTATTAATGCAGACGACTTTTACGGACAAGATGCTTTTGAAAAGATGGCGGCTTTTTTACGCGATGAAGTGACAGATGAAAAAATGGCATTAATGGGGTTTAAAGTGGGTAATACGATGTCGGATTATGGATATGTTTCTAGGGGAGTATGTGATGTGGACGCTGATGGGAATATGTCTTCTGTAACAGAACGTACCAATATCTATTATGTGAAGGATGAAACAGGTAATAAAAAAATAGTATACGAGGAAGAAGGAACACAATATGATTTGGATGCAGATACCCGGGTCTCTATGAACTTTTGGGGATTTACGCCCAAGATTTTTGAAGTAGCGGAGAATATGTTTGGGAAGTTTGTGGAAGAAAATGGAGATAATCCAAAATCTGAATTTTTCATTCCTTCGGTTCCTGATTATATGGTCAAAAATGACATGGCTAGTTTCCGTGTTATCCCGACTTCGTCAAAGTGGTTTGGTGTAACCTACAAGGAGGATAAGCCAATTGTGCAAGAGTCAATTTCGAACCTTGTGGCGGAGGGTGTGTATCCGGAAAAGTTATTCTAGTATTCTAGAGCAATAAAAAAAGCGACCAAAGGTCGCTTTTTTTATTGCTCTAGAAATAGAGTGAAATTTATTTTACTTCTTCAAATTCAACGTCTTGCACGTCGTCACCACCTTGTTTGCTGTTATCTTGTTCCTGATTGGCATCACCTTGTGTATTTTGTTGCCCACCTTGTTGTGACGCAGCATACATTTCTTCGGAAGCAGCATTCCAAGCAGTTTGAAGTTCTGCAGAAGCGGTGTCGATATCGGCAAAGTTCTTAGCAGCATAAGCTGTTTTCAACTTTTCTAATCCAGTTTCGATCGCTCCTTTTTTATCGGCAGATAATTTATCGCCATACTCTTTCAACTGTTTCTCCGTAGAGAAAATCAAAGCATCTGCTGCATTGATTTTGTCAGCCTCTTCTTTTACTTTTTTATCAGCTTCAGCATTAGCTTCAGCCTCTTGTTTCATTTTCTGGATTTCTTCGTCTGATAATCCCGATGAGGCTTCAATACGGATATTCTGCTCTTTGCCGGTAGCTTTGTCTTTTGCAGATACCTTAATGATACCGTTGGCGTCAATATCGAATGTCACTTCAATTTGAGGTACACCACGAGGTGCTGGTGGGATATCCGTTAGCTGAAAGCGGCCTATTGTACGGTTTTGTGCAGCCATCGGGCGCTCACCTTGTAGAATATGAATCTCCACCGATGGTTGATTGTCTGATGCTGTAGAGAACACTTCCGATTTTTTAGTCGGGATAGTTGTATTCGCTTCGATCAGTTTGGTCATGACACCACCCATTGTTTCGATACCCAACGAAAGTGGTGTTACGTCTAGCAACAATACGTCTTTTACGTCTCCTGTCAATACGCCTCCTTGTATAGCAGCACCAAGGGCCACTACTTCGTCTGGGTTGACTCCTTTAGAAGGTTCTTTGCCAAAGAAACTTTTCACGGCATCCACAATAGCAGGGATACGTGTAGATCCACCTACCAAAATGATTTCATCGATATCAGAGGTAGAATAGCCTGCATTTTTCAACGCTGATTTACAAGGCTCAATAGTACGTTGGATTAAATCTGAAGCCAATGATTCAAATTTAGCACGGGAAAGTGTGCGTACCAAGTGTTTAGGGCCTGTCGCATCAGCCGTAATATACGGTAGGTTGATCTCTGTTGATGTAGTACTGGATAATTCTATTTTTGCTTTTTCAGCAGCTTCTTTTAAACGCTGTAGCGCCATGGCATCTTTTTTAAGATCGAAGCCGTTATTTTCATTTGCAAATTCTTCTGCCAGCCAACTGATGATGACGTTATCAAAATCATCGCCACCTAAGTGCGTGTCACCATCTGTTGATTTTACTTCAAATACACCGTCGCCCAATTCCAATACAGAAACGTCATGGGTACCGCCACCGCAGTCAAACACGACGATTTTCATGTCTTTGTGGGCTTTGTCCAAACCGTAAGCCAATGCAGCCGCAGTAGGCTCGTTAATAATCCGTCTTACTGTTAAGCCGGCAATCTCTCCAGCTTCTTTGGTTGCCTGACGTTGAGCATCATTAAAGTATGCCGGTACGGTAATAACTGCTTCATTTACTTCTTGTCCAAGGAAATCTTCAGCTGTCTTCTTCATTTTTTGAAGGGTCATTGCTGAAATTTCCTGAGGGGTATATTTGCGATCATCAATTTCAACACGTGGTGTATTGTTATCACCTTTAACAATTTTATAAGGGACTTTCTCAGCTTCTTTTACAGACTCGTCATAAGACAGCCCCATGAAGCGCTTAATAGAATAAACCGTTTTATTTGGGTTGGTGATGGCCTGGCGTTTGGCAGGATCTCCTACTTTACGCTCGCCGCCGTCAACAAAAGCAACAATAGAAGGGGTCGTGCGTTTACCTTCATTGTTTGCGATAACTACCGGCTCATTACCTTCCATTACGGCTACACATGAGTTTGTAGTACCTAAGTCGATTCCAATAATTTTTGACATATCTCGTTTTTTAATATTTACAAATTAATCTTTTATTTTTCGATTTGCTATGTGTTTATCAACACCTGTGCCAAGGTTAAAATCGTCATAAAAATGTATGTTATGTCGTTTTTTGAGAAAAGTATCCTGTCAAAGTGTCATAATTGGTTCAGACCTGAAGGGGAGCAAGTCTGTATATGAGCCAAAATATTTTTTTACCCGAAATTAATTAGTAAATTCGTCTGTTAAGATAAACATAAGCATGACCTTTCAAGAATATTTAGATTATTTTGAACAGATTTTGGCTTCTCCGGAAGATTACGACCCTTACGGTGATGCCGGGTATTTAGAATACACTAAGTTAAATTGGTCTCGGATGAACCGCTGGTTGAAGAGGTTTGAGCCCAATGATACGATGAAGAATTTGATTGGCAGTATTACTGAACCACAGCACTGGATTGTGATTACAGAACCTTGGTGTGGTGATGCGGCACATTCTGTTGCGCAATTATATCAAATCGTAAAAAATAATCCGAATATCGATTTTGAAATACAGCTTCGTGATGCTGCTCCCCATTTGATCGAAGATTATCTGACGAACGGAACGAAATCCATTCCAAAGTTGATTATCCGAAACGATGTAGGACATGATAAGGTAATCTGGGGGCCTCGTCCGGCGAAATTGCAGGAATTGTTCCTGCAGATGAAAGCCGAGGATAAATCTTTTGACGAAATCAAGGAAGTTATACAAAAATGGTATAATGAAGATAAAGGTGAGGAGGTTCAGAAAGAATTACTTTTTCAGCTTAGTTAGTTCTGAAAAATGAATATTGAAGATATCCGGGAATACTGTCTCACTAAACCGGGGGCAACAGAAGAATTACCTTTTGGCCCGGATACGCTTGTGTTTAAGGTGGGTGGAAAGGTATTCCTTTTAGTAGGACTGGATCAGATAGATGCTTTGTGTTTTAACGTAAAATGTGATCCCCACGTAGCTGT
>Ga0079224_100010095_pt1 | contig 12929 bp, 10 predicted proteins | sample Stecom2015_FD_80414 | JGI IMG/M metagenome (GOLD analysis project Ga0079224, IMG submission 80414) | Agricultural soil microbial communities from Utah to study Nitrogen management - Steer compost 2015 | ecosystem: Environmental > Terrestrial > Soil > Agricultural land | place: USA: Utah... | reverse complement strand
GGGCTGCTGGTGACCGGGCTGCTGGTGACCGGGCTGCTGGTGACCGGGCTGGGAGGAGCCGGGATTCGGGTGCTGGAAATCGTTCTGTCCGTCGGTGTGGTCGGGCATGGTGTCGTCCTCGCGGGTTCGGGGCCGTCAGGGCCGGTGGGTCCGGCGCAGCGCCGCCGGGAGCGTGAGGTGGGCGAGCCGGCGGCGCAGCAGTGCGCGCACCCGGTCGCCGAAACCGGAAGGGGCGGCCGGTGCGCGGCGCGGCTCGGGTGCGGGTCGCGGCCTGGCGCGGGCGGCCACATCGGCGGGACTCGGTGCGGGGCCCGCGGTGATGTGGGCGAAGGTGCGGGGCGTGCGGGCGGGAGCCGGGGTTGCCGGCCCGGCGCCCTCGCCTGGCGTGCTCTCCGAGAGGGCGGCCGTGTACTCCGCGAGCGACTGGCTGGTGAGGTGCCAGCCGTGGCAGGCCGGGCAGCGGTAACAGCGCTGTTCTCGGCGGCGCGGGTCGTCGTGGTCGACCCCGGAGAGGGCGAGTTCGGCGTCGCCGCGGGTGAAATAGCGCCGCTTGCCACCGTTGACGCAGCGGGTCGTCGGCACCCCGGCCGAACGTTTGCGCAGGTCGTCGCCGCAGCCGAGGGTGATGCGGCCGCCCGCGCGATGCGCACGGGCCCGATCGTGTCGGTGGCTCGGCATAACGTCACTCCCATCGTGTCGCTGAACAATGTTTTCAGGAAATCGAACGATGCTTAACGTAGATTGATACGAAAACATTGTCAACACAGAGCGATGTGATTGACAGTCGCGGGTACTCAGTGAAAGCTGGGGCGAGACGAAAGGAGGGGTAGTGCACGAGGCCCCACAGGTCACGGCCGCGGACATCTCCCGGCTGGCCGGCGTCACCCGCGCGACCGTCAGCAACTGGCGGCGCAGGCACCCCGACTTTCCCTCTCCCACAGGCGGAAGCGAAGCCCGCCCGCTGTTCCCCCTCGCCGAGGTGCGCGACTGGCTGCGCGAGCACGGCGTCGAGTCCGCCGAATCCCCGGTCCGGGAGTTGCGCTCGGTGCTGCGCGCGGCGGTCCGGCCGCGCGACATCCCGGCCCTGATCGACGAACTCCCCGCGCTCGCCGCCGAATCCGGCGCGCGGTCCCAGGACGACGAAGTGGGACGCGCGATCCGGGCGGCGGTGCGCGCGGACGGGCCGATCGCCGTGCTCGACGTCCTGGCCGAACGCGGCCTGGAGGAGAGCCCGACGACCGGCGTCTATCCCACACCGGAACCGTTGGCGCGGTTGATGGTCGAGCTGGCCGCCGGAGACCGCGACACCGCGGCTCCGGGACCGCCGCTGGGCACCGTGCTCGACCCGGCGTGCGGCGGCGGATCACTCCTGCGTGCGGCAGCCGAGGCCGGGGCCGGGGAACTGCTTGGCCAGGACGTGCTCGCGGTACAGGTGCACCGGGCCCGTGTCCTGCTCGCCCTCGACGCGCTCGCCGCACGGGCCACCGTGGCAGGCAGGGCGTGGCCCGCCCCGAGCGTGACCGTCCAGGAGGGCGACAGCCTGGCCGACGACGCCTTCAAGGGTGTCGCCGTGGACGTCGTGGTCAGCAATCCGCCCTTCCAGCAACGGGACTGGGGCGCCGACCGGCTGGCTCTCGACCCGCGCTGGGAATACGGCGTTCCCCCGCGCGTGGAGTCCGAACTGACCTGGGTGCAGCACGCCCTGGCGCACCTTCGTCCTGGCGGGCGCGCGGTGCTGCTGCTGCCGCCCGCGGTGGCCATGCGGCCCAGCGGCAGGCGCATCCGCGCGAATCTCCTGCGCGCCGGCGCGTTGCGCGCGGTGATCGGTCTGCCCGCGGGCGCGGCCCCGCCCCGCCAGATCGCCCTGCAACTGTGGGTGCTGACCCGCCCCGCCCCCGAGCGCCCCGCCGCCGACGAGGTGCTCTTCGTCGACGCCGCGCGCCTGGCCGACGCCGCGACCGCCACTCCGAACTGGACCGAGTCGGCCGAGATCGTCACCGCGGCCTGGCGCGCCTTCGATCGCGGCGATCATGCGGTGCCGGCGAGCCGGGAGATCGGTGAGGCCGCCGCCGTGGTCCGGGTGATGGACGTCCTCGACGAGGAGGTGGACCTCACCCCCGCCCGGCACGTCCGGGTGGCCGTCGACGCCGACCGCACCGGCGAGGCCGTCACCACGGCTCTGCGCGATCTGCTCGCCGAGATCGACACCCTGCGCGAGGCCGTCGCCGGACTGGACGTCCTCACCGCCGCCGACGCCCCCACCTGGCGCACCGCCACCGTGCGTGACCTGGCCGCAGGCGGCGCGCTCGAAGTTCTCAGTCCCGCCGCCGGTGTCGATCCGGCCCCTGGCGATCTCGGCACGCCCGCCCTCACCGGACGCGACGTGGCCACCGACGGCGACCCCACCGGGCTGGTCGACGACGGCTGGCAGCGCGCCGTGCTCCGCGTCCGGCCGGACGACGTCATCGTCCCGCTCGCCCACGGTGGCCGCGACCGCCCGGTGCACGCCAGGGTGGCCCCGGAGAAATGGCACGGCGCCGCGCTCGGCCCGAATGTCGTCGCCTTCCGTGTCGACCCCGACCGGCTCGACCCGTGGTTCGTCGCCGGTTTCGCGGGCAGCCCCGACGTCACCGCCGCCACCCTCGGCTCAACGGTCCGCCTGGTGCCGCACCGCATCCGCATCCCGCTGCTGCCGCTGCCGAGGCAACGCGAGTACGGCGCGCTCTTCGCCCGCCTGCACCGCCTGCGCGCCGCCGCCCGCCGCACCGACGAACTGGCCGTCCACCTGGACCGCCTGGTCGGCGACGGTCTCACCGTGGGTGTGCTGGAACCCCCGGAGGGCGAGAGCTGATCCGGCGGCGGCCGGTCAGCCCGCCAGATACGACGCCGCGCGGGCGAAATCGGCGCGCAGCTTCTCCTCCCGCTGGGCCCGCACCTGCGGGTCCGGGGTGAACAGCGCCTGCTTGCTGGTGTGATAGGTGGGGATGACCAGCAGTCTGCCCGCCACCTCCGGGTACCTGCGCTCGAACCGCCGCCACGCGTTCTGCGCGTCCAGCCCGTGCGCCATGACCACCGCCAGCTCCGGCAGCAGCGCGATCACCCGCGCCAACGGCTCTAGTCCCCGGTCGACCTCCGCCGCGCTCGGCTTGCGATTGAGGTACCAGGGGTAGGTGTTCCAGGTCATCAGCTCCCCGGCGGCCAGACCCGACTCCTCGAAGAAGGTCAGGAACCGCTCGGCGGACTGGTCGTCGTTCTCCGGCGAGAGCATCCCACTGCCCTTGTCCACCCGCGTCTTCGGGCCGGGATCACGGAACAGCGTCAGCAGCCGGGCATTCGTCCCGCCCAGCACCGGCGCGACATACGGCATCCACTCACCCGACTCCTCGACCAGCTCGTCGACCAACCGGTTGATCGCGGCCACCGGCCCCTCGTACCGGTTCGCGTACTGCTGCTCCCGGTATTCCGGGTCGGCCAGCCTGCGGGGGACCAGCGACGAGTTCGCCTTCGCCGCGGTGGATTCCGCCTCATCCCGCGGTGCCTCGACATCCGATCGCGGCGCGGGCGCGGCGATCTCGGGGGCGTCGGGGACCTGCGCCGACTCCGCCGGAGCGGAGGTACCGGCGGGCTCGCCTGCATCCGGTTGCGGGGCGGGTCCGGCGGTCTCAGCGGCCGCCTCGGGTTTCGCGGTCGCCTCGGGTTCCGCGGTCGCGGTGGCGGGCGTCTCGGCGACGGTGTCGGCATTCGCGGGCTCCGCGGCGGCCGAACCCCCTCCCCGCTTCGGTAGCAGCCATGCGAGCGTGGCCCTGGCCCGCCGCACGATTCCCCGGGACGTGTTCTTGCCGATCGCCATCAGTGACACTCCGTTCCTTGCCGGCGATTCCCGATCACGCCGACGGCGTAGCGCGTTTCCTGCCCGGAAGGTCCGGTTCGGTCGCGTCATGAGACTAACGCCGTCTGCCGATCGTCGCTGGTCTGCCCCGATGGAAAGGCGGTTTGCCGGGGGCGGGGTCGTGCTCGTGCCGGGAGGTGCGGCGGGGCACAATCGTGGGGTGAGCCGTCCCGTCGTCGCCGAGATCCCCACCGATGCGTCGATGTGCCGGACGCGCGCACGCGGGTGAGAGGGGAACCAGGAAGGTGACGGGCGCGGAGACGGTGCTGTACGGCGGATTGCGCTGGCACGACGACGGCAGCTGGCACCACCGGTTGATCGCCGCGGACGGCACCAGCAGGGAACTGCCCGGCCGGGGCCACCGGCTCGCCTTCCGGCTGGCCGACGAACGCCGGTGGTGCCTGGGCTATTTCACCTTCGAGGACGGCGCGGGGAGCAGGCAGCCCTGCGCCACGGGCGCCGAGGCGACCAACGGCAGACAGTGTGAGCGCTGCCGCAAACGGGAGGGTTTCTCGGTGGTGCACCACCATCGGGGCGCGCTGGCGGAACTGCCGGGGCAGATCCGCGAGTACATCGGCAGGCCGCACCTGCTCTACATCGCCTGTTTCGGCCGGGGCGAGTGCAAGGTGGGCACCGCCCCGCTGACCAGGAGGAACACCCGCCTGTACGAACAGGGCGCGCTGCTGGCGCGGTTCGTGGCGTCCTCGCCCGACGGCCTGCACGTGCGGGACTCCGAACGGCTGGTGTCCGCGGCGGGATTCAAGGAGTCGGTGACCGTCCGGGCCAAGCTGGCCGCGCTGTCCGGCGCGCTGGAGGACTGGCCGAAGCTGGAACGCACGCTGGCGACCGCCGCCGCCCAGGCCGTCGACCACCTGCCGCCCGGAACCACCGTGCTGTCCGAGCCCTGGACCGGCGGTGAGCGTTTCCACCGCCGCCTGCGCGAGTACGGCCGCTTCCTCGACGTCGCCCCTCGGCCGGACGGCGCGGGCGAGTACGTCCTGGACGCCGTCGACGCCCACGGCCACGTCCTGCTCTGCCGCGCCGCGGACGACTCGCCGGAGCTGGTGCTGGTGGACGAATCCCCGTTCGTCGGCCGCCGCATCGTCCTCGACGACTCGATCGAGAATCGGCCTGCCGCAGCGCAGATGGGCCTGTTCTGAGCCGTGCGGCGCGGTGTGACCGGCCGGGTGCGACTGGCCGCGCGCTGGGTTTCGCCCAGCAACCCATTGGATAGCCTGCAAGCATGCCCAAGAACCTCGGTAAGGACTCGACCTGCTCGATCGCCCGTGCCCTCGACGTGGTGGGCGACGCCTGGACGCTGCTGATCGTGCGCGACGCGATGATCAAGGGATCGACCCGTTTCCAGGAGTTCAGGGACGGCCTCGGGATAGCGCCGAACATTCTGGCCAAACGCCTGTCGGCGCTGGTGGACGCGGGCATCATGGCCCGCCGCGGCTACCGGGAGGAGGGCGCGCGGGTGCGGGAGGAGTACGTGCTCACCGAATCGGGCCACGGCCTGAGCCTGGTGGTCGGCGCGCTGGCCGCCTGGGGCCGCACCCACCGGCCGCACCCGGACGGCATCTCGCCGCGCTTCGTCGCCGAGCGGACCGGCGTGGAAGCGGAACTGGCCTTCGTCACCCCCGACGGCGAACTCGTGTCCCCGAGCGAACTCTCGGCCGGCAGCACGCTGGATCTGCGATCGGTCTCGTGACGGAAGTTCTCCCCGCACCCGGCGCGGTGGACCGGCCAGACCGGGACGAGCGGCGCCGCCGGACGGCCGCCGACACCACAGCGGGGCTGTCAACGGGACTGTAACGCCCGGCGAAACAGCCGTCGGCTGTCCGCCGATTATCCGACTGTGCGGGCGATTCCGGTTGGACGGCGTGAATTCCCCGTGAAGAGCCGAAAGTCCTTGCCGTGGGTGCTCGATGGCGGACAGCGGGCGGGCCCGGCAGGTGGCAGCATCGAAGACGAGGGGCCTCGATCCGAGGTGTCGTGAGAAAGGGGAGACAGGGGAGATGACACGAATGGCGCGGCTGCTACGCATCGTCTCGTGTTCGCGGTGCTCGGGCACCGGCGGATATTTCGAAGTCGGTGCGTGGATCCACTGCCCGGCATGCGGCGGCACCGGGCAGCGTTAGCGGGCCGCGGTCGCCCCGGGTGGCCGGGGCGGATGGAGGGAACTCCTGGCGAGGCGTCGGCCGCGACGCGCTCGCCGGGAGTTCCCCGGCGGATACCCGAGCGGCGGTATCCGGGGTGGGGATGGTTCGTGGGCGTCGGGTGCCCGGGTGTCGGCTGCCCGGGTGTCAGTTGCCCGCGGACAGGCTGCCCAGCAGGCTGCCGAGGCCGCCGGTGCCGACCGAGGAGCCGCTGTTGCCGCCACCGATGGGCGGCGGGGTGCAGTCCTCCACCGTGACTGTCACCGACTTGTTGCTGACGATCTCCTGGACCGCCTTGAGGGTGTGCGAGCCGGTGGTGGCCGGCGTCCAGGAGAACACGGCCTTGCTGTTCGAGCCGGGCCGCTTCTGGCCGATCTCGGTGCCGTTGTCGGTGAGGGTGACTTCGAACAGCAGCGAGGTGATCGTCACGTCGACGGTGACGGTGTAGGTGTCGCCGACGCAGAACCGGTCGCCGCTGACCTCGATGTCGGTGACCAAGGCGTTGGCGTTGGGGGCCGCGAGCACCGCGACAGCGGCCAGAGCGCCGAGTGCGGTCGTGCCGACGCCCGCACGCTGGGACTTCTTCATGGGTGGTACTCCTTCGCATTGCCCGCGTCGAAGAGCGAGCAATGCGAAACGCTAGTACTTCGCTTCTGTTTGCGCAGCGGTTTCCGTAGAAATCGCCACGCGACCGGTGGCACCCGCCGTCAGTCGGTCCGGCGGGCCGGGTACCGGGTGGCCGCCGCGGCCGGTCCGGTCTCCTGACCCCGGCCGACAGCACGCGACCGCCGGCTCCGCCCGCGCGGGTGGATCCCGGCAGGCGGCGAGGTCTGCTCGCTGGTTGCCGTGTCCGGCGTGGCCCGCGGGCGCGCGGTGCCGGTGGGCTACCGGGTGCGGCGCGGCACGCTCAGATGACGCCGAGGGCGAGCATGGCGTCGGCGACGCGGATGAAGCCCGCGATGTTCGCGCCCGCGGTGTAGCTGCCGGGAGAGCCGTAGTCCTCGGCGGTCTCCAGGCAGCGGTCGTGGATGCCGCGCATGATCTCGGCCAGCCGGGCGTCGGTGTACTCGAACGACCACGAGTCGCGGGAGGCGTTCTGCTGCATTTCCAGCGCGCTGGTGGCCACACCGCCCGCGTTGACGGCCTTGCCGGGGGCGAAGGTGACCTCCGCCTCGGCCAGCGTGCGCACCGCCTCGGGGGTGCAGGGCATGTTGGCGCCCTCGGCGACGATGGCGCAGCCGTTGCGCGCCAGGGTGGCCGCGGCGTCCTTGTCGAGCTCGTTCTGGGTGGCGCACGGCAGGGCGATGTCGCAGGCCACGTCCCAGATCGACCCGCCCTCGACGTAATGGGCGTCGTTGCGGCACTCGCCGGGGTAGGCGCTGATGCGCGCGCGGCGGGCCAGCTTGATGTCCTTGATCAGCGCGAGGTCGATGCCCTGTTCGTCGACGATGTAACCGGCCGAATCGGAGCAGGCCACCACGACGCCGCCGAGCTGCGCGACCTTCTCGATGGCGTGGATGGCCACGTTGCCGGAGCCGGACACCACCACGCGCTTGCCCTCGAAGCTGTCGCGGCGCGAGCGCAGGATCTCCTCTACGAAGTAGACCGTGCCGTAGCCGGTGGCCTCCGGGCGCACCTGCGAGCCGCCCCAGGTGAGGCCTTTGCCGGTCAGCACGCCGGACTCGTAGCGGTTGGTGATGCGCTTGTACTGGCCGAACAGGAAGCCGATCTCCCGGCCGCCCACGCCGATGTCGCCCGCGGGCACGTCGGTGTGCTCACCGATGTGCCGGTACAACTCGGTCATGAACGACTGACAGAAGCGCATGACCTCGCCGTCGGAGCGGCCCTTCGGGTCGAAATCCGAACCGCCCTTGCCGCCGCCGATCGGCATGCCGGTCAGCGAATTCTTGAAGATCTGCTCGAAACCGAGGAACTTCACGATCCCGAGGTACACGCTGGGATGGAAGCGCAGGCCGCCTTTGAAGGGGCCGAGCGCGGAATTGAATTCCACGCGGAAACCGCGATTGATCTGCACGCGGCCCTGATCGTCGATCCACGGAACCCGGAAGATGATCTGCCGTTCCGGCTCGCACAACCGCCGGATGATCTCGCCGTCGGTGTACTCGGGGTGCTTGGCCACGACCGGCGTGAGGCTCTCGAGCACCTCGTAGGTCGCCTGATGGAACTCCGCCTCACCAGGGTTGCGGTGCAGGATCTCCTCGTAGATGTCGCGCAGCCTCGCGTCCAAGTCAGCCATGTGCCGATCATCCTCCCCGGGCGTGCGCGCGAACGCACCGCCCCGCGCTCAGGTGTGTGAGGTCACTTTCCGCGCCCGGCCACGGACGAGGTCGGCGGCCGTTTCTCCGCGTGATCGGCCGGCACGCGAATTCGTCACGGCACGGAATTTCTCGATCGGTTTCCCGGCCCGGCCGGAGAAACTCGTGTCGCCGATGCCGGAATGGCGCTCTTTTGGTTTTCCGGCCTTTTCCGTTCCCCGTCCGTCGCGCGCCACGATGAACGAACCGCCCGCCGTTCGTGCGCCGAGCCGAGCGCTCGCGTCGTGCCGCGGCGCGCTCCCGTCGTGCCGAAGGGGCGGGCTGATCGCCGACGGTGCTCAGCGGACGCCTCGATCCGGCCGCGGCGGTGATCGGCCGGGCGGCGGGTCAGAGCAACCGGTTGTGCGGGCAATACGTGCGGATGGCCGCCTCCAGGAACAGATGCGGGTATTCGACTGTGCCGACAGCGGATTCGGCGAGATAGATGTGGTCGGCGGGCCGGTTGCCCGCGCTGTCCAGATAGGCGCACTGGCTGCGCGCGAGCTTGATGGCGGCGTCCTGCACGGCGACGGGCTCGTCGTCGAAGAAGCTCTGCCGCAGGAACTGCCGGTCCAGGGCCGAGCGTCCACCGGAATGCGTTGCCGCCGACGGCTTGTCGGGCACGGCCGCGGGAAGTTCCGGCGAGGCCGAGGGCAGGTCGGGGGCGGCGACGGCCGGGGCCACGCTGCCGGACACCAGGGTCGAGGCGCCGACGAGCACGGCGGGGACGGCGAGAAGTGCTGCGAGGACGCGGGAACGGGCGAGGTGCGTGCGCATGTGTCCTTCTGCTGGCCGAGAGCGGTGTGTGACACGGGCGCGGAGAACGGTAGCGCGAAAACAGCAGGTAGGAGGCTTATCGTGCGGTGCGCCGCGAAAGATTCGGGGCGGGGGTGGACCATCGGTTCGGACTCGCCGAGCGATCCGTCCGCCGGGTCCGCCGGGAGGGGGAATACGGGTCGGTCTTCACCGAAGCCCGGTGTTCACCAGGGCACGACCGGGCCGCCGCCGCGGTGTTCACCAGGGCGTCACCACGGGTCGTTGGAGTTCAGTGCGACCAGCAGCCTGCGGATGGCGGCCACCCGCTCAGCGCTGCCCGCCAGCTCGTCCAGGGCGCACTCCGGGTCGGCGGGCGGGCCGAGGTGGGTGCAGCCGCGCGGGCAGTCCTCGATGGCCTCGGCGAGATCGCTGAACGCGGCGATCACGTCGTCGGGGGTGATGTGGGCCAGGCCGAAGGACCGCACGCCCGGAGTGTCGACCACCCAGCCGCCGCCGGGCAGCGGCAGCGCCACCGACTGCGTCGAGGTGTGCTTGCCCTTGCCGACGCCGGAGACCTCGCCCACCGCGCGCTCGGCGTCCGGCACCAGCCGGTTCACCAGTGTGGACTTGCCGACGCCGGAGTGACCGATGAAGGCGGTCACCCGATCGGTGAGCAGCTCGAGCGCCTCGTCGAGCGGGTCGTCGATGCCCGCGTGCACGATGGTCAGGTCGAGATCGGCGAAGGCGGCGGCGAATTCGGAATCCGCGGCCAGGTCGCGCTTGGTCAGGCACAGCACCGGGCGCAGACCGCCGACATAGGCGGCGACCATCGCCCGCTCCACGAAACCGGTGCGCGGCGGCGGGTCGGCCAGCGCCACCACGATGAACAACAGTTCGGCGTTGGCCACCACCACGCGCTCGAACGGGTCGGTGTCGTCGGCGGTGCGCCGGAGCACGGTGCGGCGCTCGTCGACCCGCACGATGCGGGCCAGGCTGTCCGGCTTGCCGGACAGGTCGCCGACCACGCCCACCTCGTCGCCCACCACGATCGGGGTGCGGCCGAGTTCGCGGGCGCGCATGGCCACGATGCGCCGATCGGGATCGCCGCCGAGCACGCAGCCCCAGCGGCCGCGGTCCACCGCCACCACCATCGCCTGCTCGGCGTCGGCGTGCCGCGGACGGTTCTTGGTGCGCGGGCGGGAGCTGCGGCCGGGACGAACCCGGACGTCGGATTCGTCGTAACCCGCGGCGGAACGACGACGTGGCGGGTTCAGCGCGCGGCTCCGCCCGACTCGGCGACCGCCGTGTCGCCCACCAGCATCTGCTCCCACAACGCGACGAACCCGGGCAGTGTCTTGGCCGTGGTGCCGATGTCCTCGATCTCCACGCCGGGCACCCGCAGGCCGAGGATCGCGCCCGCGGTGGCCATCCGGTGGTCGGCGTAGGAGTGCCAGATGCCGCCGTGCAGCGGGGCAGGCTCGATCTCCAGGCCGTCGTCGGTCTCGGTGACCCGGCCACCGAGCCGGTTGATCTCGGTGGACAGCGCCGCCAGCCGGTCGGTCTCGTGACCGCGCAGATGCGCGATGCCGCGCAGCCGCGACGGCGAGTCGGCCAGCGCGGCCAGCGCGGCCACGGTGGGAGTGAGTTCGCCGACGTCGTGCAGGTCGATGTCGATGCCCGCCAGCCGGTCCGGGCCGGTCACGGTAAGCACGCTGTCGGTGAAGCGGGCCTCCGCGCCCATCCTGACCAGGATCTCGCGGATCACGTCGCCGGGCTGGGTGGTCAGCCGCGGCCAGTGCGGGATGCTCACCCGGCCGCCGGTGATCGCCGCGGCCGCGAGGAAGGGAGTGGCATTGGACAGGTCGGGTTCGACCTCCCAGTCCACCGCGCGGATCACGCCGGGCCGCACCGCCCAGATCTGCGGGGCCCTCGGATCGGTGGGCGCGTCCACCTCCACGTCGGCGCGGCGCAGCATCTCCACGGTCATCTCGATGTGCGGCATGGACGGCAGCGGGGCGCCGTCGTGGTGCACGGTGACGCCCTCGGTGAAGCGGGCCGCCGACAGCAGCAGGCCGGAGACGAACTGCGAGGAACCGGAGGCGTCGATGGTGACCGCGCCGCCGCGCAGGCCGCCGGTGCCGGTCACGGTGAAAGGCAGTGTGTCGCCCTCGATCTCGGCGCCGAGCGAGCGCAGCGCGTCCAGAATGGTGCGCAGCGGGCGGAGCTTGGCCTGGGTGTCGCCGTCGAAGTGCACGCGGCCGTCGGCCAGCGCGGCGACCGGCGGCAGGAACCGCATGACGGTGCCCGCGAGGCCGCAGTCCACGGTGCCGCCGCCCAGCGGGGCCGGGGTGACCGTCAGCGTCTCGCCGTCGCCCTCGATCCGCGCGCCCAGCGCGCGCAGGCCGGCGATCATCAGGTCGGTGTCGCGGCTGCGCAGCGCGCCGGTGATGGTGGATGGACCGTCGGCGAGCGCCGCCAGGATCAGCGCGCGATTGGTGATCGATTTCGACCCAGGCAGGGTCACGGTCGCGTGAACAGGGACGTCGACGTGGGGCGCTGGCCAATGAGTCACGGTGTCCATCTTTGCCCATCGCCTCCGCGGACACGCGGGCGGATGCGAACTGTGGCCCATTCGACGCACGGCACCGACCCCGCGTTCATCGGTGCCGTGCGCCGACACGAGACCCGCCCCGCGCGTGCGGGGGAGTCTCGCCCCGGATCAGGGATTACTTGTTGCGGCCGTGCAGGAACGGCACGACCTTGCGCAGCATCTGCATGTTCTGCGCGGTGCGCGAGTAGCTCATCAGCGCCATGCCAGGGATCGCGAACTTCTGGATCGCGATCGAGTGCGGGCGGGTGAACTCGCGCAGGCCGGGCTCGCCGTGGATACGGCCGATGCCGGACTCGCGCACGCCGCCGAAGGGCAGGCCGGGGATCGCGGCGAAGCCGAGCACCGAGTTCACCGAGGTGGCGCCGACCTCGAGCCTGCGCGCGATGGCCAGGCCGTTCTTCTTCGAGTACACCGACGACGACAGGCCGTACTTGGACTTGTTCGCCAGCTCGATGGCCTCGTCGATGGTGTCGACGACGCGGATGGTGATGGTCGGGCCGAAGGTCTCCTCGGTCACGGCCTCGGAGTTCTCGTCGGTGCCCACCAGCACGACCGGCTCGATGAAGGGGCCCTTCACCGACTCGGGGCCGCCGAGCACGGCCTCGGCGCCGTTGGCCAGCGCGCTCTCGATATGGCGCTTGACGATGTCGATCTGGCTCGGCATGGTCATCGGGCCGTAGGCGGCGCCCTCCTCCGAGCCGGGCTCGACGTCGGTGAGGATGCGCTTGACCTCGGCGATCAGCTCGTCGGCGACCGACTTGTGCACGTAGACGCGCTCCACGCCCGCGCAGGTCTGGCCGCTGTTGGCGGTGGCGCCCCACGCGATCGCGTCGGCGGCGGCCTTCACGTCGGCGTCGGCGTCGACGATGACCGCGTCCTTGCCACCGCACTCGAGCAGCACGGGGGTCAGGTTCTCGGCGGCGGCGGCCATGATGCGCTTGCCGGTGGCGGTGGAACCGGTGAAGGCGATCTTGTCGACGCCGGACTTCACCAGCGCCGCACCGGTCGCGCCGCGGCCGGTGATGGCCTCGAACACGCCCTCGGGCAGCTCGGGGTTGGCCTTCTTGAACGCCTGCGCCAGGAAGACGCCGATGCCGGTGGAGTACTCACTGGGCTTGAACACCACGGTGTTGCCCGCGGCCAGCGCGTAGCCGATGGAGCCGTTGGGGGTGTAGACCGGGTAGTTCCACGGGCCGATG
>Ga0079224_100010093_pt1 | contig 12931 bp, 9 predicted proteins | sample Stecom2015_FD_80414 | JGI IMG/M metagenome (GOLD analysis project Ga0079224, IMG submission 80414) | Agricultural soil microbial communities from Utah to study Nitrogen management - Steer compost 2015 | ecosystem: Environmental > Terrestrial > Soil > Agricultural land | place: USA: Utah... | reverse complement strand
GATATCGGGCGACTCGATCTTGAGCACCACAGGATAGCCGATCGCCTCCGCTGCCGCGACGGCCTCGTCGGGCGTCGTGGCCAGCTGTTCGGACGTGGTCGGGATGCCATAGAGGGTCAGGAGTTGCTTGGCCTGGCGCTCGACCAGTGGCTTACCGTTGGTGGCGCGCACCAGATCCCGGGCCTGATCTGCAACCGGGCTGGGATCGCGGGACAGGACACTGGCGGTTTCGCGGCGGCGCAGGAACTCGGCATAGTCGTTGAGCGACTTGACGGCGCGCAAGGTGTTCTCGGCGCCCTGCATGAAGGGGATGCCGTGCAGCGCGTGGACGGGCTCCTCGGGCAACCTCCCGAAGCGCATGCCGGACTGGATCTTGCCGGTGACCAGCGAGGCCACGAAGAAGTTCTTGTCCGGGTAGCGCTCGTACATGCTGTTGAAGGCCTTGCCGGCTTCCGCGGCGAGATCCAGCAGCGTCGGGGAGGCCTGGCCGTGGATAAGAGTGTGGACGTTGGGGACCTCGGCCATCGCCTGGAGCGAGCGCTCCTTGCAGCCGGGGATCAGGAAAGCCTGGCCAGTGACGTCGAGCGGGTTACCGACCGTGCCGAACTCGGGGATCAGCTGCTCCAGCCGCTCGCGCGTCTGCGGGGCCAACTCCGGCAGGTCGACGCCGATGTCGTTGGCCAGGTCAGCGACCTGCCCGCCGGCGCCGCCGGAGAGGAAGATCGTGCCGACGCCGGTGCCCTTTGGCAGCCGGTCGGTGTGGAAGGCGACCAGTGTCTCGGTCATCTCCTCCAGGCTGGTGACGCGGATGATGCCGTACTGCTTCATGACGGCGTCGACGACGGCGTCGGAGCCAACCAACGAGCCGGTGTGCGCCTGGGCGGCGCGCTGGGCCTTGGCCGAGCGTCCAACCTTGAGGACGACGATCGGCTTCTTCCGCTCGGCGGCCAGCTCGGCGACCTCGATCAGCTTCTGGGGATCGCGGAACTGCTCGATGAAGCAGCCGATGACGCGCGTCTTGTCATCCTCGACCATGAAGCGGATGTAGTCGGCCGCTTCGAGGTCGGCTTCGTTGCCGGTGGTGACGATGTAGCTGAAGCCTATCCCCCGCGCGCCGGTCGGGATGCACATGCTGAAGGCCAGTAGGCCACTCTGGAAGACGATGCCGACCGGCCCGTCGATGATGTGGTCGTACTGCCCGGACTTGGTGATCTGCTTGTTGGGCATCGAGATGATGCCCAGGCAGTTGGGGCCGACCAGCCGCACGCCCGTGCGGGCCACGAACTCGCGCAGCTCTTCCTGGCGCTTGTGGGCGTCCTCGTCGCTCTGCTCGCCGAAGCCGCTGGAGATGATGTTAGCGGCGACCACCCCGGCTCTGGCGCAATCCTCCAGCACCGGCAGGACGAAACGGCTGGGCACGACGACGACGGCGTGCTCGACGCCGCCGGGGATGGCATCGACCGTCGGGTAGCACTTCTGGCCCAGCACCTCGTCGTAGCGCGGGTTGACCGGGAAGATCTCGCCCTCGAAGCCGCCGTTGATCGTGTTGGTGTGGATGCGGTGGGCGAAGCCGGGCTTCGGTGATGCCCCGATGATCGCGATGCGCTTCGGGTGGAACAGTGCCTGCATCGCGCGGTCGACGCTCGATTTGTCCGTCGCTTGCGGCCTGGCGGTCGTGGTCATGTCGGAGCCCTCACCCCTCTAAGGCAGAGTTCGTCGTTCGTAGGTTGGAGTACGTAGGAAGACGTGCCGGGCCGGCCTTTCCCATCACCCACTTCGTGGGAACCCGCCTCTTCCCTGTTACCTGTTCCCTACCCTAAAAGTACGTCCGTCCGATCGACTCGGCGACCATCGAGGGGCGGTCATTGCCTTCGACCCAGACGGTGACCTCGTGCTTGGTCTGGACGTAGCCCTTGCCGTCCTCGGTGCGCTGGTCGTCGACCTCGAGCAGCTTGGTGCGCATCCGGACGCGCTTGCCGACCGGCACGGGCGCCGGGAAGCGGATCCTGTCGAAGCCGTAGTTGACGGCCAGCTTGCCGCCCAGGTCGACCTTGATGCCGTCGGCGTCCTTGCCCAACAGCGGGGTGATCGCGATCGTCATGTTGCCGTGGGCGATCGTGCCGCCGAAGAAGGTGTCTTTGGCGCGCTCCGGATCGACGTGGATGTACTGGTAATCCCCCGAGACCTCAGCGAACTTGTTGACGTGCTCCTGGGTGATCTCGAACCACTTCCCAACCCGCAGCTCCTGCCCGACCAGCTCCTTCAGCTCCTCAACGGTCGTGACCGTGCGGTTCTCGGGTACCGTGTCGGTGGACATGTATCGCTCCTTCGTCGCTTTAGGGAAGAGGGAACAGGGAAAAGAAGTCTGTAGTTTGCAGGTCGTAGTACGTAGGAAGGCCGGACTGGCCACTGCTCTTCCCACAAACTACGAACTACAGACTCATCTCTAACCCCTAGTCCCTAATCCCTCATCCCTACCCGGCCACCCGGCCGGCCAATACCTCCTGCAAGACTCGCTCGCGGTGGTAGTCGGTGTCGCCGTAGAAGACCTCCTGGTGCTTGGCGCGCTTCCAGTAGAGGTGCAGATCGTACTCCCAGGTGAAGCCGATGCCGCCGTGGACCTGGATGGCCTCGCCACAGACGTGGCGCGAGGCTTCGTTGATGGTGCTCTTGGCGACCGAGGCGGCCAGGGTGGCGTCCGGCGCGCCCGCGTCAAGCGCCCAGGAGGCGTAGTAGACGGCGGAGTGGGCGTTCTCGACCTGCTCCAGCATCTCGGCCAGCTTGTGCTTGATCGCCTGGAACTGGCCGATGACCTGGCCGAACTGGCGGCGCACCTTGGCGTAGTCGACCGACATCTCGTGGGCGCGGCGCGATGCCCCCAGCATCTCGGCGCTGGCGGCCACCGCAGCGCGCTGGATTGTCCGGTCGAGGCCCGGCCAGGCGTTGCCCTCCTCGCCGATCGGCGCATCGGCGCCGACCTTGACGTCGGTGAAGTTCACCGTCGCCGTGCGCGAGTTGAGGTCGAGCATCGTCTCCGGCGTGATCTCGACGCCAGCGGTGCTGGTCGGGACGGCGAAGAGCGAGATGCCCTCGGGGCCGCTACCCTCGCCGGTGCGCGCGGCAACCAGCAGGACGTCCGCCTGGGCGCCCCAGGGCACGAAGCGCTTCATTCCATTCAGGGTGTAGCCGTTATCATTCCTGGTTGCCGTCGCCTCGATCGTCGAGGGTACCCAGCTGGCCGACTTCTCCAGGAAGGCGAGGCTGACGACGAGGTCGCCATTAGCCATGTCGGGCAGGTAGCGGGCCATCGCCGCCTCGTCGCCGGACTGGACAAGCGTCTGGCCGGCCAGGACGATCGTGCCGAAGAAGGGGCCGGGATAGGGGATGCGGCCCATCTCCTCCATGATGATGCTGGTCTCGATCATGCCGAAGCCCGCGCCGCCGTACTCCTCGGGCAGCGGGATCAGGCCAAGCTGGAGAAAGCGGCGGTAGAGGTCCTTGTCGTAGCCGGTCTCGTCCTCCATCATCGCGCGCACGTGCTCGATCGTGACCTGCTCGGTGAGGAACTCGCGGGCGAGATTCCTCAGCATGTTCTGGTCTTCAGTGAAATCGAAATCCATGACTCCCCCTCTGTGAGTGAGTTTGTCGTTCGTAGGTTGTAGTTCGTAGGAAGACCGCTCCGGGCCCCTCTCCTACAAACTCCGAACTACAACCTACGAACTAACTTCGGCCTGGCGCTTCTCTTCCAGCTCGAGGCGGTCAGCGCGGATCTCCTTGGGCAGGCCCAGGACGCGCTCGCCGATGATGTTCTTCTGGATCTGCGACGAGCCGGCGTAGATCGTCCCGGCGCGCGACCAGACGAAGTGATAGGCCCAGGTGTCGGCGTCGCCGTACTCGACGTTGGGATCATCGAAGGCGTAGGCCGGGTCGCCGCCGCTGATCTGCTGGCCGTAGGGGCCGAGAATCTCCTGGATGATTTCCTGGACGCGCTTGTCCAGCTCGGAGTAATGCAGCTTGGAGACCGACGCCTCCGGCCCCGGCCGCTCACCCTTCTCCAGCTTGGAGAGCAGCCGCAGCGATGCATAGCGCAGCACTTCGACCTCGGCGTAGATGCGGCCGATCTTCTGGCGGATCAGCGGGTCGTCGATCGCGCGGGTGCCGTCGACGCGCAGCTCGTTGGCGACCTCCAGCAGGCGATCGATCGAGGCCTGCAGGCGGCTGACGCGGCTGAGCGTGTTGCCGCCGCGCTCGTAGGAGAGCGTGGTCTGGGCGATGCGCCAACCGGTATTCAGCTCGCCGATCAGATTGTCGGCCGGCACGGTGACGTTGGAGAAGAAGACCTCGGAGAACTCACTGGAGCCGCTGATCTGCTTGAGCGGCCGCACCTCGACGCCGGGGCGGTCCATCTCGACCATGATGCAGGAGATGCCGTTGTGCTTGGATGCGCGGCGGTCGGTGCGCGCCAGCATCAGGCCCCACTCGGCGTTGTGCGCGCCGGAGGTCCAGATCTTCTGGCCGTTGATGATGAAGTTGTCGCCGTCAATGTCGGCGCGGCACTGCAGGCTGGCGAGGTCGGAGCCGGAGTTCGGCTCGGAATAGAGCTGGCACCAGATCTCTTCGCCGGTGAGGATCTTCTTGAGGTGTTGCTGCTTCTGCTCCTCGGTGCCGTGGTGGATCAGGGTCGGGCCGACGATCGAGATGCCCAGGCCGTTGACGCCGGCCGGGGCATTAACCCGTGCCATCTCCTCGCCGACGATGGCCTGCTCCATCGGGCGCGCTTCGCGGCCGCCGTACTCCTTCGGCCAGCCCATGCCGATGAAGCCGGCGTCATAGAGCTTGCGGTGCCACTCGCGGCGCTCCTCGAAGGTCTCAAGCTTCTTCCTGGGCAGGTTCTCCTCGAACCAGGCGCGTACCTTCTTCCTGAACTCAATATCTTCGGGGCTATAGCGTAGATCCACTGACCTGACTGCCTTTCATCGCGTCGATTACCAATCCGGCTCACCGTAGCGCGTGCCTGCTCGCTTGCTCGTCTCCAGACTCCACGCGCCCGCGCAGCCGGTCTTCATCCACTGGGTTGGGGGGAAACTACCCGGAATCGGGGAGGGTGTCAAGCAGACCGCGGACAACCTCTACCGTTGGCAGGAGCATTGGGGACGGGGCTATCCGGGTCAGACGAAGAAGCTAGCGGGGGCCGGCGATAAAGCTACTCCGCCGCCAGCTTCGCCTTGACCCGCGGGGCGACCTCTTCGGCGTAGAGACGGAGGATACGGCGAATGCGGGCGTCGTCGAGGAGCGCGAAATGGATGTTGGCGAGGAAGACGTTGGCCCGCAAACTCCGCAAGGAGGCGGCAATCGCGGTCGCCGCTTCCTCAGGGTCGCCGGCGATGACGATCTGGCGGGTGATCTGCTCCTCGTACTGCGCCTCGGCCTCCTCGCGGGAGAGCGGGCCGCGCCGGGCCTGGGGCTCGCCGGTAAGCGGGCGCAGCTCGGCGTCGACGCGCATCAAGTGCTCGATGAACTCCTCGCGGGCCCGGTCGCTGTCCTCAGCCAGATAGAGGTAGCGCATCAGGGCGACCCGCTGGCGGGGCGCGCCCTCCGGCGGCGTCTCGGCCCAGTAGGCGGCGGTCGAGTTGGTCAGCGACTCGTCGGGCTGGAAGCCGACGGCCAGGCTGAGACCGTTTCGGGCCGCCCAAGCGGTCACCTGCGGGTCGTTGCCGGCGAACCAGATGGGCGGGTGCGGCCGCTGGAAAGGCGGATCGACCCAGATCTCGCTGAGCTTGTACAGCCCGCCCTCGAAATTGAACGGCTGCCCCTCCCAGGCCTGGCGCATGATCATCAGGTTCTCGATGAAGATCGACTGGCGGTGCTCGGCGGGCAGCCCCAGGGCCGCGATCTCCTGCGGGCGGTGCCCCAGCCCCAGCCCGACCTCGAGCCGTCCACCGGTGAGGTGGTCGAGCGTGCTGATCTCCTCGGCCAGCAGGACGGGGTTATGCAGCGCCAGCGTGTAGGCCAGCACGCCCAGGCGGATCTGCCCGGTGGTCGCCGAGAGGCGCGCCAGCAGCAGCCCCGGCGAGCTGGCGCGGTGATGAGACATGAAGTGACGCTCGGCAAGCATGACGTAGTCGAGGCCCAGGCGGTCGGCCTCCTGATGGTGGCTCAGGCGCTCGGCCAGCACCTCGGCGGTCGGGCGCAGGGTCTCGACCTGCATGATGTCGAAGATGCCGAATTCGTATTGGGAGTATCGGGTGTCGCTCATGGCTACCTGGCCGCCTGAGTCGCGATCTGGGTCGCTTGGCCAACCTCCCAGACCAGGCGGTTCTGGCCGCGCACCAGGCTGTTGATAATCAGGTGCCGGGTGTGCTCGTCGGCGTTCGGCAGATCGCGAGCCACCGCCAGGTCGGGCAGCGTCGGGATGGCCCGGGCCGGATCCTGCCGGAAGCGGCCGTCGCGGGTGTAGCCGAGCGAGACGAGCGTGCGCCCGATAGCCCGCTGGGCGGCGTTGGCGCGGCGCAGGCTGGCCACATCGCCCTCCTCGCTGACGACCAGCGAGCTATAGAAGTTGTCGAGCGCGCCACGCAGCATCTCCAGCGCCGCGAAGCTCTCGCCGAAGTCGAAGGCGTCGCCGGCCGCGTCCTGATACTCCCGGACCGCGGCGGTCAGCTCGTCGACCGTGGCGCGGTAGTCGAAGGGCGCGATCGGGGCGTTGAGCGAGCGGAAAACGGCCGTGGCATAGACCCGCATGTCGCGCAGCAGGTTGTCGCGGTCGGCGATTTCCATGGTGTCGTCCTCGGTATGCCAGGCGATGTTGCCGCCACAGCCGCCGACCGGGTAGTAGCCTTTCTCGCGGAGCAGTTCCTCCGGCATCGTCGACGAAAGCATGAAGTAGGTGGTGACGCCGAGGTTGTTGAAGGAGCAGTCGCCGGCCCGCAGGACGTGTCCCTCACCGGAGGAGTCCTGACCGGTGACGTCGCGGATGACCGCCTGGCAGAAGCCCTCGGCCTCGCTCATCCAGGAAACGCCCTCGTAGACGGTGGCCCAGCGGCAGCCGGGCGAGTCGCAGTTGATGTGGCTGACGCAGTTGGCCATCAGATCCAACGCGAACTCGTCGGCGTACCAGGTCGAGCCGGCATAGCGGCCATGGGAGTGACCGCTCCACCAGGCGATCCGCAGGCTGCGGGCCAGCTTGTCGCGGTGCAGGTGGAAGACGCGCGCCAGCTCCAGCAGGGTGGCGTCGCCGGTGGCGTTGTCGCCGATTCCGACGTGCCAGGAGTCGAGATGGCCGTGGAAGAGCACGAACTCCTCGGGGAACTGGTTGCCCGGGATCTCGGCGACGATGACCGGAATCTGCCGCCAGCCGGTGTCGGTCTGGTTGGCGAAGGCAACCTCGACCGGGCCCTCATTCAGCTTTGCGACCAGCTCCTGACCATCCGGATGGTTGATCGTCAGGATCGGGATCGGCGCGGTGCGGCCGTCGGAGTCGAGATCGGGCGAGCCCCAGGTCGTGGTCGTGATGCCTTCGTGGATGTTCTGGCCGGGGTTGATGAAGAGCGCGGCGACCGCGCCGGACTCCGCCAGATCGAAGCCGCGCGCGGCGATGCCCAGCCCCTCGGTCATGACGACTTTGCCGCGCAGGTCGAGCCCCTCCGCGCTGCGCTGCTCGCCGAAGAGCTCGGTCATCCCGGCGGCCTGCTGGCCGGGCACGTAGACCAGCTCGGCGGTGACCTCCTCGCCGTTGGTGTGCGGCGAGAAAGAAGTCGTCTTGACGCGGTATTCGCGCCCGCCCTCGCCCAGCGTCCGCAGGCTGGCCGGACCCGGTAGGCTGATCAGCGTCGTCGGGTGGTGCACCTGGTAGCTGATGCCCCACTCGTCCAGCTTCCCGGTGATGTAGCGCGCCGCTCGCGCCTCATCCTCCGACCCCGACAGCCGCGTGAGCTGCGAGAACTCTTCCAGCAGCGCCCACGGCTCATCGAGCGAGATATCAGCCAGAATCGCCTGCTCGGTCGCTTCGTCTTTCCAGTGCTGGTTCATGAGGCTCTTAAGCTCCCTTCCCTAACCCCTCCCTCGAATTCGAGGGAGGGGGATAAGACAAGTTAGTTGCTAGTCGGTAGCTCGAACTTCTCGGCAGGGCACCCCTCCCTCGCACCCGCAAGCGGGTACCCGGAGGGAGGGAGCCTGTTCACGCCCGCTCCCCCAATGATCTCCCGTTCTCGCCACCGCCCAATCCATGTCGCTTCAAGAATTCATGCACCGTGCGGTTCCAGAGGATCGGGTTTTCCCGGGCGGCGCCGTGGTGGGTATTGGGGAGGATGTAGAACTCGCTGCCGGGGATCATCTTGTGCCACTCGTAGGACATCGTCTGGGTCTTCTGGGATTCGTTGCCGCCGACGACGATCAGGCAGGGCATCGTCCAGCTCGCCATGATCTCAGCGGCGGGGCGGCAGTCCCACTCGCGGATGGCGCGCAGCGCCTGGATCGCCGAGGTCCGGGTCGTGCCCAGGCCGGTGTCGAGCGTTGCCAGGTACTGGCCGTATTCGGAGTCCTCGAAACCAGGCCGCTGAGTTGGCGGGCCGTGCTCTTCCCAGGGGAAGGAAGGCGGCTGGTAGACGATCGGCCGGCCGCCCCGCTCGATGATCGCGATCTGCTCGTCGATCCAGCGCTTGGATTCCTCGCGGAACCAGGGCGTGGTGTGGCCGATGACCAGCGCCAGGGCGCGCTCCGGGTAGCTGATGCCGAACTGGCAGGCAATCACGCCGCCGAGCGAGGCGCCAGCGACGATGGCCTTGTCGATCTCCAAATGGTCGAGCAGTCCGGCCAGGTCGTCGGCGAAGTCGGCGTTGGTCCAATCGCCGGGCGGGGCGTCGCTGCGCCCGGTGCCGCGCCGGTCGAAGGTGATGACCCGGTAGAACTGCGAGAAATAGGGCACCTGGAACGGCATCCAGGTGATGTGGTGGTGCGCCTGCAGCACCAGAGGAATCCCCTCGCCGACGTCCTCGTAATAGAGTTGGATGCCGTTGGCCGTCACGCGCGGCATGGCTGCGCTCCTCGTCGCCTTCGGTGAGATCCAATGCGAGCAAGACCGTAGGAGTGGGGCTTGTCTCCACCCCTACGAAGCCGGAAGCTACGCCGCGTCATCGGGCGGGGTCTCCTTCGCCGCCAGGTGCTTCTCGAACCAGGCGATGATGCGCTCCAGCAGGTCGAGCTGGAAGGCGCGCTCGTGGAAGGCGTGCTTCTGGCGCGGGTAGCGCACGAAATCGGTCTCGACGCCGACGGCCTTGAGGCCCAGGTAGAGCTCCATGCCCTGGGAGACCGGCACCCGCGGGTCGGCCTCGCCGTGGACGACGAGCGTCGGGGTGCGCGCGTTCTTCAGGTAGCGGACCGGCGAGCGCAGCCAGTAGGCGTCGGGGGTCTTGTGCAGCGGGCCGGGGAAGTTGGCCTCGTTGAATGGCCGGATGTCGGTCGTGCCGACCTTGCTGGCCCAGTTGGTGACGGCCGCGCCGGCCACAGCGGCCTTGAAGCGGTTGGTGCGCACGATGGCGATGGCGGTCAGGAAGCCGCCGTAGGACCAGCCGCCGATGCCCAGCCGCTCGGGGTCAGCGATGCCACGCTCGATGAGTTCCTGAACGCCGAGCACGACGTCCTCAAAGTCCTTGCCCCCCAGATCGGCCTGGTTAGCGCTGGTGAACTCCTGGCCCTTGCCGGTCGAGCCTCTGGGGTTGGGCAGCAGCACGGCGAATCCGCGCGCCGCCAGGTTCTGCGCCCAGTCGTGCCAGGTGCCGTGGAACCAGTTGCCCCAGGCCATCGAGGGGCCACCGTGGACGTTGACGACCAGCGGCAGGCGCTCGCCCGGTTCTGCGCCGGGTGGGCGCAGCAACCAGCCGTGGATCTGCTTGCCATCCTCGGCGGTCCAGATCATCTCTTCCATGTCCGCCAGGTCGACGCCGTTGAGCTGCGGGTTGAGGTCGGTGAGTTGGCGGGTGCCGCCGTCGGCGTAGATCGCGAACAGGTCTGCCGGGCGGGTCGGGCTGGCGGCCAGGACGGCGTGAGTCGAGCCGTCGGCGCTGCTGCTGACCCCGCCAGTGACCCACCGGCGGCCGTCGTTGCCGGTGACCGGCAGGCGCTCCCACTCATCGTCGCCGGCCAGGCGGTCGATGTAGGTGCGCTGGTTGTGGACGTTAAGCGCCAGCAGGCGGTCACCGGCGTATCCGGCCCAGTAGGGCGTCATGCCGCGGTCGTCGAAGGTCTTCACCTCGCGCGACTCGACGTCGATGACGTGGATGTGGTTGTAGAGGTGATCCGGGCGCCGGCTGGCCAGGGTCAGGATGGCGCGGCCGTCGGGCGACCACTGCACGAGCTCGGTCTGCTGCATGAAGAGCGCCAGTGGCTCGACGGCGCGGGGGTCTTCGCGGGGCCAGACGGTCAGCCAGGTCTGGTCGGCCGACTCATCCAGCAGGTTGGTGGGCGAGACGATGGCCGCGAAGCGCCGGCCGTCCGGCGACTGCTCGAAGGCCCAGACATGGCCGTGGCGCGGGCCAATCAGGCGCACGTCGCCACCGGTGGCTGCCACAGCAGCGACGGCGCGCGGGCGCGGCTCCTCGCTGGCGACTTTGACTTCCGAGCTGGATTCCTTCTTGCCCTCCAGCGCGGCGCGGCGGGCGGTGAAGAAAATCTCGCGGCCGTCGCGCGACCAGACCGGGCGCTCGGCGCCGCCTTCGATGTTGGTCAGCCGGGCCGGCTCGCCGCCCGCGGCCGAGACGCGGTGGACTTGCTGAGTGCCGCGCTCCGGGCGGTCGCTGAGATAGACCAGCGAGGTGCTGTCGGGCGACCAGCGCGGCCAGGTGTTGTTGTGGTCGCTGTCGGTCAGCGGGCGGGGAAGCTGCGAGCCGTCGGTCGGCACGATGTAGATCGTGCTGGTCGGGATCGTCTCGGCGTGGCCGATCGGGGCGACGCAGAAGGCCACCCAGCGGCCGTCAGGCGATATCTGCGCGTCGCTGGCGACCGACAGGCCCACCGCCATCTCCGGTGTGTAGCGCTCTCCCATCCCCCAGGTCCCCCTCTGTTGCTCCGTCGCGCCGCCGATGCTAGAGGCTGTCGTCCGGCGGCACGATCGCCTGGATCTCATCGACGATAGCGCGCAGGTCGCTATCGCGCGCGTGGATTCTCACCAGCGGCTCGCCACGGTGATCGAAGAGCAGGATGTCGACGTGGTCCCCGGCGTCGACCAGCTCCGAGCCAGAATAGTCCATCTCGATCGCCATCATCGGCACGCTCTCCGAGAGGTCCGGGCCGCGCGGGATCGGCTGGGTGTTGGCGGTGGCGTACTCCCAATGATCGACCAACTCGACCAGCGCGCCGCGCTCGTTCGGCGTGGTGCCCAGGAAGATCGAGCAGTCGATGCGCCCGTCGCCGATGTGCAGGAAGTAGCCGTCGTCGGTGCTCTCGATGCCGATGTGGTCCGGGAACCAGATGTCGTAGACGACGAGCGGGCGAGCGATGCCGCCCTCCTCGAGGCCCTCATCCTCATCCATTTCTTCGGAGAGCTGCTGGAGGATCGAGTAGTGGGCCAGGCCGTAGAGGTAGACGACCTCCGGCAGGCGCTCCTTGAGGTCGGGCGCGTCGCGGGCGCCGAGGACGTCGTCGAGCAGGCGGTCAATGCCACGCAACATGCGGCTGTACTCGCTGCGCCCGGCCAGCTCGCGCTCGGCGAAGCTGCGCGCCAGGCGGTAGGCGCGCGACAGCTCCTCATAAACCTGATCGCCGGACTGCTCGGCCAGGAACTCGCGGATATCGTCGAAGAGTTCGTCGTCGGGTTGAGCGTCGGGACGCTCGTCCGGTTCGGCCACGGTGGCCCCCCAATCGCTATCGCTATCCGGTCCGATCAACCCAGGCGCGCGTGCAGCACGTTCTCCACGGCGAGTATGAACGCGTCGGTGTCGCTGAGGTCGTCGAGGACAGCGTCCGGCTCGAGTTCGGCCAGCACAGCCGGATCGTACCGCCCGGTCGCCACTGCGACGACGCCAGCGTTGGCGTGCCGGGCTGCGGCGATGTCCCGCGGGGTATCGCCGATCAGCACCGTCTGGCGTGCATCGTAGCGTACCCCGGTGCGCGCTTCAGCACTGACCAGTGCCGCCTCGACCAGGTGGGCGCGATCCTGAGCGGTGTCGCCAAACGCGCCGATCTCGACCAGGTGCCCCAGGCCGGCAGCCGCCAGCTTCAACTCTGCCACTCGCCGGGCATTGCCGGTCAACGTGCCGGTTGTCCAGCCCACGCTGGCGGCAGCGTGGACGGCGCTGGCCGCGCCCGGCAGCAGCCGCTCGACCAGCGAGCGCCCGCCCAGGTACTGCTCGTACAGCTCGCCCATGCGGTTCATGATGTCGACGATGCGGTCCTCGGTGGACTGGTGGTTCAGGTTGTGGCCGCGCAGCAGCTCGCGGGTGATCTGCGCGTCGAGCATCCCGGCGAAGGAGATGCCAGTGGTATCCGGCTCCACCTGGAAATACTCGCGGAAGGCGTCGAGCAGCGCGCGGCCATGGCCGCGGTCCCCGGCGATCAGCAGCGTGCCGTCGATATCGAACAGGAGCAATGCCTGTCCCGGAGAAGCCTGACGAACACTCACCGGCTACGCCTCGCGAGCATTGCAGTAGCGGGTCACGACGTCGAACAGCACGCGCGTGCCGAAGGCCAGGTTGTCGATCGAGACGCGCTCGTCGTGGTTGTGCGCGCCGTTCATTTCGGCGGGCGAGAAATAGCCCGGCATGAAGCCGTAGACCTTGATGCCCGGCAGCGAGGCCGCGTCGGTCCCGCCGGAGACCAGGAAAGGCGTCACCGTCGCCTCGGGATCGGCCGCCTGGATGACCTCGCGGATGGTGTCGAAGAGCGGCGAGGCGGGATCGGCCTCGATGCCCGACCGGCCGTTGCCCAGCGGCTCGACGAT
>Ga0079224_100010092_pt1 | contig 12931 bp, 12 predicted proteins | sample Stecom2015_FD_80414 | JGI IMG/M metagenome (GOLD analysis project Ga0079224, IMG submission 80414) | Agricultural soil microbial communities from Utah to study Nitrogen management - Steer compost 2015 | ecosystem: Environmental > Terrestrial > Soil > Agricultural land | place: USA: Utah... | reverse complement strand
TCCGGTCCGCCGTCCACCACCATGGCGCCTCCCCGCTCTCCGTGCCCGTCCGTGCCCGTTCTCCGCGCACCTCCGCGGACACCGACGCGCCGGCCGGAGTGCGGGTTCCCGTCCGCTCCGGCGGCGTTCAAAATTCCGGGCGCGATCTTTGTGCGGATCGGCGGGCGACTCACCCGTTCCGCCCCGATAAGTTGCCGCTGCCAGCGAAAATCCGAGAAGGGCCGCTCGTGAAACTGCTCATCACCGGCATCACCACCCAGTCCTCCATGGCCTACGCCGTCGCCGAGGAGGCGATGAAGCAGGGCCACGAGGTGATCCTGTCCAACCCGCCGGGGCGGCAGCTGTCGATCCTGCGGCGCATCGCCAGGCGCCTGCCCGCCGAGCCGGTGGACGTCCTGGGCCTGGACGTCACCGACCCCGGCCAGATCACCGCGGCCGCCGAGGCGGTCGCCGGCCACTGGGACCACGTCGACGGGCTGCTGCACTCCATCGCCTACGCCCCGCAGGAAGCGCTGGGCGGCAACTTCCTCGACACCTCCTGGGAGGACGCGGCCACCGCGATCCACGTCTCCGGCTACTCCCTCAAGGCCCTCGCCGCCGGGTTCCGCGACCTGCTGGCCGCCGCGCCCGACGGCGCCGGCGTCGTGAGCCTGACCTTCGACGCGAGCCGGGCGTGGCCGGTCTACGACTGGATGGGCTCGGCCAAGGCCGTGCTGGAGAACTCCGCCAAGTACCTGGCCCGCGACCTCGGCCCGCAGAACATCCGGGTCAACGCGGTCAGCGCCGGCCCGATCAAGTCGCTGGCCGGCGGGTCGATCCCCGGCTTCGACGCGATCGCCGACGGCTGGGCCGGCTCGGCCCCGCTCGGCTGGGACACCGGCGACGCGACGGTCGTCGCCGGGCCCGCGCTGTTCCTGATGAGCCCCGCGGCCCGCGCGATCACCGGCACCACGCTGCACGTCGACGGCGGCTACCACGCCATGGGCGCCCCGGTCTCCGGCGCCTGACCCGGTCCCGGGGTGTGCGGCCGGCCACCCCCGGCGTGTACGGAATCGGTCACCGCCCGGCGCACCCGGGGTCCAGCATGGTGGCTCCAGTTCCACGCCGACCCCTTGGAGCCACCGTGCCGCGCAACTTCTCCGGGCAGTTCTCCTCCTGGCCGACCGACTTCGCGCTGATCGTCATCGGCCTGCTGCTGATCGTGGCCTGCGACCACATCGGCTGACCCGGCCGGCGCCGGCCGGGCGCTACGCCCGGTGGCCGCGGAGCCGGTCGGCGACCCAGTCGGGGCCGATCTCGCCGTCACCCCGCCCCAGGGCCACGTACAGGTCCTCCAGGTCGATGTGGCCGGCCGCGCGGGCGACCCCGGTCATCTCCCCCGACGCCTCGGCGTCGATCAGCGGGCCGCGCCCGATGAGCCCGGCCAGCAGGGAGCGGCCGGCCTCCTCGGCCTCCTCGCGCCGGCGCGCCCGGTGCCAGGTGGTGATGCCCATCCGCGCCTCGCCGGTCTTGGCCGACTCCAGCCACGCCTCGTCCGGCCCGGGGAAGGCCTTGGTGACGATCTGCACGGTGTCGCCGTCGCGCAGCCCGTGCGAGGGTGGCACGAACCGCCCGGCGATCATCGCCGCGGAGAACCGGTGCCCCACCTCGGCCCCAAGGGCGTAGGCCGCGTCCACCGGGGTGGAGTGCTCGGGCAGGGTGAGCACCCGCCCGTCGGTGGTCACCACGGTGATGCTGCCGACCAGGTCGGTGCGCATGCCGCGGAGCAGCTCCTGGGCGTCGGCCTGGTCCTGCCAGCCGAGCAGGCGGGTCAGCCAGTCGGGGTCGTTGGTGCGCTCCCGGGTCAGCCGGCCGTCCCGCCCGGTTCCCTGCCGGATCTCGGCCACGATGCCCAGGTCCGACACCAGCTGGGAGTGGGCGTCGCAGATGATGACCTGCATCGGCCCGGACCCGGTGTGCACCGTGGTGTGCAGCGCCTTGTACAGGTTGAACTTCGGGACGGCGATGAAGTCGCGGAACTTGCTGCGCTGGGGCTGCCAGCGGCGGTGCACCGCGCCCAGCGCGAGGTAGGCGTCGGGCTCCTGGCGGACCACGACCAGGAAGCGCACCGTGTCCAGCGGGGAGATGCGCTCGCCGAACCCGGAGGTGTGCACCGAGTACAGGTGGCGGTCGCGCACCTCCACGTCGGCGCGGACCCGGAACTCCGACAGCGCGTCGCGCAGGTTGCGGCGGACCGTGTGCACCCCGCCCAGTTCCTCGCCCTCGTAGCGGACCTTCTGCACCCGGGCCCGGGCGGCCTCGTGCGCCTCCGGCTCCAGGTAGGCGAAGCACAGGTCCTCGAGTTCGCGCTTGATCCGGTAGACGCCCAGCCGCTCGGCCAGCGGGATGAGCAGGTGCCGGGTCTCCTCGGAGATGCGGATCCGCTTGTGCGGCGGCTGGAACTGCAGGGTGCGCAGGTTATGCAGCCGGTCGGCGAGCTTGATCAGCAGCACCCGCAGGTCCTCCCGGGCGCCCAGGACCATCTTGCGGATCGTCTCGCCCTTGGCGGCCTCGCCGTACTCGACCTTGTCGACCTTGGTCACCCCGTCGACCATCACCGCCACCTCGGGGCCGAACTCCGCGCCCAGGTGCGGGAGGCTGAACGGGGTGTCCTCCACGGTGTCGTGCAGCAGCGCGGCGACCAGGGTGGCGGTGTCCAGGCCCATCTCGGCCAGGATCATCGCCACCGCCAGCGGGTGGGTGATGTAGGGCTCGCCGCTCTTGCGCTTCTGCTCGCGGTGCAGGTACTCCGCCACCGAGTAGGCGCGTCCGAGCAGCACCGCGTCGGCCCGCGGGTACCAGCGCAGGTGCTCGGCCACGAGCCGTCGGGCCTCGGGGTCGGCGGGGCCGCGGGCCGCGAAGGCGGCGTTGAGCCCGCGCCACCACTCCGACGACGCGGTCAGGTCGGTGCTCGCCATGGGGCGATGCTACTCCCGGCCCCCGGCGCGGGTGGGGCCGATCCCGCAGGACGGGCCTCCGGCCGTTCCCCGCGGGGCCTCCGGCCCCGCCTCACCCCTGGGGCGGGCCGTCCCAGCGGGCCACCCCGGCCAGCCCGGAGACCTGCTCGGAGGTGTAGTGCGGCTGGTCGTCCCGCGGGCGCCAGTCGGCCAGGTGCACCACGCCGGGCGGCACCGGTTCGACGTCGGCGAAGAGCCCCTTGATCTCCTCCCGGGTGCGGACCCGCAGGTTCCCGCTGGAGGCGCGGTAGGCCTTGCTGGCGTAGTCGGCCCGCTCCGGGTGGGTGTCCGATTCGGCGTGGGTGATCGCCAGGTGCGAGCCGGGCGCGAGGAAGCCCAGGTGGCGGCGGAGCAGCGCGTGCGGCTCCCGGTCGTCGGTGACGAAGTGCAGGACGGCCAGCATCAGCAGCCCGACCGGGCGGTCCAGGTCGATCCGGGAGGTCAGTTCGGGGTGCGTGTAGATCGCCTCGGGGTCCAGCAGGTCGGCCTGGACCACGCCGGTCAGTTCGGGGTCGCCGGCCAGCAGCGCCTCGGCGTGCACCCGCACCGCCGGGTCGTGGTCGACGTAGACGACGCGGGCGCGCGGGTGGTGCCGGCGGGCCACCTCGTGCACCGGGTCCTGGGTGGGCAGGCCCGACCCGATGTCCACGAACTGGTCGATGCCCTGCTCGCAGAGGTAGTCCACCGCCCGGACCAGGAACATCCGGTTGGCCACGGCGCTCTGCCGGGTCTCCGGCAGGGCCTGCATGATCCGGTCGCCCATCTCCCGGTCGACCGCGTAGTTGTTCTTGCCGCCCAGGTAGTAGTCGTAGAGCCGGGCGGGGCTGGGCACGGTCGTGTCGATCCCCTCGGGGATGCCCGGCTGCGGCGGAGGCGTCTCGTTCATCGCGGAGCCCGTTTCGGTATGGGGGGGCGGGGCCGGGGCCGGATGCCCCGGATCACCGCCACTGTAGGGGGACCGGGCGCCGGCCGCACCCGCCCGGAAAGCGCTCCGCCCGGGCGCGGACCCCGGCGGCGGGATCCCCGCCGATAGGGTGCGCGCCCCGCGCCGGACGGCTCCGGCGGGGCCGCACCCGGGGTCACCCCGCCCGCCTGCGGCCCCGCTTCAGCTCCCGCTCGAGGGCCCAGGCGTCGGCGACCGGCCCGAGGTGGCCGAGCTTGTCGGGGTTGCTCACCCCGCGGACGGTCTGCACCCGCCCGTCGAGCACGTCGAGGGCCAGGACGTGCAGCACCCTGCCGTCCCGGTCCCGGAAGACCGCGCCGGGCTGGCCGTTGACCTCGCACCGCTCGAAGGCCACGCCGATCCGGAGCAGGGTGGGGAAGAACCCGCCCAGCAGCCGGGCCACCCTGTCCGCGCCGACGACGGCCCTGGGCAGCTGCGGGGCCTTGCCGCCGCCGTCCCCGACCAGCCGCACGTCGGCGGCGAGCAGGGTCTGCAGCCCGCCCACGTCGCCGTTCTCCAGCGCGTCGAAGAACCGCGCGGCCAGTTCCCGCTGCTCGCCGCGGTCCGCCGCGAACCGCGGCCGCCCGGCCTCCATGTGCCGCCGCGCCCGCACCAGCAGCTGCCGGCAGGCCGCCTCCGAGCGGCCCACCGCCGCGGCGACCTCGTCGAACCCGAAGGCGAACACCTCCCGCAGCAGGAAGACCGCCCGCTCCAGCGGGCTGAGCCGCTCCAGGAGCAGCAGCGCCGCCATCGACACCGAGTCGGCCAGCTCGGCCGAGCGCGCCGGGTCCTGGTAGGGGTCGTTCAGCAGCGGTTCGGGGAACCACGGCCCGACGTACTCCTCCCGGCGCACCCGCGCGGAGCGCAGCACGTCGATCGCGATCCGGGTCACCGTCGCGGACAGGAACGCCTTGGTGGAGGCGGGGCGGGTCGCCGAGGCGTCGAAGCGCAGCCACGCCTCCTGCACCGCGTCCTCGGCCTCGCTCACGCTGCCCAGGATCCGGTAGGCGATCGAGAACAGCAGCGGCCGCAGCTCCTCGAACTCCTCGACCTTGCTCACCCGGGTTCCCCTCTCCTGAAAGCCGCGCCCGCCGGCGCGGGCCCCTCCGTCGGTCGCCCCGTCGCCGGCGGCCCGGGGCCCGGTCGCGGGCCCCGGGCCGGTCTCCGGCGCTCTCCTCAGCCGAACTGCCCGGGCTGGTAGGAGCCGGCCGGCTGCTGCGTGATGACGTTCAGCCGGTTCACCGTGTTCATGAAGGACACCATGATCACCAGTGCGGTGAGCTGCTCTTCGTCGTAGTGCTTGGCGGCGCGCCGCCACACCTCGTCGCTCACCCCGCCGGCGGCGTCGGCGATCCGGGTGCCCTCCTCGGCGAGCTCCAGCGCGGCCCGCTCGGCCTCGGTGAAGACGGTGGCCTCCCGCCACGCCGCGACCAGGTTCAGCCGCACCGCGCTCTCGCCGGCCTCGGCGGCGTCCTTGGTGTGCATGTCGATGCAGAAGGCGCAGCCGTTGATCTGGCTGACCCGCAGCGCCACCAGTTCCTGCGTCTCTTCCGGCAGCGGCGAGGCCTTGAGCGCCTTGCCCGCCGCCATCACGTGCTTGACGACCTTGCTCGCGGTCGGGCTGGCGAAGTAGTCGAGTCGCGCTTCCATGGGGTGTTCTCCTCCGTGCTCGTCGATGCCTCCACCCCTTGAGACGGAACAGCCCGGCCCGCTGTGACACGAGCCGGCGCGACCCGCGTCACCGCGCCTTTCGAGAGGGGGGTCAGGCCCTCCCGATCCCCCGAAGTGAAGAGACCGAAACCGGCCCCGCCGCGGAGGACCAAAGCCGCGAACCCGGGCGTATCCGCGCGGCGGGGCGCCGATTTCCCGGCGGGACGATTCCCCGGGCCCGGCGCCGGGGTAGCCACGGCTGCATAACCACGGCACAGAGCGAACACGACGCGAGCACCGTCACGACCCGGATCGTGGACCACTACGACGGCCGCAAGCGGGCCTGGGTGAAGGAGGCGGTCCGGCTGCTGCACGCCGACGCCGCCCGCTCCGCCGACACGCACGTCTTCCAGTTCCCGCTCCCCCGGGACTGGGGCATCGACCTCTACGTGAAGGACGAGTCGGTCCACCCCTCCGGAAGCCTGAAGCACCGCATGGCGCGAGCCCTGTTCCTGCACGCGCTGTGCACCGGGTGGATCGAACCGGACACGCACGTCTTCGAGGCGTCCAGCGGCTCCACGGCGGTCTCCGAGGCCTACTTCGCGCAGCTCCTCGGCCTGAAGTTCACCGCCGTGGTGCCGGCGAGCACCAGCCGGGAGAAGGTGGAGCTGATCAAGGCCTACGGGGGCGAGGTGCAGAACCCCGGCCCCGACGGCGACATCGAGAAGACCGCCGCCCGCCTGGCCGAAGAGTCCCCCACCGGCCATTTCATGGACCAGTTCACCTACGCCGAGCGCGCCTACGACTACCGGGACGACCACAACGTGGCCGCGACGATCTTCCGGCAGATCGCCGAGGAGCGCCACCCCGACCCCAAGTGGATCGTGGTGGGGGCGGGCACCGGCGGCACCAGCGCGACCATCGGCCGCCACATCAGGTTCAGCCGCCGCGACACCCGGGTGTGCGTCGTCGACCCGCAGAACTCGGCGTTCTTCCCCAACTGGACGGCCAACCTGGGCCGCCCCAAGAGCCGCTGGCCGAAGGACCCGTCGGCCTGGACCAAGGGGAGCCCGTCGCACATCGAGGGGATCGGGCGCCCCGCGGTCGAGCCGTCGTTCCTGCCCGCGGTGGTGGACCGGATGATCTCGGTCCCCGACGCCGCCTCGATCGCCGCCATGCGCCTGCTCCTGTCCCGCCTCCGCCACCGCGCCGGCCCCTCCACCGGCACCAACCTGTGGGGCGCGCTGCGCATCGTCGCCGAGATGCTCTCCGACGGTGAGCAGGGCAGCGTGGTCATGCTCATGTGCGACCAGGGCGAGCGCTACATGCACAACTACTACGACGACACCTGGGTCGGACAGCGGCTCAAGCTGGACCTGGCGCCCTACACCGCGGCCCTGGAGGACTTCCTCTCCACCGGCCGCTGGAACGAACCGGCCCCCACCACCGTCCCGGCGGCCCGGAAGGCCTGAGGCGCGCACCGCCGCCCTGCCCGAGAGCCGCCCCGGCTCAGGGCAGGGCGCCCGGGCCGAACGCGTCCCGCCCCTCCCGGTACCCTCCGCCCCATGCCGGATTCCCGCCTCGACGCCGCTCTGGCCGTCCCCGACCGCCGGAACGCGCTCGAAAGCCTCGAAGAGATCGCCGCGGCCCCGCCCGGAGGACCGGCCGCGCTCGCGGCGTGCGCCGGCCGGCGCTACGAGAGCGCGAACGCGGACGAGCGGTGGCTGCTCCGCCACCTCCTCGGGCTCCTCCCCGAGGCCGGCGGCCCGGTCGTCCTCGACCTGCTCGCCCGGGTCCCCTCGGCGGACCTGCTGTCGCTGGCGGTGCGGCGCAGACTGGCGGTGCCCGCGCCGGTCCTGGACGGGCTGGTCGAACGGCTGGGCTGCACCGAGCTCGTCGTCGACGCGCTCGGGCTGTCCGGGGACCCCGGCCGCGCGGAGGTACTGGGCGGCCTGCTGGACGAGGAGAAGGTGCGCGGCCGGGCCGCCCTGGCGCTGGCCCGGCTGGGGGCGCGGGAGTGGACGGTGCCGATCGCCCGGCGGCTGTCCGAGACCACCGGCCTCGCGCACGCCGCCTTCGCGGTCGCGCTGGAGGAGATGGGCGACACGGCCGCCGTGCCCTACCTGCTCGACTGGCTCGCCCGGAGCCCTGGGCCGCCCGCCGGCGACGTCCACCTCGCACTGGCCCGCCTCACCGGGCGCGACCCGCTCATCCCTACCTCGGCCACGGTCCAGGAGTACTCCGCGCACGTCCGCCGCGTCTGGGCGGACCTGGACCTCACCGCACCGCCGGCGCCCCGGATGTGCAGGGTCACCGCCGAGGCGCCGGGACGCCTGCGCTTCTCCCTGGACGAGGGGCGCGGGCGGATACGCGTCGACTACGATCCGCCGTCGCCGGGTTCGCCGTGGCCGCGGTGGAACAAGACCCTGCACGTGGGCGGGCGGGCGCTCTACCGCGTCAGCTCCGGCTGCGGAACGTGCGAGACGATGATGGGGCTGCTGGGTTTCCCTCCCCCGGAGGCGAAGACGGAGGCCGCACGGGTGCGCGGCGCCCTCGCCAACCCCCGTGGACTGACCGCGGCGACCGCGGACGCCCTGGAGCCGCTCATCACCGAGCTGGCCAGCGGCGACTACCGGGCGCACCTGGTCGACCTTCCGCTGGAACGCGTCGACGCCCCGGAGCGCTCCTGGTGGCTGCGGCGCGCCGCCGTACGCGCGGACCCCGAGCGCCGGCGGCCGGACCCGGTGGACTGGCCGGGCACCGGGCACTTCCAGACACCGCGGATGTCGCCCGGCCCACCGCCGACCTACGGCAGCGTCCTGCCTTCCCAGCCGCTGGACCGGCTCGACCCGGCGACGGTCCGACGGCACGCCTCTGCGATCGCCCGGGGCGAGCGGCCCGCCGCACTGCTGCTCGCCTGGGCCGAGCACCGCTGCGTCGAGGCCGAGTGGGAGGAGCGCTTCCTGATCGGCGTCATCCTCGACGGCCACCACCGGCTCGCCGCCTACGCGGCCGCCGGAGTACCCGCACGGCTTCTCGTGCTCACCCGGACCGAATCGGGCGGGACCTTCGAGGAGGTCCTCGATGCGCTGTGACACCCGCTTCCCGAGGCCCCCGTCGATAGGGCTCCCACCCCTTTGGCCGCGCCGCCTACCGGATCGCCTTCCGGGAGGGGAGGCGGCCCCTCCCGGTCGGCCGGCTCATCGGGCCCCGGTCGCCTCCGACCACAGGGCCGGCGCGTCGGCGAAGGCCGCCGGCGGTTCCCCGTCGATCAGGGCGGCCTGCACGTCGTGGAGGACCCACCATGTGCTGAGCACGTCGTTGTTGTACCAGCCGGAGGACTCGGCCTCCACGGTGGTCGCCGCGGATGTGTCGAGCACGGGGTGGTCGAGCACGGACCGCCCCTCTGCGTGGACGCCGTCGACGAGCGCGACCACGACCTCGGCCTCGTGGTCCTCCAGGTTCTCCTCGGAGACCTCGATGTAGCCCCATTCGGACCCGCCGGACTGCGCCGCGGGCCGGTCCAGCCCGAGGCCGGTCAGGATCCCGCTGAACTGGGTGCCGCTGTCGTAGGCGTAGATCACGGGCGGATACTCCTGCAGTACCGACACCGTCTGCCCGGCGCGCCCCGCGTCCTCGATCCGGGCCGCCAGTGCGGAGACCGCCGTGTCGAGGCGGTCTGCGATGCCGGCGGCCTCGGCCGAGCGGCCGGTGACCGCGCCGAGCAGCGCCATCTGCTCCTCCACGCGGGTGCCCTCCTCGATGAGTACGACGGGGGCGATCGCCTCGAACAGGTCGAGAAGGGGCCGGTGCTCGGGGTGGTCGATCCCGATGATCAGGGACGGCTCGGCGCCGGCGGCCAGTTCGGGCTTGTGCGCCTCGACGATCCGCACCCCCGCGCCGGCGGCGATCTCTTCGCGGGCCTCCTGGCCTTCGTGGGTGCGGGCGGCGTGGTCCGGTGCGGCGCCGACGGCCGCGAGGTTCAACGCCGTGTACACGTCCAGCGCCCAGATGCCCTCATCGGTCACGGGTGCAGCGACCTCGCCGTTCGCGGCCTGCACCGTCACGGTCTCCCCGGGCGGCTCGGGTGCGGGATGCGACGGGGCGCCGCAGGCCGCGAGCAGGGCGGCCGTCGCGGCGATGGCGAGGGACGGCGGAAGCGGTTTCACGGGGGCCTTTCGATTCGGGCCGGAGCGGGTGTCCCGGCGGAGGGGCGGGGTCACGGCCCCGGCCGGCGGCGGCCGGGGCCGGCGACGGTGTCCTGAGCGGGGACGCGCGGGCGCCGGATCAGGCGGAGGCGCCCTTCTCCCAGCTCCGCCGGAGGCGGGCGTACATACCACCGGATGCGATGAGTTCGGCCTCGGTCCCCGTCTCGGCGAGGATCCCGTCGGAGAAGACTCCGATCGGCCCGCCGCTCCGGCCCGCGCCCGGCCGGGAGGGGAACGCCACCACGGTCGTTCCGCGGGTCAGCTCGGTCAGCGCGCGGCCGATCCGATGCCCGGGCGGCTCGAAGGCGGTCAGCACGAGCGTGGTGTCCGGCAGGCGCGGCCACACGATGAACGGGCGCTGGTAGGTCGCGGGGCGTTCTCCTCACTGGTCGGTCGCGCCGCGGGGGCGCATGCCGTCGCGGCCGGGCGGCTCTCCCCTGCGGGGCCGGTGCCGACGTTCTCGGCCGCGGTCTCCCGCGGCGGCCTCACGTGCCGGCGATGCGCCAGCGCCGCGCCCGCTCGTACCGCCGGTTGAGGCGTGCGAACGCCCCTCCGGTGCGCAGCAGCTCCTCGGGCGTGCCGGTCTCGACGACCCGGCCGCCGTCCAGCGAGACCACGTGATCCGCCGCGGCCAGGGTGGCGGGGCGGTGGGCGATCACGACCACCGTCCGCTCGGGGTCGTCGCCGAGGTCGGCTATGGCCTGCGAGACCGCGGCCTCGTTCACCGGATCGAGCGCGGAGCCGGCCTCGTCGACGAGTACGATGCGCGCCCGCTTGAGCACCGCCCGGGCGATCGCGACGCGCTGGCGTTCGCCGCCCGACAGCTGGGCGCCGGCCTCGCCGACGCGTGTGCGCCAGCCTGCGGGGAGGCGCTCGATCACCTCGTCGAGCCGCGCCGCGCGGGCCGCCTCCTCGAGCTCGCCCCGGGTCGCCTCCTGCCGGGCCAGGCGCAGGTTGTTCTCGATGGTGTCGTCGAACAGGTAGACGTCCTGGAAGACGATGGCGATCTCGTCGAGCAGGGCGGCCGGGTCGAGCTCGCGGACGTCGACTCCGCCGACCCGCACCCGTCCGGTGTCGACGTCGAAGAACCGGGCGATGAGCCGGGTCACCGTCGTCTTCCCGGAGCCCGACGGCCCGACCAGCGCGGTGGTGGTGCCCGGCCGGAAGCGCAGTGACACGTCGCTCAGCGCGGGGGCGCCGCCGCCCGGGTAGGTGAAGCCGACCCGGGAGAACTCGATCCCGGCCTCCCCGATCCCGCGCACCGGGCCGGCCGGGGCCGGCAGCACCGGGGCGGCCAGCAGTTCCTCGACGCGCGCGATCTTGTTGGTCATCGCGCGCAGGGCCCCGATGAGGTCGATGAGGTTGCCGAGCGGCTCCAGGAAGCGGGCGGCCAGCACGAGCAGCGCGATCGCCTCGGCGACGCCGATGCGCCCGCTGAGCGCGAGCTCCGCGGCCAGCGCGAGCACCGCGACGAACCCGCCCGTGATCACGCCGGTGTAGACGAAGAACGGGCGCCGTGCGCGGCGCATGCCGTCCCGGTAGGTCTCGCGGTGGTCGGCGAGCGCGGCGTGCATCCGGGGCGTGCCGCCGGCATGGCCGGCCGCCCGCAGGACCGGCTGCGCCTGGCCGAGCTCGATGGCCCGGCCGGCGACCCCGGCCGCCGCCCGCTCCAGTTCGATCTCGGCGATCTCCGCGATCCGCGCGGCACGCCGCAGCGCCCAGAGGGCGGCCAGCGCGATCGTGCACAGCAGCAGCGCCATCCGCCAGTCGACCGCGAACGTCACGGCGACGACCGTCGCCGGCAGCAGCGTCGAGGTGATCGCGGGCCCGGCCACGGTGACGGCCAGCTGCGCGGTGTCGCCCACGTCCGCGGTCACCGCCCGCGCGAGCCGCGCCTTGTGCTCGGCGGTGAACCACCCCAGCGGCAGGGTGCTCACGTGGCGCATCAGCCGCCGCCGCAGCTGCGCCGCGAGTACGCCCGCCGCCTTGAATCCCACCGGCGTGGCGATGATGCCGAGCACCGCGTGCGCGGCCGCGCCGGCCGCGCCGAGAGCGAGCCAGGGTGCGGCCGCGGCGAGGTCGGGCTCGGGGCGCACGAAGGCGTCCAGGACCGGGACGAGCAGGCCGAGGAGCAGTCCCTGCAGGACGGCCTGCGCCGCGGTGAGCAGCCACAGGCGGGCCAGCAGTCTCGGCTCCGGCCACAGGCGGTACAGCCGGCGGATCATGCGGGCACCCCTTCCTGGGCGGCCCACATCCGGGCGTACGGCCCTCCGGCCGCGAGCAGCTCCTCGTGGCGGCCCCGCTCGACCAGCCGCCCGCCGTCCAGCACGAGGATCTGGTCGGCGCCGGCGATCGTGTGCAGCCGGTGGGCGATCACGATCACCGTCTTGCCGACCGCCAAGGCCGCCAGTGCGTCCTGGACCGCCGCCTCGCTGTCGGCGTCCAGCGCGGCCGTCGCCTCGTCCAGGACCACGATCGGCGCCCCGGACAGGATGGCCCGCGCGATCGTCAGCCGCTGGCGCTCACCGCCGGACAGGCCGCCCCCGCTCGCGTCGAGCACCGTCTCATACCCGTCGGGAAGGCGCTCGATCACGTCGTGGACGCATGCGGCGGCCGCCGCCCGGCGAACCTCCTCGTCGCCGGCCCCGGCCGGCCGATGCGGATGTTCTCCGCCACGCTGTCCCGCAGCAGTGCGACGTCCTGGAACACCAGCGACATCATCGCCAGCAGCCGGCGCGACGGGATCGAGCGCACGTCGGCGCCGCCGATCCGGACCGCCCCGCCCGTCACGTCGTAGAAGCGGGGCAGCAGGCCGGCGAGCGTCGTCTTTCCGGCGCCCGAGGGGCCGACGATCGCGGTCACCCGGCCCGGCGGGCAGACCGCGCTGACGTCCGCGACGGCGTCGGTCACCCCGTCGTAGGAGAAGGCGACCCGGTCGAACTCCACGCTGTGGCCGACCGGCGTCCGCGGCCGCTCCGGTTCGGGCAGCGGGGGGTGGGAGAGCAGCCGCTCGATGTTGGCCGCCCCCATCCGGCCCTTGCGCACGCCCTGGGAGGCGGTCACCGCCGGGAGGATCGAGTTGGGCAGCCCGACCGCGACGACCAGGAACGCCACCAGGTCGGCGGTACCGAGCG
>Ga0079224_100010091_pt1 | contig 12932 bp, 13 predicted proteins | sample Stecom2015_FD_80414 | JGI IMG/M metagenome (GOLD analysis project Ga0079224, IMG submission 80414) | Agricultural soil microbial communities from Utah to study Nitrogen management - Steer compost 2015 | ecosystem: Environmental > Terrestrial > Soil > Agricultural land | place: USA: Utah... | reverse complement strand
CGGCGGCGCGCGCGTCCGGGGCTTTCCAGAGAGGCGCGAAGATGCAACTGCCCGCGCCCGGCTCGTTCCCCGGGTTGTGCTCGATGACGAAGCCGAGCTTGTAGCGCTGGTCGCCGTCGAGGTGCAGGTCCCGGCGCATCGGCTCGGTCGAGCCGGCGACGGCGGCCTCCCCGACTTCCCTCGCGTCCACGATCCGGTTGTAGAGCGGCGAGGTGCTGACGTCGATGCACCAGTCGCTCGCGTCCATCGGTTGGTACGGCAGCGCCGTGCTGACGGAGTCCGCGTAGCCGAACGCGGTGCCGATGCGGAACACGCCGGCGGGGCTGCGCCCGTCGCCCTCCCGCTTCTGCGGGCCCGGTTGCGGCGGGTGCAGGCCGACGCCCCAGGCGGACCCGGCACGGCCGATCACCACCGGAACGGCACTGCCGGCTTCTTCCCATCCCGACTCCGTGCGCGCGAACGCCCGCAGCGTGCCCTGGCTCGAGTCCCAGCCGGGCGTCGTCACCAGCACGAGCTGCCGCGCATCGGCCCACGGGAGGTCGGCCGACCACACGCCCGCAGGCGCTGCCGTCAGCAGGGCGAGGGCGGCGAGCGGGACGAGAGGCGTCGAAGCCGGGGCACGGCGTTTCCGCGGAAGCGTTCGCTCATCGAGCATCGGTTGCATGCGCTCAGGTTCCCCGGGGTTGGGCGGTGTGCCGGTCGGGCGCCCGGCAGGCCTGCAACGGCCCGGACGGCACCGCGGTGGCGGATACCACGCTCGTTGCGCCCGTCATGGTACGGGAATCCACGGCTCCTGCCACGTTCACTCCAACGAAGAGCGTTGAAAGTACAACCTGCCGGCAGTGAGCCGGTACAGCAGGACAGCAGGACGTAAAGCCATGAAAACGACCACGAGTGCCAGGCCGGAGACCTTGGAGCGGCAGGACCGCGACGGTGTGCGCCTGCCCGCCCTCTCGGCCGATTCAGGCTGCTGGCAGCACGTTCAGTGGCCGCTCCACCCGGACGCCGCCGGCGGGCGGCCACGCTTCCGCGGAAGCGTCGGTGCCATCGGGCACGTTCGCAAGCTGCTCGCGAGCCGGCCCGGGGCGGATCTTCCGCTGCAGCCGGGAGGTGCCCGGTGAGCGCCGCCCCGGCGCGGGCCTGCCTCGCCTGCCACCCGGCACATCGGGTCGGCGAGCTCCGGCGGGTGATCCTCAGCGACCCGAAAGGCGCAACGCTGGGCGAGGTGTCGCTGGACGTCGCCGTTCGCGGGGCAATCGCGATGCGCCCCGCCGCGGCGCAGCTTCTCGCCGTGATCGGCCCGAACCGGTCGGACAGGTCGCCCACGGGCGATGCGCTCCATGTCGTCATCGGCAGGCGAGCCTGCTTCGGCTACGCCATCGACGCGGATCGCGTCCGCTGGTTCAGTCACCCGCGGCTCGCCAGGGCGGACGCATTCGGCACGCTCGACGATCGCGAGATCCGGGGGCTTCTCTACGATCTCCATGCCGACGATCCCGACATCGTCTCGGAGATCATCTGGGAGACCTCGGGGCGCATCCGCGCGCACCGCGTGCCGGCACTGCCCGCGCGCATCGATTCCGGTGTCCGCGGCCTGCTGCAGCGGTATCGCGACGACGCGGCGTACTGGATCGCGGTCGCGAGCGTCCTCGCGGGCGGCGCGGCCGATGACGGTCGCGCCCTGGCCGTTGGGGAATGATCCCGGGATCCGGTCGGGCGAGCGCTACTCGCGGAGCGCGGCGCGCATGGCGGCGATGTGGTCGGGGCGCACGCGACAGCAGCCGCCGATGAGCGTCGCGCCGGCTGCCCGCCATTCCCGCGCGGCGGCGGCGCAGTCCATGGACGTCACGGTGCCGTGCCAGCGGCGGTCGCGCGCGTCCCAGCGTTCGCCGGAGTTCGGGTAGACGACGACGGCCTTGTCGGGCGCCGCCCGGCGCAGCTCGGCGATGAGCCGGGTCGCGAGCTCCGGTGCCGTGCAGTTGATGCCGACGGCCAGCACGTTCGGGTGACCGCGCAAGCGAGCGGCCACGTCCGCGATCGGCGTCCCGTCGCTGATCGAGCGCCCGTCGCGGCAGGAGAAGCTGATCCACGCGGGGGTCTTCACCTTCTCCAGCAACCCGGCGAGCACCTCCGCCTCGACGCGGTCGGGGATCGTCTCGCAGGCGAGCACGTCGGCGCCGCAGGCGTCGAGCACGTGCAGCCTGGGCTCGTGGAACGCGCGCAATGCTTCGTGGTCGAGGCCGTAACGACCGCGATACTCGGAGCCGTCGTGCAGGACGGCCCCGTAAGGCCCGACGCTCGCGGCCACGAGCGGCGGGTTTTCCGCCTCCGGGTGCTCCCGCAGGAACGCGTCGCGCGCCGCGATCGCGATTTCCACGGCGCTCGCGATGAGCCCGTCCGCCTCGGCTTGCGACAGGCCGAGCGACGCGAAGCCGGCACGGCTCGCCTGGTAGCTCGCGCTCGTGATGCACTCCGCGCCCGCTTCGAGGAACGCGCGGTGCGCGGCCGCTATCGCCTGCGGGTTGGAGCGCAGCAGTGCGGCCGACCACAGCGCCGTGCCGAGGTCGTGTCCCTGCGCTTCGAGCTGCGTGGCGAGACCGCCGTCGAGCACGATCGGCGCCCGTCGCTCGAGCGCCGCGACGAATGCGGCCGCTGCGTGCGCCGGTTTGGTGTCGCGGCTCAACCTTGCGGCGCTACCGGTCGGCCTGGCTCGCGCGCGCCGCGAGCTCTTCGGGCGGCACGTCCTCGACGTGCGTCGCGATGTACCAGCGATGGCCGAAGGGATCGACGATGCCGCCCATGCGATCGCCGTAGAACTGCGTGGTGACGGGCCGCTCCACGGTCGCGCCGGCCTGCTCGGCTGTCGCGACCACGGCGTCCGCGTCCTCGACGTACATCATCAGGCTGACCGGAGTCGACGCGCCCGGGGCGGGCGCCGCGTAGCCCCGCTCGGGATACTCGTCCGCGAGCATGACGATCCCCTGGCCGATGCGCAGCTCGGCGTGACCTACCTTGCCGTTGTCGTCGAAGCGCATCAGCTCCGTGGCGCCGAAGGCCTCCTTGTAGAAGTCGATGGCGCGCGCGGCGTCCTTGACAACCAGGTAAGGCGTGACGGCTTCGTAGCCTTCGGGGATCGGTTTGACGGGTGCGGTCATGGCGCTCTCCTCGGGAAGCAGTGTCGGCGGGAACGCTGGCGCTCTACCCATGGTAGCCCAACCCTGACGTTGCTATGCATAGAGATGCAATGTATAGTGCCTCAGGGTATCTTCGGAAAGGCGGACGCTGCCCGCCGGTCGAGCTTCATGGCCATCAACAAGGACCTCGTCGCCGCTTCGTCGACGCCCCTCGTGCTCGCCATCCTCGCCACCGGCGAGAGCTACGGCTACGCCATCCTGAAGCGGGTCCGCGAGCTTTCGGGCGGGCAGCTCGAATGGACCGACGGCATGCTCTACCCGGTGCTGCACCGCCTGGAGCGGCTCGGCTACATCGAGGCCCGCTGGCAGGCTCCCGCCGGCGGTCGCCGGCGCAAGTACTACAGCCTCACCGACCGCGGGCGGCGGCAACTCGGCGAGGAGCGCCGCCAGTGGCTGGCCGTGGACGCCACCCTGAGGAGCGTCTGGTCGGCGCTGTCGCTCGCCGGCCAGGCCGTCCCGGTCACCCAGGGGACCTGACCATGGCCGTCGCGGGCGGGGCGATCGGGATGGAGGAGCAGATCGCGCGCTGGCGCAGCTTCCTGCATCGCCGCGGAGCGATCCGCCTCGCCGACGTGGAGGAGCTGGAGGATCACCTGCGCGAGCAGGTCGCGGCGCTCGCCGAGGCCGGGCTCGCGGAAGACGAGGCCTTCCTGGTCGCCGTCAAGCGCATGGGCGCGCTCGACGCCCTGTCCCGGGAGTTCGCGCGCGAGCACTCCGAAAGGCTGTGGAAGCAGCTCGTCATGGCGCCGGACGTGTCGGCCGATACCGCCGCGCGCTCGCGCCGTGACCCCGTGGTCGCGCTCGCGCTGGCGGTGCTCGCCGCCGTCGCCGTCAAGGTGCCGGAGCTGTTCGGGCTGCGGCTCGACGAGGACGCGGGCTTCTATGCCCGCAACATGAGCCTGTTCGTGCTTCCCTTGCTCACCGGTTACTTCGCCTGGAAGCGCGGCTTCGATCGCGCCACGCTCGGATGGATGATCGCGGCTTTCGCCGCGGCCGCCGTGTTCGCCAACGCCTGGCCCTTCGCGCCGGCGGGCTACACCGAGGTGCTCACCGCGCTGCACCTGCCGATCGCGCTATGGCTGGTCGTCGGGGTTGCCTACGCCGGCGGACGCTGGAACGAGACCGGCGCCCGCATGGATTTCATCCGCTTCTCGGGCGAGCTCTTCATCTATTACGTGCTGATCGCCTTGGGGGGCGTCGTGCTCATCGGCTTCACGGTGGGCATGTTCGAGACCATCGGCGTCGACATGGAGCCGGTGCTGGAGCGCTGGATCGTGCCTTGCGGCGCGCTCGGCGCGGTCGTGATCGCGGCCTGGCTCGTGGAGGCGAAGCAGAGCGTCATCGAGAACATGGCGCCCGTGCTCACGCGGCTGTTCACGCCGTTGTTCGCCCTCGTGCTGCTTGCGTTCCTCGTCACCATGACGCTGACGGGACGCGGCCCCGCTTTCCATCGCGAGCTGCTCATCGCGTTCGACCTGCTGCTCGTCGTCGTCCTCGGCCTGCTCGTCTACGCCATTTCCGCCCGCGACCCGCTGGCGCCCGCGAACGCGTTCGACCTGCTGCAGGTCGTGCTCCTGATCAGTGCGCTGCTGGCCGACGGAGTCGCGTTGTGGACCATCGCGGCGCGCATCAACGAGCTCGGCTTTACGCCGAACCGTGTGGCCGCGCTCGGCGAGAACGTCATCCTGCTCGTGAACCTCGCGTGGTCGGCCGTGCTCTACCTCCGGTTCCTGCGCGGCCGCGCGCCGATCGCGGATCTCGCGCGCTGGCAGACGAATTACGTGCCCGTCTATGCCGCGTGGGCGGCGCTCGTCGTGATCGTGTTCCCGCCGCTGTTCGGGTTCATCTGAGGCCGCTCAGCTCTCCAGCAGGCGATCCACGCTGAAGCGTCCCGCGCCGTGGGTCGCGAGGTAGAGGCCGATCGCGACCAGGCACGCCGACGGAAAAGCCGTCCTGATGCCGCCGTGAATGTCGACCATGACGATCGCCACGACGAAGTTGACGATGCAGACGATCCCCGCCCAGCGCGTCAGCAGGCCGAAGATGAACGCGATCCCGACGGCCGCCTGCGCCCACACCGACAGCCGGGCGGAGAACGCGGGCACCGGGAAGCCGAAGCGCGCCAGGAACTCCTCGAACTCGCGCATGTGACCCGCGTCGGCAATGTTGTCCGATACGCCCCAGACGAGAAACGCACCGACGAGGAGGCGCAGCAGGAGGAGCGCCAGGTCGCCGTGCCGCCTCAGCGGCGTCAGGAATACGACGGAAGAGCTCGCGCGCGACACTTTCAACGCTCCCGGCAGGCGGACGACGCCGCGTAGCCTGCGCATTCCGGCGCCGAGCGTCAACTCGCGGGGACCGGAAGCCCCGCCGCGGGAACGTCAGCGGCGGGTCGAGTCGCGCAGCACCGGGCGGGTCAGGCAGGTCGCGCCGCCTTCCGCCTTGCGCGAGATCTCGTCGCCGCGGTAGGTCGCCACGCGGCAGCCGGCCTCACGCAACCTCTGCACCGTGACGGGGTTGCCTTCGAGCAGCAGCACGTCGCGCGGCGCGAGCGCCAGCACGTTCGTCGCCTGGCCGTGCACGAACTCGTCCTCCGGCACCTCGAGCAGCCGGATCCCGCGATCCGCGAGGTCGTTCACCAGCCGCACCGGCAGCAACGGCGGAAACACCACGGCGAGGTCGTCGTCGATCATGCTGATCAGCGACATGAGGTGCAGGCACGCGTCCGGCCCCTCGTAGTACGGCAGGTCGTAGGCCCGCACCGACACGCCGATGGGCGCGAGAATCTGCGCGAGCTGGTCGGCGCCTTCGCTGTTCGTGCGGAAGCCCACGCCCACCGCCAGCGTCTGCTCGTCGAGCCACAGGAGATCGCCGCCTTCCGCGCGCGCATCGCCGTGGAGCCGCCCGAGCTCCGGCACGCCGGCGCGTGCGAGCACCCGTGCCATCGCCTCTTCCTCGCCTTGCCGCAATGCCTTGCCCATGCGCAGGATGATGCTGCCGTGGTTCGTGACCAGCGCCGAATCGTGCGTAAAGATCGCATCGGCGAGGCCCGGCAGCGGCTCGTCGTGCCACACCAGCTCGACGCCGGCCCGCTCGAGGATGTCGGTGAAAGCGCCATGCTCGGCGCGCGCCGCCTCGAGCTCGGGCCGGCCCGCGTAGTGCCATTCGTCCGGGTCCGCCTCCGCGAACGACCGGTCCGGCGCGCGCACCACCGCCCGCCGCAGCCTGCCCACCATGCTCTGGGAGCCGTACTCCGCCATCGCCAATCGTCCGCAACGCGATACCCGGGATTCTAGCGGGCGCCGGGGCAGGACGCCGGCCTTGATCGTGGTGTGCCGTGGGCGGATTCCCACGGCGCCTGCCACGCTCGTTCGCTGGAAACCGCGGCCGCGGGCGAGGCTTCGGCACGGCAGTCGCGCGACTCCGAAGAGACCGGCGCCGGAGCGAGATGAATCAGGACCAGGCGGACACCATCAGGCGTACGTCGCCCTTGATGCCGGGCGTGCTCGGCTGGCGGTTGCCCTGTGCGTCGATGACGTGGCTCTCGAACGGGATCCGGATCTCGAGCCCGTTGCCGGCGAGCGCCGTGCCGTCGACCTCGACGTCGGCCTTGCTGGTGCCGGCATCCTGCCACGCGTAGCACACCTTCCATTTGCGGCTGCCGCGTGCCGGCGGCGTGATCTCGACGACGAGCGCGTTCTGGAACAGGTAGCCGCCTTCGTAGTGCTCGTTGATCCACAGCCTGCGGTCCACCTCGTAGTCGGGAACACGCACGCCGAGCGTCATCTGGTAGGCGAGCGATCGGCGCCGCGGGTTCACCCGCCCGTGGTTGGCGAGGAAGACGGTGGAGAGATAGTGCGTGCGGTCGGTTTCCCAGTCGGCGTGCGTGAAGCAGGAGACCGAATCCTCCTCCGCCGTGCGCCGCGTCAGGTACCAGAGCTTGCCGCGCGCGGCCGCCGTGCACTCGATCTGGTACAGCGCATCGATCCTGTGTTTCTTCGCTGCCGCCTGCAGCGCCTCCGGCAGCCGCACGTCCTCCACGTCCACGAAGACGTCCACGCGCACGTTGCCGAAGAGGAAGCGCGTGAGGTTCTGGTACGCTTCCTCGCTGTTCACGATGCCGAAGTAGCCCGAATGCGAGCGGTACGTGAACGCCTTCGCGCACGGTTCCCCGAGCGTGCCGTCCTCGTTCAGGCCGCGGCAGGTCGCGTTCTCGATCAGGACGAGCCCGTCGCTGCCGTGGCCGACGAACGTCCTCGCGAGCCCGGCCGCCGCCGAGTAGTCCATCCGGTTGGTGCCCACCATGCAGAACACGCGGCGCGAGGAGAAGCGTGACTCGGGTACCAGGTCCACGCGACCGTGCTTCCGGTATTCCTTCTCGAGCGCCAGGTATTTCGACATCCGCTTACTGCGGTTGAAGTTGTTGATGTCGTTCAGCCCGAGCCACTCCGGCACGTTCACCTTGGCGACGTCGATGCCGTTGTGCGGCGTGGCGTAGGTGAACAGCTTGTCGACGTACCTGGCGGCGTCGTGCACGTCGAGCGCCGGGTTCTGCAGCAGCGCCCGGCAGATCAGCCCGCCCATGGAATGCGCCACGAGGTAGCAGCGGAAATCGCGGCGCGTCACCTTGTTTGCCGGGTTGGCGCAGACGAGGTCCCGCACGGTCACGATCAGCTGGCCGAGCTCGCGGGCGAAATCCTCGATCTCCGGCGTCTTGGCTCCTTCCCCGAGCAGGTCCGATGCCGCGTCGTAATAGCGGTAGATGATGATGGACCGGCTGTCGAGCCTGTTGCCGGTGGGCTGGCCGAGCGCGTCGCTGTGCCACTCGGGGTCGAGGATGTCCCGCCCGTCCTGGTAGACGTCGGAATACCCGAAATCGGACATGAGCCTGACGACGGGCGATTCGAACACGTACTTGCGGGCGGGAGCCCGTTTGTCCGGAACCGCGCGGTAGACGGTGGAGCCGAGGTTGAAGCCGCAGAACGGATCGGCGGCGGTTGCATCCTTCTCGCCTGCCGTCATGGCGTAGCCGCGCACGTAGATGATCGGGCGGGCATTCTTCGGAACCGCCATCTTGCACCCCCCTGGTTCTCGTTGCCGGAACCTTTTTGACGTCGTTATGCGCCATCCCCCCGCCGCCGTCAACGACCGCGGACCAGGATTGCACCGCGTGAGTGTCCGGGCGGCCGTCCGTCGGCTCCTTTTGCGCGCCTCGACCGGTTGGGGTAAAGGTAGTGCATGCCGAAAACCCCCGACCCGCCGGCCACCGTCCCGTTCTTCGACCTCACCGTGCAGTACCGCGCGCTGAAAGCCGACGTCGAGGCCGCCATGCGCGAGGTGTGCGACAGCCAGCAGTTCATCCTCGGCCCGCAGGTGGCGCGTTTCGAGGAGCGCATGGCCGCGTACTGCGGGGTGCCGCATGCCGTCGGGCTTTCGTCCGGAACCGACGCGCTGCTCGCCGCGTTCATGGCGCTGGGCGTCGAGGCCGGCGACGAGGTCATCGTCCCGGCGTACACCTTTTTCGCCACGGCGGGCACCGTCGCCCGGCTCGGCGCGCGGCCCGTGTTCTGCGATGTCGAGCCGGAGTCATTGAACCTGGATCCCGGTGCGGTCCGCCGCTGGCTCGAAGGGTCCTGCCGGCGGGATGGCGAGGGTGCCGTCAACGCGGTGACGGGGGCGCGGGTCAAGGCCATCGTGCCCGTGCACCTGTACGGGCGCACGGCGGACATGAGCGCACTCGCGGCCGTGGGCTCGGAGTTCGGGATTCCGCTCGTCGAGGATGCCGCGCAGGCCATCGGCGCCGAAACCGCGGACGGGCGTCGCGCGGGGGGCATCGGCGCCATCGGCTGCCTCTCGTTCTTCCCCACGAAGAACCTCGGCGCCTTCGGCGACGCCGGCATGTGCCTCACCGGCTCCGCGGAAGCCGCCGAGGCCTTGAGGCTGCTGCGCGTTCACGGCAGCGGGCACGGCGGCCGCTATCACACCGCGGTCGGCGGCAACTTCCGGCTCGACGAGCTGCAGGCGGCCGTTCTCAACGTGAAGCTCGATCACCTCGAGGCCTGGACGGCGCGCCGCCGCGAGATCGCGAGCCGGTACACCGAGGCGTTCTCCGGCCTCGGCCTGCCGATCGAGATCCCCGCCGTGCCGTCATCGGGCCGCCACGTGTTCAACCAGTACGTGATCCACGCCGATGCGCGCGACGAGCTGCGGGAGCACCTCGCCGCACGCCGCGTCGGCACGGCCATCTACTACCCGGTGCCGCTGCACCTGCAGCCGTGCTTCCGGGACCCGGGCTGGCGCGAAGGCGATTTCCCGGTAGCCGAGGCGGCGGCGCAGCGCGGCCTCGCGCTGCCGGTCTACCCGGAGCTCACGGAAGAGCAGCAGCAGCACGTGATCGCCAGCGTCGCGGAGTTCTTCGATCGCCGCGCATGAGCGCCGCAACGCTGGCGCACGGACCGAAATCGGGACACAATGTGGCCGTGCAGTCCTACAGGCGCGAGGGTCGTGTCCTTCGCCGGCATCCTGCCATTGAGCCGGGACTGCGGCCGTGCGCCTGCTCCGTTTCCGGATCCGGGGCCGATGATTGAGAGCGCAACCAGGTAATTCGATGACGGGTAATCGGGTCCGCGTTGCCGCTTCGGCCCGGGAGCAGGCGCAGTGAAGCCGCTGGCGACCGCGGTCGTGGGAGTGGGCCAGCAGGGCGAGCGTCACGCCCGCAAGCTCGCGGCTCTCGAGAGCTCGCGCCTCGTTGCCGTCGTCGACATCGATCCGGAGCGTGCACGCAGCGTCGGTGCGGAGCTGGGCGTCGCCACGACGACGAACTACCGTGACCTCATCGGCGAGGTCTCCGCGGTCGTCGTCGCCACCCCGACGTCCACGCACTTCGACATCGCGCGTGACATGCTCGACGCCGGCGTGCACGTCCTCGTCGAGAAGCCGATCACCACGGGCATGGAGCATGCCCGCGAGCTGGTCGAGATGGCGGATGCGAGGCAGCTCGTGCTGCAGGTCGGCCACCTTGAGCGCTTCAACCCGGTGGTGCTCGCGCTGGCGGAGCACGTGTCCCGGCCGCAGTTCATCGAGTCGATCCGTGTGGCCCCGTTCCAGCCGCGGGCGCTGGACGTCAGCGTCGTGCTGGACCTGATGATCCACGACATCGACCTCATCCACACGTTCGTGAGGTCGCCGATGAAGCACGTCGATGCCGTCGGCCGCCCTGTTTTCACCGACAACATCGACGTCGCGAACGCCAGGATCACGTTCGAGAACGGTTGCGTCGCGAACGTCACGGCCAGCCGCATCAGCTTGAAGACCGAGCGCACGCTGCGGATGTTCCAGCCCGACGCCTACTTTTCCGCCGACCTGCGCCACATGGAGCTCACGCACTGCCTGCCGCGGTCGCATGGCCGCGTCGCGAGCCCGGACGACATCGAGATCCGCCGGGAGAGCTTCCAGCCGGGCGATGCGATGCTGGAACAGACGAAAGCTTTTCTCACGTCGATTGCCGGCGGCCCGCCGCCGCTGGCGAACGGGCACGTGGCGATGCACGCGCTCGAGACCGCCACCATCATCAACGGGATTGTGGCGGCACAGTCCTGAAGGCGCGGTCAGCCGGTCACGATCTCGCGCGGTATCCCGAGCCGCTCGATGCATTCCGTCATCAGCCCGTCCAGCACGGCCTGCATCCGCTGCCTGAACTGCTCCAGCTCTTCCCGTGACAGCTCTTCCGGCACCTCGACCGGGTCGCCGATGGCGAGGGCGACCCGGGCGAACGGCTTCGGGATCATGAACCGGTCCCAGGAGCGCAGGTACCATGCCCGGTCGGCCGCGCACGCGATCGGGACGAGCGGCGCGCGGCCGATGCGCGCGATCAGCACCGTGCCGGTCGTGAACCGGAAGCGGGGACCCAAGGGGCCGTCCGGCGCCGTGGCCAGCGATACGCCGCGTTTCATCATCTCGTGCGCGTCGCGCAGCACGAGCGCGCCCGCGCTCGTGGCCGAGCCGCGGATGACCTCGGCTCCCCATGCCCTGGCGACGCGGGCGGCGATCTCGCCGTCCACCGACGCCGATATGATGTAGCATGCCTTGAAGCCGCGCCGCGCCCAGCGACGGATCAGGTGGGCGCAGGCGATCGTCTGCTGGTGCCAGAAACACGGGGCATAGGCGCGCCCCCGGTCGGCGAGGATACGCTCCTCGACGTCGGCGCCGCGGATCTTCTCGATGCGGTAACTCGAATGCAGGAGAAACAGCAGGGTTCTCAGCAATGGCATGCCGAGTGAGTAGACGAATCGCCTGCCGCGCGACATGCGCCGCTTCGAAGCCTTGCTGCGCCGCTTGTCGACTTCCGCGTAGCTATCCATGAACGGCGACATTCACGAGACGGCCATCGTGTCCCCGGGCGCCGTGATCGAGGAGGGCGCCAGCGTCGGTCCCTATGCCGTCATCGAGAGCGACGTGCACATCGGAGCAGGCACGCGCATCGGTGCCCACGCGGTGATCCGCAGCCATACGCGTATCGGCCGCGACAACGATATTGACGCACATGCGGTCATTGGCGGCAAGCCCCAGCACACGCGCTACGACGGATCGCCGACGGGCGTGACGATCGGCGACGGCAACGTGATACGGGAAGGCGTCACGATTCACCGTGCGTTCCTGCCGGGCGGCGAGACGCGCATCGGCTCCCGTTGCTACCTCATGGCGTACGCGCACGTCGGCCACGATTGCCGCATCGGCGACGGCGTGACGCTGTCGAACAACGTCCTGCTCGGCGGGCACGTGGAGATCGGCGACGGCGTGGTGATGGGCGGCGCCGCCGGGGCGCACCAGTTCGTGCGCATCGGTGCGTACAGCATGGTGGCGGGCTACGCGCCGCTGCGCAAGGACGTGCTGCCGTTCATGCTGGTCGGCGGGGAGCCGCCCCGGCATTTCCGGCTGAACAGCGTCGGCCTCCGTCGCAACGGGTACGATGCCACGCGCCTGCGGGCGCTGGAAGCCGCGTTCCGCGCGCTGCGCGCCGGCGACAAGGCGCTGGCCACGGCGCCCGACGGCCCGGACGTGCAGTTCCTGCGCGAATGGCTCGCCGCGGAATCGAGATTCGGTCATTACGGCTTCGCCTCCCCCCGCACCTCGCGCGATCAGCAACCCCGCACCCCGTAGGTGCACGCATCGCGCGCAACCCACCGTCGTGTCGCGCGCGATGCATGCGCCTACCCGGACTGGACGGCTTCGCGCAGCTCGGCGAACACCCGGATCAGCTCCGGGAGCTGGTAGCTCGCGTTCAGGCCGCTCGGGTTCGGCAGCACCCACACGCCGGTCGACCCGATGCGCTCCGGTTGCCGCCCCAACTGCGCGTTGCGCTTCCCGAACGCGGTGCGGTAGGCGCCGATCCCGAGCACCGCGAGCCAGCGCGGCGCGTAGCGGCGCAGCTTGCGCTCGAGCACGGCACGACCGCGCACCAGCTCGTCTTTCGAAAGCTCTGCCGCGGTTGCGGTCGCGCGGTTCACGAGGTTGGTGATCCCCAGGCCCACCTCGAGCAGCTCCCGCTCCTCCCAGGGTTCCAGCCGGCGCGCGGTGAAGCCGGCGCCGTGCAACGCCGGCCAGAAGCGGTTGCCGGGGCGCGCGAAGTGATGGCCGGTCGCACCGGAGTACAGGCCGGGGTTGATGCCGCAGAACAGCACGTCGAGCCCGGGCGCGATCACGTCCGGAACGCGCTTGCCCGCGGCGGCTTCGAGCTCG
>Ga0079224_100010090_pt1 | contig 12932 bp, 11 predicted proteins | sample Stecom2015_FD_80414 | JGI IMG/M metagenome (GOLD analysis project Ga0079224, IMG submission 80414) | Agricultural soil microbial communities from Utah to study Nitrogen management - Steer compost 2015 | ecosystem: Environmental > Terrestrial > Soil > Agricultural land | place: USA: Utah... | reverse complement strand
TTGTATATTTGTGCCACACAAGAAAAAAGGTGATACCTTCTCGGGGTGTAGCGTAGCCCGGTATCGCGCCACATTTGGGATGTGGAGGTCGTAGGTTCGAATCCTGCCACCCCGACAATAAAGCCTTCAAAGGCAGTCGAAACCCCTCAAATCGTATGATCTGAGGGGTTTTTCTTTTTTTCTTACCCCAAACTGTTCAAGTAAAACCAAAGAAAATGGGACCTATTCGGTTACCCATTCTCTTTACCTAATTTTGGGTCACTAGATTGGATTCAAGCGTTTGGAAATCAGCTTTTTGTACTTTTTTTGTTTTGTTGCTTTTTGTGGTCGTTTGACACTCGGTTTCTACTTGTTAGTGACCTGTTACATATCAAATCCAAGCAGATAGCGCCAAAACATGGAAATGCAACCATCAAAATTAGTTGATATGAAAACACAGAATTGCACATTCGGGGTTATCTTTTACCTCAAGAAGCAGAAAACAACTGCACAGGGAACAGCACCTATCTATGCAAGGATAACGGTCAACGGCAAACGTACGGAAATATCCGTCAAACGCTCGATAGCCTTATCCGGATGGGATGCCAAAAAAGGATTGGCAAGGGGAAGCCGTGAGGAAACCGCGGAACTCAACCGGTTCCTTGCACGGTTCAAGGCAAAAATCATTGATGCCTATCAAGAAACAGTACTATCGGGAAATATTGTAGACGGTGCCTCCATCCGTGAACGGGTAACAGGTTCTGGACAGTCGGGTCGGACACTCGGCAGTCTGATGGAGCACCATAACAAGGAACAGGAAAGCAAACTTGCCCACGGTACGATGAAAAACTACTATACCACCCAAAGCTATATCAAACGCTTTCTAAAAGAGAAATACCGCCGCAAAGATATAGCCATTTTAGAACTGAATTACTCGTTTATATCCGATTTTGAACATTATTTGCGAAACTACAAGCCGAAAGACCACCATAGACCATTGAACAACAACGGCATCATGAAGCACATCGAGCGTTTGCGTAAAATGGTCAATATGGCGGTCACAATGGACTGGCTTGCAAAGGACCCCTTTGCTAAGTTTAGGAAACACTTTGACAGGGTGGAACGCAAGAGCCTAACAAAACAGGAACTTGACAGGCTTGAAAACAAAAGGTTCAGGGTCGAACGGTTGCAACAGGTATTGGATATGTTCCTCTTTAGCTGTTATACAGGACTTGCATATATAGACCTTTCGGAACTCTCGCCCGATAATATAATCACGGGCATAGATGGTGACCTATGGATATATACAAGCAGGGTAAAAACGGAAACAAGTGTCCGCATACCATTGCTGCCAAAAGCAAGGGAACTGATGGAAAAATACCGAGACGACCCGAGGGCAATAAGTAACGGTACGGTATTCCCTGTTATCTCCAATCAGCGAATGAACGGCTACCTAAAGGAAATAGCAGAACTATGCGAGATAAGCACAGACCTTACGTTCCATATCGCACGGCATACCTTTGCCACAACGGTGACATTGAGCAACGGCGTACCCATTGAATCGGTGAGCAAGATGCTCGGACACACGAGCATCCGAACCACACAGATCTATGCCAAAGTGGTCGAACACAAGTTAAGTGAGGATATGCAGAACCTTCGGGAGCGCCTGGGATCGGGAAATTGAGAGATCACCGTTTCGTAAGAACTCTCAAATTCAGTATATTTGATAGGGACAGTGCTTTCTGTACTGTCTTCTATAATTGTTTCAAACGCCCAAAATTTGACAGCTATGCAAGACACCTATTTTAAGACACGCCGACCGTTCAGCAGAAGAAAACACAGATATGACATAGGTAGTCCTATTGGCATATGGAATCATTTCGATGACAACCATTTTCTTGCACGGCTGTACGTCATTGGCAACAAAGAACAGGAGCGGTATTATCACTATCACATGGAGCATGCCGTAAGCACGGGCAAATCTACCGAAGCCGAGTTTTACGCACACGTAAGGGAAATAGTTGCCGATCATATCGAAACCATCAGAAAGGAATCTCCTTATTCACGTAAGCACGGACAAAACCGAGTCAATCTCAAATGCCTGCGCGTATTCCGAGATTACCTTATATCCATAAATACCTATGGATATCGTGACCCAGTGGATATTACCATTACACGCTATGATATGGAGATTGCTTCACTGAAAAAGGAACTCGAAAAAAAGAAAAAAGAGCTTGAGGAATTGAAGATATATGAGAGCGAATATAAAGTGAAGATAACAAATGGGTATTTGAGTTCCTTTATAGACCTCGTGCACCAACTTGCCGAAATAAGGATCCCAACCAAAGACAGCCCTCGTCTTATGAACGCATCCACTGATACCGTTTGGGCAAAGATGATATGTAAATATTTCCAGCACGGAGACAAAGCGCTCAATATCGAGACGATAAGAAGCAGATTTACTTCAGATAAAGAAAAACCAAACACGAAATACCGACCAATAAGGGATAAGGATAAGTTATTTAGAATAGAAAACATTACGACGTTGCATTAATCGAATCAACATAATATATTAAAAAAAGCTAAAAAAAGTTGGCATGCACAAAACGCTTCGGATAGTCAAGTGTTTCAGAGACGTGAAAATTGAAAAGACGAGAGGTAGCCAACACAAATTATGAGTTCGAACAATCATCAGTATTTTCCTATGGATAACACGCACGAGTAAATAATGGCGCACAATCTGGACAGAGGCTGTGGGTTTCTACAATTTCCACAAAAACAACGGAGAGTTCAAATGAGGAAACTGTTTTCGAATCTTTTGGCTGTGAAGCGTCAGCGTCAAGGACTTGCATCCTCATGCCATTAGGTAGCCGTTAGCCTCCAAAGTTTAAAAAGATGAGATTTTTCCATCTAGACACTGTGATAGAACGTGGCAAGCTGGTGTGGTATTAAGCAATAGCATTCTTTGGGATCTCGTTTAGCTATTGCTGTTGCCTCAATACAGTTGTACGACGGTCATGTAAGCTTCAAGCTACTCTGGCAAATGGAGAAGGGATCTGACAGGATCAGGCTAGCCAGTTCCTATCAAACCAAATGTAGGATTCAAAGAGGTAATGGAGAATATCCATTTCCAAATCCCAAAAGTAAGCAGGAATTTCTGACGAAGAAGGTGAGTTGTTAAGGGCAACGTACATTTACGTTGCTCCGTATCTTTAGCAGATTGCCTAAAAATTATGAAAAAACTTTTGAGGCGTCAATGGTATTTATGTAATTGTCTTTCCGCACGATCATTTTGGCAAGAAATGTAATATTAGAAAATTAAACTTTTTCTAATATTAAAAGTTTATCAAAACTCTATTGAACTTCTAAGAGTAAAAATCAATTATGGAAAGCTGCCATCTTTTAAGAGTAATATGTTTAATAACTATTTGCAAAAGAGCATAAGAAAATATAAAACTATCCAAACCATTTCTGTTACAATTCCATAGAAGGTATTCTTGGTAGAACTGATATTGGCAGGCTGTCAGTTGTAATTTTTTCTTTTGAAAATAAACTTTGACACTCTTATGTGTAATTCTTTTAAATATTAGTAAAAAGAAATATTCGATAAGTAAGAAAAAAAATTTTTCAGTAAAAAGAAAAATATTCATAGATTTATTGGGTAAAAAACAATAACATGAATAAAATTTTTGAACTATCTGCTGAAATTTCAGAGATGCCTGTTTTGAAACAGAAAAAAAGTTTTGGAGGAGCAGGAATTAGCTTGTCGACAATTACAGTCATAGGCACGATAGGTGTCCCAAGCTTTGATTTCCCATCTTCTGACTGGGGTGGGTCATCTGGAGGGGGAGGTGGTGGTGGCAATCCTGATAATGGAGACGATGGCCCAGGGGATAATATAAATGATCCTAATGGAGCTCTAGACGCTGCTAAAAGTGAAATCAATAAACAAATTGAAGCATTAAAGCAAGCATTGCAAAGCGATCTCATTACTAATGAAAAAGATATAAAAGATGCGCAAGAGGTAATAGATGCTTTGGAACAGACTAAAAATACTATTGATCTCCTAAAGGATTCTGACAACAAGTATCGCATAGATGTAAAGCCAGGCTATGACGGAGATCCAACAAAAGCTAGTGGAGAACTTACATTCGATAAAGAAACTGGAGAATTTGTTATAACTATTGAAGGGACGGATGGACAATATTTACCGACATTTGCCCATGAACTGGAACATGCAAATCAATTGGAAAATGGCGAGTTATATGTAGGTGAAGATGGAACTATTTATGGGTATGATATCAATGATGAGGTAGATGCCTATGATATACAGCATAAAATTAGCACCGGGGTGTATTTCGATACAACAGATCTAAATGGCAAGAATGTTAATGGTCCTTATGAAGTTACCCCAGAAGAAATTTATAAACAATTCCCAGGAATATACGACCATTTAAAGGATAATGGGGCTGGTGATCCTGAACCTTCTGAACCTTCTCATTCGGGTAGTCATGTATAGTAAATCTTATAATTAATTGTATCAAAATGAAAATTTTTAAAATAGTATTAATATTAGCGATATCATTGTTGTATGGTAAGTCCACTTTTTCTCAGAATAAAATTTATAAAGAACAGGTATCCACAAAAAATCTGATAAATGAAAATTCAGCTGAAGAAGTAAAAAGAGAAAATGTAAATCTTCAGAATTTTGTAGAATCCTTCTATATTAATTCCAGTAAATTCTATAATCAGGCTTTACCTGCGGTAGAAAAGGGGGAATATTATGTTTTGATAGATCGTGGTGATGGTGCGCAAAGTAAAAGGATTATGACTAAAGAGTTAAAAGATATTTCAGTCGATAAGATTGAGGAAATTACTTATAAAAAATCGGACATTTACGGAGCCCTTCATGGGACGTTTGGAAAAATGTTTGGCATTGTCATTTTAAAATTAAAGTAATAACGTTGAAGTTGTATGATTTACCCAAAGCCTTGGAAATTTCCGAGGCTTTGGTTCATAAATATTATCCAAATGTTGCTTGTGCTGTATTAACAGGAAGCCAAACCGAAGAAGATTTTGTCTCACTGGTCAGCGATATTGACATATTAATAGTGGATTATGAATTTAGCGGCGTTTCCTCGGAAGGTCTGGTCCATGAGGACTATAAAGTTGATTTTACAAGAGTCGGTCTTTGGAATTTAGTTGACGTACTTATTGATAGCTGTTACTCTAAAAATAACACGATCATGAACATGGTTATACAGGGACATTTTATTCGTGATAGGTTCAATTTGCAAAATAGTCTTAAAATCTATTGTGAATCCTTGTACCGAAATAGTGACATTAACTACTTTTCGGAGTATCAACGCATACGCCGGGCATTGGTAATGCTTAAGAAACATTTTTCCAAAGACTTAAAAAGAGAACTAATCCCATTAACGTTATCGGATTTCATGCTTGAAATTTCAAAAGCATATTTATTTTTCAACTATAATGGAAAGTATGGTTTGAATGGATATCGACGATCAAAGCTGCTTTACAAGAAAGAAAAGGATCTTGCTTTTTAAGGAATATTAATAAACTAGCTGAAGATTTTTTTATCCAAAAGGACAATAAAAACATCATAGTTCAAATAGATCGGTTTTTAGGCTATTCTCTCTTAAATATTAAAAAAATACCAGATTTTAGATATATCCTAAACATACAATTTTCAAGACAGAACAGCTTCATCTTCTTTACGGCTATTCTTGTTGCAATAAAGGAAGATCCATATTTGAACAAATATTTTCTATACGGGAAAAAGGTAGAGACAAATGCTATTTTTAGTTATAATTATGTTCTCCTTTTTGAAAATGAAAACGGTACTATTGACTCTTCCATTTTGGAACACTTCCTTATTCTCATAAGAGGTATCAAGAGATCAGAAAAATTGAAACACCTTAGTGTAGATGCTCTATATTTGAAGGAAACGTGGCCGGATTTAAACCGTTATTTCATCCTCGAACCTATTTTTGGTGCCATCAACGATGTTTTGATAGATGTTTTAAAAGAAGATAATAAATTCAGTTATAAAAAGACAATTCCTGTATTTATTTATTTGGTTTTGAAATGTAAACAGTATTGGCGGCTAAGTTCGGCAGGAATGGCCGAAATATTGAGGATACTTAGGCAAAAGTATAGAATGATTGATTATTATCGAGACGTTGATCACAAAAACATTGAAATAAACAACCGTATCATTAAAGACCTTGATGCGGTTTTCCTGAAAGAAAATTCGCCAATTATTCAAAATTATAAACACCTCATCAGAAATAATACTTTTTTCCAGTCCGTGTCAGAGGGCTTTACTGCTTTCGAAAACCTAAATCGCTGTTTGACCCAAGTTAAATATGCAGAATTGAAAACTTGTAAACCACCGGAATATGTTAATAGTATTTATCGAAATGAATACCCTGATAATTCCTATTTTTTGGTCACTTTTTGTGATTTTTCACTGAAAGCCATGGGATTGAATGTCAACCAATACAGTCCTGTTATTCTTTTTGCTCTAAGTGTAATTGAAGATGCCGATTAAATTTCCCCATTTATTTCAGACCGATAAAAATGATTGCGGACTTGCCTGCATACGTATGCTTGTTAAACATTACAACATAAGAAATGTTTGTTATTCTAAAATACCAAAAGAGAAACTTTCCATTTATGACCTAAAAATTTATCTGGAAGAAGTTGGAATTTCATCAAAAGCGCTGCAAATACATTCTGAAGAAGGTTTGAGAAAATTGAGTTTTCCATATATCGCCCTATTTAATGATTATCACTTTGTAATCATTTACGATCATCGTGATGGCTGCTATCATATTGCAGACCCCAGTAAAGGAAATATCATATTGCCAAAAAGCAGACTCCTTCAGCTGGTATTCAACAACAGCGATCAAGTCGGAAAAATCATCACTGTTCGGAAGCCAAATAATCAAGAGTTTGAAGAAGTCGATAAAAAACCTGTGAAATATTCTACTTTTTTATTTAAGTGCTTTAAAAAATATTTATCCTCATTTAAAGGGCTAATTCTACTCATATTTATTATCACTTTACTTCAGGCATTGACACCCTTCTTCTTCAGGGCAATTATTGATCTTGGGATCAATAAAGACAGCCTCTCTGTAGTCAATATTCTGGTATTGGCAAATCTTATTTTAATTATAGGAATCGGGCTTGGCAATATCATCAAGGAACGGCTTTCCAATTCTATTTCTGAAGAGTTTAAATATCGTCTTATAGAAGATTATCTTAAAAAAACTCTGAGTGCGCTGAATATCTTAAACCAACTTAAAGTTGGTCATGTGTTAAAGAAAATTAAGGATATTGAAACGGTAAATAGTTTCCTTACAAATAACCTGGTATACTTCCTTACATCCTGCCTTATAACTATTCTTTACCTGATAATACTTTTTGTTTTTGATGAGCTTATTTTCGGAATATTTCTGTCGAGCGTTATCATATATATTGCTTGGCAATTATCCTTTACCTCTTATTTGAAATTATTGGAAAATGCGTCCAGGGTGCTTCAGATAAAAGAAAGAAATTTCTGGGCCGATACAATCACTTCCATTTATGATATCAAGTCATACAACGCGGAAGGTACACAGATAAATCAATGGAGGGATATTCATAAGAATTTGGAAAAAAATGCTTTCAATGATTTAAAAATAAAAAATATACAACAATTCGGAAACCATTTGATTAATGGAGTAAAAGCGCTTTTTATTCTTTATTTTTCAGTTACCAAAGTTATTAATGGTGAAATGACTTTTGGGACTATGATTTCGATCCAATTCATTGTAGGATTTTTATTTAACCCCATTAACAGCATTATTAACTTTATCGGATATTATATACACTTTAAAATATTATTAAGCCGTTTGGAAGAGGACCATCAGCAGTCCAATCAATATGAGCAGAGGGGGAAGGAATTCAACATAGCGAATATCGATAACATACATTTTTTTAACAGTAGCCTTACCTATCCAGGATCATCACACACGGCATTGTCCAATATTGATTTTAAAATAACCAAGGGTAAAAAATATGCAATTATAGGAAAGAGTGGAAGTGGAAAATCTACTTTTATAAAATTGATATTGGGATTATACCCCCCTTCAGAAGGTCGTATGGAAATCAATGATGTCTCTATATCAGAGATTAATCCCAAATCTTATAGGGAGCATTTTTCTACAGTGCTTCAAGAGAGCCGTCTAATCGAGGGAACCTTTATAGATAATATTACATATAAAGAAGATAGTGTAAATTTTGAATGGCTGAATGAAGTGGTCAAACTTACGAATTTGGAGGATATACTTAGCCAATATAGAAAAGGCATTTTTTCAGAAATAAATAACGGTTCCAAAGGGATAAGTGATGGGCAGAAGCAACGTATCCTTATTGCCAGGGCATTATATCATAACCGACATTTTCTAGTCTTGGATGAAGCTACTAGTTCTTTGGATTCTTATAACAAATTTGTCATCTTTAAAAACATTCTGAAAAAATATCAGGATAAAACATTGCTTGTTTGTACTCATGATATCAATTTGATTAAGGATTTTGACGTGATTGTGGTTTTGAGCAACGGAAAAATTGTGGAAGTGGGCAATCACGAAAATTTAATAAAAAAACGGGGCTTTTATAGCGTTCTGTATAATATCCAAAATAAAAATTAAACAGGAATTATGAAAAGGACTTTACTAATGGTATGGGGTTTTATAGTTTCGGTATTAATACTTTTTTTTGTCATTTCCTATTTTTTAAAAGTACCAAATACCATTGATGGAGAGGGTATATTGATCAATAATGATGTTATTGATTACGTCTCGCCCAAGGAAGGCATCTTGAAGTTTATCCAACCCGATAACATGAACATAAAACAGAATCAAATTTTATGGTTATTTGAAACTTCCGCACAAGTGGAGGAAGTAGATAGTCTACTAGTCAAGTTGCATAATGTTAAAACCATAAATTTTAAAAACTTCTCCGACTTATTCTACGATTTAAACATAATCCATACCAGTAAATTGGGAGAGATAGGTTTGCCTTATATTGAGTTCTACATCCAATTGAAGACTTTCATTCAGCAACAATCTGCTAATCCGTCTTTCCTGGAATTGAATATGGTCGAAAATAAAATTAAAACTATAGACCAAACAATATTACAGGATCAGGATATTCTTATAAATATAAAGGAAAAATTGAAGGTAACCAAAGGAGCAAAACAGCAGGATTCAATTTTATTTGACCAAAGATTGATTACGGCAGAACAATGGCAAAACTCCAAAATGAATTTTTTACATGCCTATAATGAGTATAATGAAATATTGAAATCAATAAATCTACAAAGGACATCACGTGCCAATTTAAATGTAGAAATGGAGAAAATCCAAAAGGAATTTGGTGTAAATGAAGATTATCTATTCGATAAAACAGTAGAAAAATATGTTCAATTAATAGAATTTATTAAGAAGTGGCAGCGTGAAAATGTAATAAAGGCACCGTTCGCGGGGACAATTAAATATTATAAATTCTGGAATAAAAGTGACTTTGTCGAAAAAAATGAAAATCTTTTTGTTTTTACTGCAAGGGAAAAAACAAGAGAAATCGAAGTTAAGATAAATATTGAGGGAGCTGGGAAAATTAAAGTAGGTCAGAAATGCCTTATCGAATTAAAGGAGTACCCTTCAAAAGATTATGGGAAATTACAAGGTCGTGTTAAAGATATAATCTCATTGAAGCATCAGGAACAAAATAAGAACTATTCAACCTATATTAAAATTCAGCTTATAGAAGATGGTTTAACAAATTATGGTCATTTTATTAGTACAAGCTTTAGTATGCCAGTATACGCACAGATTATTTTGGATAATGAACGATTATTTGATAAAATTTTTAAAAGAATTGAAAAAAACTTTAAGCCGACTTACTAACTATATTTTCTTTGTTTTATTTAGTCTTTCTCCATTTCTTGTTCAAGCTCAGTATAGTCTAAAGGAACTTCTGGAGATTAGCCACAATAATGAAATTAAAAACAATATAAAGGAAATTGAAAAAGAGATTTTGGAGGTAGAATATTCAGGAGAGCGTAATCTTATTCCTGCAATAAATCTTATTATGGGCGAGCAGGGAAATTTTGGAAGGTCCTTCGACCCTATATCCGGAGAAGTGACGCCGAGAGACAGCTGGTATAATAGTTCTAATTTTTCATTGAAAATACAGCATAGATTGACTGCAATATTTCAAAGAAAAATCAATCAAGCAATCCATGAAACTAACCTGTCGGTTCAGGAGCTTACCAATTTACAGAACACAAAGAATTCTGATATCGAAATTATAAATTGCTATTATGAATGCTTGCAGTCTAGAGAAAATTTGGAGTTAAGCCTTTATTTAAAAGACAAGCTTACTTTAATATATTATGGGTATCAAAAGTTATTTGAACTAAAAAAAATAGATACAATATCCTTATTGGGTCATAAAAGAGATCTAATTACTATGGATAAAGAGGTGCTGGACCATTTTGAAAACTATAAAAAGACCCTAAACCAATTAAGAGGTCGTGTCGGTATCAAGGGATCTGATGAGTTTTTTCCTGAGACAGTAAACCTTAGCAATGTTGCCACTGCAATTGACTTCTCTGCAAGCGATAATGCAGTTGAAAAACAGTTAATGCAAAAAAAGCAGGAACTTGATAGTCTGGTATGGAGAAAATCGAAAAGTCAAATACTTCCTGAAATTAATTTTTATTCTTCCTTCGGCACTTATTATAGCTCCATCTTAAACTATCAATATAGTTTTTGGGATCAAATGAATCTGAACAACTTCTTTAATGTTGGTGTTACCATGGACTTCACTTTATTTAATAAAGAAAGGAAAAATGCTATCCATCTTAACAAGTTAAAAGCAGAATTATCTAGAAAAAAAGCTTTTGTTCAAGAAGAAAAAATGGAGGAATTTTGGAAAGAGATAAAGATGGAATATGAAAACAGCATAAACCTTTTTAATACTGTGATGAATATAAAGCACGTTTCATATCGAGAATTTTATCTAAATCAAATAAAATATAACCACGGAAAAATTACCATCACACAATTCTTAGAATCATATGGTCAATTGAAAAAATCCTATTCAGAATTCTTGTATTATAAATATACCCTACTAAAACAAAGAGATATTCTTAGAACAATTTTCGAATATTCCCTTTAAGTTATAAACTTCTGTCGTTATACATAAAAATTTTTGGGTTGAAACAATATTGTGAGCCTAAAGTAACTTTATAATACTAAACAGGGCAAATGCGCAAGCGGGGTTGGACAATCCTTATTTTTTAACCCTTCATGCGAAGCAATATCTCAAGATAGCTATTTATAGTCTTGAACTAAGTATTAACTTTATATCGATTTGCTTTGGAATTGCTCCCTTTTGAGCCACAATTATGTATTTTTGAGATTTCAAAGAATGATCCGTGGGAAATAATTCTCAAGTAAATGGGATAGGTCTATTGACATAATTTCTTAGATTATTTAGGTAGGAGAATCAAGAATAATATGTAATCATGATTAAACTTATTTAAAAGTGTAACAAAATTAGCCTAACAGCAAAACTCGGCAAGATTTTCAATTTAATATTATTGTCGAAATCGTAATTTGTTAACGATTCATTTAGTGTTTGAAATAAATCCATGATTCACAAAAAATTGACGGATGCTTGAAAATTTTGACTTTCCAAAACAAAAAAAATTGCTAACATTTAACTCTATAATGATTCAAAACACTCCCGAATAGGAGTATGGGAGGTTATAAAGGTGGGAGGCTCTTCATCAATGGTATTATGGCTGTGATTCGATACCAATTCAGTATTATGGGATTATCTAAATAATATCATGGTTGAACAAAACTATTCTCCTACGCATTTGGTCTAATAATATCATATTCTTCTCTTGGAGTTTAAAAGTGCCCGCAAAACCTTACAAACAACTTAAAGTGACCAAAAGCCTACAATGGTCATCCTATGGAGAACTTTCTTCCATTCCTTTGTGCCAAAAGTGATCGGAAACATATCGTTTGTTTCCTTTTTCCTCATAACAGATTTTTTAACGATAACGCAAAGGAGGAGATATGAACGTAGAACTTATCACGAGGGACGACCTCGAAAGATTCAAAAAGGAGTTGCTTGAAGAGATCAGGAAGTACAGCCCCCATCCAAGAAAGCAGATGCACGAACCTAGGGTATGGCTCAAGAGTTACGAGGTGCGAAAACTGCTGGGCATATCCGCAGGTACATTGCAGAACTTACGTGTCAACGGTACGTTACCGTACAAGAAAATTGGCGGACTTATGTACTACAAATTTGGGGACATCCAAAAACTGATGGAAGGAGATGGAGATGGAGCATAGTTCCTTTAAAAGGAGTCGGGTAGTATCCTGTTACCAGGATTTAAGAGCATATCCAGTTATCCTGACATCTAGATATCTGCACATTCAGATATCTAGATTCCTCCCCCAAAATCAAGATGAAGTTCTGAGAGAACAACAGAAAGATCTCATCAAAGACCTTCCTTTCGCCGTCGGTTATCCCAAGGTAAACCTTTGTCGCGCGGTAGGGAGCAAGTTTATTTTTTTGCAATGCAAAAAACCGTTCCCCCACGCTTTGCGGAGTGGGGAATTGCGGATGCTCCCGATGGTCGCATTCCGTAAACTTGGGGAGGTTTGCCAATGAAAAAATTGGCAAAAGAAAACGGAACGGACGGAAAAAAACGTAAACGAGGTCGCCCCAAAAAAGCCATCACCCGAAGCATTTCTTTGGTCGTCCGTTTGACCCCTACCGAACGGCTCGCCATTGAGGGCAGGGCAAAGAGTGCAGGAATGGTCGTAAGCGAATGGTTCAGAAAGACCGCCAGGACGGCGGTC